>Ga0315281_10000095_pt1 | contig 104836 bp, 103 predicted proteins | sample YL17G07_0_MG_FD_204540 | JGI IMG/M metagenome (GOLD analysis project Ga0315281, IMG submission 204540) | Sediment microbial communities from Yellowstone Lake, YNP, Wyoming, USA - YL17G07_0 | ecosystem: Environmental > Aquatic > Freshwater > Lake > Sediment | place: USA: Wyoming | collected...
GGCCGGGACGGCGCGCGGCACTCGTTGCGGTGACCTGAGGGCCCGTTTCCGGGACGCTTCGACCCTCCGATGGAGGCCGGCCGCAGGGATGCGAGCTCGTCTCGCGAGTTGCGTCCGGCCTCGGGTGGGGGAGCGCGAAGCCTGAAGCGCTCTCCGCGAACGCAGGCCTCAACTTCTCACAACGGGGGCCGAATATCAGCCTCGACCCCTTGTGCCGAAACGGATTTCGACACGGTCATCCTCGAGAGGAGCTCGAATATCATGGACGAATTCGCTTACGGGCCGGTGCGTAGGGGCAGCTCTCTCCTGCGCGTGATCCTTCTTTTGGGCATCGCGGTGCTCGCCATGGCGCAGACCGCGTCCGCGATGCGCGATTCGCGAGCCTCGGCTATGGCTGCGGCCACGAAGTTCACGGTCGTCGCCGCAGCGACCAGCGTTGCCGACGCCAACCTGAGCGTGACGGTCACGGCGGTGGACGGGACCGGCGCGACGGATGCCAGCTACGTCGGCTCCGTCACGCTCACGACCACCGACCCGAACAAGTCGGGTCTGCCGGTGGCGGCCAACCTCGTCGCCGGGGTCCACGTCTTCACCGTCAAGCTGGAGACGGGCGGCAGCCAGAAGATCACGGCCACGGCGGCCGGCCTGACCGGTACGAGCGGTGCGATCGCCGTGACTCCGGGCGCGGCCGCGACGCTCAAGGTGAGCGTCCCCGCCGTGAGCGTCGTCGGGCAGTCCGTGTCGGCGAAGGTCTCCGCGCTCGACGCCGGTGGGAACGTGGCGACCGGCTATGTCGGCACCGTGTACTTCACCAGCTCGGACACCGCGGCGAGCCTGCCGGACGACTACACGTTCGTGGCAGGTGACAAGGGCGTGCACACGTTCACCACGGTCGCGCTCATGACGGCCGCCACCTCGACGGTGAGCGCGACCGACACGGTCACGGGCACGATCACCGGCACCAGCGGGAACGACGTGGTTACGGCCGGAACGGTGACGCACTTCAGCGTGACCGTGCCCGCGACCGCCCAGGCGGGCGTTGCCGTGAACGCGACGGTGACGGCGCTGAACGCGTCCAACGCGCTGGTTCCGGGGTATGTGGGAACGGTGCACATCACGAGCTCGGACACGAAGGCGACCCTCCCGGCTGACGCCGCGCTCGTCGCCGGCGTGGGCGTGTTCAGCGTCACCTTGAAGACGGCCGGCGACAAGACGATCAGCGCGAAGGCTGTGCTGGCCGCGTACACCGGCTCCGGGAAGGTCACCGTGCTCCCCGACGCCACCGCGTCGTTCGGCGTGACCGTTCCGGCGACCAGCACGATCGGGCAGGCCGTGGACGTCAAGGTGTCGGCGCTCGACGCCGGCGGCAACGTCGATCCCACGTTCACCGGGCCTGTGACGTTCACGAGCTCGGACGGCGCTGCGGTCCTGCCGGCCGTCTACACGTTCGTGTCGGCCGACAACGGCGTGCACACCTTCAAGGTGACGCTGCTGACGGCCCAGACGTCGACGGTGACCGCGACCGACGGCGGAGTCACCGGTACCAGCGGGAACGACGTGGTTGCGACGGGAGCGGTGACGCACTTCGGCGTGACCGGCCCGGCTACAAACGCGGCCGACGCGACCTTGACCGTCATCGTGACGGCGCTGAACGCGTACAACGTGAAGGTCGCCACCAATACCGACACCGTCCACTTCACGACCTCGGACGCCAACGCCACCAAGCCCGCGGTCATACCGGCTGACACCGCGCTCGTCGCGGGGACCAAGACGTTCGCCGCCGTCGTGCTGGAGACGCTCGGGAGCCAGACGATCACGGCGCAAGACGTGACCACGGCCTCGGTCAAGAGCGGCACCGTGAAGATCGCGGTGACCCCGGGCCCAGCGGCGACGCTCAAGGTGACCGCCGCGACGTCCACCACAGCCGGGCAGAAGCTCCCGACGGTGAAGGTGACCGCGCTCGACGCCGGCGGCAACACGGCGACCGGCTACGGCGGCATCGCGACCTTCACGAGCACGGACGGCGCTGCCGTGCTGCCCGCCAACTACACGTTCGTGGCGGGCGACAACGGCGTGCACGTCTTCTCCGGCGTCAGGCTGCTGACGGTCGGCAGCAAGACCGTGACCGCGACCGACACGGTCACGGGCTCGATCACCGGCACCAGCGCGGCCGTCACGGTCAACGCCGGCACGGCGACGCACTTCAAGGTCGTTCTCGCGACCGCCACCGAAGTGGCCGACGTTGCGAAGACAGCGACGGTGACGGCACTGAACGCCTTTGACGGAGTCGTCACGAACTACGCGGGCATCGTCCACTTCACGAGCTCGGACAAGGACGCGTTCAAGGCCGTGACGCTACCGGCCGACTACACCTTCGTCTCAGGCGACGCGGGCGTCAAGGTGTTCGCCGCCGGCGTCAAGCTGGAGGGAGCAGGAAGGCAGAGCGTCACGGTGACGGACACCGCCAAGGCGTCGGTCAAGGGCACCGGCAGGATCACCGTGCTCGCCGACGTGGCCAAGACGCTCAAGGTGACCATGCCGAAGTACACCGTAAGCGGTGCCTGGACGTCGGTCACGGTGACCGCGCTCGACGTCGGCGGCAACGTCGACACCACGTACACCGGCATCGTGCACTTCACGCTCGGCGGCGCCGGTGCAACACTGCCCGCCAACTACACGTTCACGACCGGCGGCGGTAACGACAACGGGACGCACACGTTCACCATCGCGGCCAACGTCATCAAGCTGACTACAGCCGGCAACCAGACCGTACACGCGCAAGACACGGTCACGGCCTCGATCGCCGGCACCAGCGGCAACATCTGGGTGCACTAGAGACCGACCCGCGAACGGCGCCGGCACGGAGCACCGTGCCGGCGCCGCGGCGGGCTTCCGCCGAATACACGCTTGTCGTACAGAACGCGAGTTCCGGTCCGGGTGGGCCGGGACTCGCGCATTCCGGCCCCTGTCCTGGGGTCCGGGAATGCGAATCCTCTAGCGTGTCGCCGTGGAGACGCACGCGGACGTCCGCCGCGCGGGCCGCCTGAGCGTCCTGACGGTCGGGTGGAACACGCTCGTCGGCGGCGGCGCCGTCGCGACGGCGCTCTCGACCGGGAGCCTGGCGCTGATCGGCTTCGGGATCAACGCGGTCGTCGACTCGTCGGTGTCCGTCCTCCTCGTCTGGCGCTTCCACGCCGAGGGGCGCGGACACGTGGAGCGCGCCGAGCGGGCCGAGGCGCGGGCCGAGCGGCTCGCCGGCGTCGCGTTCGTCGTGGTCGCGCTCTACCTGGCCGTGCAGTCGATCCGCACGCTCGCCACCTCGGGAGACTCCCGGTCGACGACCTTCGGGATCGTCGAGGCGGCCGCGGCGTTCCTCGTCCTGCCGTTCCTCGCGCGCGCGAAGTACTCGCTCGCGCTCCGCATCGGCAGCCGCGCGCTCCGCGCCGACAGTCTCCTCACGGCGTCCGGCGTCGCGCTCTCAGCCGTCGCGCTCGCCGCGCTCGTGCTGCACCGGGCCTACGGGTGGTGGTGGGCCGACCCGGCGGGGGCGCTCGCCATCGCCGCGATCCTCGCGTGGCAAGGGTCGCTGACGCTCCGTCAGCAGGCGAGCTCTTTGAGCTCTACCTCCGCGTCCGGGTAGAGCACCGTCCAGACGCGGAGGTAGATCTCCAGCTCGGCTCGATCGGTTGGGGTGGTGGGGGGATCGAGCTCCACGAGGGCCGGACCGCTGACGATCGGCGCCTGGCCCAGGCTCCGAAGAAACGAGGCCAGGCGGTCGGTGTAGGCCGGATCGCGGATGAGGAGCTGCATTGCTGGGGTGTTGCCGACCGATCCTCTCGCGCCGCCATGGCCGCGGCACCCCCCGTACGCGGGAGGGACCCTCCCTCGTTTGGGGGATTTAGGTCTCCCAGCTACGTGCCGAGAGCCGCGAGCACGTCATCCGCGTGCGTGTCGGGCTTCACGTCGCGCATGACGGTCGTGACGGTGCCGTCGGCTCCGATCACGAACGTCGACCGACTCACGCCCATGTACGTCTTGCCCGCGTAGCTCCTCTCGCCCCACACGCCGTACTGCTCGGCGACGGAGTGGTCGGTGTCGGCGAGGAGCGCAAACGGGAGCTCGAACTTGTCCTTGAACTTCACGTGCGAGCCTTCGTCGTCGGGGGAGACGCCCAGCACGACGGCGCCGGCGCGCTCGAACTCGCCGTAGGCGTCGCGGATGCCGCAGGCCTGGGTCGTGCAGCCCGGGGTGTCGTCCTTGGGATAGAAGTAGAGGACGACGGGCTTCCCGCGCAGGGCCGAAAGCTTGATCGTCTCGCCGCTGTCGCTCCGGAGCTCGAAGTCAGGGGCCGGCTTGCCTTCCTCGATCATCTGTTCCTCTCTGTAGCGTTCGCACACGATGCTAACGGCCCACCGCACCGTCGCATTCCTCGTCCTCGGTGTCACCTGGGGCGCGGCGCTGCTCGCGGGGGTCGCGTACTACCGGCGACGGGAGCCGCGCGGGCTCGTCACGCACCTCCTCGCCCTCGCCCAGACGCTCATCGTGGCGCAGGTCGGGCTGGGCCTGCTCCTGCTCTCCGAGCACCACCGCTCGCCGCACCGGCTGCACTACCTCTACGGCTCCCTCTCGCTCGCCGCGGTGCTCGCGCCCTGGCTCTACGCGCCGTCCGACCGGCGCGCGCGGCTCGCCTGGTTCGCCGGGGCTACCCTGGTGGCAGGAGCGCTCGCCGTGCGGGCGTACATGACCGGACAATGAGAGCCTTCTTCTCCCGCATGAACCCGACGCTGCGCGGGTTCCTGATCATCCTCGCGATCGTTGCCGTCGTCGTCGTGCTCCAGCTCCAGGCGACCCTGGCTGCGCTGCTCATCGTCGCGCGCGTCGCCTTCCTGCTCGCGATCGCGTTCTTCGTCTATCTGATGTGGCGGGAGCGGCGCGAGGAGATCAGCTCGTGGCCGACGCGGGCGCGCGTCGTCTTCTACGGTGCGGCCCTGCTCGCGGTCGCCGACCTCGGCGTCAACTGGTACGGCGGGGCGTCCGGCCTCCAGCTGATCGCGTTCGTCGGCGTGCTCGTGCTCAGCGGGCTGGCGATGTGGCGCACCTGGCGCGACCAGCACCACTACGCGTAGGGGCCGCGGCTCAGGCTTCGACGCGGGCCGTCGCGCCGTCCAGCGCTGCGAGCGCCTCGCGGATCGTGACGAGCTGCCCGACGAAGATCGGCGTGTCGCGCAGGGTGTACGCGGAGGCCTCGCTGTCGCGCAGCCGCAGCATGAGGTGCATGAAGTCCGCCGGCTCCTCGCACTCGAACGCGGTCATGAACTCCTGGTCGTCGATGCCGAACGAGTACGTCGTGTGGTTCTTGATGCCGGGGAACTCCTCGCGACCGATGGTGATGTGCTCCTCCATCGCGCGCTGGCGGTCGTCGGCCGGGAGGGCGTACCACGGCCGCACCTTCTCGAACGGGTAGACGACGAGGTAGGGCAGCCCCTGCGGCGTGATCTTCCGCGCGCGCCGGGCGCTCGTGTACTGGGACGCCTTCGTCGTCGCAAGATAGGAGTAGGGCGTCTCGAGCCAGCCGGCGAGCGGCGTGCCGTTGAGCGCGGCGCCGAGCTCGCCCAGCGCCTCGTAGCGCTCCGTGATCTTCCAGAGGAAGAAGTCGGTCTCGGGCCGCACGCCTGTCGTCGTGTACGCCCGGATGTGCTCGAAGCGGTCCGCGTGCTCCTCGATCACCTCGGCGAACGCGTCCTTGCCCGCCCGGCGCTCCTCCGCCGGCAGCCGCCGCCAGGCCGGATCGACCCGATAGAAGGTGTATGCGACGTACTGGCCTTCCACGCCGCCAATGCTAGCGGGGGTCCGGGGACCGCTCGGCTACCGTTGCCTTCGTGCCGTCGGAACGGGTCGAGCAGCAGCTGAAGACGCTTCCGGCCAAGCCGGGCGTGTACCTGTTCCGCGACGACGCCGGCACGGTGCTCTACGTCGGCAAGGCGAAGACGCTCCGTCCGCGCGTCCGGTCGTACTTCCAGGCCTCGCCCGACAGCCGGGCGACGATCCAGCTCCTCCCGTCGCGCGTCGCCGACGTCGAGGTGATCGTCACGGGCAGCGAGGTGGAGGCGCTGCACCTCGAGCAGAACCTCGTCAAGCGCCACAGGCCGCCCTTCAACGTCCGGCTGCGCGACGACAAGTCGTTTCCGTACATCGCGGTGACGGTCGAGGACGAGTATCCGCGCGTCATGTTCACGCGGGAGCGCCACCGGCCGGGCGTCTGGTACTTCGGGCCGTACGCGAACGCGAAGAAGGTGCGGGAGACGCTCGACGTGCTGAACCGCGTGTTCCCGTACCGGCCGTGCGAGGGCCCGAAGCCGGGGCGGCACTCGGGGATCCCGTGCCTCGACTACCACATCGATCGGTGCCTGGCTCCGTGCGTCGGGTACGTCTCGAAGGAGGACTACCGCGCGATCATCGACAGCGTCGTCGAGTTCCTCTCCGGCAACGTGAAGCCGATCCAGCGCGAGCTCGAGCAGAAGATGCGCGCGGCCGCGGCGGAGGAGCGCTTCGAAGGCGCGGCGCGCTACCGCAACCGGTTGCGGGCCGTGCAGCACCTCGTCGAGCGCCAGGGGGCGGACCGGCAGTCGGTCGGCACCGTCGACGTGATCGGCTTCGCGGCCGAAGGCGACCGCGCGGTCGTGCAGATCTTCCCGCTGCGCGGCGGCAAGCTGGTCGACCGGCACTCGTTCCACGTCGAGAACGTCGGCGGCCAGGACCTGACGACCGTGCTCGAGGCGTTCAGCCTCGAGTACTACGGCTCGGCGCCGAGCGTGCCGCCGCAGATCGTCGTGCCCCGCGACGCGGGCGACCTCTCGGCGCTCGCCGAGTTCCTCTCTGACCGCCGCGGCGCGCGCGTCGAGGTGCGCACGGCGGAGCGCGGCGAGAAGCGGCGCCTCCAGGAGCTCGCGGACGAGAACGCGCGCCACGCGCTCTCGACCGCGGAGGCCCAGAGCGACCAGAAGCTGCTGCGCCGCGTCGAGTCGCTCGAGGAGCTCCGCGAGGTGCTCAACCTCGAGTCGCTCCCCATTCGCATCGAGTGCTACGACATCTCGCACGCGATGGGGCAGGACCCGGTCGCGTCGATGGTCGTCTTCCAGGACGGCGTTCCGAAGCGGGCCGACTACCGCAAGTTCGGGATCAAGACCGCAGGCGAGGGCCCGGACGACTTCGCGGCGATGGCGGAGGTGATCTCGCGGCGCTTCGCCCGACTCTCCGACGGCACGGGGGAGACCCACGACAAGTCGTTCGCGTCCGCTCCGAACCTCGTCGTCGTCGACGGCGGAAAGGGGCAGCTCTCCGCCGCGCTTGCGGCGATGCAGGCATACGACCTGCCGCGGGTGGCGGTGATCGCGCTCGCGAAGCGGATCGAGGAGGTCTTCGTGCCGGGCAGCAGCGGCCCGATCGTCCTGTCGCGCCACAACCCCGGTCTCCAGCTCCTCCAGCGTCTCCGCGACGAGGCGCACCGCTTCGCGCTCGGGTTCCACCGGCAGCGCCGCGAGACGCGCGGTTTCGCGTCGATCTTCGACGAGCTCGAGGGCGTCGGCCCCGCGCGGAGACGCGCGCTCCTCCAGCACTTCGGCTCTGTCGAGCAGATGCTCGCCGCGCGCGCCGAGGAGCTCGAGGGCGTGCCCGGCGTGCCGGCCAAGACGGCGCGCCGCATCTACGACCAGCTGCACAAGGCGGGCCGGGGCTGACCCCCCGCATGGCGGACGCGCCCCAGCCCGGGCCCGGTGCGGCCCTCCGGCTCTTGCGGGGCCGCAACTTCGGGCCGTACTTCGTCGGCAACGCGAGCTCGGCGAGCGGGACGTGGTTCCAGAACCTCGCCGCGGCGCTGCTCGTCTATCGCCTGACGCACTCCGCCTTTCTGCTCGGCGTCCTGAGCTTCTGCAACTTCTTGCCCGTCCTGCTGCTCGCGCCGTGGGCGGGAAGCGCGGCCGACCGGTTCGACCGCAAGCGGCTGCTGCTCGTGACCCAGCTCGGGTCGACGGTCGTCAGCGCCGGGCTCGCCGCGCTCGCCTGGGCGGGGCTCGCGCGCGTCTGGGTCGTCATCGCCTGCGCCGTCGCGCTCGGCGTGGGCAGCGCGTTCGCCGTCCCGGCCTCGCAGGCGCTGATCGGCGATCTCGTGACGCGCGAGCAGCTCGGCGCCGCCGTCGCGCTCAACTCCATGACGTACAACCTCGCCCGCGCGATCGGGCCCGCACTCGCGGCGGTCTCGGTGCGCACGCTCGGCATCCCGGCCTCGTTCGCCATCAACGCGGGGTCGTACCTCCTGCTCGTGCTTGCGCTGCTCGTCGTCCATCCGGCACCACGCCGGCTGGCGCTTCGGGGAGAGGCGCGCCTGCGCGAGAGCCTGCGGCTCGTCCGCGACCGCCCCCGTCTGCTCGCCTTCCTGCTCATCGTGACCGCGGTCGGCTTCGCCTCCGACCCGGTGAACACCGAATCGCCGGCGTTCGCGCAGGCCTTCGGCCGGCCCGACACCGACGCCGGGTACCTCATCGGCGCGTTCGGCGGCGGCGCCGTGCTGGCCGCCTTCCTCGTCGCGGGCCGCGTCGCCGGCTCGCGCGGGCGCATGCTCGCCACGCTCGGCCTCCTCGCAGGCGGGATGATCGCCTACTCGCTCGTCCCGTGGCTGTCGCTCGGCTACGTCTTCCTCGGTGTCGCCGGCTTCGGCTATCTCGCGTCGAACACCGCCGCCACGAGCCGGCTCCAGCTCGACGTCGAGGACCACCAGCGGGGCCGGATCATGGCGCTCTGGAGCGTCGCGTTCCTCGGCCTCCGGCCGGTCGCGAGCCTCACGGACGGCGCGATCGCGGGCGCGTTCGGCGTGCGCACCGCCGGCGTCGTGCTCGCCGCCCCCGCGCTCGCCGTCGCAGGCGCCATCTACTTCTTACAGCGCCATCACCGATCGCTAACGACGCGTGTCTAGCCTCCAGGCATGCCGCTCCATCTGATCGCCGACGACCTGCGCGACCACGCCTGGTACGAGCAGCTGTTCGTCCAGACGATCGCCGACGTCGAGGCCTACGCCGCGAGCTGGGCGACCTTCGAGGAGCTCGTCGGCGCGGTCGAAGCGGACGCGGCGGACTCCTAGTCCCTCTCCGGCTCCATGAAGGGGTAGCGGTACTCCGTCGGCGGCACGAACAGCTCCTTGATCGTGCGCGGGGAGACCCAGCGGATCAGGTTCCACATCGAGCCCGCCTTGTCGTTCGTGCCGGACGCCCGTCCGCCGCCGAACGGCTGCTGCCCTACCACCGCGCCGGTCGGCTTGTCGTTGACGTAGAAGTTCCCCGCCGCGTAGCGCAGGCGCTGCTGCGCCGTCGCCACCGCGTCGCGGTCGCGGGCGAAGACGGCGCCCGTGAGGCCGTACGGCGCGCCGGCGTCGATCAGGTCGAGCGTCTCCTCGTAGCGCTTCTCGTCGTAGACGTACGCCGTCACGACGGGGCCGAAGAGCTCGTCCCGCATGGTGCGGAACTCCGGGTCGGTGGTCTCGATCACCGTCGGCTCTACGAACCAGCCCTCGGAGTCGTCGGTGCCGCCGCCGACGAGCACGGACGCCTTGCTCCCCGCTGCATTCGCCTCGTCGATCGCGGCCTTCTGCGTCGCGAACGAGGAGCCGTCGATGACGGCGCCCATGAAGTTGCCGAAGTCGGAGACGTCGCCGACCTTGATGCCGCCGACCTCCTGCACGAGCTGGTCGCGCACCTCGGGCCACAGGTTCGAGGGCATGAAGAGACGTGACGCGGCCGAGCACTTCTGGCCCTGGTACTCGAACGAGCCGCGGACGATCGCGGTCGCGACCGCCGCCGGATCCGCGGAGGGGTGCGCGAGGATGAAGTCCTTGCCGCCCGTCTCGCCGACGATGCGCGGATAGTTGCGGTAGGTCTCGAGGTTCTTCGCGACCGTTCGCCACATGCCGTTGAAGACGGCGGTCGAGCCGGTGAAATGGATGCCGGCCAGGTCGGGGCTCGCGAGGACCGGGTCGCCGATCTCTGCGCCCGAGCCGTACACGAGGTTGATCACGCCAGGCGGCAGCCCGGCCTCCTCGTAGAGCTTCATCAGGAAGTGCGCGCCGTAGGCCGCGGTCGATGCGGGCTTCCAGACGACGGTGTTCCCCATCAGCACGGCCGAGGTGGGCAGGTTGCCCGCGATGGCGGTGAAGTTGAACGGCGACACCGCGAAGACGAAGCCTTCGAGCGGCCGGTACTCGATCCGGTTCCAGACGCCCGGCGAGGAGACGGGCTGCTCCTCGTAGATGCGCGTCATGTACTTGACGTTGAAGCGCCAGAAGTCGATCAGCTCGCACGCCGCGTCGATCTCCGCTTGGTGGGCGGTCTTCGACTGGCCGAGCATCGTCGCCGCGTTCAGCGTCTGCCGCCAGGGGCCCGCGAGCAGCTCCGCGGCACGGAGGATGACGGTTGCGCGCTCCTCCCACGGCGTGCGCGACCAGTCGGCCGCCGCCTCCTGCGACGCCGCGATCGCACGCCCGACCTCCTTGGGGCCGGCCTTGTGGACCGTCGCGAGCACGTGCGAGCGCCGGTGCGGCATCACCGCCTCGAACGTGTCGCCCGTGCGAACCTCCTCACCGCCGATCACGAGCGGAAGGTCGAGCTGCTGCGATTCGAGCTGGAGTAGGCGCAGCCGCAGCTCCTCGCGCTCGGGGCTGCCCGGCGCGTAGCTCCGGACCGGCTCGTTGATCGGCTCTGGTACACGGAAGATCGCATGGGTGCTCATGAGGCGATTCTAGGATCCACGGCATGGCGGTGACGCAGCTCGCATACGAGGCGGACGGCTGGGGGGTCGGCGAGCTCTGGCTCGAGGACGGCCTCGTCGTGTGGCACGAGCTCCCGCATCCCTCCCGCATGGGACGGACGCTCGGGACGAGCGAGCTCGTCGAGCGGCTCCAGGCGTACTTCGCGGGCGAGCCCGTCTCGTTCGACGACGTGCCGGTCGACCTCGAGCACGAGACGCCCTTCTTCGAGCGCTGTGCGCATGCGCTGCGCGAGATCCCCCGCGGCGAGGTCGTGACGTACGGCGAGCTCGCCGCGCTCGCCGGCGCTCCGGGCGCCGCCCGCGCGGCGGGCAGCTTCTGCGCGCGCAACCGGCTCGGCCTCTTCGTGCCGTGCCACCGGGTCGTTGCCGCAGGGGGGCTCGGTTCCTACGGCTCGTACGGGCTCGGGTACAAGCGCCGGCTGCTGACGCTGGAGGGCGCGCTTGCGCCTGTCTGATGATCTGCGCGAGGAGCTTGCCGCGATCGCGCCGGAATCCGACTGCGACCGGCTCGCCGAGCTTTCCGGCCTCTTCCACGTGGCAGGCAGCGTCCATCTGCGCGGCCGCGGCGTCGTCGACGTCCATCTCGACCTCGTCAGCTCGGCGATCGCGCGGCGCGCCTTCAGCCTGCTGCGCGCCTTCGGCGTCGACTCCGAGATTCGCACGTACCAGCGGCAGGCGTTCGACCAGGCGACGCGCTACCAGCTGCACGTCGAGGGGACGCCGCACGCGTACGCGACACTGCATCGAGCGGGCGTGCTCGACGCCTCGCACCGGCCGCTCGAGCGGCCGCCGCGGCGAGTCATCGCGCGTCGGTGCTGCCGCGGCGCGTACCTGCGCGGCGCGCTCCTCGGCGCCGGCTCCTTGAGCGGGCCACGCGACCCGCATCTCGAGATCCGCTGCGCCGAGATCGAAGGCGCGCGCTTCATCGTCGAGGTCGCGGTGCGGGTTGGCGCGGAGCTGCACGTCCTCGAGCGCGCGCGGCACACGATCGCCTACGCGAAGGGAGTCGAGACGATCACCGGCGTCCTGATCGCCGCCGGTGCGAGCGACGTCGTGCTCGTGCTCGAGGAGAACGCCGTGATGGCCGCAACGCGCGCCGACGCAAATCGGCTCGCGAACGCCGACCACGCGAACCTCGTGCGCACGAGCCGTGCGGCGCACGCGCAGCTCGAGGCCGTGCGCAAGCTGGACGTCGACGCGCTGCCGGACGACCTGCGCGAGCTTGCGTCGCTGCGCATGCGGCATCCGACGCTGCCCATCGCGGACCTCGCGCGGCGCTGCCGTCCGGCGATCACGAAGGCGTCGGCCTATCGCCGGCTGCGGCGACTGGTCGAGCTCGCCGCCGCTTGACCCGTCCGTCGCCACGGTCTCGGGTCCGGCCCGCCCACGCGGGCCGCCGAGCGGCCGCCTCCCCGGGGCTGCGGTCCGGCCCCGTTAGACTCGCCTCGAAAACGCAAACGAAAGGCTCGGGACCATGGCGAAGACCAGGGTGGGGATCAACGGCTTCGGGAGGATCGGGAGGAACTTCCTCCGCGCCCATCTCCAGCACGGCGGCGACTTCGAGATCGTGGCGGCGAACGATCTCGGCGACCTGCGGACGATGGCGCACCTGCTGAAGCACGACTCGGTGCTCGGCAATCTCGACCGTCCCGTCGAGGCCGGCGAGGGCGTCATCCGGGTGGGTGACCACGAGATCAAGCTCCTCTCCGAGCGCGATCCGGGCAACCTGCCGTGGAGCGAGCTCGGCATCGACGTCGCGATCGAGTCGACCGGCCTCTTCACGAAGCGCGAGGGAGCCCAGAAGCACCTCGACGCCGGTGCGAAGAAGGTCGTCATCTCCGCGCCGGCCACGGATCCGGACGTGACGATCGTCCTCGGCGTGAACGACAAGGACTACGACCCCGAGCGGCATGCGATCATCTCGAACGCGTCGTGCACGACCAACTGCGTCGCGCCGCTCGCCAAGATCCTGCACGAGGCCTACACGATCGAGCGCGGGTTCATGACGACGATTCACGCGTACACGAACGACCAGCGCACGCTCGACCTGCCGCACGAAGACCTGCGGCGGGCGCGGGCCGCGGCGATCAACCTCATCCCGACCTCGACGGGCGCCGCGCGCGCGATCGGCGTCGTGCTGCCGGAGCTGAAAGGAAAGGTCGACGGGATGTCGATGCGCGCACCGGTGCCGACGGGCTCGATCGTCGACCTCGTCGTGCAGGTGTCGCGGGAGACGAGCGTCGACGAGGTCAACGGTCTCTTCAAGTCGAAGGCGGACACCGGCGACCTCGCGGGCATCCTCCAGTACTCGGACGAGCCGCTCGTGTCGACCGACATCGTCCACTCGTCCTTCTCGTCGATCTTCGACAGCGAGCTGACGATGGTGAACGGCAACCTCGTGAAGGTCTTCGGCTGGTACGACAACGAGTGGGGCTACAGCTGCCGCCTCGTCGACCTCGTCGCGAAGATCGCCAAGACGATGCCGGCCGCGGTCGCGGCGTAACGAGGACGGGAGACGTGCGGCTTCCGCGTTCGGTTCGTGACGCCGACGTCGCTGGCAAGACGGTGCTGGTCCGGTCTGATCTGAACGTCCCGCTCGAGCACGGGAACGTCGCCGACGACATGCGCATCCGCGCCTCGCTGCCGACGCTTCGACTGCTGCTGGACGGCGGCGCGTCGGCGGTTCGCGTCTGCTCGCACCTCGGCCGGCCGAAGACGGAGGAGGACCGCGCGGCGTGCTCGCTGGCTCCCGTGCGGGAGCGTCTCCGCGAGCTCCTGCCCGACGACCGGCTCACCGTGCTCGAGAACACCCGCTTCGACCCCCGCGAGACGAAGAACGATCCCTCGTTCGCCCGCGAGCTCGCCGACGGGTGCGACCTCTACGTCAACGACGCCTTCGGATCGGCGCACCGCGCGCACGCATCCACCGTTGGCGTGGCGCACCTGCTGCCCGCGTACGCGGGGCTGCTGCTCGAAGAAGAGCTGAAGCACCTCGGCGGGCTGCTGGGCGACGTCGAGCGTCCCTTCGTGATCGTCTCGGGCGGGGCGAAGGTCGACGACAAGCTGGGCGTCCTCCAGAACCTCGGCGGACGCGCGGACACGGTGCTGATCGGCGGCAAGATGGCCGAGCAGCTCCGCGTCGAGAACCCGCTCGACTTCGAGGTCGAGCTGCCGAGCGACGTCGTCGGCGCCGCGGCGTTCGCGGCGGACGCCGAATCGGGCGTCTACGCGGTCGACGACCTGCCGGACGGGTGGCTGGGGCTGGACATCGGCCCCGAGACGCGCACGCGGTTCGGCCGCGCGATCGCAGACGCGCGCACGATCTTCTGGAACGGGCCGATGGGCGTCTTCGAGTGGCCGCGGTTCGCCGAGGGCACGAAGGCCGTCGCGGAGGCGGTCGCGGCGAACGAGCACGCCTTCTCCGTCGTCGGCGGCGCGGACTCGGTGCGGGCGCTGAACGAGCTCGGCCTCGCCGACAGGATCTCCTGGGTCTCGACGGGCGGCGGCGCGAGCCTCGAGCTGCTCGAGGGCAAGGAGCTGCCGGGCGTCGCCGCGATCCCCTCCGCGGTCGAGGCGGCGACGTGATCGTCGCCGGCAACTGGAAGATGTTCCCGGGCCCCGACCCCGTCGCGCTCGCAGCGCGGCTCGCCGGGGTCTCCGGTGTCGACGTGATCGTCTGCCCGCCGTACGTCTCGCTTGCCCGTTGCGTCGAGGCCGGCCTGACGACCTACGCGCAGAACGTCCACTGGGAGGACGAGGGCGCGTACACGGGCGAGATCTCGCCGCCGATGCTGCTCGCCCTCGGCGTCGGCGGATCGCTCGTCGGCCACTCGGAGCGGCGCCAGCAGTTCGGAGAGACCGACGCCGGCGTCGCCCGGCGCGCCGAGGCCGCGCTCGCGGCCGGGCTCGGCGTGATCGCCTGCGTCGGCGAGACGCAGGCAGAGCGCGACGCCGGCGAGATGGAGGCGGTGCTCCGCATCCAGGTCGACGCGATCCGCGAGGCGTGCGGCGCGCACGAGCGCCTCGTGCTCGCCTACGAGCCCGTCTGGGCGATCGGCACCGGCCGCACCGCGACACCGGAGACGGCCCAGGAGGCGCACGCATTCGTGAAGTCGCTGCTCGACCGCCCGGTGCTCTACGGCGGCTCCGTGAAGCCCGACAACGCGGACGAGCTGCTCTCGCAACCCGACGTCGACGGCGCGCTCGTCGGCGGCGCCTCGCTGGACATCGAGTCGTTCGCCTCCATATGCGAAGCCGCAATCCGGTCCCGCTCGTAGCGCTCGTGATCCTGGACGGCTGGGGCCTCGCCCCGCCGGGCCCGGGGAACGCCGTCGAGCTTGCCGACACGCCGGTGTTCGACCGCCTGTGGGCGGAGTACCCGCACACGACGCTGGCCGCCTCCGGGGAGGCCGTCGGGCTGCCGCCCGGGCAGATGGGGAACTCGGAGGTGGGCCACCTGACGATCGGCTCCGGGCGCGTCCTCGACCAGGACTTCCAGCGGGTCAACCGCGCGATCGGGGACGGGGACTTCTTCGAGAACGAGGCGCTCGTCTCGGCGTTCAGGCGGGCGCAGGGGCGCGGCGGCGACGTCCATCTGCTCGGGCTCGTGTCGTACGGCGGCGTGCACTCGCACATCGACCATCTCCGCGCGCTGCTCGAGCTCGCGCAGCGGGAGGGCATGGCGCATCGCACCTGGATCCACGCCTTCACGGACGGCCGTGACGTCTCGCCCCACGCCGCGCTGCGCGACCTCGCCGAGCTCCCCGCGGACCGCATCGCGACCGTCGCGGGCCGGTACTACGCCATGGACCGCGACAAGCGCTGGGAGCGGACGCAGCTCTCACTCGACGCGATCGTGCACGACGGGGGCGCGCACGACGCCGATCCCGTGCACGCGGTCCAGGCGAGCTACAAGGCCGCGCTCACGGACGAGTTCATCCTGCCCGTCGTCGTCGACGGGCGGCCGCGGCTCGACCCGGCCGTCGACGCCGCGATCTCGTTCAACTTCCGGCCGGACCGTGTGCGCCAGCTGTCGGAGAAGCTGGGAGAGCTCGGCGTCGACCTGACGACGATGACGAAGTACCGGGACGACTTCGAGTTCCCGATCGCGTTTCCCGAGCAGAAGGTCGAGCTGGTGCTGGCGGAGGTGCTCGCCGCGCACGGGCTCCGGCAGCTGCACATGGCCGAGACGGAGAAGTACGCCCACGTGACGTACTTCTTCAACGGCGGCCGCGAAGAGGCGTTCGCGGGGGAGACCCGCCTGATGGTCCCGTCGCGGCGCGACGTCGCGAGCTACGACCTCGCCCCGGAGATGTCGGCGCCCGAGCTCACCGACCGCTTCGTCGAGGAGATCGGCCGGGGTTACGCGTTCGCGGTGCTGAACTTCGCGAACCCCGACATGGTCGGCCACACGGGGGTCATCCCCGCCGTCGTCGAGGCCGTCGAGACGACGGACGCCTGCCTGGGCCGCGTCGTCGACGCGGTGCACGCCGCGGGGGGCGTCTGCCTCGTGACCGCCGATCACGGGAATGCGGAGAAGATGCTCGAAGAGGACGGGGTGAGCCCGCACACGGCCCACACCACGAACCGGGTCCCCTTGATCTGCACGGAGAAAGGTCTCACGCTGAGGGAGGGCGAGCTCTCCGACCTCGTTCCGACCGCCCTGGCCCACCTCGAACTTGCCAAACCCTTACAGATGACCGGCTCCGATCTGGCGGATGGCGACCACTAGCCGGGTTATCATGGGGGACCTTGTCGCTGCCCCAGCCTGACTTCGGCGTCCTGCGGAAGGCCCAGCGCGGCGACGAGCGCGCCTTCTCGATCATCGTGCGCGCATACCAGGTGCCGGTCTTCAACTACGTGCTGCGCCTCGTCGGCGACAGGTCGCTCGCCGAGGACCTCACGCAGGAGGTCTTCCTCCGCGTCTACCAGGGGCTGCCCCGCTTCTCGCTCCGCTCGAAGTTCACGACGTGGCTCTTCCAGGTGACGAAGAACCGCGTGCTCGACGAGCTACGCGCCATCGAGCGCAGGCCGCGCGCGGTGGTCGACATCGAGGACCTGCCGCCGCTCGAGGTGCTCGACGCTCCGTTCGAGCGGCTCGAGGCGATCGACGCCGTCTGGCGCGCGATCGAAGAACTGAACGCCGACCTGAAGATGGCGCTGCTCCTGCGCGACATCGTCGGCCTCTCGTACACGGAGATCGCCGGCTCGCTCGAGGTGACGCTCGCCACCGTCAAGTGGCGGATCTACAAGGCGCGTGAAGACGTACAGCTCGCGCTCGCGCGCGAGGGGCTCCACCTCTACGGCGAGCCCGAGGCCGACGCGGCTCCGGCCGTCTAGGTCACTGCCCGGTCTCGAGCCTCGCCGCGAGTAGCTCCGGCAGGCCGGCCGCGCGGATCTCGGCCTGCGTGCGCGCGACGTCGTACTCGACCCGGCGGAAGCCCGCCGTGCGCGCGTCGAGGTCGAGCACGAGATAGGCGGCGCGCGGGTCGCCGTCGCGCGGCTGGCCCACCGAGCCCGGGTTGAGCAGCGTCCGCCCGTGGGACAGGTCGACCTCGGTGCCGGCCGGCGAGAGCCCGCCCGTGAACCCGTCTCCCGCGAGTTGAACGTGGAGTGCGGCGTGACTGTGCCCGACGAGGACGATGGGCTCCCCCGTGAGCTCGAGCGTCGCGATCGCGACCGTGTCGGAGAGGACGTACTCCCAGACGGGATCGCGCGCGCTGCCGTGGAAGAGCGCGACGCCGGCGCGCGTGCCGTGCGGCTCGAGCGAGTCGAGAAACGCGAGCGAGCCGGCGGAGAGCACGTCGCGCGTCCAGCGCACGGCGGCCCCCGCGTCGCCGCTGAACTCCGCCAGGTCGAGCGTCCCTCGCGCGGCGAGGTCGTGGTTTCCCACGAGGCAGAGGCTTGCGCGCGCCTCGATCGCGGCGCAGCACTCGTTCGGACGGGGGCCGTAGCCGACGAGGTCGCCCAGGCACCAGAGCTCGTCGGGCGGCTCGGGCTCGAGCGCGGCGAGCACGGCCTCGAGGGCGTGGAGGTTCCCGTGGATGTCGGAGACGACGGCGACGCGCATCGGCGTCGAACTAGGCGAGGTCGTGCGGAGGCGCCTCGGGGAGGTTCCGGATGCCCTCGGTCGTCTGCCACTTGGACCACGAGTCCTGGAGCGCCGCGATCAGCTCCTCCATGAAGCGGGGCGACGCGTTCACCCGCGCGACCACGGCTCCGGGGACGTCGCCCTCCTCGACCTCGTGCTCGATGCGGGCGAAGGTCAGGGTGAACTCGTAGCGCGAGAAGCTGATGTTGGCGAAGTTCGCATACGCCCCCGCGATGTCCGCCGGGTCGAGGTGGATGTTGAGCCTGCGCTCGCCCGGTTCGACCTCAGGTTGGAGATCGTCCTCCACGCGGGCACGATACTACCGGCACATGGAGACGAGCCTCCGCCTACGGCAGATGCTGCGCCTGACGATCGCGGTCGCCGCGACGCTCGTCGGAGGCACGGTCGGCTTCCATCTGACCCTCGACGAGCCCTGGTTCCAGGCGTTCTACCGCAGCATCGTCACTTCGACGCTCACCGGGCTCGACACGGTGCCGTCGAGCGACGGCGCGCGCGCTCTCTCGATCGTGCTCGTGATCGCCGGTTTGACGATCATCGCCTACACCGGTGCCGTTATCGTCGAGGTCATCGCCGGCGGAGTGCTGACGGGAGTGCTGGCCGAGCGACGGAGGGAGAGGACGATCGAACGCCTGCGCGATCACTTCATCATCTGCGGCTACGGCCGTGTCGGCCGCCGTGTCGCGGAGGAGTTCCGCCTGTCCGGCGAGTCGTACGTCGTGCTCGATTTCCGCCAGGACGCGGTGGCCGCCGCGAAGGAGCGCGGCGACCTGCTGATCGAGGGCAACGCGACCGAGGACGAAGACCTGCGCCGCGCGGGCATCGAGCGCGCCAAGGGCCTCGTGGCCGCCTCGGACTCCGACGCCGACAACCTCTACATCACGCTCTCGGCCCGCTCCGTCCGACCAGGCATGCAGATCGTCGCGCGAGCCTCCGACGAGGATGCGGAGAAGAAGCTCAAGCTCGCCGGCGCCGACAGGGTCGTCCTGCCGTACGCGGCCGCCGGCCGGACGATGGCGAATCTCGTGCTGAAGCCGCACGTGACGGCCTTCCTCGACGCCGTGACGACCGCGACCGGTCCCGACCTCCAGATGGCGGAGATCGAGGTTCCCCCGACCTGCGCCCAGGCGGGCAAGACGATCCGCGACATCCGCGTCCGGCATGACACGGGGGCGATCATCATCGCGCTGCGCAAGCAGGACGGCACGTTCGACACGACGCCGGAGCCCGACGTGCGCATCGACCCCGGCGACGTGCTCGTCGGGGTCGGGACCACCGAGGAGCTGCGGCGCCTCGAAGACCTCTTCGCCGCCGCCGAGACCGTTGGCGACTGACCCGGTTCGGGAGCTCGCGGCGTCGCTGGGCCCGGACGTGGTCCTCGACCGCCCGAGCGACCCCGCGCACGGCGACTACGCGACGAACGCCGCGCTGAAGCTTGCGGGCGCGCGGCGGCGCCCGCCGCGCGAGCTCGCGGCGGAGCTTGCGGAGCAGGCCGCCGGGCTTCCCGGCGTCGAGCGGACGGAGATCGCCGGGCCGGGCTTCGTCAACCTGTTCCTCGAGGACGTCTGGTTCTCGTCGACGCTCGGCGCGATCCTCGACGCGGGGGAGTCGTTCGGCGGCGGCTGGGCGGATCCGAAGCAACGCATCCAGGTGGAGATGGTGTCGGCGAACCCGACCGGCCCGATCACGGTCGCCTCGGCGCGGAACGGGGTGTACGGCGACTCGCTCGCTCGGCTGCTCGAGCTCGGGGGCGACGACGTCGAGCGCGAGTACTACTACAACGACTCCGGGGCGCAGATGGACCGTTTCCGGGCATCCGTCGACGCGATCAGGCGGGGCGAGGAACCGCCCGAGGACGGCTACCACGGCGCGTACGTTGCCGAGCTCGCCATGGAGGACGGCGATCCGGTGCCCGCGATGCGGAAGAAGATCGAGGAGTCGCTCGAGCGCTTCAGGGTCCACATCGACTCGTGGGCGAACCAGAGCGAGATCGAGCAGCGCGTCGCCGAGCTGCTCCCGCTGCTCGACACGTACGAGGTGGACGGGACGTTGTACGCGCGCACGACGGCGCACGGCGACGACAAGGACCGGCCACTGATCCGCTCGTCGGACGGGTCATACCTCTACTTCGCCGCCGACGTCGCGTACGTGAAGGACAAGTTCGAGCGCGGATTCGACGTCGCGATCTACGTGCTCGGCGCCGATCACCACGGCTACGTCGCGCGTCTCAAGGCCGCCGCCGCGATGCTGGGGTACGACCCGGATCGTGTCGAGGTCCTGCTGTACCAGCTGGTGCACCTGACGCGCGGCGGCGAGCAGACGAAGATGTCGAAGCGACGCGGCGACGTCGTCTTCCTCGACGACTTCATCGACGAGATCGGCGTCGACGCCGCGAGGTGGTACCTCGTCAACCGCGGCCCGGACCAGACGATCGAGATCGACGTCGATCTCGCGGCCGAGAAGTCGCAGAAGAACCCGGTGTACTACGTGCAATACGCGCACGCGCGCATCGCGGGCATCCTGCGCAACGCGGGCGACGCGGAGATGTCGCCGGAGCTCCGGGGGCCGCTCGCCCCCGAGGAGCGCGAGCTCGTCAAGCGGTTGGCCGAGCTGCCCGCCGTCGCCGCGGACGCCGCAGAGAAGCGCGGCCCGCAGGGGATCCCGACGTACGCGATTCGCGTCGCCGACGACTTCCACCGCTTCTACCACGAGCACCGCGTGCTCGAGAGCGAGCAGCAGGCGTTCCGGCTCGCGCTCTGCCGGGCGACGCAGCTCGTGATCGCCCGGGCGCTCGATCTCGTCGGGGTCGAGGCGCCGGACCGCATGTAGGCGACCTGCGGCGTAGGATCGCGCGGTGAGCGCGCGCGAGGCCCCCGACCGCAACATCGCGATGGAGCTCGTCCGGGTGACCGAGGCGGGCGCGATGGCCGCGGCGCGCTGGGTCGGACGCGGCGAGAAGGAGAGCGCCGACCGGGCCGCCGTCGACGCGATGCGGTTCGTGCTGGACAGCGTCGCCATGCGCGGCGTCGTCGTGATCGGCGAGGGCGAGAAGGACGAGGCGCCGATGCTCTTCAACGGCGAGCAGGTCGGGAGCGGCCACGGGCCCGAGGTCGACGTCGCCGTCGACCCGCTCGAGGGCACGCGGCTGACGGCGCTCGGCCAGCCGGGCGCGATCTCGGTCCTGGCGGTCGCCGAGCGGGGGACGATGTTCTTTCCCGGCGCGGCCTTCTACATGGAGAAGATCGCGGTCGGCCCTCGGGCCATCGACGCGATCGACATCACGAAGACGCCGGGCGAGAACGTCGCGCGCGTCGCAAAGGCGCTCGGCAAGACAGCGCGCGAGGTGGACGTCGTCGTGCTCGAGCGCGATCGCCACGAGCAGCTGATCGCGGAGCTGCGCGAGGCAGGAGCGCGCGTGAAGCTGATTCGCGACGGCGACGTCGCCCCGGCGATCGCGGCGGCGCAGACGGGCACCGGCGTCGACGTGCTGTACGGGATCGGCGGCACGCCCGAGGGCGTCATCTCCGCCGCTGCGCTGAAGTGCGTCGGCGGAGGCATCCAGGGGCGGCTGTGGCCGCGCGACGAGGACGAGCGGAAGCGGTTCGTCGCGGAGGGGCTCGACCCCGAGCGCGTGCTCTTCACGGACGATCTCGTCCGGGGCGAGGACGTGTTCGTCGCCGCGACCGGCGTGACGAACGGCCCGCTCCTGAGCGGCGTGCACTACGTCCCGGGTGGCGCGGTGACCGACTCGATCGTGATGCGCTCCCGGTCGGGCACGGTGCGCCGCATCACCGCCCAGCAGTCGATCGAGAAGCTCTCCCTCCTCACGGGCCTCGAGTACCGGTAGCGGAGGGGGGCGCCTTGCGACGCCCCCCTTTAGATGGCTGATGCCACGACAGGACACGCCTGGATGGTGGCTCAGGCGCGGCGCCGTGCGGCCGGCCCAGCCTTGGCAAGGCAACCAGCCTTGCCTTCGGCTGGCCCGTCCACACGGCTTGGCCTGAGCCATCCCCAGGCGCGCCCCGCCGCGACATCAACCATCTGCGCTAGACGTTCGCCGTCTCCCGTTCCATCGCCGGCGCGTACGTCCCGGTGCGCGCGGCGCCGTTCAGCTTCGCCCGGTGGTAGTACGCACGCTGACCGGCCTCGACCTGGTCCGGCTTGCCGGCCCACGCCTTGAGCGCCGGCGCCTGCAGCGCACGGCCGTACGAGAACGAGAGCTGCCACGGGTGCGGCCCGCTCGCGTTCATGGCGTTGAGGTGCGCCGTCGCGTCCTCGTCCGACTGGCCGCCCGAGAGGAAGACGACCCCGGGCACGGCGGCGGGCACGTGCCTGGAGAAGCACTTGAGCGTCATCTCGGCGACCTCCTCCGCGCCGGCGCGGTTCGACGCCTGGTAGCCCGACAGCACCATGTTCGGCTTGAGCAGCGTTCCCTCGATGTCGACGCGCTGGTCGGACAGCTCCGTGTACAGGGCGGCGAGCACGCGGCAGGCGACGTGGTAGCTCCGCTCGATCGTGTGCGTGCCGTCCTGGAGGACCTCCGGCTCGACGATCGGGACGATCCCCGCCTCCTGGCAGAGAGCGGCGTACCGGGCGAGCGCGTGGGCGTTCGTCCAGATGCAGTACTCGCTCGGGAGCTCGTCGGTGATCGAGTACGTCGCGCGCCACTTCGCGAAGCGGGCGCCGAGGCCGTAGTACTCCTCGAGCCGTCCGCGCAGCCCGTCGAGGCCCTCGGTGATCGTCTCGCCCTCGGCGAGGGCCAGGGGCTTCGCGCCCTTGTCGACCTTGATCCCGGGGATGATGCCCTTCGACTCGAGCAGCTTCGGGAACGGCGTGCCGTCGAGTGCGTCCTGGCGGATCGTCTCGTCGAAGAGGATCACGCCGCTGACGAACTCCTCCGCGCCCGGCGTCGTGAAGAGCAGGTCGCGGTAGGCGCGACGGCTGCCTTCGGTGGACTCGACCCCGATCGAGTCGAACCGCTTCTTGATCGTGCCGTCGCTCTCGTCAGCGGCGAGGATCCCCTTGCCGTCCGCGACGAGCGCTCTCGCGACGTCGTGCAGCTCGTTGTGGGCCATGCTGCGCCTCTCTCCTGGTCCGATGTCCGTCACCCCTGATTATGCGGACGCGGAGAGGGCGCGGCTGCGAGAGGTGCGGTCTTCTTGCGCCCGGCTAGAATCCGAGTCGCAGGCGGACGTAGCTCAGTTGGTAGAGCATCAGCTTCCCAAGCTGAGGGTCGTGGGTTCGAGCCCCATCGTCCGCTCTCCCGTGGTTGACCGGAAACCCGCTCGTGTAGCGGGTTTCCGCGTCTCTGAGGGTCGTACCCGTCGTCCGCTGAAATCCGCTCGGATCGGGTGGCGACTGGCGCGCAACTGGCGCGCAGTCACCGTCCGATCAGGCCGCGCGATCATCGAGAGTCCGTGAGGGAGCCGACGCTCGACGAACTCGTCGCCGCAACCGAGGGTACACGACGCCGGACCGCGCCCTGCTCGCGCCGCCGCCGGTCTGACCAGTCCTCAATTGGAGGGTCGGCCGGTCGATTGACTCGGCATGGCCTCCGCACCGATCCCTAGGATGGGGGGGCGTGTCCGGGCCGTTTCTGGACGAAGTTGACTGGGCAGGGTCCGTCTGCGCACTATTTGTCCCGGTGAAGGGGTGATGTCCGTGGCTGCGATCGAAGAGAAGATGCTGCCCGAGCTCCCCGAGGCTTGGGTGCCCGACGACGCCGTCGTCTCCGGCTTTGCTACGCACCGCAGCGACGAGGGTCTGTGGGAGGTCGTTCTTCCCCACTGGGCGATCGTCGCCCGAGGCGAGACATTTGACGCCGCCGTGCACGAGTCGGGGGAGCTGCTCGAGGACTACTTCCGTTTGTGCGTGCGCGACGGCATCTCGTTCGAGAAGGCCGCGCGGCCGATCTCCGTGGGCTGGCTCGCGCGGTTGATCGTGCTCGCGATTTCGTCGTCGATCGATCGACGGATCCGCCGGCGCGGTGCGGGTATGCGCATGGTGCGCTTCCCGGCCCGTCACGCGTTCTGCTAGCGGCTGTCCCAGTACAGGCCGATCGCCTCGTCCTTCGTCCAACCGGTCTGCCGCAGGATCCCCCGGAACGTGTCGTGGCTCGTCTTGACGCCCGTCCAGTAGCTCGGAAGCTGCACCTTCCCGCCCTTGGTCGAATGCTCCCAGTTCGGATGGGTGCCGCCTTTGACTTCGACCCAGCCGTCCGCGCGGAGCATTCGCTCGAAGTCCGAGCTCTTCAGCGGCGGCGGAGGCTGAGGCTTCTTCCCGCGCTTCGACTTCTTCATGTCGGGGTCTTCTTCTGACGGATACCTGACCGAGCGGTGGGAGGCCCGGCACCCTGAGGGTGCCTCGCTATTCAACAAGACGCACCGGACGGGACCAACGCAAGCCGCCGCAAGGTCCCACCCGCGGCGGCCTGCGCGCACCCGACGCCCACGCCGACCCCGACGGAAGGCGATAGGCAGCGGCCAGTGTCTCAGTCGTATCGGACGGCATCGAGGGCGACCCAAGACCACCCGAGGACACCTGACGCCACCGGACAAGCCCGGACATGTTCAAGCCGAGGGCGTGAAAACATGGCCGTACACGTAGTAGCCGACCGGGCCTCCCACCGACGCCTCCTCGTTCCGGACGAACCCGAGCCGATTCCAGAAGCGGTCGGTCTGCTTGTCGGGGTACTCGTCGTTTGGGTCGTACGGCTCGCCCCACAACACCGCTCAGTTGGTAGAGCATCAGCTTCCCAAGCTGAGGGTCGTGGGTTCGAGCCCCATCGTCCGCTTCTTCCCTCCGCAGACCGCGGGCGCTCGAGCTCGCCGCCCACTCCGGAGGACCTAGCGGGGCCAGGCGGCGGCGAGGCGCGCCCGCGTCGCCGTCAGGTGCTCGGGGATCACCTTCACGTCGCCGAGCACCGGCATGAAGTTCGTGTCCCCGTCCCAGCGGGGCACGACGTGCAGATGGCCGTGGTCGGGGATGCCCGCGCCGGCGATGCGACCGACGTTCCAGCCGAGGTTGTAGCCCGCCGGCCCGTAGGTCGCGGCGAGGGCCTCGAGCCCCTCCGCTCCGAGCCGGTGGATCTCGAGGATCTCCGCGGCGTCGAGGTCGCCGAAGTTCGGGCCGTGCCGGTAGGGCGCGACGAGCAGGTGGCCCGACGAGTACGGGAACCGGTTCAGCAGCACGAACGCGCGCTCGCCGCGATGCACGACGAGCCGGCCTTCGTCGTCGTCGGAGGCCGCGGCCGTGCAGAAGATGCAGCCGTCCTGCGCGTCCGCGTTCTGCACGTACTCGAGTCGCCAGGGCGCCCACAGCCGCTCCATGCGCGTGAGGCTACAGCCAGCGCTTCCAGCGGAAGAAGCCGAGCATCCCGACGATCGTGGCGATCATCAACGCGAGCGTGACGAGGAAGCCCGCCGCCGTCCCGAAGCCGGGGAAGCGCACGTTCATCCCGAACAGCCCGGTGATGAACGTCAACGGCGTCAGCACGACGATGAAGATCGTGAGCACGTACAGGATGTCGTTCTGCTGGTGCGAGATGAGCGACTCGTTCGTCCCCTCGAGCGCCTCGACCACTTCCTTGAAGTTGTCGAGCAGGTCCCAGATGCGCTCGCTCGCGTCGACGATGTCGTCGAAGTAGAGCTCGAGCTCCTCCGGGAGGAAGCGCTCGACGCCGCGCTCGAGCAGGCGCAGCGTCGGGCGCTGCGGACGCACGATCTTGCGATACGAGATGATCTCCTGCTTGACCTTGTGGATGTCGCGCACGCGGTCCTTGGCGCGCGGCCCGAGCTCGTCGATCTCCTCGTCGATCTGGCTCAGCTTCAGGTTGATCTTGTCGAGGATGGGGAAGCAGTAGTCGTACAGGTCGTCCAGCACCTCGTAGAGCAGGCGGCCCGAGCCGCGGGAGAAGAGCTGGCGCCTGAGCTCCGCGTCGTCGCGGCAGCGGTGGAAGAGACGCGTGACCGGCTTCAGCTCGACGGCGGGAAGCGTGACGAGATAATCGGGGCCCACGAAGACGTCGAGCTCGCCGGCGTTCAGCCGGCCGACGTTCGCGTCGAAGACCGGGAAGTGGAGGACGGCGAACAGGTAGCCGCCGGCCTCGTTCTCGGTGTAGACGTCGACCTTCGGCCGCTGGCGCCGTGAGAGGACGTCCTCGACGTCGAGGGCGTGCCAGCCGAAGCGGTCCGCGAGCTGCTGTGCTTCCTCGTGGGTCGGAGCCTCGAGGTGGATCCAGGTGAGCCCGTCCTGGCCGAGCTCAGCGACCGGCGGCCGCACGGCGGCCTGGACCATGCCCGTGGGAGCGCGGCGCGTACGGATGCGAGGCAGATTGGGCATCGGTACTGAGAGGGTCGACGGTCGCGGGCGCGGGCATGTTCGCCATTCTACCCGGAACCCCCTGCAATCACGCCTGCCGGCGGGCAGCCGGCGGCATACGTCGATGCGCCCGGGAGGATTCGAACCTCCGACCTCGCGCTCCGGAGGCGCGCGCTCTATCCCCTGAGCTACGGGCGCGTGGGGAGGCCCCAGTGTAGCCGTCCGTGACCGGGTTCCTCCTCGCGGGGACGCTCCTGCATCGCTGTTAGCCTCCGCGCGTGGACGTCGCAGCGCGCATCGTCACGCTCGAGCTCGCGGAGACGTTCGTCATCTCGCGCAGCGCCCGTGACACCGAGGACGTCGTCGAGGTCACGCTCACCTGCAGCGGCGTACGCGGCTATGGCGAGGCGGCGCCGGTGGACCGCTACGACGAGTCGTCCGAGTCGGCGCTCGCGTACGTCGAGGAGCACGCCGGGCTCGTCGGCGACGATCCGTTCGCGCTCGAGGAGATCATGGCCCGCCTGCCCGCACGAGAGCAGGCCGCGCGGGCGGCGATCGACGCGGCGCTGCACGATCTCCAGGGCAAGCTCGTCGGCCGCCCCGTCTACCAGCTGCTCGGACTGCCGCGGATCGGCCCCCCGACCTCGTGGACGATCTGGCTCGGCGATCCCGACGACATGGCGCGGCGCGCCGAGAAGGTGCGCGGACGCTTCAAGCGGCTGAAGCTGAAGCTCGGGGGCCGCGACGGCCTCGACGCCGAGCGCGTCCGCGCGGTGCACGCCGTCGCGGGCGTTCCCCTCCAGGTCGACGTGAACGAGGCGTGGAGCCTCGACGAGGCGCTCGAGCTCCTGCCGCAGCTCGCAGCGCTCGGCGTCGAGTACTGCGAGCAGCCGCTCGTCGCCGGCGATCCAGGCGGTCCCGGCCTGAAGGGGCGCTCCCCGATCCCGATCTACGTCGACGAGGACTGTCACACGCTCGCCGACGTCGCGGTGTGCGCCGAGCGCGCGCACGGGATCAACGTCAAGCTCGCGAAGTCGGGCGGCATCCGCGAGGCGGTGCGCATGGTGCACGCCGCCCGCGCGCTCGGGCTCGGGTGCATGCTCGGCTGCATGGTCGAGTCGGGGCTCGGCATCGCGGCCGGCGCGCACGTCGCAAGCCTGTTCGACCACGTCGACCTCGACGGGAACATCCTGATCGCGCACGACCCGTGGCCCGGCGTCGACTTCGTCGACGGCGTCCAGGTGCCGGCGGAGCGGCCCGGCCTCGGGGTCGCGCCCGCCGCGCGATGACGCGCTACCTGATCCTCGCCGAGGGGTACTCGGCCGACCCGCACTACGGCAAGACGATGCACGGCGTGCTCCGCTACCGGCGCGACGACGTCGTCGCAATCGTCGATTCGGCCCGGGCGGCGGGGGAGACGGAGGGCGGCGTTCCCGTCGTCGCGACGGTCGACGACGCGCTCCGCTTCGACCCGGACACCGCGCTCGTCGGGGTCGCGACACAGGGCGGTCGGTTTCCGCCCGCGTGGCTCGAGCTGCTGCGCAGCTGCATCGCCCACGGGCTTCACATCGAGAACGGCCTGCACGTCTTCCTCGCCGACGACCCCGAGCTGCGCGAGCTCGCGGTACGGCACGGCGTCGAGCTGCGCGACCTCCGCCGTCCTCCCGCCGACCTCTCGACCGCGACCGGCGCGAACCTCGACGTGCCCGGCACGATCGTGCTGACGGTCGGGTCCGACTGCGCAATCGGGAAGATGACGGTGGCGCTCGAGCTCGACCTCGAGGCGCGACGGCGCGGCCTCGCCTCGATCTTCGTGCCGACCGGCCAGACGGGCATCGCTATCGCCGGCTGGGGCATCGCGGTCGACGCGGTCGTCGCCGACTTCATCGCGGGCGCCGCCGAGCGCCTCGTCGTCGAGGGCGCGCAGCGGGGCGGCGAGCTGCTCTGGGTCGAGGGCCAGGGGGCGATCCTCCACCCGGTGTACTCCGGGGTCACGCTCGGCCTCTTCCACGGGAGCGTGCCGCACCTCCTCCTCCTCTGCCACGAGGCGGGGCGCACCGAGATCGAAGGAGCGGGCGGTGGCCCCCACCCGATCCCGCCCCTGCGGGAGCTCGTCGAGCTGCACGAGCGGCTCGCGCTGCCCGTGAGGCCCGCACGGGTCGCCGCCGTCGCCCTCAACACGCGCGCGCTCGGCGAGGCTGAGGCCCGGGCCGCCGTCGCAGCGGTGGCAGAGGAGACGGGGCTGCCGACGGACGACCCCGTTCGCTTCGGCGCCGGGAAGCTTCTGGCCGCGTTCTCCGTTCTAGACGGTTGACGTCACCCGGGCAGGACGCCCCGACCCGGGAGCGTGAGACCTCCCTCGAATGGGCACAATTGGCCGGACGGCCTGTTGCGGCCGCCGATCGCTGCCGATAGAGGTACGACCTAACCGGGCCAGAGAAAGTAGGGATCATCTTGAAGAAGCTTGCCGCAGCGCTCGTCCTCGGATGCGCTCTCCTCGCGACTGGCGTCGCCGGAGCGACGACGGGGCGGACTGGGTCGGGCGGCCGCGTCGCGGCCGCACCGCCGATCGTCTGGGGCGTCGCCGACGACGCCTCGAAGTACGCCGACGACGGCGGCGCATGGTTCTACGGCCAGATGAAGGGCGCAAGCCTGACGACGAACCGCTGGACGCTCGCCTGGGACTCGACGGCCCCGACGACGATCAAGGAGCTGGCGTTCCTCGAGCGCGCCGCGCCGAAGGCGCAGGCTGCCGGAGTCCACGTCCTGCTCGCGCTCTACGCGGGCACGCCGTCGCCGACCGCCACCCAGCACGACGCGACGCAGTTCTGCGCCTGGGCCGGCTCGGTCGCCGCCACCGTGAAGCAGTGGGGCATCCACGACTTCATCCTCGGGAACGAGCCGAACACGCGGCTCTACTGGTCGCCCCAGAAGGACGCCGGCGGAGCCGACGTCGCGGCTCCCGCGTACGAGGCGCTGCTCGCCGGCTGCTACGACTCGATCCACGCCGCCGATGCGTCGGCGAACGTGATCGGCATCGGCCTGTCGCCCCGCGCCTCGACGAGCGAGTCGACCGAGCCGCTCGTGTTCCTCCGTGACGTGGGCAAGGCGTACAAGGCCTCCGGCCGCACGACGCCGATCATGGATCAGCTGTCGATCCATCCGTACCCGAACCCGAACAGCCCGGCCGACTCGCCGGATGTCGGCTACGAGGTCACCGACCGCTACGGCGTCCCGAACATGGACCGGGTCAAGCAGGCGGTCTACGACGCCTTCAACGGCACCGGGCAGCCGACGACCGTCTCGGCCGGGGCGCTCGCCTCGTCCGCGGCCGGCGTGTTCCGGGGCCCGCTCACGTTCGTGATCGACGAGATCGGCTGGCAGACGGACACGACGGCGTACGCGCAGTACGTCAACAACGAGAACGTCGCCACGGTCAGCGAGCAGACGCAGGCCGACTACATCAAGAAGATGGCGGAGAAGTACTTCGCCTGCGATCCGACCGTGGTGAGCGTCCAGCTCTTCCTGCTCGTCGACGAGCCCTATCGCAACGGCAAGGACGCGACCGGCGTCACGCTCGGCGGCGGCTGGCAGAGCGGCCTCCTCACGGCGGGCGGCCAGAAGGTCTCCCGGCCGAAAGCCGCGTACTCGCAGGTCGGCGCCGACTTCGCCGCCGGCCGCGGCGCGTGCCACGGCCAGATGATCACCTGGACGCCGGTCGGGCAGAGCGCGAAGCCCGGCGACCAGGGCTCGACCGGCAACGGCGGCAAGGGAAGCACGGCGGGAACGCCGCCGACGAAGCCGTCCGTCTGCAAGAAGGGGCAGAAGTCGACCAAGAAGAAGCCCTGCCGCAAGAGGTAGTCCCAATCCCCTCCCTCGGGGAGCCTGCCGGCTCCCCGAGGCGTCCGGCCGAGAGATAGCTCCCCGCTCTTGACACGAACGCCTGTTCGCCGTACCATGACGAACACATGTTCGCAAAGCTCATCATCGTGCTCGCCGTCGCGGCGCTCGCCGTCGGGATGGTCGCCCGGTCGTCGCACGGCGCCGGGCCCGAGCGGACCTACGTCGTGAAGCCGTCGGACACCCTCTGGTCGATCGCCGTCTCGAGCTACGCCGGCGACACCCGCGAGGGCGTCTGGAAGCTTCAGCAGCGCAACCACCTGCGCTCGGCGACGATCCGCCCCGGCCAGACGCTCGTGCTGCCCGGCTAGCCTGACGGCGTCGTCTTCGCCCGCCTCAGCGTCGCGATCGGCGTACCCAGGGTGCGGTTGAGGCCGTGGCTCCTAGAATCGCCCGGGCGTGGACCTCGACCTTCTCTTTCTCGGCACCTCGGCGTCGATGCCGACGGCGCAACGCGCCCCGGCCGCCCTCCTGCTGCGGCGGGGCGGCGAGAAGCTCCTCTTCGACTGCGCCGAGGGCACGCAGCGGCAGCTCCAGCGCTCGTGCGTCGGCCTGCCCGACCTCGAGGAGATCTTCTTGACGCACCTCCACGCCGACCACTTCCTCGGCCTGCCGGGGATGCTGAAGACGTTCGCGCTCCGCGGCCGCGAGGAGCCCGGACTGACGGTGCACGGCCCGCAGGGCGTGAAGGACCTGTTCCGGAAGCTGCGTCCCTTCCTCGGCCGGCTGTCGTTCGCGCTCACGCTCGTCGAGCTCGTGCCGGGGGACACGCTCGAGCGCGGCGACTACCGCATCGACGCGTTCGCGGTCGACCACGGCGTCCCCGCCGTCGGCTACGCGCTCGTCGAGCACGAGCGGCCGGGCCGCTTCGACGTCGGCGCCGCCGACGCGCTCGGCGTCCCCCCCGGGCGGGAGCGGGGACTGCTCCAGGGCGGCGAGCCGGTCACCCTCTCCGACGGCCGCGTCATCAGCCCCGACGCGGTGCTCGGGCCGGGCCGTCCCGGCCGAAAGGTCGTGCTCAGCGGCGACACCGCGCCCTCTCCCGGCGTCGTCCAGGCGGCGCACAACGCAGACCTGCTCGTCCACGAGGCCACGTTCGCGGCGGAGGAGAAGGAACGGGCCCGGGAGACGTTCCACGCGACCGCGACCGAGGCGGCCGAGGTCGCGCGGCTCGCCGCGGTGCGGCTGCTCGCGCTCACGCACGTCTCGACCCGCTACTTCGGGCCCGAGCTCGCGCGCGAGGCCCGCGAGATCTTCCCCGACACGGTCGTGCCCCGCGATTTCGACCTGATCGAAGTGCCGTTCGCGGAGCGCGGCTCGCCTCAACTCGTCAGGAACGGGGCCCGGGCGGTATCATCGGGGGGCGATGACGCGGATGGTGCAGGCCGTGCTGGCGGGTGACGTTGCCGAGGCCGAGGAGCTCCAGGAGCTGCTCAAGGCCGCCGGCATCGAGGCGACGCTCGAGGCGGAAGGCGACGACGACCCGCTGACGGTGATGGTGCCCGAGAGCTCGCTCGAGGCGGCGCTCGACGCGATCGAGGCGCTCACCGAGCCCGACGAGCCCACCGCGGACTAGATCCGGCAGACGCCGTTCCCGTCCATCCGGCGCACACGCTACTGTGCGTCACGCCACGCACCCCTTTAACCCGGCCCAGTGAGGCCGGAAAGGAGTCGAATGACCACGCACGCCCCCGTCCTGCCGACGCCCTCTGCGCTGTGAGCGCGGTCGAAGCGTCCGGGAAGTCCCTCCTCGACGCCGACGCGCTCTCGCGGACGCTCTCGCGGATCGCACACGAGATCATCGAGGGAAACCCCGACCTCGGCGAGGTCGCCCTCGTCGGCATCCAGACCCGCGGCGTCCCGCTCGCCCAGCGGCTCGCGCGCCTGATCGCCGAGCGCGCCGGCGAGGCACCCGCACTCGGCACCGTCGACATCACCTTCTACCGCGACGACGTGCGGGTGCGGGGCGGCGAGGCGCCGCTCCACGCGCAGCCCATCGTCCGCGCGACGCAGCTCGACTTCCCGCTCGAAGGGCGGACGGTCATCCTCGTCGACGACGTCCTCTACACGGGCCGCACGATCCGCGCGGCGATCGAGGCGCTCTTCGACTACGGCCGGCCCGCCCGCGTCCAGCTCGCCGTCCTCGTCGACCGCGGCCACCGCGAGCTCCCGATCCGCCCCGACTACGTCGGCAAGAACCTGCCGACCGCGCGTGACGAGCGGATCCAGGTGCAGCTCGTCGAGGTGGACGAGGTCGACAACGTCCTGCTCGTGCCCTCGCCGGAGGAGGAAACCCGATGACAGCGCAACCCACCGTCCGACTCGTCCGCGACGAGCTCCGGCCGCCCGGCCCGCCGCCGCGTCGCCACCTGCTGTCGGTCGCCGACCTCTCCCGTGACGACGTCGAGCGCCTGCTCGGCACGGCCCGCAGCTTCGCCGCGTCGATGGACCGCGAGCTGAAGAAGCTGCCGACCCTGAAGGGGCGGCTGATCGTCAACCTCTTCTACGAGTCCTCGACGCGCACCTCGTCGAGCTTCGAGCTGGCCGCCAAGCGCCTCTCGGCCGACACGCTCACCATCAAGTCGGTCGGCTCGTCGGTGGACAAGGGCGAGTCGCTGAAGGACACGGCGCTGACACTCGGCGCCTACGACCCGGACGTGATCGTGATCCGGCACCCGCAGATCGGCGCGCCGCAGCTCGTCGCGAACGTGACCGGCGCACACATCGTCAACGCAGGCGACGGCAAGCACCAGCATCCGACGCAGGCGCTGCTCGACCTCTACACGCTCCAGCAGGAGCTTGGCCGCCTCGAAGGGCTGCACGTCGCGATCGTCGGCGACGTGCTCCACAGTCGCGTCGCACGGTCGCTCATCCAGGCCTTCGAGCTCGTCGGCGTTCGCTGCACGCTCGTCGGTCCGCCGGCGCTGCTGCCGCGCGACCTCGGGGTGGAGGCGACGAGCGACATCACCGCGATTCGCGACGCCGACGTCGTCTACGTGCTGCGGATGCAGAACGAGCGCATGGAGCAGGGCGCGAACTTCGTCCCGAGCCTGCGCGAGTACGCAGCGCGGTGGGGCATCACGCCGGAGCGGCTTCGCCCCGGCCAGAAGGTCATGCACCCGGGCCCGATGAACCGCGGCGTCGAGATCGACCCGCGGGTCGCCGACTCGGTCGACTCGCTCGTCGAGGCGCAGGTGCGCTCTGGCCTCGTCGTCCGGATGGCGGTGCTCTACGACGTGCTGACCGGCGGCCCGGTCGGAGTACGGGCGCTCGCAGCGGCGGAGGTGGCCTGATGCTCTACAGCAGGCAACGCCAAGGCGAGAACGTCGTGCTGCGCAACGCGCGTGTCGTCGACCCGGCGGAGGGGATCGATGCGACGCTCGACGTGCGCATCGACGACGGCGTCATCACGGCGGTCGCGCAGCAGGTCGACGCGAACGAGCATCGCGTCGTCGACGCGTCGGGTCTCGTGCTCGCACCCGCCTTCGTCGACCCGCACGTCCACCTGCGCACGCCGGGCCGTGAGGACGAGGAGACGATCGCGAGCGGTACGGCCGCTGCGGCGGCCGGCGGCTTCTGCGCGATCCTCGCCATGCCGAACACCGATCCGGTCGTCGACACGGCGGCGATACTCGGTGCGCTCATCGAGACGGCGCGGCGCGAGGCGCAGGTGCCGGTGGGCTTCCTCGCCGCGATCACGCGCGGCCAGGGCGGGGCCGAGCTGACGGAGATGGCCGAGCTCGCCGACGCCGGCGCGATCGCGTTCTCCGACGACGGCGTTCCCGTCGCCTCGGCGGGACTCATGCGCCGCGCGCTGCAGTACGCGTCGGTGACGGGGCGGCTGCTCGCGCTGCACTGCGAGGAGACGAGCCTCTCGCACGGCGGCCAGGTGCACGAGGGCGCGGTCGCCGCGGAGCTCGGCTTCACCGGCTACCCGTCGGTCGCCGAGTCCGTGATGGTCGAGCGAGACCTCTCGCTCGCGGCGTACGAGGACCAGCCACTGCACTTGCTCCACCTATCCGCCGCAGAGTCGGTCGCGGCGCTGCGTCGCGCGCGCGACGCGGGCGTACGCGCGAGCGGCGAGGTGACGCCGCACCATCTCGTGCTCACCGACGAGGCTGTCCGGTCGCTCGATCCGAACGTGAAGATGAACCCGCCGCTGCGCGCGGAGCGAGATCGCGTCGCGCTGCTCGACGCGCTCCGCGACGGCACGATCGAGGCGATCGCCACCGACCACGCGCCGCACGCCCGACACGAGAAGGAGGCGCCGTTCGAGGCCGCCCCGTTCGGCGTCACGGGCCTCGAGACGGCGTTCGCGGTGCTCTACACCCGGCTCGTGCAGCCCGGCCTGCTGCCGCTGGCTACGCTGATCGACCGCATGTCCGCCGGTCCCGCACGCATCTTCGGCATCGACCGGCCGCGCGTGGCGGTGGGGGCGACGGCGAACCTCGTGCTCCTCGACCTGGACGGCGAGTGGCGCGTGCGCGAGGACGCCTTCCGTTCGCGCTCCTCGAACTCCTGGCTGCTCGGCGAGACGCTGACCGGCTCGGTGGCGCTCACCATCGCAGCCGGAGCGACGGCGTACGAGCGGCTCGCGGTGACCCAAGCTTGAATGGATCTGCAGTGAAGGGCTTCCTCGCGCTCGAGGACGGCACGATCTTCCGCGGCGACTCCGTCGGCGCCGAGGGCTTCGCGTGCGGCGAGGCGGTGTTCACGACCGGCATGGCGGGCTATCAGGAAGCAGTGACCGATCCGAGCTTCTCGGAGCAGCTTGTCTGCTTCACGGCGCCGATGGTCGGCAACTACGGCGTCGCCGACGAGCGGTCGGAGTCGCGCAAGGCCCACGCGAAGGCGGTGCTGATGCGCGAGGCGCGCGGCCCCGCATGGACGGACTGGCTGCACGAGCGCGGCGTCGTCGCGCTCAGCGGAATCGACACCCGGTCGCTCGTGCTCAAGCTGCGCGACTCGGGCGCGATGCAGGCCGTCGTCGTCTCCGGCCCTGCGAGCGTCGAAGAGGCCGTCGCCACCGCGGCGACCCAGCCTTCGATGGCGGGACGGGCGCTCGTCGAGGCGGTGTCCACCCCTGAGCCCTACACGGTCACCGAGGAAGGCCGCGCGCGGATCGCGGTCGTCGACTACGGCGTCAAGCGGTCGGTGCTGCGCCGGCTCGCAGCGGCGGGGGCGGCGGTCACGGTGTATCCACACGACGTCGATGCGGACGAGCTCGCCGGCTACGACGGCGTCCTGCTCTCGCCCGGCCCCGGGGATCCCGCTCCGCTCGAACAGGAGATCGCGACGGTGCGCGAGCTGCTCGGACGCACGAACCTGTTCGGGATCTGCCTCGGCCACCAGGTGCTCGCGCTCGCGACCGGCCACGAGACGTTCAAGCTGCCGTTCGGCCACCGCGGCGCCAATCATCCGGTGCTGCAACGCGCCGACGGCCGCGTGCTCGTCACGAGCCAGAACCACGGTTTCGCCGTGCGCGCGACCGACGCGAAGGAGGCGACGTACGTCTCGCTCTACGACGACACCGTCGAGGGGCTCGACTTCCGCGACCTGCGCGCCCGGTCGCTCCAGTTCCATCCGGAGGCGGGCCCCGGCCCGCACGACGCGTGGCCGCTGATCGAGCGCTGGGTCGACGAGATCGCCCCGTAGACGGCTCATGCCCAAGCGCACCGACATCCACACGATCTGCCTCGTCGGCTCGGGCCCGATCGTGATCGGCCAGGCCGCCGAGTTCGACTACGCCGGTTGCCAGGCCCTCAAGGTGCTGCGCGAGGACGGCTACCGCACGGTCGTCGTCAACTCGAACCCGGCGACGATCATGACCGACCCGGGGTTCGCCGACCGCACGTACCTCGAGCCGCTCGACCTCGAAGGCGTCACGGACGTCCTGCGCCGCGAGCGGCCGGACGCGCTCCTGCCGACGATGGGCGGGCAGACCGCGCTCAACCTCGCACGCGAGCTCGCGGAGTCGGGGATCCTCGACGAGCTCGGCATCGAGCTGATCGGCGCGAACCTCGAGGTGATCAACCGCGCTGAGGACCGTCAGCTCTTCAAGAACGCGGTGGAGTCCTGCAACCTCCGCGTCCCGAGCTCGATCATCGTCACCGACGTCGCGCAGATCGAGGGCGTTGCGACCCCTGCGGTCGTCCGCCCGGCCTTCACGCTCGGCGGGCACGGCGGCGGCTTCGCGAACACGCGCGACGAGCTACGAGCGCAGGTCGAGATCGGGTTGCGCGAGAGTCCGATCGGCCAGGTGCTCGTCGAGGAGTCGGTGCGCGGCTGGGACGAGTTCGAGCTGGAGGTCGTGCGCGACCGCGTCGACAACGTCGTGATCGTCTGCTCGATCGAGAACCTCGACCCGATGGGCGTGCACACCGGGGACTCGGTGACGGTCGCCCCGCAGATGACCCTCTCCGACGAGGCGTACCAGGAGCTGCGCGACGCAGCGGCCGCCGTCGTGCGCGCGGTCGGAGTCAACACCGGCGGGTCGAACATCCAGTTCGCGCGCGACCGCGTGACCGGCGACATCCGCGTGATCGAGATGAACCCGCGCGTCTCGCGCTCGTCCGCGCTCGCGTCGAAGGCGACCGGCTACCCGATCGCGAAGGTCGCGGCGAAGCTCGCCGTGGGCTACACGCTCGACGAGATCCCGAACGATCTGACGGGAACGACGCCGGCGAGCTTCGAGCCGACGCTCGACTACGTCGTCGTCAAGTTCCCCCGCTTCGCGTTCGAGAAGTTCCCCGGCGCGGACCGCACGCTCGGCACGCAGATGAAGTCCGTCGGCGAGACGATGGGCATCGGCCGCACCTTCGGCGAGGCGTTCCTGAAGGCCATGCGCTCCCGCGAGCTCGATCCGGGCGCCGCCACGCCGTGGCAGACGCTCGCCGACGTCCCGGAGGGCGTGCACCCGTTCTTCGAGGAGGAGATCTGGCGGATCCAGGAGGCGCTCCTCGACATCGCCGGGAGCTCGATCGACGACCTCGTCGCTGACGACTGGCTGCGGCTGAAGCGGCTCGGCCTCTCCGACGCCGACATCGCCGACGCCGCGGACGTGCCGGAGCCGGCCGTGCGCGCCCGGCGGCGCGACTGCGGCGTCCGCCCGGTCTTCCGGCGCGTCGACTCGTGCGCCGCCGAGGTCGAGGCCGCGTCGAACTACTACTACTCCACCTGGGGCGAGGCCGACGAGGCGCCGCCGGCCGGCCATCGCCCGCGCGTCGTCATCCTCGGCTCCGGGCCGAACCGGATCGGGCAGGGCGTCGAGTTCGACTACTGCTGCGTCCACGCCGTCGCGACGTTCCGCGAGCTCGGCTACGAGGCGGTGATGGTGAACTGCAACCCCGAGACCGTCTCGACCGACTACGACACCTCCGACCGGCTCTACTTCGAGCCGCTCGACACCGAGTCGGTGCTCGCGATCTGCGACCGGGAGCGTCCCGAGGGCGTCGTCATCCAGTTCGGCGGGCAGACGCCCCTGAAGCTCGCGCGCGCGATCGAGAACGCCGGCTACACGATCCTCGGCACCCCCTACGACGCCGTCGACCTCGCCGAGGACCGCGAGCGTTTCGCCGGCCTCCTGCGCGCGCACGACCTGCGCTCGCCGGCGTGGGGGATGGCGGGGTCGCAAGACGACGCGGTGCGGGTCGCGAACGAGATCGGCTTCCCGGTGCTCATCCGGCCGTCGTACGTGCTCGGCGGGCGCGCGATGCGCGTCTGCTACACGGACGAAGAGGTGCGCGAGGTGCCGGTGCTCGGCCGCGTGCTCGTCGACCGCTTCCTCGAGAACGCCGTCGAGGTCGACGTCGACGCGCTCTGCGACGGCACCGACGTCTACATCGCAGCCGTCATGCAGCACGTCGAGGAGGCGGGCGTGCACTCCGGCGACTCCGCCTGCGTCCTGCCCGCTCCGGGGCTGACGCCGGCGCAGACCGACGAGATCCAGCGAACCGTTCGCGTCCTCGGCCGTTCGCTCGGCGTGATCGGCCTGCTCAACGTGCAGCTCGCGATCACGCCCGACGGCGGGATCTACGTGCTGGAGGCGAACCCGCGCGCGTCGCGAACCGTGCCGTTCGTCAGCAAAGCAACGGGCATCCCGCTCGTCGCGTCGGCGTGCCGCCTCTCGACAGGCGTGCGCATCTCCGATCTCGGCTTGCAGAAGGAGCGGCCGCCGAAGCAGTGGAGCGTGAAGGCAGCCGTCCTGCCGTTCGCGCGGTTCCCGGGCAGCGACCCCGTGCTCGGGCCGGAGATGCGCGCGACCGGCGAGGTGATGGCGAGCGCCGCCGACCTGCCGACCGCGTTCGCGAAGGCCGAACGGGCGGCCGGCCGCGCGCTGCCGCGCTCGGGCGCCGTCTTCCTCTCGATCCGCCCCGCGGAGCAGCGCTCGGCGGTGCCGATCGCCGCGACGCTCCTGGGCCTCGGCTTCAAGCTCTTCGCGACGGAGGGCACGGCGGGCACGCTCGCCGGCGCCGGCCTCGAGGTGGAGGCCGTGCGCAAGCTCAGCGAGGCGGACGGCGTCGAGCCGACCGTGATCGATCTGATCCGCCGCGGCCGCTGCGACCTCGTGATCAACACGCCGGAGGGCCGCAACGCGCGCTCCGACGGCTACGCGATCCGCGAGGCGGCGCTCTCACGCCGCGTCCCGTGCATCACGACGATGGCGGGCGCCGCTACGGCCGTCCACGCGATCGCGAACGCGCGCGCCGAGCAGGCCGTCTCGCTGCAGGAACGAATCGACGCAGAGCGGATCGATGCCGAGAAGACGCGAACGGCGTAGGGTCGTCGCCACCGAGCCGGTCGGCCCGTACATGCTGCTCCGGCTCGAGCGCGGCGGGCTCGAGCCGGGCATTCCGGGGCAGTTCTTCATGCTGGAGGCGCCGGGCCGCCTGCTGCCGCGTGCGCTCTCCCTCTGCCTCGCGCCGCCCGGCGAGCTCGCGTTCCTCATCGACCCAGTCGGCCCGGGAACGGCCGCGCTCTGCGAGCTAGAGCGAGACGATGCGATCGCCGTCTTCGGCCCGCTCGGGAACGGCTTCCGCCTCGACGTCGACCGGCCGCTGCTCGTCGGTGGGGGCATCGGGATCGCGCCGCTGCCCTACCTCGCAGAGGCGCTGCGCTTCCCGCCGGTCGTGCTCGGGTTCCGCAGCGAGCGCCATGCGGAGGCCGCGGCGCTGCTGCCGGGGGCAGAATGGGCGATCGACCCGACGTTCGTGACCGAGCTGATCCCCGAGGGGCACGACGTCCTGGCGTGCGGCCCGGAGCCGATGCTGCACGCGGTCGCCGCGCTCTGCCCCGGCGCGCAGCTCGCGTGGGAGGCGCCGATGGCCTGCGGCTACGGCGCCTGCTACGGCTGTGCCGTCGAGATCGACGGCGAGCTCAAGCGCCTGTGCGTCGAGGGGCCTGTTCTTCGTGCTGCTTAACGCCTCCGGCTGCCTCGACGCGCTGACCGCGCCCGAGGTCGCCAAGAAGCTCGACGGGTTCGTGACGAAGACGATCACGCCGCTGCCGCGCGAGGGGAACGCTCCGCCGCGCATCGCGGAGACGGCGCACGGGATGCTGAACGCAATCGGGCTCGCCAACCCCGGCCGCGAGCGATTCCTCGCCGAGCACCTGCCGCGGCTGCGCGAGCTCGGCCTCCCGCTCTGGATCTCCGTCGGCGGCTTCTGCGCACAGGACTACGCCGACACGTGCGCGACGCTCGGGGACGTCGAGGCGATCGAGCTCAACCTCTCCTGTCCGAACGTCGACGAGGCGGCGGAGTCGGCGGCCGAGATCGTCGCGGTCTGCCGCGCGGCGACGGCCCTGCCGCTGTACGCGAAGCTCTCCGCCGCGCACGCAGACCTCACCGCGGTGGCCCGGGCGGTCGCCGAGGCAGGCGCCGACGGACTCTCGCTCGTGAACACGCTGCGCGGCCTGGCGCTCGACCCGAAGACGCTCGAGCCGGTGCTCGCGCGAGGGGCCGGAGGACTGTCCGGCCCGACGCTCAAGCCCGTCGCGCTGGCCGCCGTGCACGCGTGCTATGCCGCGACGGGTCTGCCGATCGTCGGTATGGGCGGCGTCACGAGTGGCCAGGACGTCCTCGAGCTGATCGCCTGCGGTGCACGCCACGTCGCGCTCGGCACGATCCTCTTCCCGGACCCCGACGCGCCGGAGCGGATTCGCGGCGAGCTCAGCCGTGCCGCAGAGGCGTTCGGTGTTGTCCAGCCAGGCGACGCATATGCGTGCGCGCACGAGCGCGAAGAAACCCCTGGAAGTTGTGTGAAAACCTGCACCTTGATCGCGGGCGGCGCATTGTTATGATCGTGCGCTCCGATGTCGCCGACAAAAGCGCAAGCACACGCTCCCGTCCGTTCTCTGGACCAGCGAATGGACGCACTGAGACGTGCGAATGACGTCAGGGTCAGGCGGGCGAAGCTCAAGAAGGATCTCAAGGACGGTCGCGTCCGCATCGAGGCGATCCTCGGCGCGCCTCCCGAATACGTCTCCACGGCGAAGGTGATCGACATCCTGATGGCCGTGCCGAAGTTCGGACGCGTGAAGGCGGCGCGCTTCCTGAACACGTGCCGCATCAGCCAGTCGAAGACCGTCGGCGGGCTCTCCGACCGTCAGCGCGCGGAACTGATTGACCTCTTCAACCGGTAACCCGCTACCCGTCTTCGTGATCACCGGTCAGTCGGGCGCCGGCAAGGGCACGTTGATCAAGCGCCTCCTGGAGCTCTTTCCCCAGCTCGAGCTGGCGGTCTCGGCGACGACCCGCCCACGCCGTCCCGGCGAGGTCGAGGGCGTCCACTACTACTTCATCACGGACGAGGAGTTCGGCCGTCGGCTCGCGGACGGCGAATTCCTCGAGTACCACGCCTTCCCGTGGGGCCAGCGCTCCGGCACGCTCCTCTCCGAGATCGACCGCATCGGCGAGGCGGGGAAGGTCTGCGTGCTCGAGCTCGAGACCGAGGGCGCGCTGATCGTCGCCGACCGGGTCCCGGGCGCCGTGACGATCTTCATCACCGCGCCGATCGAAGAGCTGGAACGGCGGCTTCTCGAGCGCGCGACCGAGAGCTCCGGGGAGATCGGGGAGCGGCTGCGGGTCGCGCGTGAGCAGCTGATCGTCGCCGACCGTTTCGACCACATCGTCGAGAACGACGATCTGGAGCGCGCCGTGGGGGAGCTCTCGGCCCTCGTCCGTCGGCATGCGGTTCCTGCAGGTACCATGCCGAAGCGATGATCCATCCCCGTGTAGACGATCTGCTCGAAAACGTCGACTCGCGCTATGCGCTCGTCATCGTGGCCGCGAAGCGTGCCCGGCAGATCAACAACTACCACCACCAGCTCGGCGAAGGCACCTTCGACGACAATCCGCCGCCGCTCGTCGAATCGCGCTCGAAGAACTACCTCACCATGGCTCTCGAGGAAGTCTCTGAGGGCATGCTGGCGTACGAATACGTCAAGTAGCAGGCACACTTCGGGCCATGGCCCGTGTCCTGCTTGGGGTCTCCGGCGGCATTGCCGCCTACAAGGCGTGCGAGATCTGCAGGCTGCTCGTCCGGGCGGGCCACGAGGTCGTGCCGCTCGTGACGCCGGGCGCCGAGCGATTCGTCCGGGCTGACACGTTTCGCGCGCTCGCGCGGCGGCCGCCGGGCGAGGACCTGTATCTCCACCTGACCCGCGCCGACCTGCTGCTCGTCGCGCCCTGCACGGCGAACACGCTCGCGAAGCTCGCGCACGGGCTCGCGGACAACGTCCTCACCGAGGCGGCCCTCGCGCACCGGGGGCCCACGCTCGTCGCGCCGGCGATGAACCCGCGCATGTGGTCGCACGCCGCGACGCGGGCGAACGCCGAGACGCTGCGGGCCCGCGGCGTCGTGCTCGTCGGCCCCGACGAGGGCGAGACGGCCGAGGGCGAGCTCGGCGTGGGGAGGATGTCGGAGCCGGAGGACGTCGTCCGCGCGGCGGAGAAGCTCCTCGCCGGCACCGGTCCCCTCGCCGGCAGGCGCGTGCTGGTCTCCGCCGGCGGGACGCGGGAGCCGATCGACGCCGTCCGCTTCGTCGGCAACCGCTCGTCCGGCCGGATGGGCGTCGCGCTCGCCGCCGAGGCGCGCCGGCGCGGGGCCCACGTCACGCTGCTCGCAGCGAATCTCGCCGTCGCAGCGCCGCCGGGCGTCGAGCTCGTGGAGACGCCGAGCGCGGCGGAGCTCGAGCGCGAGGCCCTCGCCCGCGGCCCGGCGGCCGACGTCGTGATCATGGCCGCCGCCGTCGCCGACTACCGCCCGGCCGAGGCGCTCGCGACGAAGCGCCCAAAGGACCGCGCGGGCTGGACCGTCGAGCTCGAGCCGACGACCGACGTCCTTGCCGAGCTCGGCAGGGCGCGGGCTCCCGGACAGGTGCTCGTCGGCTTCGCAGCCGACCAGGGGCAGCGCGGCCTCGAACGGGCGCGCGAGAAGCTCGCGAGCAAGAGCGCCGACCTGTTCGTCTTCAACGACGTGGGGCGCGACGACATCGGCTTCGACGCGCGCGACAACGAGGTGACGCTGCTCTCCGGTACGGGCGAGCGGACGGTCGCGAAGGCGCCCAAGGAGGAGATCGCCGCGGCGATCCTGGACGAGGTGGAGCGCCTGGTTGGCTGAGCCCGCGCTCGCTCCGGAGCCGGCGGACCTCGTCGCCGCTATCGCGGCGAACCTGGCACGCGTCGTGCACGCGCCGGCCGAGACGCTCCGGCTCGTCGTGCTCTGCCTTGTCGCGGAGGGCCACCTGCTCATCGAGGACTTCCCCGGCGTCGGCAAGACGATGCTTGCGAAGGCGCTCGCCCGCTCGCTCGACTGCCGCTTCTCGCGGCTCCAGTTCACGCCCGACCTGCTGCCGTCCGACGTCACCGGTGTCAACGTCTTCGACCAGCGCACGAACGAGTTCGAGTTCCGGCCGGGCCCGGTGTTCGCGAACCTGCTGCTCGTCGACGAGGTGAACCGCGCCTCCCCGAAGACCCAGGCGGCGCTCCTCGAGTGCATGCAGGAGAGCCAGGTGACCGTCGACGGCGTCACCTATCCGCTCGGCCGGCCTTTCATGGCGATCGCGACCCAGAACCCGATCGAGTACGAGGGCACGTATCCGCTGCCCGAGGCGCAGCTCGACCGGTTCACGATGCGGCTGGCGCTCGGCTACCCGCCGCTGGCCGAGGAGGCGAAGATGCTCGACGAGCAGACGCACACGCCGCCGCTCGGGACGCTCGACGCCGTCGCGCGGGCCGACGAGGTGGCCCGCCTCGTCGAGCGGGCACGTGAGGTGTACGTCGAGGACAGCCTCGGCCGCTACGTCGTCGCGCTCCTGCGCCAGACGAGGGCCGACTCGCGGCTCTACCTCGGCGCAAGTCCGCGCTCGGGCATCGCCCTCCTGCGGGTCGCGAAGGCGCGCGCGCTCGCGGAACGCCGCGACTATCTCGTGCCCGACGACGTGAAGGCCGTCGCGGCGCCCGTGCTCTCGCACCGGCTCATCCTCGGCCCGGAAGCGCGGTCCGCCGGGCTCGGCGCCGAGGCGATCGTCGCCGAGGCGCTCGAGAAGACGCCCGTCCCGGTATGACGCCCCGGGCCCGGGGCCTGACCCCACGCGGGCGCGCGGTGCTCGCCCTGGGCCTCGTCGTGTACGCCGCCGCCTGGGTCTTCGGCTCGCCTGCGCTCTATCCGGTCGCGACGGGGCTCGTCCTCGCAGTCGTGCTCGCGACCGCGTGGGTCAGACTCGCGTCGCGCCCCCCGCACGTGAGCCGCCACGGCGCGGCCCGGGACGTGCTGGAGGGCGACGACGTCCGGGTCGAGCTCGAGGTGCGCGCGACCTCGGCGCTGCCGCCGCCGACGCTCGTCGCGCACGAGCGGCCGGGGAGCCTCGGCGAGCGGCGCGTCGAGCTGGGCCGCGTCGGCAGACGCCGGTACGCCGCCGGCTACGCGCTCGAGCGGGTTCCGCGGGGCCGGTACGTCTTCGAGACGGTGCGCCTCACGATCGAGGACCCGTTCTCGCTCGCACGCGCGGAGATCGTCCAGGGGGAGCCGCAGGTGCTCGTCGTCTATCCGCGCCTCGTTCCGCTCGACCGGCTTTTCTCCGAGAGCGGCGCGTACGCCCAGGAAGGACGGCGGCTGCTGCTCCGGCGGCCGGCGGGCTTCGAGCTGCACAGCGTCCGCGAGTACGCGCAGGGGGAGTCGCTCCGCAGCGTGCACTGGCGCTCGACCGCCAGGCGTGGGCGGCTGATGGTCAAGGAGCTCGAGGATGCCCCGCGCGAAGAGGCGACGGTCCTCCTCGACGGGGACGAGACCGCCGGCGCCGGAGAGAGCTTCGAGGTCGCGGTCCGGGCAGCCGGCTCGATCCTCCAGGCGCACCACCGGCGCGGCCGTCGCTGCGCGCTCGTCGTCAACTCCGCTCTGCGTGAGAGCCAGGCCGTCGCGACCGACGCAGGCTGGCGGCGCGCGCTCGAGATCCTCGCCTCAGCGGAGCCGACGGCCCGTACGCCGGCGTTCGCGCTCCTCCAGGCGGACGGCGGCATCGCCGCCCGCTCGCTCGAGCTCGTCGTCGTGACCTCTCGCGTCGACGTCCCGCTCGTCGACCGCCTCGTGCAGCGCGCGCTCTCGCGGCGCGGGGTCTCGCTCGTCTACGTCGAGGCTGCGCCGGGGCCGCAGCCGCAGCTGCTGCGCCTCCAGGCGGCCGGGATCCCCGTCGCGGTGGTGCGAAGCGGCGAAGACCTGGCCGCGGCGCTCGGCGTCCCGAAGGCGCGTGTTGCGTAGGACGCTTCTCGTCGCGCTGCTTCCCGCCGCGGTGATCGCCGCGACGTGGGTGCGACTCGAGGAGCCGCGCGACGACCTGACCCGGGTCGCGGCGGTGCTCGTGTTCGCGCTCGCGCCTGCGCTCGTGCGGCCGCGCGTCGCGCGCGTCGCTGCGCTGGTCGTGGCGCTGGGCGTCGGGACGAAGGTCGGGTTCGGGCTCTCGGTGCTGCACCCGCGTCACGCCTTCGTGCACATCGGGTCGGCGTTCGCGAACGGCTTCCTCGACTTCTACGACGTCCGTGTGCCGTTCGATCCCCGTGTGCACCCGGAGATGCGCAGCGTGATCCTCGTCGCGGTGTTCGGCTTCGCGCTCGCCCTCGGGCTCGCGGTCGCGGCCCGGCGGCCGCTCGCGGCGACGCTCGTCGTCTTGGCCGGCGCCGGCTGGCCCGCGACGCTCAGAGGCCCCGCCGGAGGCCTCGGGGCCGGCGTCGCGATCCTCCTCGCGGTGCTCGTCGTGCTCGGAGGGCTCACGGCCCGCCGCGTGCCGCGGGTCGCCGCGCCGGCCGCACTCGGCCTCGCGCTCGCCGCGTTCGCCGTGTCGAGCTCGTCGGCGGTCGCGAAGGGCGAGCTCGTGCGCTGGCAGGCCTGGGACTTCTACGACGCGCCGACGCCCCCGGTGAGCGTCTCGTACGTGTGGAGTGCGCGATACGACGGGCTGCGCTTTCCGCGCAAGCGAACGACCGTGCTCGAGATCGAGGCGCCGCCCCTAGCGCTCTACTGGCGCGCGGCGCTGCTCGACCGCTTCGCCGGCGACCGGTGGAGCGAAGTCCCGCCGACGAGCGGAGACCTCCTCGAGCCGGCCGCGGCGGGAAACCGCTCGACGTGGGTGCGGCAGGTCGTGACGGTGAAGGCGCTGGCGGACACGCGCCTCGTCGCGGCCGCCACGCCGGTGGCGTTCGACGCCGGCGCCGCGCCCGTGGCCCGCGGGCCGTCCGGCGGCGCGTTCCTCCCGAGCGGCCTGACCCGCGGGCTCCGCTACACGGTGTGGAGCTACGCGCCACAGCCGCAGGCTGCGCAGCTCGACCGCTCGCGTCCGCTCTACCCGGCCTCGCTCACGCGTCCACGTGCGCTGCTCGACGTGTGGCCGGGTGTGACGGCGCCGCCCTTCGGCGTCGCGCAGCGCACCCGCCGGCTGGCGGCGCTCCTCGACGCCCATCCGGCGGTGGCGCGCTACGTCCCGCTCGAGAAGGCGGCGCTCGCGGTGGCGGCGGGCGCTCGCAGCCCGTACGCCGCTGCGGTCGCGCTGGAATCGTGGTTCCGCGGCCGGGGCGGCTTCGCGTATTCGAGCAACCCGGCGGTGTTCGCGGCGGCGCCGCTCGTCGGCTTCGTCGTCCAGACGCGCGAGGGCTACTGCCAGTACTTCGCCGGCGCGATGGCCCTGATGCTCCGCTACCTCGGCGTGCCCGCGCGGGTCGCGGTCGGCTTCTCGAGCGGCACGTACGACGTCCGCCGCGGCGTGTGGACGGTCACCGACCACGAGGCGCATGCGTGGGTCGAGGCGTGGTTCCGCGGCTACGGGTGGCTGCCGTTCGATCCGACGCCGGGTGCCGGCCGGCCCGAGCGCGGGCAGCTCGGCGCGCCGTACTCCGCGGCCTCGCCCCGCTTCTCGCTCCGCGCCGCCGGCAGCTCGGTCGCCGGCCCCAGCGCGCCGAGGCAGGCGGCCCACCGCCACGCGGAGGCCGGCGCACCGGTGGGTGGGGGAGCCGCAAAGGCGGCCGGATCGTCCCCGGCCGGCCGGCACGGCGGCCTGTTGGTGCTCCTGGCGCTGCTGCTCGGCGCCGCGCTCGGCGGCCTCGCGCTCGCGAAGCTTGCGGTGCGCCGGGCCCGGTACGCGTCGCGCGATCCCCGCCGGGTCGCCGCGGCGTGCCGGCGGGAGCTGGCCGGCTTCCTGCTCGACCAGCGGATCGACGCGGCGAGAAGCGCGACGCTCCACGAGCTCGGCGCGCTCGTGCGCGAGGAGCTCGCCGTCGACCCCGACCGGTTCGTCGCGGCGGCGACCGCGGCCCGCTTCGGGCCCCCTGCGGGAGCCCGCCCGGCCGCGCGTGACGCGAGGAGGGAGCTGCGGGCGCTCACGCGCGCGCTCCGCGCTCGGCTCACCGCCCGCGAGCGCCTGCGCGGGCTCCTGTCGCTCCGCTCGCTCGGGCTTGTCCCGTGACGGACGCCGTCGTGACGGCCGCGGAGGGGGCTCGCGCCTGCGGCCGCGGACCTCGACCGAGAAGCGCTACGTGAGCCGGTCGCCGGTGACGCGGCGGATCTCGTCGAGCGACGAGATGCCCGCAAGCGCCAGCCGAAAGCCGTCCTGCCGGAGCGTCGCCATGCCCTGCGCGGCGGCCTCGGCGAAGATCTCCTCCGTCGAGCCCGATTCGATCAGGCTGCGCAGACGGCCTTCCACCGTCATCACCTCGTAGAGCGCGACGCGTCCGGCGTAGCCCGTGCCCGTGCAACTCGTGCACCCGACCGCGCGATAGAGGATCGTCTCCTCGCCGGCCGGCTCGAGACCGAGCTCGGCGCGGTCTTCGGTGTAGGCGGCGTACGGCGTACGGCAATGGATGCACAGCCGGCGTGCGAGGCGTTGCGCCACGATGCAGTTGATCGACGTGGCGAGCAGGCTCGGCTCGACGCCCATGTCCGCGAGCCGGGCGACCGACGACGCGGCATTGTGCGTATGCAGGGTCGTCAGCACGAGGTGACCGGTCATGGCGGCCTGGATCGCGATGCGGGCCGTCTCCTCGTCGCGGATCTCGCCGACGAGGAGAACGTCCGGGTCGGAGCGGAGGATCGTCCGCAGCCCGCGCGCGAAGGTGAGGCCGCTCTTGAAGTTGACCTCCACCTGGTTGATCCCGGGCGTCTGGTGCTCGACCGGATCCTCGATCGTCATCAGGACGCGCTCCGCGTCGTTGAGGACGTCGAGCGCGGCGTAGAGCGTCGTCGTCTTGCCGGAGCCGGTCGGTCCGACCGCGAGCACCGCGCCGTACGGTTGCCGGATGGCGCGCTCGAATGCCTGCTCCGCGGCCGGGCTCATGCCGAGCTCGCCGAGGCCGAGGCGCCCGCCCGGGCGGTTCATGATGCGCAGCACGAGTTGCTCGCCGTAGGTCGTGGGCAGGACGGCGCAGCGCAGGTCCATCGGCATCCCACCGATGCGGATCGACATCCGCCCATCCTGCGGAGCCCGGCGCTCGGCGATGTCGAGCTCGGCCATGATCTTCAGGCGACTCGTCACCGGAGGCTGCAGCGACTTCGGGATCGTCGTGAGGCTGCGCATGACTCCGTCGACCCGGATGCGCACGCTCATGTGCTTCGCCTGGGGCTCGAAATGAAGGTCGGAGGCGCCCTCGTCGATGGCGCGGGCGATGAGCGAGTTGACGAGCGTGATGGCGGGAGCGGTCGTCGCCGCAGCGGTGCGGATGTCGTCGGCTCCGTCGGTCTCCTCGGGTACCAGCGGCTCGTCGTCGACGAACAGCCCGGGCCGGTGAGCGCGGTCGATCATCTGCGCTAGGTCGGGCGCGGAGGCGACGGCCAGGCGCATGTTGAGGCCGATCGCGAGGCGGAGGTCGTCGGAGGCGACGACGTTCGTCGGGTCGGCGACCGCGACGAGAACGAGGTCCTCGGTGAGGAAGCGAATGGGCAGCGCCTCGTAGCGGCGCGCGTACTTCTCGGGAAGCACCGACAACGCGGCGGGGTCGACGGGCGTCGAGGCGAGGTCGAGGTACTCGAGACCGTGCTGCTCGGCGAGGAGGCGCGCCAGCTCGCCGGGCGGCACCCAGCCGAGCGAGACGACGATCTCGCCGAGCCGGCGTCCTGTCTGTTCCTTCTCGGCAAGGGCGTACTCGAGCTGCTCGGTGGAGATCAGCCCGTCGCGGACGAGCAAGGTCCCGAGCGGCACGCGCGACGGGTCCGCCTGCAGCGCCAGCGGCAGGGGCGCAGGGAGTCGGGCCGCAGTCTCCACCGTCCCTCTATCGGACTATCGTCCGCGGAGCATGAGGGCCGTGTGCCAGCGCGTCACCGAGGCCCGGGTCCGGGTCGCCGGCGAGGTCGTGGGGGAGGTCGGAGCGGGCCTCTGCGTCCTGCTCGGCGTCGCGCGCGGCGACGGCGAGGCCGACGCGGAGCGTCTCGCGGCGAAGATCGCGCGCCTGCGGGTCTTCCCCGACGAGAAGGGCCGCTTCGACCGCAGCCTCGTCGACGTGGGCGGTTCGGCGCTCGTCGTCTCCCAGTTCACCTTGCTGGCGGACACCGCGAAGGGGAACCGGCCGAGCTTCACGGACGCGGCCCCGCCCGAGCAGGCGGAGCGGCTCTACGAACGGTTCTGCGCCGGACTCCGGGGCCTCGGGGTGCCCGTGGAGCAGGGCGTCTTCGGGGCGGCGATGGCGGTCGAGCTCGTGAACGACGGGCCCGTCACCATCCTCCTCTGAGCCGGGCCGGAAAGTGGGCGCGGATAGGCCGTTCGGCCTATTCGGCTTGCTACACTTGCCTCACCGCGTTTCACCGATCGTTGGCGAAATGGGCCCTGCGGGCCCATTTTTTTTCGAGACAGACTGACCGATGGCCACCACATACGAAAAGGAACAGAAGCTGCTCCAGCAGGTCGTACCGAGAATCCAGAGCGAGCTCGCCGGCGTCGAGGTGCTGGCGCTCGAGCTGATGACGCCGTCGCGCTTCTGCGTGTACGTCGACCACCCTGAGGGTGTCGACCACGCGCTCTGCAAGCAGGTCACCGACGTGCTGCGCGACCTCCTGCGCGAGTACACGATCGACGTCTCCTCGCCCGGGATCGAGCGGCCGGTTCGTACGCCGCAGCACTTCGCCGAGGTCGTCGGCAAGAAGGTCGCGCTGCGCACGGCCGAGCCGGTCGGCGGGCGCTCCAAGTTCAAAGGGGAAGTGAGACAGGTCGGCGCCGACGCGCTCACGATGAGCGTCGACGGAGCCGACGTGGACATTCCGTACGAGTCGATCGTACGGGGCAATCTGATCGACGAGAGGTAGACCATGACCCAGGAGATCATCGAAGCCGTTCGCGAGATCGAGCGCGACAAGGGAATCGAGGAGGGCGCGCTCGTCGCCGCTCTCGAGGACGCGCTGCTCGCCGCATACAAGAAGACACCGGGCGCATCTCGTCACGCGACGGTCGAGATGGACGAGCTGGGCGACTTCCGGGTCTACTCGATCGAGCTGCCCGCGGATGTCGAAGCGCGTCTGCTCGAGGATGCGCGCGAGCGCAAGCTCGACGAGCTCGAGCGGATCGAGGAGGAGACCGGCGAGCGCCAGCACACGCTCATCTCCGACGACGACCTCGACGTCGACTGGGCCGAGATCCCCGAGGATCAGATCAAGCGCGAGGACGTCACGCCGGAGGGTTTCGGCCGCATCGCCGCACAGACCGCGAAGCAGGTCATCCTGCAGCGGATCCGCGAGGAAGAGCGCCGGATGATGTACGACGAGTACATCGACCGTGTCAGCGAGGTCGTGACCGGCATCGTCCAGCAGGCAGGCGACCGCAACAACGTGCTCGTCGATCTCGGCAAGGTCGAGGCGCTGCTGCCTCGCTCCGAGCAGGTCGACGGCGAGCGCTACGAGCAGGGCTCGCGCATCAAGGCCGTGATCACCGAGGTCCGGTCCGGCACGAAGGGCCCGCAGGTGATCCTGTCGCGCCGCGACCCCGAGCTGATCAAGACCCTGTTCGAGCTCGAGGTCCCCGAGATCGCCGACGGGCTCGTCGAGATCCGCGGCGTGGCCCGCGAGCCGGGCTATCGCTCGAAGATCGCCGTCGAGTCGCACGCACAGGGCGTCGACCCGGTCGGCGCGTGCGTCGGGCCGAGAGGCTCGCGCGTGCGGATGGTCGTGTCCGAGCTCCGGGGCGAGAAGATCGACATCATTCCGTGGAACAACGAGCCCGCGCGCTTCGTCGCGAAAGCGCTGTCGCCCGCCCGCGTCCGCGAGGTCTACCTCGACGACGACGGCAAAGAGGCGACGGTCGTCGTCCCCGACGACCAGCTCGCGCTCGCGATCGGCAAGGAAGGCATGAACGCACGGCTCGCCGCGCGCCTCACCGGCTGGAAGATCGACATCCAGTCCGACAGCGAGTTCGCGCAGGCCGAGGCCGAGGTCGCGTTCGGCGGCGGCGGCGGCGAGGAGGAGCTCTCCGGACGCTGCTCCGCGATCCTCGCCAACGGCAAGCGCTGCCCGAACGCGTCGCTGCCCGGCTCCCGCTTCTGCGGCGTGCCGGCGCACCAGGCGCTCGAAGGCTCCGGCTCCGACTACGTCGGCGGCAAGACCGCCGAGGAGGCCGCCAAGGCGAAGCTCGCGGAAGAGGAAGCTCCGGAGCCCGCCGAGGACGACGCGGCCGAGGCGACGGTGGAGATCACGGCCGCGGTCGCGGAGCCGGCGGAGGTTCCCGCGGGCATCCCCGTCGAGGAGGCGATCCCGGACGAGGCGTAGATGAGCGAGCCGGTTCGGCGCTGCGTCGGCTGCGGCCGGAGCGCGCCGCAACGCGACCTTCAGCGCTTCACCGCCCGGGACGGCGAGCTCGTCCCGGGCGCGCCGGCACCCGGTCAGCGAGCGCAGGGGAGGGGGGCGTACACCTGCCGGCGCCTCGCCTGCTTCGAGCGGGCCCAGGCGCAGCGGGGGTTCGCGCGGGCGTTACGGCAGAGCGTCCGGGTCGATCCCGGGCTCTCACGTCTTTACACTTACGAGGAGGCAAATGGCTAACGGAGGCAAACCGAATCGCCCGCTCCGCCCTCGCGGCGGCGGCGGACCAGGCAATCGCCGGCGTCGCGTCGTCATCGACAACGCGGCGGCGCGTCCGCGCGACCCGCGCCAGGGTGGCCGCGGCCGCGACGACGCGCCGCGCCGCGACGGACCCCGCCAGGCGCCTGTCGCCCCGACCGGTCCGGTCTCCGTGGAATCCGGCGTCAGCGTCCGCGACTTCTCGCAGGCGCTCGGCGTCTCGATGCCGAACATCATCAAGATCCTCATGAACCTCGGCCAGATGCGGACGGCGACGCAGTCGCTGACCGACGAGGAGGTCGAGCTGATCGCGGCCGAGCTCGAGCGCGAGGTGACGATCAAGCACGCGGGCGAGGAAGAGGAAGAGCCGGAGTCGTACGACGATCCCGAGGAGGCGCTCGAGGCGCGCCCGCCGGTCGTCACGATCATGGGTCACGTCGACCACGGCAAGACGACGCTGCTCGACGCGATTCGCAAGACGCACGTCGTCGCCACCGAGGCGGGCGGCATCACGCAGCACATCGGTGCGTACCAGGTCGACGCCGGCGGTCGCAAGATCACGTTCCTCGACACGCCCGGCCACGAGGCGTTCACCGCAATGCGGGCACGCGGCGCGAAGGTCACCGACATCGCAGTGCTCGTCGTCGCGGCCGACGACGGTGTGATGCCGCAGACGAAGGAGTCGATCGCGCACGCTCGCGCTGCCGGCGTACCGATCGTCGTCGCCATCAACAAGATCGACCTGCCCGACGCGAATCTCGACCGCGTGAAGGCGGAGCTGGCGCAGGAAGGCCTGCAGCCGGAGGAGTGGGGGGGGACGACGCAGTTCGCCGAGGTCTCCGCCAAGACGCAGACGGGGCTCGACGGGCTGCTCGAGAAGATCCTGCTCGTCGCCGACCTCGAGCTCGACCTGCGCGCCAACCCGAACACGGAGGCGTCAGGGCCGATCATCGAGTCTCGTCTCGACATCGGGCGCGGCCCGGTCGCGACGCTGCTCGTGCACCGCGGCACGCTGAAGGTCGGCGACGCGATCGTCGCCGGCGACGCGTGGGGCAAGGTGCGCGCGCTCTACAACTACAAGGGCGAGAAGCTCGACCATGCCGGCCCGGGCGACCCGATCGAGATCCTCGGCTTCGACAAGCCGCCGCCTGCCGGCGAGCTCGGCCGCGTCGTCGACCACGAGCGCACCGCGCGCGATCACGCGCAGCGCCGCGCCGAGCGTCTGCGCCGCGAGCAGCTCGCGACCCAGCGCAGCGGCGGCATCTCGCTCGAGAACCTCTTCGACCAGATGCAGGCCGGCGAGGTCGCCGACCTCAACCTCGTGATCAAGGGCGACGTCGTCGGCTCCGTCGAAGCGGTCGTCTCGGAGCTCTCGAAGTTCGAGCACTCCGAGGTGCGCCTCAACGTGATCCACCAGGGCGTCGGCGCGATCACCCAGAACGACATCATGCTCGCGTCTGCGTCGAACGCGCTCCTCGTCGGCTTCAACGTGCGGCCGAACGCCGAGGCCCGCGAGCTCGCGCAGAAGGAAGGCGTCGAGATCCGTCTCTACACCGTCATCTACAAGCTGACGGAGGAGATCGAGCAGGCGCTCGTCGGCAAGCTCACAGCGATCAAGACCGAGGAGACGATCGGCGAGGCGGAGGTGCGCGCGACGTTCAAGGTCTCGCGGCTCGGCACGATCGCCGGCTGCATGGTCACGAACGGCGTCGTCCGCCGCGGGGCGCAGGTCCGCGTCATCCGCGACGGCACCGTCATCTACACGACGACGATCTCCCAGCTCAAGCGCTTCAAGGACGACGCCCGCGAGGTCGCGGAAGGCTTCGAGTGCGGCATCCTGCTCGAGAACTTCAACGACGAGAAGGAAGGCGACGTCCTCGAGGCGTTCGAGACGCGCGAGATCGAGCGCACGACGCTCGACGAGCTTGCGCCGGCCGCGGCCGCGAAGGCCGACGGCTGAGCGCCTCGGCCGAATCGCGCCGATGGCGAGCGGCTACGTCGGCGTCCTGACCTGCGAGCTCCACTTCCCCGAAGCGCACTCGCTGAAGGAGAAGCGGCACCACGTGCGCTCGGCGAAGGCGCAGCTCCAGAACCGCGTCGGGGCCTCCGTCGCGGAGGTCGACCATCACGACGTCTGGCAGCGCACGCGGCTGACGGTCGCGTGCGTCGCCCGCGAGCACCACGAGCTCGAGCGGCTGCTCGACGAGGCCGAGCGCTGGCTCCGCGGGCAGGAGTGGGAGGTGGCGCTCGTGGAGCGCCTCGTCGTCGATCCGGAACACGACTAGAAGGCGCCCTGCACGATCGCGGCGGTGCCGGCGACGAGGAGGATCGCGCCGACGGCCCGCAGGAGCGCCGCCGCGGAGAGCCGCCCCGTGAGCCTCGAGCCGATCAGCGCGCCCGGGATCGAGCCTGCGGCGCCCACCTCGAGGAGCGTCCAGTCGATCCCGCCCGGCAGATGGCCGAGGAGGCCGGCCGCGCCGACGGCGATCCCGACGACGAGGTTCGTGCCGATCGCCCGCGCGGGCTCCTCGCCGACCCAGCGGATGAGCGCGGGCATCCGCAGTGAGCCGAGGATCAGGCCGATCAATCCGCCGAGCACGCCGATCACGAGGCCGCTGAGGACGGCGGCGCGAAGGTCGGGGCCGGTGCCGGCCGGGCGAGGAGCGGGGGCGGTGCGCGGCCGCAGCAGGTCGACGCCGAAGGCGAGGAGCGCCGTCCCGATCACGATCCGGAGCGCGTCGGCCGGGATCGCGGACGCGGCGAAGCCGCCCGCGACCGCGCCGATCACCGAGGGCGGCCCCATCCAGGCGACGAGCCGCCAGTCGACCCGGCCGGCCCGGATATGGGTCGCCGAGGCGGCGGCGGCCGCGAGCCCCGAGACGGCGATGTTCGCGCCTCCCGCGGCCGCCGGGGCCGCCGCCGCGAAGAGCATCACGGGCAGCCGGATGTTCCCGAGGACGAGCCCGACCAGGCCCCCGGCGAGCGCCACCAGGAAGCACCAGAGACCGACTCCCGCCAACACCAGCCCGTGCACCGGCTTGAATATCCCCCATGAGCGAGCGAATGCGCCGAGTGAACGAGTCCGTCAGGCAGGTCCTGGCGGAAGCGCTGCCCGACCTGAAGGATCCGCGGATCGGCCTCGTGACGATCACCGGCGTCGTGACGAGCCCGGACCTGCGCGTCGCGACTGTGTACGTGAGCGTGCTCGGGAACGTGCGCAAGCGACGCGCGACGCTCGCCGGCCTCGAGGCCGCCCACGGGCTGCTCCAGGGACAGCTCGCGCGGCAGCTCCGGTTGAAAAGGACTCCGCAATTGACGTTCGAGTACGATCTCTCGGTCGAGCGTGGCGTCCGTATGACACAGCTGATCGACGAGCTCGCCCCCGACGGTGATGACGCAGACCACTGACCTGAAGGCGGTAGCCGACACGCTCCGGGCGCACGACCGGTTCCTCGTCGTCACGCACGAGAACCCCGACGGCGACGCGCTGGGCTCGCTGCTCGCGACGACCGTCGCGCTGCGCCAGCTCGGCAAGGACGCCGAGATGTTCGTGGCGGGCGGCTCGCCGCTGCCGCGCGAGTACGGCTTCATGCACCTCGACGGGCTTCTCCGTGAGCTGCCCGCCGACGTCGGCGACCGGGTCCTCGTCGCCGTCGACTGCGCGAAGGCCGACCGGATCGGACCCGACCCCGCCCCGGTCGAGCGGACGAAGCTCGTCGTCGACATCGACCATCACCACGACAACTCGCGCTTCGGCTCCGTCAACCTGATCGTGGCCGACGCCTCGTCGACGGGCGAGGTGTTGCGCGACGTCTTTGCGGAGCTCGGCGTCGAGATCACGCCGGAGATCGCGGAGCCGCTGTACATCGCACTCGTCACCGACACAGGGCGCTTCCAGTACACCAACACGACGCCGAAGTCGCTGCGGCTTGCAGCCGAGCTCGTGGAGGCCGGCGCCGACGTGCACGCGGTGTTCCAGCAGGTCTACGAGTCGGTCGAGTTCGCGAAGCTGAAGCTCCTGTCGCGGGCTCTCGATCGTGCGCGCGTGTTCGAGGGCGGACGCATCGTGGTCTCGCATCTCGTGCGCACCGACTTCGCGGAGGTCGGCGCGGTCGAGCCGTACTCCGAGGGGATCATCGACTACCTGCGCGCCGTCGAAGGGTGCGAGCTCGCAGTCCTGATCCGAGAGCCGCCGCGCGACGACGGCCCCTTGCGGCGGATTTCGCTGCGTGCGAGCGTCGACGAGCTCGACGTCTCCGCGATCGCGCGCCTCGCCGGCGGCGGCGGCCATCGCCAGGCGGCGGGGTTCTCGAGCGAGAAGTCCGTCGACGAGATCACCGAGCTCGTCCGCCTGGCATTCGTGTCGCAGCGTGCCCCCGCGAGCGCTTGACCCCGCGGGCGTCGCGCTCGTCGACAAGCCCGCCGGCCCGTCGTCGTTCGCCGTCGTCTCGCAGATCCGCCGCCTGACGGGCGCCCGCACCGGGCACGCCGGCACGCTCGACCCGTTCGCGACCGGGCTGCTGCTCATCCTCTCGGGGCGGGCGACGAAGCTGGCGCCGCAGCTCGTCGGGCTCGACAAGCGCTACCTCACGGAGGTCGACCTGCGCGCGCGGACGTCGACGGGCGATCCCGAGGGGGACGTCGTCGAGACGCTCGAGCCGCCGGACGAAAGGGAGCTCGAGCGCCGGCTCGCGACGCTGCGCGGCGAGATCGAGCTGCCGATCCCGGCCGCCTCCGCCGTCAAGATCGGCGGCGTGCGCGCGTACGCCCTCGCCCGTCGCGGCATCGAGGTGGAGATGCCGCTGCGGCGCACCACCGTCTACGCGCTCGACGTCGTCGCGTACAACGGCGCGACCGTGACCCTCGACCTGCGGGTCGGCTCCGGCACGTATGTCCGTGCGATCGCCCACGCGCTGGGAGGGCACTGCCGAACGCTCCGGCGCACGGCGGTCGGGCCGTTCGAGATCGCGGAGGCGGTGACGCCGGACGCGTTCGAGCCCCGGTTGCTCCTCGCCGAGGCGGACGTCCTCGCCCGCGTGGAGCGCAGCCGCGCCGCCGAGGGAGAGGCATGATCGTCGCGGGCACGCCGGCGGAGCTCCCGCCCGCACGGCGGGCAGCCACGATCGGCACGTTCGACGGCGTCCATCTCGGCCACCGCCGCGTGCTCGACGCGGTGCGGGCGGCCGGACTGCGCTCGACCGTGATCACCTTCGACCCGCATCCCCGCACCTTTCGCGGCAACCGGGTCGAGCTGCTCGCGACGCCGGAGCGCCGGCTCGAGCTGCTCGCGGACGCGGGCATCGACGACGTGCTCGTGCTCACCTTCGACGCCGACCTCGCAGGTCTGACCCCCGAGGCGTTCGTGGATTCGTTCCTGCGCCCGGCCGGGGTGGAGGTCGTCGTCGAGGGGGAGGGGTTCCGCTTCGGCCACGGCCGCGCGGGCGACCTCGACCTGCTCGCACGGCTCGGCTTCGACGTCCGTCGAGTGCCCCTCGCCGAGAGCATCTCGTCGAGCCACGTGCGGCGGCTGCTCGCGGCGGGCGACGTCGCGGCGGCGGCGGCGCTCCTGGGCCGCCCGGCCGAGGTGTCCGGCGCCGTCGTCCTGGGCGACCAGCGCGGCGGGACGCTCGGCTTCCCCACGGCCAACCTCGCCGTGCCGTCCGACCTGCTCGTGCCCAAGCACGGCATCTACGCCGGGTCCGCGCTCGGCCACCGGGCCGCCGTGTCGATCGGGACGAACCCCCACTACGGCGGCACCGAGCGGAGGGTCGAGGCCTATCTGCTCGACTACGAGGGCGACCTGTACGGGCAGCGGCTCGTCGTCGAGCTGTGGGAGCGGCTGCGCGACGAGGCGGCCTTCGCCTCGGAGGCCGAGCTCGTCGGCGCGATCGGCGAGGACGTACGCCGGACCCGCGCGGCCCGCCGTCCCGCCTGACAAAAAGTCGCAAAGAGCGCAAGTTTTCCGCCTGGCCGGGGTCTTCACCGGGGTGGAAGCAGCCGCACATGCCCTGATCCCGCTCCGAGCGCTCGAGAGCGTCTGCTGTCTCGAGTGCGGCGAGATCTACTCCAAGCCGGTCGCCGGCAGCACCGCCCAGAAGAACCCGGGCTGCCCCGTGTGCGGCTACGTGGGCTGGATTCCAGTCAGCCTGCCGCACGAGCCTGAAAGGCCGCTCCGCTTCGTCGAGGATCGGCGGCCGCACCTGTTCGACCGATCGCGCTGACGCCGCCGAAGTAGTGGTGGCGCTCCGGCCAGCGCCGGACGATCCGCCCGGCCGCCTCGAGTGCCAGGAGCCCTTCCTCGTCGGTGCCGGGCTCGGCGTTCACGACGTCGCCGGCCGGATGCACGCGCGGCCGGTCGACCGCGGCCTGCGGGTCGAGCCCCTCGTCGAGGATCCCTGCGGCCACGGTCACGAGCGCGGTGCGCAGGCGCGTGCCGCCGGCCGCGCCGATCGCGAGCGCCGGCCCGTCCCGGTCGAGGGCGAGGCTCGGCGCCATCATGCTCTGCATGCGCGCGCCCGGCACGAGCGGGCCGTGGAGCAGGTCTGCCTCGCCGAGCATGCTGTTCAGGTGGAGGTCGAGCCCGGGCAGCCAGTCGCCTGAGCCGAGGCCGAGGCTCGTCGTCAGGACGCACGCGTTGCCGGCTGCGTCGACCGTGACGAGATTCGTCGTGTGCGTCTCCGGCCCGGCGCCGCCGTCGAGCGCGGCGACGAGCGCGAGCAGGCGCGCGGACGGCGAGAGCCCGCGCGCCGAGGGGAGCCGGGGCAGGGTGGCGGGCACGCCCGACAGGCCCCCGCGGCTCAAGAAGCGAAGCCCGAGCCACGGTGTCGAGACCGGATCGCTCCAGCGCGGCTCGTACGCCGCCAGGTCGTCGCGGGTGAGCAGGCCGCCGCGCTGCGTCGAAAGCTCCAGCAGCGCGGCGCCGATCGTGCCGGCGTAGGCGCCCGCGGCGCCCTCCTCCGCCAGCGACTCGAGCGCCGCGACGAGGCCGGGCTGCTCGAGGCGGCCGCCGGGCTCGAGCAGTGTCCCGGCGGGCGCGTACATGCGAGCGCCCTCGCGCAGCGTCAGCACCGGCGCGAGCATGCGCAGACAGGCCGCGTGGGCCTGCGGCAGCTCGACGCCGTCGCGGGCGAGGCGGAGCGCGGGCTCGACGAGCCTGCGCCACGGCAGGCGGCCGTGCGCGCGCCACAGCTCGTCGAGGCCGGCGGGCACCCCCGGGACGGCGCACGACGCCGGGCCGACGGCGTACCGCACGAGCTCTGCGCCGAACGGCACCTCGAGCCGCAGCAGCTCCGGCTCGCGCGGCTCGGCGCCGAGCCCCGGCACCGCGCAGAAGCAGTCGAGGTTGCGCGCGGCGCCGCGGGCCGCGTCGAACACGATCGCGTGCCCGCCGCCGAGCAGCCCCGTCATCACCGTCTCCGCGACGCAGGACGCGAGGCCCGCCGCCACCGCGGCGTCGACGGCCGAGCCGCCCTCTTCGAGGATCTCGACGCCGGCGGCGGCGGTCGCCGGATGCCCCGCCGCGACCCCCGCCTTCACTGCTCGGCTCGCGGCATCGCGAGCCAGCCGATGCGCCCGATCCCCGCGCGTGGGAAGTCGACGCGGTGGCTCATCAGCCCGCCGCCCGCATAGCCGTAGACGCCGCCGCCGATCGGCCTCGCGCACAGGCGCGGCCCGTCGAACGGCGTACCCGTCACCGGATCGGTCTCGCTCTCCTGGACGAAGAGGTCGGTGGCCGTCTCCTCGACGATCGCATGCGCGTCGTCGAGCGCGTACCGCCCGGCCACGGGGTTCTCTGCCAGCTCCCGCCCGGACCCGTCCCGGGGTCTGACCCCCGGACGTGACGGCGGCGGCCCGGCCGTGAGCCCGAGCTGCTCGACGATGCGCCGGACGGCGCCGCTGCCGCGCCAGCTGTTCGTCAGCACCGCGAGCGCCACGCGTTCCTCCGGCACGAGCAGGAGCAGCGACTGGTATCCCGCGACCGACCCCTCGTGGTCGAGCGCGCCGCGCCCGCCGGCGTCGCGCACCCACCAGCCGAGCCCGTAGCCGGCGCCGAGCGCCTGGGACTGCGGCTCGCGCATGGCCGCCCGCGTGTCCGCGGACAGCGGTCCGCGCCCGCCGAGGTGGTGCGCGGCGAAGCGGAGCAGGTCCTCCACGGTCGACCAGAGCCCGCCGGACGGCCGCCGGGACGCGGGATAGACGTCGATGCTCACCGCGCGGTGCCCCGTCTCGCCGTCCTGGACGTGTCCGCGCGCGGGCGACGCCGGCTCCTCGTAGCTCGTCGCGGCGAGCCCCAGCGGCTCGATGATCCGCTCGCGCATCGCCGCGTCGAAGGTCGTGCCGCACGCCGCTGCGCTCGCCTCGCCGGCCGCCCAGTACCCCGCGTTCGAATAGGAGAAGAGCCCCTGCGCCTCCTCCGGCAGCGGCTCCGCGCGTTCCGTCCGCAGGCCCGCGGTGTGGCTGAGCCAGGCGCGCAGCTGCGTGTCCGCGGGCAGGCACGAGAGGGCGAGCGACGCGGTGAAGGGCTTCGAGATCGACGCGATGCGGAACGGGGTGTCCGGCCGCACCGGCTCGTCCTTGCCGAGCTCGAGGACGCCGACCGCGGCGGAGACGACCTGGCCGTCCACGGAGAGCGCGGCCGCGACGCCCGGCACCGCGTCGCCGACGACCCCGTCGCCGGACGCCCCGGTTCGGGCGCGCGCGTCGCGGACGATCTCCTCGAGCTCAAACGCCGAAACCATGCGGGATTGCTACCCTACCCGGCGACCCTGTCTCGGCTCGTCGCTGCACTTCCTTGGCGCGGCGGGCGGGGGCCCGGGAAGCTAACGACACAGGAGGCCAGATGGCCCTCACCAAGGAAGCAAAGCTGGAGATCATCAAGAAGCATGGCCGCGGCGAGGCCGACACCGGCTCGCCGGAGGTGCAGATCGCGATGCTCACGCAGCGCGTCAACGAGCTGACCGAGCATCTGCGTACCCACCGCCACGATCATTACTCCCGCCGCGGGCTGCTGAAGCTCGTCGGCCGGCGTCGGCGCTTCCTGAACTATCTCCAGAAGCACGATCTCGAGGGCTACCGCGCCTTGATCAAAGAGCTCGGCCTACGCCGCTAGCTCCGTACTGAAGCCCAGGAGGGCGGAGGTTTGAGTGAGCTCCCGGACGGAGCTGATTCAAACTCCCGCCCTCCACAAGAACAAGCAGAGTGGAGGACAATCGAATGAGTATCGCGACCGAGCGCCGGGCTCTGGTCTCCGTCCAGGTTGGGGACCAGGAGATCACCTTCGAGACCGGCAAGCTCGCGAAGCAGGCGGACGGCGCAGTCGTCGTCCGCAGTGGCGAGACGATGGTGCTCGCCACGGCGGTCGGAAGGTCGGAGGCCCGCGAGGGCGCCGACTTCTTCCCGCTGACCATCGACGTGGAGGAGCGGATGTACGCCGCGGGCAAGATCCCGGGCGGCTTCTTCAAGCGGGAGGGACGCGCCAGCGAGCGTGCCACCCTCACCGCCCGCATGATCGACCGCCCGATCCGGCCGTTGTGGCCGAAGGGCTTCCGCAACGAGGTGCAGGTCATCTGCACCGTCCTCTCCGCGGACATGGTCACCCCGCACGACATCCTGTGCATCAACGGCGCGTCGGCGGCGCTCATGCTCTCGCCGCTGCCGTTCTTCGGTCCCGTCGGGGCCGTGCGGATCGGGCGCATCGACGGCGAGTTCGTCGTCAACCCGACGCTGGCGCAGAACTGGGGCGAGACGTCCCTCGACCTGATCGTCGTCGGCACGAAGGACGGCCTGACGATGGTCGAGGCCGGCGCCGACGAGGTGCCGGAGGACGTGCTCCTCGAGGCGCTCGAGCTCGCCCACGGCGAGATCAAGCGGATCTGCGACGCACAGGAGGATCTGCGCCGCCAGGCCGGCAAGGCGAAGTGGCTCGACAACGACCTCACCGCCGAGCTCGAGGCGGCCCACGGCCACACGCTCTGGGAGCGCATCCAGCGCGACGGCCTCCGCGAGGGCTCGACGGTCGTCGACGAGCTGGTCACCCAGGTTGCCGGCGAGATCTCGATGGAGTCGACGGAGGAGGACATCCAGCGCCAGATCCAGGTGCGGGCGAGCCTCAATCAGCTGCTCGAGAAGCAGCGCCTCGCCGCCGTCGAGGGTCCCGTGCGCGAGCAGTTCGAGAGCGGCCTGCGGGCGCTCACGGACGCCGAGCAGGATTCGAAGGAGCTGAAGTCGGCCAAGCGCCACCTGCTCTTCGAGTCGATCGTCGACGACGTCGAGCTGCCGTTCCCGGTCAGCCCGGCCACGGACGGCCCGGTCGTCAAGGACAGCATCACCAAGAGCTACGTCAAGAAGGCCGCCGAGGCGATCTACAAGGACCTCGTCCGCAAGAAGATCGCGGTCGACAAGCGGCGCCCGGACGGCCGCGGCACCGAGGAGATCCGCCCGATCGAGGTCGAGGTCGGCGTCAACCCCCGTGCGCACGGCTCCGGCCTGTTCACGCGCGGCCAGACGCAGGTGCTCTCGACGCTCACGCTCGGGACGGCGAAGGAGGGGCAGCGGATCGACGACCTGTCGCTCGAGACCGACCGCCGCTTCATGCACCACTACAACTTCCCACCCTTCTCGGTCGGGGAGACGGGCTTCATGCGCGGCCCGAAGCGGCGTGACATCGGTCACGGCGCCCTGGCGCAGCGCGCGCTCGAGGCGATGATCCCGCCGACCGAGGACTTCCCGTACACGATCCGCATCGTGTCCGAGACCCTCGAGTCGAACGGCTCCTCGTCGATGGGCTCCGTCTGCGGCTCGACGCTGTCGCTGATGGATGCCGGCGTGCCGATCAAGGCGCCGGTCTCCGGCATCGCGATGGGCCTCGTCAAGGAAGGCGACGACTACGTGATCCTGACCGACATCCAGGGTGCGGAGGACCACCTCGGCGACATGGACTTCAAGGTCGCCGGGACCCGGGACGGCATCACCGCCCTCCAGATGGACATCAAGATCACCGGTGTCACGCAGGAGATCATGCGGAACGCGCTCGAGCAGGCCGGTCGCGCGCGCAACGCGATCCTCGACATCATGCTCGAGGTGATCCCGGAGCCTCGCGCGGAGCTCTCGCAGAACGCGCCGCGGATCACGTCGATCAAGATCGAGCAGGAGCAGATCGGCCTCATCATCGGCAAGGGCGGCGAGACGATCCGCGGGCTCGAAGGCGACTACGAGGTGCAGATCGACATCGAAGAGGATGGCACCCTCCTCATCTACGCGACCGACGGCGAGAAGGCCGAAGCTGCAATCTCGGCCATCCGTGCGCTGACGAAGGTGCCGGAGGTAGGGGACACCTACACCGGCAAGGTCGTCAAGACGACCGAGTTCGGCGCGTTCGTCGAGCTGAAGAAGGGCACCGACGGGCTGCTCCACGTCTCGAACGTCGGCCCGGGCCGGGTCGCGCACATCGAGGACGTGATGGCCCGCGGCGACGTCGTCGACGTCGTCGTGCAGGAGGTCGACAAGGCGCGGGGCCGCATCGGCCTCAAGCTCGTCGCGAAGCACGAGGACGGCAAGCTCGTCCAGCCGGAGGAGCTCGTCGAGCGGGCGAAAGACGCACCGCCGCGCCCGCCGTCGGAGGAGCGTCCGCGCCGTGAGGGCGAGCGGGGCCGGGGTCGCGGAGGCGACCGCGGGGGCCGGAGATAGCCCGGAGCACGGAAGAGGGCGGCCTGCGGGCCGCCCTCTTCCTTTCGGCCGGCGGACGCTGCCGGCCGAGGCCGTGACACGTGCGGCCGACACGGATTCAGGGCGAGGGGTTCGAATGCCGATATCGAACTCGAAAGGTCACACCCGCCGTCCGCCATGCCGCCGCCGCCGCCGCCACCCGTCTCCCCCTTGCGGGGGTTGCTCGAGGTCACCCGCCTCGTGCGAGCCGAGGAGAACCTCCCCGATCTCCTCGCCGCGATCGCGCGGACCATCGCCGAGTCGCTCGGCTACGAGACCGTCGTGATCAACCTCTACCGGCCGGCGTGGGACGACTTCACCGTCACGACGGTGCACGGGAGCCTCGCCGCGCGGGCGGCGCTCATGGGGCAGGTCCGCTCCGTCGCGGAGTGGGACGCGCTCCTCTGCGACCGGTTCTGCCGGCGCGGCGCCTACGTCGTGAGGGCGGGCGAGTACGACTGGGAGCAGATGGGGTTCAGCTACGTGCCCGCCGTGGAGCCCGGCGGCACGGCGGACGGCTGGCATCCGGAGGACGCGCTCTTCCTGCCGATGCGCCACTCCGGCGGCGATCTGCTCGGCGTCCTCTCCGTGGACGAGCCGGTCAGCCGGCGACGTGCGAACGACGAAGAGCTCGACGTGCTCGTGTCGGTCGCCGACCATGTCGCGCTCGCCGTGCAGGCGGCGCAGGAGGCGGCCGAGGCCGCGCGCCACCGGCTCGCGCTCGAACAGCTCCTCGACGTGTCGTCGCGCCTCACCGCCGAGCCCTCCGGAGACGAGATCCTCCGCGCCGTCTGCCGGGGCGTTCGCGACGCGCTCGGGTTCGAGCACGTCGCGGCGCAGCTGATCCATCCCGCAAGCGGCCGCCTCGAGGCGCGCGCCGCCGTCGGGTGGGACATCGACGGGCCGGCGCTGACCCCGGAGTTCGTGTTCGGCGACGTCGAGCCGCTGCTCGACCCGGCTTTCGAGATATCGGGCTGCTTCCTGCTGCCGAACGACGAGGCCGAGCGGCGGATCTCGCACGACACCCTCCCGTACGTCTCGCATCGCAACGGCCGCGGTCCACACGCCTGGGACCGCCACTGGCTGCTCGTGCCGCTGCACTCGAGCGCCGGCGCGGTGATCGGCCTCATCTGGGCCGACGAGCCCGAAGACCGCCTCCTCCCGTCGGAGGAGAAGCTCCAGGCGCTGCGCATCTTCGCCAACCAGGCCGCCGCTGCGATCGTGTCGGCCGCGCACCAGCGCGAGCTGCGCTTCCTCGCCGACCACGATCCGCTGACGCGTCTCCTCAACCGGCGGGCCTTCGTCGAGCGGCTCGACGCCGAGGTGGCGCGCGCGATCCGCTACCGGCGGTCGTTCAGCCTCGTCATCTGCGATCTCGACGGCTTCAAGGTGCTGAACGACCACTTCGGCCATCCCGCCGGCGACGAGGCGCTCGCGGTGTTCGCACGCATCCTGCGGGCCGCGGTGCGCAAGGGCGACGAGGCCTTCCGGATCGGCGGTGACGAGTTCGCGCTCGTGCTCGCCGAGGCGAGTGAGGACGACGCGCGCGCGGTGATCAACCGCATCACCGGCGACATCGCCGGCCCCCGGGCGAGCTTCGGCGTCGCTTCGTGTCCCGACCACGCCCGCGACGCACAGGCGCTCTTCCGGCTCGCGGACGAGGCGCTGTACGAGGCAAAGCGCACCGGCTCGGGCCTGCAATTCGTCGCGTAGGCTAGCCCGATGCAGAAGTACGTCCTCTCCGAGCTGGACTCGGGCGAGCGCGTGATCTCCGAGAAGGTGCCGAGCGTCCGCTCGGTGTCGCTCGGGTTCTGGATCGGCGCCGGCTCACGCGACGAGCGCCTCGACCGCGCCGGTGTGTCGCACTTCATCGAGCACCTTCTCTTCAAGGGCTCGCGCTCGTACAACGCCCAGGAGATCGCCGAGACGTTCGACGCGATGGGCGCCGAGCTCAACGCCGCGACGTCGCGCGAGCACACGGTCGTCTACTCGCGCGTGCCCGATCGGCACGTCGACGCGGCGCTCGAGGTGATGACCGACATGGTGTTCGCGCCGACCTTTGCCGAGGTCGACCAGGAGCGCGAGGTCGTGCTCGAGGAGATCGCGATGTACGAGGACACGCCGCAGGAGCTCGTGCACGATCTCTTCTCCGACGCGGTCTTCGGCTCGCACGCGCTCGGCCGGCCCGTGATCGGTACCGCGGAGGTGATCTCGACGATCAGCAAGCGGGCGATCGCCGCCTATCACCGCTCGATGTACACGGGCGGCAACATCGTCGTCTCGGCCGCGGGCAACATCGCGCACGACCGGCTCGTCTCCCTGCTCCAGCGCTTCGAGGCGCGCAGCGCCGTCGCGGCGCGCACGAGCCCGCACGTGCGACGGCCGATCGCGCAGCTGCCGCCGCCGGGCCTGCGCTTCCAGCGCAAGGACACCGAGCAGTACCACCTCTGCCTCGGCGCCCCCGGGATCGCCCGCTCTGACCGCCGGCGCTTCACGGCGTCGCTGCTCGACGGCATCCTCGGCGGCTCTGCGTCCTCCCGTCTCTTCCAGGAGATCCGCGAGAAGCGCGGGATGGCGTACGCCGTTTACAGCTTCGGGTCGCAGTACACCGACACCGGGCTCGTGGGGATCTACGTCGGAACCCGTGAGGAGAACCTCGGGCCGTGCGTGGAGATCTGCTCCGAGCAGATCGGCGAGATCGCGGCCGGCAAGCTGCGCAAGGGCGAGCTCCACCGGGCGAAGGAGAGCCTCAAGGGCCGGATCATGCTCTCGATGGAGTCGACGTCGAACCGGATGACCCGGCTCGGCAAGTCGCTCATCGGCGACAGCGAGCTCCTGACGTTCGCGCGGATCATCGCGGAGATCGACGCGGTCGACGAGGACGCGGTCGCGGAGCTCGCGGGTGTGCTGCTCGCGCCGGACAGGCTCTCCGCCTCGGGCGTGGGCCCGGACGAGGACAGATTCCTCACGGCGGTCGGGCACGCGAACGCGAATCTCGTCTCGCGCGCGGCGGCCGGTCGGCAGCGGGTCGCCGGATGAAGCTCGCCTTCTTCGGCGCCGAGGGGAAGGTGGGGCGGGCGCTCATCCCGGTGCTCGAGCGCGCAGGCCACGACGTGCGCGGGTTCGAGATCGGCGAAGCGATCGACGTCGGCGGCCTCGACGCGGCGGTCGACTTCACCTCGCCTGACGCCGCGCCGGCGAACGTGCGGTCGGCGCTCGAGCAGGGCGTCTCGTGCGTCGTCGGCACGACCGGCTGGGACCCGCAGCCGCTTCACGACCTCGCCGTCGAGAGGGGGCTGCGCCTGTTCGTCGCCCCGAACTTCTCGGTCGGGGCGGTGTTGATGATGCGCTTCGCGCAGCAGGCGGCGGTGTACTTCCCGCGCGCGGAGATCATCGAGCTGCACAACGAGGCGAAGAAGGACGCGCCGTCGGGAACCGCCCGCATGACGGCGGGGCTCGTGGGCGGCGATCCCGTGATCCACTCGGTGCGCCTGCCGGGTCTCGTCGCGCACCAGGAGGTGATCTTCGGCGGGGAGGGGGAGCTGCTGACGATCCGCCACGACACGACCGCCCGCGAGTCGTTCGCGCCGGGCGTGCTGCTCGCGCTCGAGAAGCTCGCCGAGCTGCCGCCGGGCCTCACGGTCGGCCTCGACCGGCTGCTGTGACGAGCGCCGCCGCCGGCGCGCTGCTTCCGGGTGTCTCCGGCCCTCTCCCGTAGACTTCCGCCCATGCTGGGCGAGGTCCTGACTGCGATCCTGACGCCGTTTCACCCGGACGGGTCCGTCAACGTGGCGAAGTTCCGGGAGCTGGCGACGTATCTCGTCGACCACGGCTCCGACGGGCTCGTCGTGGCCGGGACGACGGGGGAAGCCCCGACGCTCACCGACGAGGAGAAGCTCGAGCTGTTCGCGGCGGCCGTGGACGCAGTCGGGGACCGCGCGACCGTCGTCGCCGGCACCGGCACCAACGACACGGCCCACTCGGTGCTCCTGACGAAGCGTGCGCAGGAGGCGCGTGTCGACGCGGTCCTCGTCGTGACGCCGTACTACAACAAGCCTCCGCAGCGCGCGATCGTCCGGCACTTCCAGGAAGTCGCGGCGGCGACCGACAAGCCGGTGATCGTCTACAACATCCCGAGCCGCGTGGTCGTCAACATCGAGCCGGAGACGATCGCGCAGCTCGCGAAGATCCCGAACGTCCGCGCCGTCAAGCAGGCGCACGACGACCTCGACGAGGCGCGCCGCATCCCGGAGGCCGGTCTCGACCTGTACGCCGGAGACGACAATCTCGTCTTCCCGTTCCTCGCCCTCGGCGGCATCGGAGGCATCTGCGTCCACACGCATGTCTGGGGTCCGGAGACGAAGGAGATGATCCGGCTGTGGCATGCCGGGGATGCCGCCGGCGCGGAGCGCCTCAACGAGGAGATGGCGCCCGCCTTCGATCTCCTGAAGATCGCGACCAACCCGATCCCGATCAAGGCGGCGATGAACCTGCTCGGCCACGGCCTCGGCGGGTACCGGCTCCCGATGGTCGAGCCGACCGAGGACGAGCTCGACGCCGTCCGCTCGTGCCTCGAGCGAGCGGGCGTCCTGCAGACGGCGCCAACGTAGGTCGCCACTACGCAGCGCCACTACACTGGGACGCGTATGGGCGTCTGCCGCATCATCCCGCTCGGCGGTCTCGGCGAGGTCGGGAAGAACATGACCGCTTTCGAGGCGGACGGCTCGATCGTGATCGTCGACGCCGGCCTGGCGTTTCCGCGCGACGAGCATCTCGGCGTCGACCTCGTACTGCCGGACTTCACGTACCTGCGCGAGCGCGAGTCGATGATCCGCGGCGTCGTGCTCACGCACGGCCACGAGGACCACGTCGGCTCGCTGCCGTACCTGATGCGCGAGGTGAAGATCCCCGTCGTCGTCGCGACGCGCCTGACGCTCGGGCTCGTCAAGTCGAAGCTCGACGAGCACGGCCTGCTGCGCGAAGCCGACCTGCGCGAGGTCGCCCCGGGCGACGAGCCGTTCGATCTCGGCCCCTTCCGGATCGAGTTCGTGCGCATGGCGCATTCGATCCCGGATGCGGCCGCCGTCGTCATGGAGACACCGGGCGGACGCATCGTGCACACGGGCGACTACAAGATCGACCACACGCCTGTCGACGGCCAGCGCACCGACGTCGGCAAGCTCGCCCAGATCGGGAACCGCGGTGTCGACCTCCTCCTCGGCGACTCCACGAACGCCGAGCGCCCGGGCGTCACCCAGTCGGAGAAGGTCGTCGGCGAGGCGTTCCGCCAGATCTTCCCGAGCCGCAAGGGCCGGATCCTCGTCGCGTCGTTCGCCTCGAACGTGCACCGGATGCAGCAGGCCGTCGACGTCGGCATCGACTGCGGCCGCAAGGTCACCTTCGTCGGCCGGTCGATGAAGAAGAACTCGAACATCGCGCGCAACCTCGGCTACATGGACGTCCCCGACGACGTGATCCTCCGCCCGAAGGAGATCGCCGAGCTTCCGCCCGAGCAGCAGCTGATCCTCTGCACGGGCAGCCAGGGCGAGCCGATGTCCGCGATGACCCGCATTGCCTACAACGACCACGCGGCGGTGAGGGTCGAGGCGGGCGACACGGTGATCATCTCGGCGAAGCCGATCCCGGGCAACGAGCTGCGCGTGCACGACTCGATCAACCGGCTGGCGAAGACGGGCGCCGAGGTGCTGCACGAGGACAACGCACCCGTGCACGTCTCCGGGCACGGCCGCGCCGACGAGCTCCGCACGATCCTCGCGCTGCTGCGGCCGAAGGCCGTGATGCCCGTGCACGGCGAGTTCCGCATGCTCGCCGCCCACGCGCAGCTCGCGCGCGAGAGCGGCGTGCCCGAAGAGGCGATCATCCTTGCCGAGAACGGCAGCGTCGTCGAGCTCTCGGAACGCGGCTGCCGCATCGTCGACAAGGTGCAGGCGGGCATGACGTTCGTCGACGGTCTCGGGGTGGGGGACGTGCACGACGTGGCCCTGCGCGACCGCCGGCGCCTGTCCGAGGACGGCGTGCTGATCGTGGTCGCGACCCTCGCGCACGCAAACGGCGCCGCCGGGCTGACCGCTCCGCCCGAGCTGATCGCCCGCGGGTTCGGCGACGGCGCCGAGCCGCTGCTCGACGAGCTGCGCTCCGAGGCCGGTCGCGTCCTCGGCGACCTGCTCCGCGACGACGTGACCGAGATCAAGCTGCTCCAGGAGCACTTGCACGACGCCCTCGGCGGCATCGTCTACGACCGGACGCGGCGCCGCCCGATGATCCTGCCTGTGCTGGTGGAGGTCTAGAGGCTCGATGTGCATTAGCCGTGGCCGCGGTGCCGCCCCAGGCGCGGCGCCATGCTGTCTCGTCGCCCTTGCCCAGGCCCACCGGCCTGGGCTGCGGACGCCGAGCCACCCTGGCTTGGCCTGGAACGGCCCCACGGCGGACGCCCAATACACATCAAGCCTCTAGGTCCGATGACCTCCCGCCTCCGGTACGAGCCCACGTGGGCCGACGTTCTGGAGGAGCACGCGATCGAGCAGCCCACCGCACGGCGGCTGATCGCCCAGCTCGGCGCCTGCGAGGCCTCGGCGCTCTCCTTCTGCCGCCTGCTCGATGGATGGGCGCGCGGGGACGCGCAGCCGGCGACGACGGGGGCGCGCCGGTCGGCGCTCCGCCGTGCGGCAGAGCGCGTCGAGACCGCGCTCGCCGGGCTCGAGGAGCCCTTGAAGCGGTACCTGCTCGAGCTCGAGGCGGAAGGGGCGGAGGGCCGCTCGTGGTACGGCGGCCCCGGCGCCGCCGAGCTCATCGACTGGCAGCCCGTCCTCTGCCGCGCCGGGGTGCACGTGGCGCCGGAGCGCGTCGCACAGGCGTACCTCGAGCTCGCAGTGCTCGTGCGCGCGCTCGAAGGGCTCAGCGCCGCCGCGCGCATCGACGCGACGCCGGATCCGTCCTCGCTCTGGGCGGGCCTGTTCGACCTGTGCGAGAACCTGCTCGGTCGCACGCTCGACGACCTGCGCGCACTCGCCCTCTCCTAGTTAGGCTCGTCCGCGTGTCCGCGCCCCGGCTCACCGTCGTCGGCTCGATCAACCTCGACCTCGTCGCCCGCGCAGAGCGGCTGCCGCGGCCCGGTGAGACCGTGACCGGCGCCACGTTCAGGCGGATTCCCGGCGGCAAGGGGGCGAACCAGGCCGTCGCGGCGGCGAGGCTCGGCGCCGTCGTCGCCCTGATCGCCTGCGTCGGTGACGACGAGCTCGCGACGGCGGCGCTCGCAGGCCTCGAGGCCGCAGGGGTCGGGCTCGACGGGCTGAAGCGCACGAGCGGCCCCACCGGCGTCGCCCTGATCGCCGTCGACGCCGCGGGCGAGAACGCAATCGTCGTCGCGCCGGGCGCGAACCTGGAGCTTCGCCCGGAGGACGTCGTGCTGCCCGACGGCGACGGCGTGCTCTGCCAGCTCGAGATTCCGCTGGAGACGGTCGAGCACGTCGCTCTCAGCGCCCCCGGAGAGTTCTTCCTCAACGCCGCGCCGGCGCAAGAGCGCGTTCCCGCGGCCGACCTCACGATCGTGAACCGCTACGAGCTCGAGGCGCTGCCGAGCCGCAACGGCGTGATCGCGGTCACGCTCGGCGCCGAGGGCGCGATCCTGCTCGAGGACGGGGAGGAGGTCGCGCGCGCGACGCCGCCTCCGATTCAGGCCGTCGACGGCACCGCGGCCGGTGACGCCTTCACGGCCTGTCTCGTCGTCTCCCTGCTCGAAGGGCGTGCGCGGGACGAGGCTCTGCGCCGCGCCTGCGCGGCCGGCGCGATCGCAGCCTCGCGCTTCGGCGCGCAGACATCGCTCCCGACAGCGGAGGAGGTCGACGCGCTCCTGTGAGCACGCCCATCGTCATCGACTGCGATCCCGGCCACGACGACGCGATCGCGATCCTGCTCGCGCTCGCCTCGCCCGAGGTCGAGCTGCGCGGCATCACGACCGTCGCCGGCAACCAGACGCTCGAGAAGACCACCCGCAACGCCCTCAAGGTGCTCGAGCTCGCCGGGCGAGCCGACATCCCGGTAGCGGCAGGGGCGGACAGGCCGCTGCGCCGGACGCTGCGCGTCGCGGCGAACGTGCACGGCGAGAGCGGTCTCGACGGCCCGTCGCTGCCCGAGCCGACCACCCGGGTCGTCGAGACGCACGCGGCGGACTTCCTCGCCGAGCTGATCGAGCCCGGCGTGGTGCTCGTCCCGACGGGGCCGCTGACGAACGTCGCGCTGATGCTCGAGCGCCACCCCGACGTGCGCGCCCGGCTCGAGCGGATCGTCTGGATGGGCGGTGCGATCGCGGAGGGCAACGTCACGCCGGCCGCGGAGTTCAACGCGTTCGTCGACCCGGAGGCGGCGGCCACGGTGTTCGGGAGTGGGATCCCGGTCACGATGATCGGGCTCGACGTCACGCACAAGGCGCTGTTCACGCGCGCGCATGCGGATCGTCTGCGCGACACCGGTGCCGCCGGACGGGTCGTCGCCGAGCTGTCGGACTTCTTCCAGCGCTTCCACGAGTCGCGCTACCACTTCGACGGCTCGCCGATCCACGACGCGCTCGCCGTCGCCCACGTGATCGACCCGACCCTCGTCACGACGCTGGAGTGCAACGTCGCGATCGAGACCGCCTCGGAGCACTGCGACGGGCGGACGGTCGTCGACCGCTGGCTCGTGCTCGAGGATGCGCCGCGGAACGCGCACGCCGGCATCGACGTGGACGCGGCCCGGTTCCTCGAGTTGCTGGTCGAGCGGATCGCCTCGCTGCCCTGAGTCGCGGCGCTCCCGGCGCGGCCAGGTGCGCGTCGCGGTCACGGGCATCGACGCTCCAGCGGCGCGGGCTCCTGATGGACGGTGCTGCGCGCCCCCGGATACCTGGGCGTCTACCCCGTCGAGATTCGCGCCCGCGGCGTGCTCCACGAGACGGACGCGGTCGTGGAGGTCATTCCTCACGGCTTCGTCAACCGGCCGGGCTTCTTCACCCACCGGGACCCGGATCTCAACCGCCTGCTCCGGGTCCGCTTCACGCAGTTGCGGCCCTGGCCGCAGCTGCACTTGCGGGCAGGGTCGCGGCAGATCTTCCTGAGCGTGGCGCGCCTCCGCTCCGGCGGGCTCTGGCGGCTGCTCGAGGCCACCGCCGCGCCGTAGCCGGAGAAGGACCGCGCCCTGCGCGGGCGAACAGGGACTTCATGCTGCGCTCGAAGCGCCGGAGCACGCTGCGTCGCAAGCCGCCCGCCGGCAGGAAGAAGGCCGCCCGGGCGACGGCGAAGCCGCGGAGCATCAACCGCCCCGAGCTGTGGGGCCTCGGCCTCGTCGCGCTCGGGCTCTTCCTCGGCAGCGTCCTCTACGCAGGCTGGAACGGCGGCTACGTCGGCGGCGCGCTCGTCGACGGCCTCCACGCCCTCGTCGGCGGGGCGGCGTGGGGGATGCCCGTCGCGCTCGTCGCCGCCGGCGGCCTGATGGTCGCGCGCAGCGCGCTCGTCGATGTCCGCCCCTTCCGGATGGGGCTCGGCGTCGTCGCCTGCGGGGCGATGATCACCCTCGGCCGGGACCAGGGCGGCTACGTCGGCCAGGCGCTCGGCGGCGCCGTAGGCGTCGCTCTCGGGGCCACCGGCTCGACCATCCTCGGAGCGCTGCTGCTGCTCGTCGGCGCGCTGCTCCTCTCCGGCGCCTCGCTCGGCGCGATCCTCCGGCGGTCGCACCACCGCGTGCGCCGTGCCGCGACCGCGACGCGCGTCCGTCGCGCGCGCGGCGAGCAGGCCGACAGCTGGGACGCGCCCGCACTCCTCGCCGGCGTCGCCGCCGCTCCCGCAACGCGCTCGCGCAAGCCGGTCGTCGACGCGGTGGAGGCGTTCCCCGACGTCGTCGGCGCCGGGCCTGCGGCCGCTCCGTACGCGCTCGCGCCGATGTTCAGCACCGAGCCCGCACCGCTCGTCGCCCAGCATGCCCCGCTCGTCGACGACCCACCGACGCTCTTCGACGACATGACGTCCGAGCACGCGGAGTACAGGCTGCCCGACCGTGACGTCCTGCGCCCCTCGCCCGTGAAGGAGGGCGCGTCGGAGGAGACCGCGGCGCGCATCGCCGACCTGCTCGTGCAGACGCTCGCGCACTTCGGCGTCGACGCGAACGTGATCGGGCAGATCTCGGGGCCGCGCGTCACCCGCTATGAGCTCCAGCTCGCTCCCGGCACGAAGGTCGCGAAGGTCGCTGCGCTGAAGGACGATCTCTCGTACGCGCTCGCGACGACGGAGATCCGCATCCTCGCGCCGATTCCCGGCAAGCAGGCGGTCGGCGTCGAGGTGCCGAACCTCTCGCCGAACCTCGTCACTCTGGGCGACATCTTCGACGACCTGCCGGCGACGGCGAGCCCGCTCTCGGTCTGGCTCGGCAAGGACATCTCCGGCGCCGCGGTGTGGACCGATCTCGCCCGCATGCCGCACCTGCTGATCGCAGGCACGACGGGGTCGGGCAAGTCGGGCTGCATCAACGCCCTGCTCACGTCGATCCTCCTGCGTGCCACGCCCGACGAGATGCGGATGATCCTCATCGACCCGAAGCGGATCGAGCTCAACCACTACGAGTCCGTGCCGCACCTCCTGACGCCGGTCGTCTCGAGCCCGAAGGAGGCGAGCGCCGTGCTCGCCAACTGCGTGGCCGAGATGGAGCGGCGCTACGAGCGGCTCGCGTCCGTCCGCGCCCGCAACCTGAACGAGGCGAACCGCGCGTTCCGTCAGCGCGGCGAGTCGACCATCCCGTACCTCCTCGTCGTGATCGACGAGCTCGCCGACCTGATGATGATCGCGCCGCAGGCCGTGGAGGACGCGGTCATCCGGCTCGCGCAGAAGTCGCGGGCCGTCGGGATCCATCTCGTGCTCGCGACCCAACGGCCGTCCGTGGACGTGATCACCGGCATGATCAAGGCGAACGTGCCGTCGCGCATCGCCTTCGCGGTGTCGTCGATGACCGACTCGCGCGTGATCCTCGACCAGGGCGGCGCGGAGTCGCTGCTCGGCCAGGGCGACATGCTGTTCAAGCCGCTCGGCACGTCACGGCTCCAGCGCGTGCAGGGTGCCTACGTCTCCGACGAGGAGATCGCGCTCGTCGTCGAGCAGACGAAGCAGCGCGAGCAGGAGCTCGACAAGGCGTATCTCGAGCTGCCGGAGGTGTTCGTCGACCCCGACGCGGACGACGGTGCGCACGGTGACTTCGACCCCGACGACGACCCGCTGCTCGACAGGGCGATCGAGATCGTCGTCCACACGCAGACTGCGTCGGTCTCGCTGCTCCAGCGGCGCCTACGGGTGGGCTACACGCGGGCCGGGCGGCTCGTCGACATGCTCGAGCGGCGCGGCATCGTCAGCGGCTACGAGGGCTCGAAGCCCCGGCGCGTGCTGATCGACGAATCGCAGATGCACTCCTCGCTCTAGCCGACGGACAGGTCCTCAACCCTCACGTCCGGTGCCTGGCACCAGACGTCGCTGCTTTCGGCATGTCCCGTGCTGCACAGGCGCGAAGCCATGCGGTCGATGTCCCCGGCAGACACGTCTCGGTGCCTGGCACCTGACGTGTCCCTTCCGGCCAGTAGATTTGAAGCGTGGCACGGGTCGCGATCGTCGGGAGCTACGGGGTCGGGCTGACCGTCGAGCTGGACCGTGCTCCCGAGGCGGGGGAGACGGTGATCGGTCGCACGTTCCGCCGCGACCACGGCGGCATGGGCTCGAATCAGGCCGTCGGCTGCGCCCGGCTCGGGGCCGAGGTCGACTTCCTCACGGCGATCGGCGACGACGCGTTCGGCCGCGACGCGGCCGCGCTCTGGCAGGAGGAAGGGGTGCGGGCCGAGGCCGTGATCGTGGCCGCGGCCACGATGTGCGCGCCGATCCTCGTCGAGCCCTCGGGTGAGAACCGCATCGTCGTCGTGCCGGGGGCGCTCGAGCAGCTGTCGCGCGCTCACGTCGACGCGTTCGCGGGCCGGATCGCCGCCGCCGACGTCTGCGTCGTGCAGCTCGAGATCCCGCTCGACACCGCGCTCCACGCGCTCGACGTCGCGCGCCGCGCCGGGGTGCGCACGATTCTCAACCCGGCCCCCGCACCGGCGCATGCGATCGCTCCCGACGTCGACTACCTGACGCCGAACGAGACGGAGGCTGCGGCGGTGAGCGGTGCGCGCGGGACGCTCGTGCTGACGCTCGGCGAGCAGGGCGCGCAGCTCGGAGACGAGCGGATACCCGCCTTCCCCGCCGTCGCGGTGGACACGACCGGCGCCGGGGACGCATTCACCGCCGCCTTCGCCGTCGCGCTCGCCGACGGGCTCTCCGATCTCGACGCCGTGCGCTGGGGCTGCGCGGCCGGCGCGCACATGGTGGAGCATCCCGGCGTCGTGCCCGGCCTGCCGACGCGCGCCCAGCTCGAGGCGCGGCTCGGGGCGGTCCCCGCATGAGCGAGCGGCTGATCGTCGACACGGACACGGCGGGGGACGACGTCACGTCGCTCCTCATCGCGCTGCTGCACCCGAATGCGCAGCTCGACGCGATCACGATCTGCAACGGCAACGTCGACTTCGACCAGCAGGTCGAGAACGCGCTCTACACGGTCGAGCGGGCCGGCAAGCGCGTTCCCGTGTACCCGGGCTGCCCGAAGCCGCTCGTCGCGGACCGGGTCGACGCGGCGTACGTCCACGGGGAGGACGGCATGGGGGACTCGTTCTTCCCGAAGGCGACACAGCGTCCCGAGGCCGAGCACGCGGTCGACGAGCTCGTGCGCCGCATCAACGAGTCGCCCGGCGAGCTGAACGTTCTCGCGCAGGCGCCGCTCACGAACATCGCCGCCGCGGTCACGCGCGACCCGTCGATCGCGCAGAAGGTGAAGCGCCTCTGGGTCATGGGCGGAGGCGTCGGCAACATCACGCCCGCCGCGGAGTTCAACTTCTACGTCGACCCGGAGGCGGCGAAGATCGTCTTCAAGGCGGGCTTCCCGCTGACGCTCTTCACCTGGACGCTGACGCTCTCCCACGGCGTGTTCTTCGACGACGACCTGGAGCGCATCGAGGCCGTCGACACGCCGCTCGCGCGCTTCTACCGGCAGGTCACGAGGAAGGCGGAGGCGTTCGAGCGGTCGATGGGCGTCCCCGGGACGACGCACCCCGACTCGATGGTGGCGGCCGCGATCGTCGAGCCCTCGCTCGTCCGCTCCACGCGGGAGGTGTTCGTCGACGTCGAGACGCAGGGGGAGCTGACACGGGGCTTCAGCTCGATCGACGAGCTCGGCATTCTCGGCAAGGAGCCGAACTGCACGCTCGTCGAGGACTTCGACACGCAGGGCTTCCTCGAGCTCTTCCTGGGCGTCCTCCGCTGAGCGGCCCCGGCTCCACGCGCCTCCGCGGCGGCACTCCTGGCAAACGCGCTTCGAGAGTACTAGCATCGTCACGTCCCGACCATCGGGTCGTACAAAATCAGGAGGGATTCAGTGAAGAAGGTTCGTTTCGTTGCGCCCCTTGCGGCGCTCGCAACAGTGGCCGTGGTCGCGGTCGCGCTCGCGGGCACCGGGGCCGCTGCGCCGGCGAAGAAGCAGGCGACGTACAAGGCCGGTCTCGTCTCCGACGTCGGCCGCTTCAACGACAAGGGCTTCAACCAGAACCAGCTCAAGGGCCTGAAGTTCGCACAGGCGCACCTGTCGGGCCTGGAGACCACTGCGCTCGAGTCGCATTCGGCCGGTGAGTACCTGCCGAACTTCGCGTCACTCGCGCGCAAGGGCTACGACATCATCATCGGCGCCGGGTTCCTGCTCGCCGCCCAGGAGGCCACGGTCGCGAAGCAGTTCCCGAACACGAAGTTCGCGATCACCGACTATTCCGCTCACGTCGCGCCTTTCGCGGACAAGAAGGGCAATCCGCTCTTCAAGAATGTCGAGGGCCTGACGTACGCGACGCAGGAGAACTCGTACCTCGTCGGGTGCCTTGCGGGCCTGATGGTGCACCTGAAGGGCGGCGACCAGACCATCGGCGTCGTCGGCGGCGTGAAGATCCCGCCCGTCGACGCGTTCCTCGCCGGCTACCAGGCCGGGGCGAAGAAGTGCAACGCGGGGATCAAGGTCCTCACGGGCTACTCGCAGGACTTCATCGACCAGGCGAAGTGCAAGACGGTCGCCCAGAACCAGATCGACCAGGGCTCGCAGGTCGAGTTCAACGTCGCCGGGCCGTGCGGCCTCGGCACGCTGGACGCTGCGAAGCAGGCCGGCATCTGGGGCGTCGGCGTCGACGTCGACCAGTCGTACCTCGGCAAGCACATCCTGACGAGCGCCGTGAAGCGCGTCGATCGGGGCGTGTACCTCGCCATCAAGGGTGCGCAGAGCGGCCAGTTCGGCGGCGGCGGCGACCTGACGTTCAACCTCGCGAACGCGGGCGTGGGCCTCGGCAAGATCAGCCCGAACGTGCCCGCCTCGTTCCTGAAGAAGATCGCGGCTCTCCGCACGCAGATCGTCGCCGGCAAGATCGTCCCGCCGACGCAGGTCAAGTAGGGAGCTGAGCCTCCGCGAGGGGGGCGGGCAATCGTGCCGGCCCCCCTCGCTGCTCTCTAGAATCACGCGCGACCGTGGCCGCCGCCTCCGACACGCCCGTGCTCGAGCTGCGCGGCATCACGAAACGCTTCCCCGGCGTCCTCGCGAACGACCGCGTCGACTTCGACCTGCGGCGCCGCGAAGTGCACGCGCTCCTCGGCGAGAACGGCGCCGGCAAGTCGACGCTGATGAACATCCTCTACGGGCTCTACCGGCCCGACGAGGGCGAGCTCCTGCTGGACGGCAAGCACGCCGACATCAGCTCGCCGCACGGTGCGATAGCCGCCGGGATCGGGATGGTGCACCAGCACTTCATGCTCATCCCCGTGATGACCGTGGCGGAGAACATCGTGCTCGCGTCGGAGCCGCGCCGGAACGGCGTGCTCCTCGACACCGCAGCGGCCGAGCGCCGCGTCCGCGAGCTCGCCGACCGGTTCAGCTTCCACATCGACCCGCACGCGCGCGTCCACGACATTACGGTCGGCCAGCAGCAGCGCGTCGAGATCCTGAAGGCGCTGTACCGCGGCGCCGACATCCTCATCCTCGACGAGCCGACGGCGGTGCTCACCCCGCAGGAGGCCGTCGAGCTCTTCGAGATCCTCCGCAAGCTCGTGGCGGACGGCTTGTCCGTCATCTTCATCTCGCACAAGCTCAACGAGGTGCTCGACATCGCCGACCGCATCACGGTGCTTCGCCGCGGCCGCAGGGTCGACACGATTCCGCGCGAAGGCGCGACGGAGGCGGGGCTCGCCCGCATGATGGTCGGGCGCGACGTGCTGCTTCGCGTCGACAAGCAGGCGGCGACCCCGGGCGAGCTGCTGCTCCACGTGGAGGAGCTGCACGTCCGAGACGAGCGCGGCCTCGAGGCGGTTCGCGGCGTGTCGTTCGACGTGCATGCCGGTGAGATCGTTGCGATCGCCGGCGTGGACGGCAACGGTCAGACGCAGCTCATCGACGCGATCACCGGCCTCCAGAAGCCGGAATCCGGCCGGGTGCTCGTGGCCGGCGCGGAGCTCACCGGCGAGAGCCCTCACTCCTTCCTCGAGCACGGCGTCGGGCACATCCCGGAGGACCGGCACCGCCGCGGCCTCATCCTCGACTTCTCGCTCGCCGAGAACCTCGTGCTGCACGACTACGCGAAGGAGCCGTTCGCCAGCCGCGGGTTTCTCAACCCGGGACGCGTTCTCGAGTCCGCCCGAAGGCTCCTGAAGGAGTTCGACGTCCGCGGCGGCACGCCGCAGACGCGCGCCTCGGCGCTCTCGGGCGGCAACCAGCAGAAGGTCATCGTCGCCCGCGAGGTCGCGCGCGACCCGAGGGTGCTGATCGCCGCCCAGCCGACACGCGGCCTCGACGTCGGGGCGATCGAGTTCGTGCACCGCCGGCTCGTGGCGGAACGCAACGAGGGGCGCGCGGTGCTGCTCGTCTCGCTCGAGCTCGAGGAGGTGCTCTCGCTCGCCGACCGCATCCTCGTCATCTACGAGGGCCGCCTCGTCGGCGAGTACGACCCGAGCGTGACCGAAGAGGAGCTCGGAATCGCGATGACCGGTGGACGGAGGGAGGCCGCGGTATGAGCGAGCCGGTCGAGGCCCCGCCGGGCGACTCCGCGCCGAGCGCCGTCGAGCGGCTGGCCGCGCGCCACCGCGCGGGCGGCATCGTCACGCCGCTGATCACGGCGATGATCGCGTTCTTCATGGGCGGCCTCGTCGTCCTCGCCACGGGTCACAACCCGTTCAGGACGTACAAGGCGGTGTGGGACGGGACCGGACTGAACTGGTTCTTCAAGTTCGGCCACTACCACATCGACCTGCCGTTCACGCAGCACCGCGTCTTCTTCTGGTGGGACACGAACGCAAACGCGCTCGCGCCGTACAACCTCACGCAGACGCTGCTCCTGACCACGACCTTGATCCTCACCGGGCTCGCCGTGTCCTTCGCGTTCCGCTGCGGCCTGTTCAACATCGGTGGGCAGGGCCAGTACATCACCGGCGCGATCGTCGCCGTCTGGGTCGGCTCGTCCTGGGCCGGAATGGCGAAGGGGCTGCACGTCTTCCTCGCGATCCTGCTCGCCTGCCTCGCGGGCGCGGCGCTCGCGGCCGTCGCAGGCCTCCTGAAGGCGACCGTCGGGGCGCACGAGGTGATCACGACGATCATGCTCAACTGGATCGCCTACTGGATCGGCAGCTACGCGTTCGGCCGCGGCGGCCCCCTCCAGAACAAGGTCGACATCGCGGTGCCGATCTCGGGCGACGTCGTGCGCAGCGGCAAGCTGCCGACCTTTTGGGGCAACCCGGAGCTGCAGGCGCTGCACGTCGGGTTCTTCATCGCGCTGGCTGCGCTCGTCGTCTTCTGGGTGATCCTCAACCGCACGACGCTCGGCTACCAGGTGCGCGCGGTCGGGTTCAACTCCGAGGCCGCGCGCTACGGGGGGATCAACGTCGCGCGCAACTACGTCTACGCGATGGCGATCTCGGGCGTCTTCGCCGGTCTCGGCGGCGCGATGGACATCCTCGGCTGGCAGTACCGGCTCGGCGTGCTCGACATCCAGGTCTCGAACATCGGGTTCATCGGCATCGCCGTCGCGCTGCTCGGCCGCAACACCGCCGTCGGCGTCGGCCTCGCCGCGCTGCTCTTCGGCGCGCTCGTGAACGGCACGTCCACGCGCGGCCTCGATCCCAGCGTCTTCCCGCCGGAGCTCGCCGGCAACCTGACGCTGATGATCCAGGCCCTCGTGCTGCTCTTCGTCGGCGCCGACGTGCTCGTGCTCGCCATCTGGGGATCCCGGAAGAAGATCGGCCTCGGGAGGAGAACTGCCCCGCCGGCGCCCGAAGGAGCCGCGACGTGAGCCCCGTTGCCGCGACCATCGACCGGCTGCGCTGGGGCCCCCGCCGGGTCGCCCGCCTCGGCATCGTCCTCGGCATCCTCGCGTTCTTCTTCGCGCTGCCGCCCGTCGAGGCACGCGCGCCCGTCGTGCCGCTGCTCGTGGGGCTCCTCGGCGTCGCCTGCGGCATCTGGGCCGTGACGCGCGGGGTCGGCCGTCTCGGCTGGGGCGCGGTCGCGGTCGGCGTGCTCGGGATCCTGCTCGGCGTGCTTGCGACGCGGTCGTCCGGCACGAACCTACACATCGTCGTGTCGTGGGGTGCACTCGTCGCCTCGACGCTCGTGTGGGCGACGCCGCTGACGTTCGCAGCGATCGGCGGCATGTTCTCCGAGCGCAGCGGCGTCGTGAACATCGCGCTCGAGGGGATGATGCTCTCGGGCGCGTTCTTCGGTGTCCTGGGCGCCGACAAGTTCAACTCGTGGGCGATGGGGCTCCTCGTCGCGGCGGTCGCCGGCGGCTGCTTCGCGCTCGTGCACGCGTTCTTCGCCATCCACCTGCGCGCCGACCAGATCGTCGGCGGCACGGCGATCAACTTCCTCGCGCTCGGGGTCACCGGCTATTTCTTCATCCAGGTGTACGGCGACGTCGGCTCTCCGGGAAACCTCCCGCGCATCCCGAACGTGAACATCCCCGGGCTGAAGAACGTGACGTTCCTCGGCGACGCGTTCGGTCAGCTCAACCTGATGATCTGGCTGTCGTTCGTGCTGCTGATCGTCGCGTACGTCGTCATGTTCAAGACGCCGATCGGCCTGCGCATCCGCGCCGTCGGCGAGCACCCGCGCGCGGCGGAGACGGTGGGCATCTCCGTCTATCTGATCCGTTATGCGTCGGTGACGCTCTCCGGCATGCTCGCCGCGCTCGGCGGCGCCTACCTCGCCGTCGGCTTCGTCGGCTCCTTCAACGAGAACATGACCGCCGGCCGCGGCTTCATCGCGCTCGCGGCGCTCATCTTCGGCAACTGGCGCCCGTTCGGGGCCTTCGCCGCGGCGCTCCTCTTCGGCGCGTCGACGGCGCTCTCGTTCCGGCTCGCCACGTACTCCGACTCGGCGGCCGTCCTCTTCCAGGCGCTCCCGTACGTCCTGACCCTGATCGCGGTCGCGGGCGTGATCGGGCGCTCCGTGCCACCCGCATCCGTTGGCCGGCCCTACTCGAAGCAGTAACCACCGCGCCTCGCTCGCGGCCCTCTGCGGGGTCCTGGCGGTCGCCGCGGTGCCGGTCGGGGTCGTCCTCTCGGGCCGCTTCGCCGGCGTCACCCTCGTCGACGTCGCCTGGGCGATCCCGGTCGCCGCAGGCGCGGGGGCCTTCGCCCTCCTCTTCGCCCGGGGCGCGGCCGGCCGGATCCAGCGGACGCTCGAGCGGGCCGGCGGCGCGGGGCGCGCCCGGTTGGGGCGGATCCTCGGGTTCGCCGGGATCTGCATCGCCCTGTCGGGCGCCATCGCGGTGGGCTTCTACGAGCTGCTCGTCCGCCTCGAGCGCTGAAGCGAGGCTTGGGTCGGCCAGGTCGCCCTCTACACTGTCGGCGTGTTCGAGATCGGCAACAGCCTGCGCGAGGCCCGGGTCCGGCAGGACCTCGGATTCCCGCAGATCGAGCTCGCGACGAAGATTCGCGGGAAGTACCTCCGGGCGCTCGAGGACGAGCAGTTCGGCGTCCTGCCCGCGCACCCGTACGTCAAGGGCTTCCTGCGGACGTACGCGGAGTTCCTCGGCCTCGACGGCCAGCTCTACGTCGACGAGTTCACCTCTCGGTTCGTCGCGGACGGCTCGGATGACGCGGCGCCCCGGCGCGTCTCGCCGCGCGTCCACCAGGATCGGGGGATCGAGCGCAACGTGCTGCTGCTCGCCCTGGCCGGCATCGCCGCGCTGACCGCGCTCGTCATCGTCGCCTGGAAGTTCGGCGGCGGCGACTCCGGCACCCCCGCGGTCGTGACGTCGCAGCGGTCGCCCGCGGCTCCTGCGGTGGGCGGCCTCAGACTGACAGGCGTGGGGCGCGGCACCTACGTCGAGGTGCGCCGCGGCTCCGCCACGGGCGCGGTGCTCCTCCAGGCGACGCTCGCGCCGGGCAAGGTCGAGCGGATCGACGGCAGGCGGTTCTGGCTGTACGTGCGCCGTCCGTCCGGTATCCGCGTCGTCCTCGGCGGTGAGGCCGTCTCGCTGCCGGCGGGCCGGAACCTGAGGGTGCTCGTCACGCCGACCCGTACGGTCCGCACGGGCGCTTGAGCCGCCCCCGCGCTCTCATCGTCGTCACGGGCAGCGAGCTCGTGCGCGGCGAGCGCACCGACCTCAACGGCCCGTTCCTCGCGCGCGAGGCGCTCCGACTCGGCCTCGAGCCGGCGCGGATCGCAATCGTGGGCGACTCGGCCGAGGAGCTCGAGGAGGCACTCCGCGAAGGGCTGGCCGCCGAGGCGTGCTTCGTGTCGGGTGGGCTCGGCCCGACCCACGACGACCGCACCGTGGAGATGATCGCGAAGGCGCTCGGCGTCGGCCTGCGCGTCGACCCGGAGCTCGAGACCCAGATCGAGGCGGTCTCCCGCGCGGCCGCCGAGCGGCTGAAGCGCGACTACGCCGACTTCGAGCCCGGCGTGACGAAACAGGCGACGATTCCCGAGGGGGCGGTCTCGCTCGGTCTCGCGGGGACGGCGCCGGGCCTCGTGATCGGCCACGGCGACGGGCGGGTGGCGGTCGTCCTGCCCGGGCCTCCCTCCGAGCTCCAGCGGCTGTGGCCGCGCGCGCTCGCGTCGGAGGCGTTCGGCACGCTGCTCACCCGGGCCCGGCCGCCGGGCCGCCGCGTCCTCCGCCTCTTCGGCGTCAGCGAATCGGCCGTCGCGCGCGCGCTCGCCGAGGCGGGCGGTGACGGTGACGGGGTGGACGTGACGATCTGCGCCCGCGACTTCGAGATCCACGTCGACCTCGTCGTCGAGCCCGGCTCGGATCAACGAGCCGATCAGCTCGAGGCGGTGTTCCTCCCGCCGCTCGAGCGGTGGCTGTACTCCCGTGACGAGGAGCCGATCGAGGCGCACGTGCTGCGTCTGTGCCGGGAGCGGGGCTGGACGCTCGGCACGGCGGAGTCGTGCACCGGCGGCCTCGTCGCCGCGCGGCTGACCGGCATCCCGGGCTCGAGCGACGTCTTCCGCGGCGGCGTCGTCGCGTACGCGGACGAGGTCAAGCAGGCCGAGCTCGGCGTCCCGGCTGAGCTGCTGGCCGAGCACGGCGCGGTGTCGCCCGAGGTGGCGGAGGCGATGGCGAAGGGCGCCCGTGCGCGGCTCGGCGTCGACGTCGCGGTCTCGGTGACGGGGATCGCCGGCCCCGACGGCGGCACGGACGAGAAGCCGGTCGGGCTCGTCTACCTCCACGCGGAGGGGCCCGGGGGCGGTCGAGGCCGCGAGTTCAGCTTCCCGGGCGACCGGGCCTCGATCCGGGCCCGCTCGGTCGTCGGCGCCCTCCATCTCGTCCGCCGCCTCGTCATGGAGTCGTGAGGGAGGCGTATCGCTTCGCCGTCTAGCGTGGGACGCGATGAACGGCTGCGCCTCTTCCTCGCGCTGGGCCTGCCCGACGCCGCGCTCGACACGCTCGTCGCGTGGCAGGAGGAGCACCTCTCCGGCGTCAGGATCGTCCCCCGTGAGCACCTGCACGTCACGCTCGCGTTTCTCGGCCATCGACCCGCCGGCGAGCTCCCGGCCATCCTGGACGCGCTGCGGGCGGCGGCCGCGGGCGTGGCCGAGCCGCCACGGCTCACACCGGTTCGCTACCGCGAGACGCGAAGCGTCGGCATGCTCGTGCTCGACGACGAAGACGGCCGCGCCGCGGCGCTCGCCGGCGACCTCCACGAGCGGCTCGAGGCCCTCGGCGTCTACCGGCGCGAGGCCCGTCCCTGGCTTCCTCACCTCACGGTGGCCCGTTTTCAGGAGCGGAAAGGGCTGCGGCCGCCCTTGCCGAATAGGGGAACATATGTTCTCATTCCGTCCGACGCCTCTGCTTACCTGTCACGACTGCGGCCGAGCGGGGCGCAGTACGAGATCCTCGAGTCGATCGGGTTCGAGGCGGGACGCAGACCGGGAAGCACAGGGCTGACGGGAAGCACAGGGCTGACGGGAAGCACAGGGCTGAGCTGAATTCAATGGGAGGTTTCTACGGTGGATAAGAATCAGGCACTCGACGTCGCGCTCGGCCAGATCGAGCGGCAGTTCGGCAAGGGCTCGGTCATGAAGATGAACGACCGGGCCGCCGTCTCGGTGGGCGCGGTCTCGACCGGCTCGCTGAGCCTCGACATCGCGCTCGGCGTGGGCGGACTACCCCGGGGCAGGGTCGTCGAGGTCTTCGGCCCGGAGTCCTCCGGAAAGACGACGCTCGTCTACCACGTGATCGCCGAGGCGCAGCGCCGCGGCGGCATCTGCGCCTTCATCGACGCGGAGCACGCGATGGATCCGGCGTACGCGAAGCGGATCGGCGTCGACATCGACAACCTCCTCGTCTCGCAGCCCGACACGGGCGAGCAGGCGCTCGAGATCACGGAGCTGCTCATCCGCTCCGGCGCGCTCGACGTCGTCGCGATCGACTCGGTCGCAGCGCTCACGCCGAAGGCCGAGATCGAGGGCGAGATGGGCGACTCCCACGTCGGCCTCCAGGCGCGCCTGATGAGCCAGGCCCTGCGCAAGCTCGCCGGCACGCTCAACCGCACGGACACGATCTGCCTCTTCACGAACCAGCTGCGCGAGAAGATCGGCGTCATGTTCGGCAATCCGGAGACGACGCCCGGCGGCCGCGCGCTGCGGTTCTACGCGTCGGTGCGGCTCGACATCCGCCGCATCGAGACGCTGAAGGAAGGCACCGAGGCGTTCGGCAACCGCGTTCGCGTCAAGGTGGTCAAGAACAAGGTCGCGCCGCCGTTCAAGCAGGCCGAGTTCGACATCATCTACGGCACGGGCTTCTCCTGGGAGGGCACCGTGCTCGACACGGGCATCGAGCGGAAGGTCGTCTCGAAGTCGGGCTCGTACTTCAGCTTCGGCGACGAGCGGCTCGGTCAGGGGCGCCAGAACGCGACCGCGTTCCTGCGCGAGCATCCAGACGTGATGCAGCAGATCCTCCAGGGGATCCAGCGGGAGCTCGGGCCGGATGTGGTCGTCTCGGCCCGCCTCCTGCCCATCGTCGCGGAGGCACCGGAGAACGGCAACGGCGGCAGCAAGGCCTCGAAGGCCGCTGCGGTCGCCGCCGTCGCCGCGGTGGGGGCGGACGCCGGCGAGAGCGAAGCCGAGTAGGTGCCGCCCGTCGTCACGGCGTTGCGCGAGAAGCCGCGCGGGGGCGTCGAGGTGGAGCTCGACGGTGTCCCGTGGCGGCTCGTGCCCGCCGACGCGGTCGTGCGCACCGGCCTGCGCGTCGGCCGCGCGCTCGACCGGGAGACGGCACGGACGCTCGGACGGGAGCTGCGCCGGGCGGCTGCGCTCGCCCGAGCCGGGAGGGCGCTCCGGCCGCGCGATCGGTCGCGGCGGGCGCTCGAGGTTCGGCTGACGACGGCCGGCGTCCCGGTTCGTGCCACGGAGGAGGCGCTCGAGACGCTCGAACGCGTCGGTCTCGTCGACGACGCCCGCCTGGCCGCGACCCGGGCCCGGTCCCTGGCCGACCGGGGCTTCGGGGACGCGGCGATCCGGTCCGACCTCGAGCACGAGGGCCTCGCAGGGGAGCTCGTCGAGCAGGCGCTCGGGGGCCTCGAGTTCGAGCGCGACCGTGCGCGGGCGCTCGTGGCGCGCCGGGGCTCCGGGCAGCGGAGCGCCCGCTGGCTCGTGTCCAAGGGCTTCGACGCGTCGAGCGTGCAGGATGCGCTCGGCGGATTTGCAGAAGACGCCTGATCGGCGCTAGGATTATGAAACCACGCTTCACCTGACATTTTGCCTGCACAGAGGGTTTTTCCGAAATCGCACGCCCACATGAGAACCCACGACTCACGACGATCCAGAGGTAGACCGACGGCGAGGTAGGGCGGCCGTCCGCCGGCGCGCGAGGGTGCGCGCCGGGAACTGAGCGACTTCGGCGATCCGCTAGGCGGGCGTAATGCCGGATGGGGTGAAACCCAACCGAGCGAGGTGCGTCGCACGTGCACATCGGGATCGCAGTTGCCGCCGGGGTCGCAGTCGGAGCAGCGCTTGTCCTGCTCGCGGTGCAGATGCTCGGAGCGACGAGCGTCGGGAAGGCGCGCAGGATCCATCGGCAGCTCGTCGAGGACGCCGAGCGCGAGGCCGAGGCGCTCCGGCGCGAGGCGCAGATCGAGGCGCGCGAGCAGGCGATCAAGCTGCGGGCCGACATCGACGCCGAGCACGCCGACCGCCGCGCGCAGGTGCTGAAGATCGAAGAGCGCGTCCTCACGAAGGAAGAGGAGGTCGAGCGGAAGCTCGTCGATCTCCAGCGCAAGGACCAGGGGCTCGCCGACCGCGAGGTCCACCTCCGACAGCTGCAGGACGAGCTCAAGCAGGCGAAGGCGCTCCAGCAGGCCGAGCTGGAGCGCGTGGCGGGCATGAGCCTCCAGGAAGCGAAGGCCCATCTCCTCGAGCGTGGCGAGGAGCTCGTCCGGCACGACCTCGCACGCCGCGTCCGCATGCTCGAGGAGGAAGCACGCGCCGAGTCGAAGCGCCGCGCGCGGAACCTCGTCGCGGACGCGCTTCAACGCGTTGCAGCAAGCCACGCCGCCGAGACCACGGTCACCGTGATCGAGCTCCCGTCGGACGACATGAAGGGGCGGATCATCGGCCGCGAAGGGCGCAACATCCGCGCGCTCGAGCATCTCACCGGGGTCGACTTCATCATCGACGACACGCCGCACGCCGTCGTCCTGTCGTCCTTCGACGGGCTGCGCCGCGAGATCGCGCGCCTGACGCTGACGAAGCTGATCGAGGACGGGCGGATCCATCCGGCCCGCATCGAGGAGACGTACTACCAGTCGAAGGCGGAGCTCGAGGACATCGTGCGCCAGGCCGGCGAGCAGGCCGTCTTCGAGGCGAACTGCGGTCCGTTCCACGAGGAGCTCGTGCGCATCCTCGGCCGGCTGCGGTTCCGCACGAGCTACGGGCAGAACGTGCTCAAGCACACGCTCGAGGTCGTGCACCTCGCCGGGATCATGGCGACGGAGCTCGGCGCGAGCGTGCAGACCGCCAAGCGCGCGGCCATGCTCCACGATCTCGGCAAGGCGATGACCCACGAGATCGAGGGGTCGCACGCGCTCATCTCGGCGCAGCTCGCCCGCCGCTACGGCGAGTCGCAGGGCGTCGTCCACGCGGTGGAGGCGCACCACTACGAGGTGCAGCCGCAGACCGTCGAGGCGGTTCTGCTCATCTCCGCCGACGCGATCTCGGCCTCGCGCCCGGGCGCACGCGGCGAGTCCCTCGAGCACTACATCAAGCGGCTCGAGTCGCTCGAGCAGCTCGCCGCGTCGAAGCCGGGCGTCGACAAGGTCTACGCGCTCCAGGCGGGACGGGAGATCCGCGTGATCGTCCGGCCGACCGAGGTCGACGACGACCTCGCGGCGCTCCTCTCGCACGAGATCGCGCGGGAGATCGAGGACCAGCTCGAGTATCCGGGTCAGGTGAAGGTCACCGTGATCCGCGAGAGCCGGTCGGTCGACGTCGCGCGCAACCGGACGGCGGGGTCGAACGGCGACCTCGAGCGAAGCGCGGTCGACGCCCCCATCGACAGCGCGACGCTCGACGTCGCGCCGATCGGCGACTCGCCGAGCCAGGCCGCCTAGCCGCTCGATCAGGCCGCACGTCGACGGCCTGGGGCTGGCCGTGCCTGGCGCTACGCTGCCCGGGCCATGCGCCGGTATCACGTCACCACCTTCGGCTGCCAGATGAACGCGCACGACTCCGAGCGCATCAAGGGGATGCTCGAGGAGCTCGGGCTCGGCGAGGCCCCGACCCAGGACGAGGCGGACGTGATCGTGCTCAACACGTGCACGATCCGCGAGAAGCCCGACACGAAGTTCGCGGCCTACATGGGGAACGCCGCGGCGCGCAAGCGTGAGCGCCCCGACCTGGTGATCGCCGTCGGCGGCTGCTACGCGGAGGCGCAGCGCGAGCGGCTCTTCTCGCTGTACCCGGACGTCGACGTCGCGTTCGGACCGGGGACGATCTCGCACCTCGGCGAGTGGCTCGGCGCAGGCGGGCACGGCGTCGGCCGCGGCGCCTGGGGCATCGCCGAGGAGCGGCGCTTCGCGGCGAAGCTGCCGATGCACCGCGAGCGCACCTTCCAGGCGTGGGTGCAGATCTCGATGGGCTGCAACTCGACGTGCTCGTACTGCATCGTCCCCGCGGTGCGGGGCCGCGAGGTGAGCCGCCGGCCGGGCGACGTGCTCGCCGAGGTGACACGGCTTGCGCAGGAAGGCGTGCGGGAGCTGACGCTGCTCGGCCAGAACGTCAACTCGTGGGGGCGCGACCTGCTACCCGACATCCACACCGAGTTCGGCGAGCTGCTGCGCGCGTGCGATGCGGTCGACGGCATCGAGCGCATCCGGTTCACGAGCCCGCACCCGAAGGACTTCCGCCGTCCGGTGATCGAGGCGATGGCCGGCTGCGCGGCGGTCTGCGAGCACGCGCACCTGCCGCTCCAGTCGGGGTCGACGCGGATCCTCAAGGCGATGCGCCGCACGTACTCGCAAGAGCGCTACCTGAAGCTCGTCGGCGAGCTGCGCGCCGGCATTCCCGATCTCGCGCTCACGACCGACGTCATCGTCGGCTTCCCCGGTGAGACCGAGGACGACTTCCTCGAGACGCTCGCCGTCGTCGAGGCGGTGCGCTTCGACAGTGCGTTCACGTTCGTCTACTCGCCGAGGGCCGGCACCGACGCCGCCGCGATCACCGAGCAGGTGCCCGACGAGGTCAAGCGCGACCGGATCGAACGCCTCGTCGCGGTCGTGCAGCGCATCGCCGGCGAGCGGAACGAGGAGCGCGTCGGCGGCGTGGAGGAGGTGCTGGTCGAGGGGCCGAGCCGAACCGATCCAGGCGTTCTGCGCGGTCGCACGCGCCGCAACACGACGGTGAACTTCGCCGGAGACGCGCAGCCCGGCGAGCTCGTGGACGTCCGCATCGAGCGCGCGACCTCGACGACGCTCGGCGGCTCGCAGCTCGCGGTCGCCGTCGCGTAGCTACCCGGCTTCCGCCGCCTTCAGGCTGCGCAGCCCGAGCGCGGCGGGGAGGAGCGGCAGCCAGAGGTTGAAGACGCGGTACGCGAACACCGCGAGCACCGCCGCTGCGAGCGAGGTGCCGGTCCACGAGAGCGCAAGCGGAAGCAGCGCCTCGACGGCGCCCGCTCCGCCGAACGGCAGCGTGCGACGCGTCAGGGCGTACCCGGTGGCGTACCCGATGAGGAGGATCTCGATGTTGGGCGTGCCGTGGGTGAAGGCCTGGAGGCACGCCCAGAGGCACACGATGTCGCCGAACCAGTAGACCGCCGTCCCGAGCGGCGCGGCGAGATGCGTTCGCCGGCTGAAGAGGCAGCGGAGGACGTAGATCGAGTCGAGCCCCTGCCCGAGGTGGTCGCGCCAGCCCGTCGTGCCGTGGAAGCGCTTTCGATGCCCGACGGCCCAGATCGCGCCGGCGAAGCCGATCGGCACCGCGATCGCCCAGGGGAGCGTGAGGGCGGGCGAGGGTCCGGCGGTGCCGCTGAGGAGCAGCGCGATCGCCGCGATGCACGCCGCCGGAGCGAGCAGGGCGTATTCGAGCGCGCCGAGGCCGAGGACGCGGACGCGCGCCTCGCGGTCGGAGATGCCCGTGTCGCGGAAGGCGTGGAGGTCGACCGCGAAGCCGCCCTGGGCGACGAAGGCGCCGAAGCCCGCGGCGACCGCCGCGAGGGCGTCGCGGACGGGCATCTCGGGGCCCCGCTCGACACGCGAGACCTCGCGGTAGCTGAGGACGTAGCCGACGTACGCGACCGCCTCGGCTGCGAGCGCGACGAGGAACCAGATCGGCTGGACGGCATGGAGGCGCGCCGCGACGTGCCCGAAGCCGGCCGCCCAGGCGACCGCCAGCAGGGTACCGAGGGCGATCCCGGTGCTCGCAAAGACGAACACGAGCGATTCCGCCCGCGTTCGTTCCAGATGGGTTCGCCGTGCGAACTGCCCGATCGTCAATCGATCTGTCCTCTCCCGGCCCCGCGGCGGGACACCGCGCGGGACAATGCTCTCGTGACGGTTATCGGCATGTTCGGCCCGACCGCGAGCGGCAAGTCCGCGGTGGCCGAGGCCGTAGTCGAGCGGATCCCCGCCGAGCTCGTCTCGGCGGACGCGATGCAGGTCTACCGCGACCTGCCGATCCTCACGAACCAGTCTGCCTACCCGGCGCGCCTGCTCGGGATCTGGCCGCTCGCCCACGAAGCCTCGGTGGGTGAGTACGCACCGCTGGCGCACGCCGCGATCGACGAGATCCTCGCCTCCGGACGCACCGCGGTCGTCGTCGGCGGCACCGGGCTCTACCTCCGCGCGGCGCTCGCGGAGCTCGATCTGCCGCCCGCGCCGGGGCCGGGGGTCCGCGAGCGGTGGGAGAAGCTCTACGACGAGGGCGGCGCCGGCGCGGCCCACGAGCGACTCGCGGCGATCGATCCCGTCGCCGCCGAATCGGTGCACCCGAACGACCGGCGAAGGGTCGTGCGCGCGCTCGAGCTTGCCGAGATGGGAGCGTCGCTCGCCCCGGCGCACGGCCGCCTCTGGGCCGGCGAGACGAGGCACCCGACGGTGGTGGTCGGCCTCGACCTGCCGACGGAGGTGCTCGACCGGCGGATCGCCGAGCGGACGCGCGCGATGTTCGCGGCGGGCGTCCAGGAAGAGGTGAAGCGTGCACTCGCGGGGCCGATCTCGACGACGGCGCGGAAGACGATGGGGATCGACGAGATTGCTGCGCTTCCCCCGGACGAGGCATGTGCCGCGATCGTCATGCGCACGCGACGCTATGCCGCGTACCAGCGCAAGTGGATGCGGCGGGTCCCGGGCATCGTTATCGTCGATGCGGACCGCCCGGTGGGCGAGATCGCCGATGACATCGTCGCGCTGGCACGCACACGGAAACGTCTACCTCGTCTCTGAGGACGAAACGCTGACGCCCGAGCGCGTGCGCGAGCAGGCGCGGGGGACGGACGGCATCGTGCAGGTCGTCCGGGCGGGCCTCGACGTCCTCGAGATCGTGATCTGGAACCCCGACGGCTCGACCGCGGAGATGTCGGGGAACGGAACGCGGATTGCGGGGGCATGGTCGATGGACCGCTCGGGAGCGACGGAAGTCCGCGTCGTCGTCGGGCCGCGGACGGTGACCGTGCGGGCCGCCGGCGAGGGGCTGTACGAGTCGGAGCTCGGCGAGGTGAAGGTCGGTGCGCGCGAGACGGTCGACGGCATCGAGCTCACGACGGTGGACGTCGGCAATCCGCACGCCGTGGTCGTCGGCGATCCGGACGATGTGACGCGGGTCGGGCCGTTGCTCGAGACCCATCCACGCTTCCCCGGCCGGACGAACGTGCAGGTCGTGCGCATCGACGGCCCCGGCGAGGTGACCGCGCGCGTCTGGGAGCGCGGCGTGGGGGAGACGGCCGCCTCCGGCTCGAGCGCCGTCGCCGTCGCCGCGGCGACGCACGCCGAGGGCGACGTGCTCGTGCACTTCCCCGGCGGCGATCTGCGCGTTCGCCTGTGCGACGGCCAGGCCTGGCTCACGGGGCCGGCGGAGCCTGTCGGCTAGCGCCTATGCGCCAATTTGATATTCGCGTAGTACATCGTTGAGCGACGTCTTCAGGTCGGTCTGCTCGCTGCGCCGGCCGATGATCAGCGCGCACCCGAGCTGGAACGTGCCCGCCGGAAACTTCTTTGCGCGCGTTCCCGGCACGACGACCGAGTAGGGCGGCACGTAGCCACGGTGCTCGACCGGCTCCGGGCCCGTGACGTCGATCACCGGCACGGAGCCCGTGAGCGAGACGTTCGGCGCGAGCACCGCGCGCTCGCCGATGAGGACGCCCTCGGTGAGGATGCAGCGCGAGCCGATGAAGGCCCCGTCTTCGACGATCACGGGCCGCGCCTGCACGGGCTCGAGGACGCCCCCGACGCCGACTCCGCCGGCGAGATGCACGTCCGCGCCGATCTGCGCGCACGAGCCGACGGTGGCCCACGTGTCGACCATGGTGTTCGGCCCGATCCAGGCGCCGATGTTCACGTAGCTCGGCATCAACACGACGCCGCGCGAGAGGAACGAGCCGTAGCGCGCCGTCGCGGGCGGCACCACGCGCACGCCGAGCTGCTCGAAGTTGCGCTTCAGCGGGATCTTGTCGCGGTACTCGTACGGCCCGAGCTCGATCGTCTCCAGCTCGCGGATGCGGAAGTAGTCGAGGATCGCCGCCTTCGCGGCCTCGTTGACGCGCCATTCGCCGTCGACCCGCTCGGCGACGCGGATCTCGCCGCGGTCGAGTGCCGCGATCGTCTCTTCCGTGCTCACAGCGCCTCCTGGATGATCGTGGCCGCACTCTTGCACTCCTCGAGCGTCGGGACGAGGGCGAAGCGGATGTAGCCTTCGCCGCTCGGGCCGAAGAAGGTCCCGGGGGAGACGAGCAGTCCGCGCTCCAGCAGCCGTTCGCCCACCTCTTCGGCGCGCTCGCCGGTGGGGATCGCGACCCACAGGTACATCGTCGCATCGCTTGCGACGACCTCCCAGCCCTTCGCCGCCAGCACGGGGAGCAGCACGTCGCGCTTCGCGGCGTATCGCGCGCGCGTGTCCTTCACATGGCGTTCGTCTCCCCACGCGACGACGGACGCACGTTGCACGAACTCCTGCGGCGCGGTGCCGACGCTCGGACGGTACGACTTGAGCGCGGCGATCACCTCGGGCGGCGCGGCGACGAAGCCCGACCGGTAGCCCGTCATCGACGAGCGCTTGCTCAGCGTCTGGAAGACGATCACGCGCGAGCGGTCGGCGGCCTGCAGCGCTGATACGGGTGGCTCGTCGAACCAGAGCTCGGTATACGCCTCGTCGGAGGCGATCGCGAAGTCGAACCGCTCTGCGAGCTCGGCGAGGCGCTCGTAGAACGACAGCGGCGCGAGCGCGCCGGTCGGGTTGTTCGGGTAGTTGACCCAGACGATCGCGGTCCTTTTCCATGTGCCGTCCTCGACGGCGTCGAGATCCGGCAGGAAGTCGTTCTCGCGCAGCAGCGGCAGCGTGTGCACGTCGGCGCCCGCGAACAGCGCGCCGCGCTCGTACACCGGATACGCCGGCTCGCAAACGGTCACGACCCGCTTGTCGGAGCGCGGGTCGACGAGCACCTGCGCGAGCGAGAAGATCGCCTCCTTCGACCCGTACGTCGGCACGACCTCCGTGTCCGGATCGAGCGAGACGCCGAAGCGGCGTTCGCACCAGCCGGCGACCGCGGCGCGCAGCTCGGGCAGCCCTTGCGCAAGCGGGTAGGGGGCGCGCTCCGGCAGCGCGTCGACGAGCGCCTTGCGGATCATCGGGTCGGTCGGCTCGTTCGGATCGCCTTTGCCGAAGTCGATCACGGCGACGCCCTGCACGACGAGGCGGCGTTTCGCCTCTTCGAGGCGGACGAACGGGTAGGACGCCATTCCCGCGAGCGTCGGCGCGATCGAGATCATGCCCTAGACGCTATCGAGGAACGAGCGGAGGGTCTCGTAGCACTGCTCGAGGCTTGCGACCGGGACCTGCTCGCCGGCCTTGTGCGCATACGCGGTCGCGCCCGGGCCGTAGTTGATCGCGTCGATGCCCTGCTCGGCGAACTGCGCCACCGGCGTCCACGCCTGCTTCGGTGCGACGTCGGGGACGAGCTCGCGGAGCCTCCGCACGAGCGGGTTGCGAAGCGAGGGCGGGGCGGACGGCGAGTTGCTGAGGATCTCGAGCTCGCCGTGCGGAACGAGCCCGCGCAGCCGCGCCTCGGCCTCGACCCGCGAACGGCCGGGCGCGTAGCGGAAGTTGAGCTCGGCGCTCGCCTCCGCCGGCACGACGTTCGAGGCGATCCCACCCTCGACGCGGACCGCGCTCACGACCTCGCGGTAGGTCAGGCCGTCGAGCTCGACGTCGAGCGGTTCCAGGCGGACGAGGGCCTCGAGCCCGCGCACGAGCTCGTGGATCGCGTTCAGGCCCGTCCACGGCCGCGCCGAGTGTGCGCTCTCGCCGTGGAACGTCACGCGTGCCTGGATGTTCCCGAGGCAGCCCGCGTGCAGGATGCAGTCGGTCGGCTCGAGCACGACCGCGAGCCCGGTGCCGGCGAGCAGGCCGGTGGCGAAGAGCGCCGGCAGGGGGCTCTCGGAGACCGGAACCTCTTCGCGGTTGAAGAAGAGGTAGCGCCCGGGTGCCCCCGCGCGGGCGAGCTCGATCATCACGGCGATGCCGCCCTTCATGTCGCTTGCGCCGAGGCCGTGCACGGCGCCGCCGGCGATGCGGCCGGGGATGTTGCCCTGGGCCGGGATCGTGTCGAGGTGCCCGGCGAGGACGATCGGCGCCGCGGGGTCGCCGTAGAGCAGCACCTCGCCGTCGTCGAAGAGCGGCGCGAGCGGCACGAGCTCGCGGACGAGGGTGACGAGCTCCGCCTCCCGGCGGCTCTCCGACGGGACGTCGACGAGCTGGAGGGTGCGGGCTGCGAGGTCTGGAACAGGCACGGCAGTCGTCATAATGACTGTCGATGGCACCCCGTCAGCCCGATCCCTCGCCGGGCCTCGAGCCCGAGCGCGGGTTCGTCTTGGCCGTGCTCGGGCAGGGCGTGGATCCCGACGACGAGCTCGCGGAGCTCGACGAGCTCGCGCGCACGGCGGGTGTCGAGCCTGTCGCGCGCCTGGTCCAGCACCGGGCGAGCCCCGATCCGCGCACGTACGTCGGCAAGGGGAAGCTGGACGAGTTGAAGCAGGCCTACGCCGACGCGCGTGCCGAGGTGCTCATCGTCGACGACGAGCTGTCGCCGTCGCAGCAGCGCCTGCTCGAGAACGAGCTCAAGGCGCGCGTCGTCGACCGGACCCTGCTCATCCTCGACATCTTCGCCCAGCACGCCGTCAGTGCAGAGGGGAAGCTCCAGGTGGAGCTCGCGCAGCTCGAGTACATCCTCCCGCGGATGCGGGGCATGTGGCAGCACCTCGAGCGCCTCGGCGGCGGAGTCGGCACCAGGGGCCCGGGCGAGTCGCAGCTCGAGACCGACCGCCGGATCGCGCGCCGGCGGATCGCGCTTCTGCGCAACCGCCTGAAGGCGCTCTCGAAGCAGCGGGATGTGCGCCGCAAGGAGCGGGCACGGACGGAGACGCCGACGGTCGCGCTTGCCGGGTACACGAACGTCGGCAAGTCGACGCTGCTGAACGCGCTCACCGACTCGGCCGTCTCCGTGCGCAACCGCCTCTTCGAGACGCTCGACCCGACGACGCGCGGGTTCGAGCACGACGGCCGCCGCTATCTCGTCACCGACACCGTCGGCTTCGTTCGCCGACTCCCGCATCAACTCGTCGAGGGCTTCGCGGCAACGCTCGAGGAGACGCTCGTCGCGGATCTGATCCTTCACGTCGTCGACGGCTCGTCGCCCGAGGAACGGCTGATCGAGCAGATCGAGGCGGTGAACTCCGTGCTGCACGACATCGGGGCGGACGACCTGCCGATGGAGCTCGTCGTCAACAAGATCGACGCGGTCGACCCGATGCACCGCCGGCGACTCGCCAACAGGTACCCGCAGGCGCTCCAGGTGTCGGCACTCACGGCGGAGGGGCTCGACGAGCTGCGCGCGCGCATCGCGGACCGCTTCGCCGAGCGCTTCGAGGCCGTGCGGCTCCTGATCCCGTACGGCGAGGGCGGGAAGCTGAACGAGCTGTATGCGCTCGGCACGCCGATCGAGCAGCGCGAGGACACCGACGAGGGCGTCTTCGTCGTGGCGCGCCTGCCGCGCCGCGAGATTCGCCGTTTCGCGCCGTATCTCGTCGCCGACGCTGCCGTCAGCCAGCACACCTCCACCGCGTGATCGAGCTGCCGATCAGGCGCCTCCGTGAGAGCGCGGTCGTCCCCAGCCGCGCCTACGCCGGCGATGCGGGGCTCGATCTCGCCGCCTGCGAGCGCGTCGAGCTCGGTGCGGGCGAGCGGGCGACCGTCGGCACGGGCCTGGCGGTTGCGATCCCCGAGGGCTACGCAGGCTTCGTCCAGCCGCGGTCCGGGCTGGCGGCGGAGCACGGCATCACGATCGTGAACACGCCCGGGCTCGTCGACTCGGGCTATCGCGGCGAGCTGAAGGTCATCCTGATGAACACCGACGCGCGGGAGCCGTTCGTCGTCGAGGCGGGCATGCGGATCGCGCAGCTCGTGGTGCTCCAGGTTCCCGGCGTCGACCCGATCGAGGTCGACGAGCTCCCGGACAGCGAGCGAGGCGTGCGCGGCTTCGGGAGCTCAGCCGTCTGATGGGGGCGGTGTGATGAGAGCCGAGCCGCGAATCAGGGTGTCGGCGGTGCTGCGCTGGGAGGACCGCATCCTGCTCTGCCGGCACGAGAAACCCGGACGCGGGGAGTACTGGCTGCTGCCGGGCGGCGGCGTCAACTCGGGCGAGAGCCTCACCGATGCGCTGCACCGTGAGCTCTCGGAGGAGTGCGGCATCGACGACGAGCTGCCCGTCGAAGGGCCGGTCGCGATCGTCGACTCGATTTCCCCACAGCCGCAGTTCGCGGCGAAGCACGTCGTGCACATCATCTTCGCCGGCGACCTGTCCGGTCGGTCGCTCGCAGCCGTGACGTCTCACGATGCCGCCGTGCGAGGCCACAGGCTCTTCGATTCGCTCGAGCTCGACGGCGTGATCGTGCATCCGCCGATCCAACGGTTCCTTCGGCGCTGGGAGCCGGGCGACCCGGCGGTGTACCTCGGCGCCCTCTGGGCACCGTAGTCGGGTGCCCATGCCCCTGTCAGAAACGGCCGCCGCGCGCGCGGGCACGCTCGGCGGAGACGGCGTGGGCGCGCGCCTCGAGCTCGTCGGCGAGCGGCGCGAGCTCCGGCGCCTCTCCGCCGCTGCGGTGTCCGAGCGCCTGCGCGAGCAGCCAGTCGGCGAGCCACGGGTTGCGCGGGAGCAGCGGCCCGTGGAGATACGTCCCGATTGCGCGGCCGACGCGCGCGCCTTCGAAGCCGCTCTCGCCGTCGTTGCCGAAACCGGCGATCACCCGGCCGAGCGGCTCGGCGCCCGGGTCGAGCCGGGTGCGACCGGCGTGGTTCTCGAAGCCCGCCAGCGTGCGACGCACACCCTGGTCGAGCTCGCACTGGAGCAGGACGTCGCCGATCATCCGGCGCTCGCCGGCCACGGTCTCGAGCGGCAGGAGGCCGACTCCCGGCATGTCCTCGCCGTGGAAGCCGCGGTAGCCGCGCCCGAGCAGCTGATAGCCGCCGCACACGGCGAGGAGCGCGGCGCCTCCGTCGAGCACGGCCTCCTTCAACGGCTCCGCCTTGCCCGCGAGGTTCTCCGCGACGAGCTGCTGCTCGCGGTCCTGGCCGCCGCCCACGTAGTAGAGATCGTGCTCGCCCGGCACGACCGCGTCGTCCATGCCGAGGGCCGTCACCTCGAGCCGGTGCCCGCGGAGGGTGGCGCGCCGGGCGAGCACGGCGATGTTCCCGCGATCGGCGTAGATGTTCAGATAGTCGGGGTAGAGGTGGCCGACGCGGATCGTCGTCATCCCGTCCCCTCCCAGTAGGGCCTCGTGAGACCGCGGGCGGACACGATTCGCTGCAGGCCGAGCATGGCGGTGTACGTGGGGAGGACGACGAGCTCGCCGCCCGCCGGCGTGAGCTCGAGCCCGCGGTCGAGGGCTCGTTCGAGGCTCGGCTCGACCTCGATCATCGCCTCGTCGAGGCCGCCGTAGGCGAAGCGCAGCGCGAGCTCGGCCGCGCGGTCGCCCGACGCGACGACGCGCTCGAGACCGGCGAGCAGCGGCTCGAAGTCGACGTCCCAGATCCACGAGACGTCGCGACCATCCGCGATCGCGTCGTTCAGCGCGACGACGGCGAGCCGCGGCGCGCCGCCGTCGACGAGCGTGCGCACGGCCTCGTTCGCACCGGCCGGATTCTTGATCAGCAGCAACAGAATGCGCTTGTCCCCGACCGGGATCCGCTCGAACCGCCCGAACGCGGCGCTGAAGCGGCCGAGGCCGGCCGCGATCTCGTCGAGCGATGCGCCGAGCGCGCGCGCGAGCGCCCCGGCCGCGAGCGCGTTGTAGACGTTGTAGAGACCGGGCAGCGCGAGCTCGATCCGTCGTGAGCCCTCCGGGGCGACGAGGTCGAAGGACACCCGCTCGAGCCCCGCGAGCTCGACCGACCGTGCGGCCACCTCGAGCGGCGGCCGCGCGTGGCCGCAGGCGGGGCAGCGGTAGTCGCCGAGGTGCCCGACGTACGCGGCCGTGTAGTCGTACGGGGTCCCGCACCGGACGCAGTACTTCGAGTCTGCGGCGTGCTGGAGCGCAGGCCGGGCGACACGGGGGTCGTCCAGGCCGTACACCGTCGTCAGGCGGTGCTCCGTCACGAGCGCCCCGAGCTGCGGGTCGTCGCCGTTCACGACGAGTGCTGCGGCCTGGTCGAGCGAGGCGACGGCGCCGCGCCACCGCTCGGCGACGAGCTCGAGCTCGCCGTAGCGGTCGAGCTGGTCGCGGAAGAGGTTGCCGAGGCACACGGTGCGCGGATGCACTCGCCGGATCACCTCGGGCAGGGCCGCCTCATCGACCTCGAGGAGCCCGAGCTCGGCCTCGCGTGAGGCGAGCAGGGTCGAGGCGACGCCCGAGACGAGGTTCGCCCCGGAGCGGTTGTGCGCCAGGCGGAACCGCGGCCCGAGGATCTCGGCCGCCATCGCGGAGGTGGTGGTCTTGCCGTTCGTCGCCGAGACCAGGGCGACGCCGGCCGGGAGTCGTGCGGCGAGCCGGTCGATCGCGCCCGGATCGAGCTTCGAGAGCAGCTTGCCGGGCATCGTCGTGCCGCCGCCGGTTCCGGCGAGGCGCGACAGCGCGGCGACACCGCGCGCCGCGGCGATCTCAGCGGCCAGCGGGACGCGAAGCTGCACGGCCCGAGCGTATGTGACCGCAGGCGTCCCTCGAAGGAGTGAGCGCATCTCTCCGCGGCCGGTGCGCAGCGCGCTCCACGTCCCGTCACCCGCAGGTGGAATGCTCCGAACGGGGGATGCCTGTGCCTCGAACCGGCCATAGGCTGCGTGCATGGCTCTGCGGCCACGAATCCCTGCATCGAGGGGGACCAGGAGCGACTGCCTCGTCCTTCCGGAGACGCGGCGGTGAGCGCCGTTCCCGAGTCGCTGCCCAGCGAGATCAACCTCGAGCTTCCGTCACACCACGAATCGCACGACGAGCCGGCGGGCCTGCCGCGCGCCGCGCGGCTCTACCTCGTCGTACTCGCAATCGTGACGGTGGCCGCAGCCGGCAGGTTCTACGTGAACGCCGCGAGCGTCAAGCACGGCTGGCTCACGTTCGTCGTCCTCGCGGCGGCGGCGACGATCGCCCAGGTGTTCCCGGTGAAGTCGCCGAGGAACCTGATGTACCACACCTCGGTCGTGTTCCTCGTGGCCGCTGCACTGCTCCTCCCGCCGGAGCTGATCGTCCTCATCCCGCTCGTGCAGACGATCCCGGAGTGGTTGAAGGAACGCTACCCGTGGCCGATCCAGGTCTTCAACGTCTCGAACTACACGCTCGACGGGCTCGCAGCGTGGGGGGCGGCGCGTCTGATCCTGGCGCACGGCTCGGGAGTCGTCGCGAACGCCGACGCCCGCTTCGCTCTCGCGGGCCTTGCCGCCGCCGTCATGTTCGTCGCGACGAATCACATCCTCGTCGCGGTGATCCTGAAGTTCGGCCGCAACCACACGTTCCGGGAGACGGGCCTCTTCACCGCGGAGAGCATCTCGATCGACCTCGTGCTGACGGTCCTCGGCGTCTCGCTCGCGGCGTTCTGGAACTGGAACCCGTGGCTCATCTTCGCCGCGCTCGCGCCGCTCGTGGTCGTCCACCGGTCGCTCAGCGTTCCGCAGCTCCAGGCCGAGGCGCGCGTCGACCCGAAGACGGGCCTCTACAACGCGCGGTACTTCGCGACGACGCTCGCCGCGGAGATTGCGCGCGCCAGCCGCTTCGAGCGGCCGATGTCGCTGATCATGGCCGACCTCGACCTTCTGCGCGACATCAACAACAGCTACGGCCACCTCGCCGGCGACGCGGTCCTCAAGGGGATCGCGGAGATCTTCCGCCAGCAGCTCCGCCACTACGACGTGCCGGCCCGCTTCGGCGGCGAGGAGTTCTCGATCCTCCTGCCGGAGACGCCGCCGGAGCAGGCGCTGGAGATCGCGGAACGGATCCGAAGGGCCGTCGCCGAGCGCGAGTTCGAGGTCGAGACCGCGACGGAGCCGATCCGCGCGACCGTGTCTCTCGGCGTTGCCGCGTTCCCGAAGGACGGCGTCGACGCGAACGAGCTGATCCATCAGGCCGACCTCGCGGTCTACCGCGCCAAGCTCCAGGGCCGCAACCGCGTCCTCGGCGCCAGCACGGAGCCGCTGCTGCTCGCGGCCGAGCGCGGCGCGAAGCTGCGCGCGGTGCGCGAGGACGGCGAGCACGTGACGCCGCTTCCCGCCGCTGAGCAGTTCGAGCCCGCCGAGGAGCGCCGTCATCCGCGGCCGCACGCCCTCAACGGACCGACGTTCTTCTCGCTCTCGCGGCGCCTCGGCGTCGTCGTCGGCGTCGTGAGCGTCGCCGGCGTCGCCGCCGGCGTCGCCGGGCTCCTCTTCGGTCACAGCACCGACGTCTACGGCCTGCTCGCGATCATCGCGCTCGTCGGCGGCGGCCAGGCGCTCTCGTTCGAGCTCGCCGAGGTGGAGGGAACCATCTCGGTCAGCGCCGTCGGCTCGCTCGCGGGCGCGGCGCTCTTCGACTACCGCGCCGCCCTGCCGCTCGCCGTCACCATCTGCGTCGTCGAGTGGAGCGCGCGCCGCCAGTCCCTGCACCAGGTGCTGTACAACGTCGCGACGCTCTCGCTGTCGTCCCTCGCGGCGGCTCTCGTCTTCTCGTTCGGCTACGGGGGCCACATGAGCCAGCTCGTCGCGACGGCGCTCGGCATCGTCGGCGGCGGCGTGTACTTCGGCGTGAACATGGCGCTGCTCAGCCTCGCGTCGGGCGTCGAGGGCAACGAGAACCCGTGGTCGGTGTTCCACGAGCGGTTCGCCTGGCTCCTGCCGCACTACGTCGTCTACGGCTTCATCGGCGCCGTCATGGGCCTCGCCTACCACGCCGTCGGCCTGTATGCGCTCGCCGTCTTCGCGGTGCCTCTCCTCCTGATGCGCAAGACGCAGGAGGCCTATATCAAGCACACACAGCGCTCGGCGACGAAGCTGCGCGAGGCGGCCGAGACGATCCAGACCCAGAACGTCTCGCTCGAGCAGGCGAACAAGCTGCTCCGCGAGCGCTCGACCGCAGCGATGGAGTCTCTCTCGGCCACGGTCGACGCGCGCGACGCGTACACCGCAGGCCACTCGCGCCGCGTCCAGCAGCTCTCGCTCGCGATCGGCCGCGAGCTCGGACTCTCGCAGGCCGAGCTCGACCTGCTCGGCCACGCAGCCCTGTTCCACGACATCGGCAAGCTTGCGGTCCCGGACGCGATCCTCCTGAAGCCCGCGAGCCTGACCGGCGATGAGTGGGCGGTCATGCAGCGTCACGCCGACGAGGGCGCCCGCATCATCGACCGTCTCGGCTTCCTCGAGGACGCGGTACCGGCGATCCGTCACCACCACGAGCGCTTCGACGGCACGGGCTATCCCGCCCGGCTCGCGGGCGAGGACATCCCGCTCGGCGCCCGCATCATCCACGTCGCGGACGCGCTCGACTCGATGCTGACGACGCGGATCTACCGCGCCGCCCGGCCCGTCAACGAGGCTCTCGCCGAGGTCAAGAACAAGGCGGGCTCCCAGTTCTGCCCGCGCTGCGTGGCGGCGCTCGAGCGCATCCTGCCGCTCGAGTCGATCGTCGCCGACCTGCCCACCGGGGCGCAGACGCAGCGCCCCGAGCTCGTCGTCGCTTCCTAGAGCAGCTCGTCGCGGCGCGCGGCCCGACTTGCGCATTGCTCAGCGTGCTCTACCATTCTTGCCATGCCCCAGAAGCCGCGCTTCCGGGCGGTGGCCGAGATCGATCCCGGCGCGCTGGCGGATTTCCAGGCCGGAATCCGCAAGCGCTACTCCGACGAGCAGATCCTCGCCGAGCTCCGGGCGAGCGCCGAGCGGCTGGGCCGCTCGCCGACGATGCGCGAGTTCGCGGCTGACGAGCAGACGACCGTCCATCCGCAGACGGTGATCGAGCACTTCGGCTCGTGGAACGCCGCCAAGCGGTCGGCCGGCCTCGTCCCGCGCCGCTTCGCGACCCGTGAGGAGCTGCTCGGCCTGCTCAAGGCGCTGGGGGAGGAGCTCGGGCGCCCGCCCACCGCGCGCGACATCGACGAGCGCAAGCGCAGGCTTCCCTCGAAGTCGCTCTACTGGCACACCTTCGGGTCGCTCGCGAACGCCCTGCGGGAAGCCGGCTTCGACGTGCCGGTGGGGGAGGAGCGGCTGGAGCGGGCGGTCGAGCAGGGCACGGGGCTCGCCCGCGCCCTCGGCCGGCTGCCGAAGTTCGCCGACTGGGCGCAGGCGCGCAGGCAGGACGACACGCTGCTCACCGAATGGCAGGTCTACCGGATGTTCGATGCGCGCCGCGGCGCCTGGTCGACGTTCCAGTTCCTCGTGCGCGAGCGGCTCGACGAGCAGGGCGTGCGCGTCGGCTCGGACGGGCGGCTCTTACCGACGTAGGCGCAAGCTATGCAGCTGCCGCAAGCACGGCGAGCCGCTCGAGGCAGGAGACGCCCTCGCCGGGGGCGCGCACGGCAGGGAGGGGCACCGAGTCGCGGTAGCTGTGGTCGGGGCGGAACCGCTCCTCCCGCGTGATACGGCCGGCGGAGAGCTCGAGGAAGGCCCCCTCGCCGAGCTCACGCTTGCGAAGCCGGATGCGCGAGTAGCGCTCGACGACCTCGAGCGCGGCGCGCGTCGAGGCGAAGAAGAGCTCGTGCTTGCCCTTGCCGATCCAGAGCGGGCGGCCGACGCCGCGGGCGGCGAAGATCGTGCCGGCGACGCGCGCGTCGAGCCAGGCAGCGGCCATGGAGCCGGTGAGCTCCTCCAGCGCGCGTGGGTCGTTGCCCGAATGGGCTGCGAGGGCGAAGATCGCCTCCGAGTCGACGGTCATCCGCGGCTCGCAGCGGGCGCAGCGGAGCGGCTCGAGCAGCTCGTCGTCGTTCAGGATGATCCCGTTGTGGATGCCGACCACGGGCCCGTGGCGGACGGGGTGGTTGTTCGCGGCGATCGAGGGGTGCCCCTTGGTGTAGTCCCGGACGTGGACGAGCAGCTCGGTGGCGCTCGCGGGGACGGCGATCGTGTCGAGGAGCCGGCTTGCCGGGGTGCGCTGCTTCGCCACGACCGCGCAGGCGTCGTCGGGGCTCCGGTGCGCGTATCCGACGGCGTCGGCGCCTCGCTCTGCAATTCCGGCCAGCAGCGACTGTGCGGCGAGCGTCCGATCGACGTCGCTGCGGGCTGACAGGCTGTATCCGGCGATTCCGCAGATGGTGTGGATCCTGGTCGAGACCCCGGCGGGCGAGGCCGTCCCTCTCCCTATTATCGGGACGAAGCCCGTTCTTCTTGAGGTAGATGCAGGCTTCGACGCCGCGCCCGGGGAACCTCTCGCCTGATTCTTAGGCGGCGACCCTCCGTTGAGGGTTGACATTGCGCTCAAGCCTCGGTCGGGGGACGCCGATACCGGGTGAGATGGAGCAGCGGCCGCTTCCCAGCGCCATCTTCCCGCCCCCGGAGATCGCCGAGCCCCTGCTCGGGCTGGCTCCCGAGCTGGAGGATCCCGCCGCGCTGGACGACGTCGACGTCGCCGAGGTCGAGGAGGACGTCGACGAGGTCGAGCTCGAGGAGGCCGAGGCGGACGTCGACCCCGACGTGGTGCATTCTCTCGTGCCCGCGGCGACCACCCAGGATCCGCTCAAGCTCTACGTGCGCTCGATCGGAGGC
>Ga0315281_10000096_pt1 | contig 104454 bp, 61 predicted proteins | sample YL17G07_0_MG_FD_204540 | JGI IMG/M metagenome (GOLD analysis project Ga0315281, IMG submission 204540) | Sediment microbial communities from Yellowstone Lake, YNP, Wyoming, USA - YL17G07_0 | ecosystem: Environmental > Aquatic > Freshwater > Lake > Sediment | place: USA: Wyoming | collected...
CCGCGTTTCCCGACATCACCCTGGGAGTCGAGGGCGCGCCGATCACCACGGTGGGCGATGCGCTGGCGCTCGGCGTCGTCGTGGAGAACCTCCTGCGCAACGCGGCCGAGGCGGTCTCGAGCCAGGGTGGCTCGGTACTGGCGCGGGTGGAATCCTCCCCCGGCATGGCGCGAGTCGTGGTGGAGGACGAGGGGCCGGGGGTGAGCGACGAGCTGCGGGGACGGCTGTTCCTGCCGTTCGCCTCCAGCAAGGCTTCCGGTGGCCTCGGTCTCGCCCTCGCGCGCCGCTTCGCGCGCCTGCACGGGGGCGACGTCGGGCACGAACCCCGGCCTGGGGGCGGGTCTCGCTTCGTGGTCTGGCTACCCCTCCAGGGGGTCGCATGAACGCCCCGCTCCTCGTGGTCGAGGACCGCCACAGCCTGGGCGAGATGCTGGCCGAAACGCTGCGCACGGAGGGGTACGAGGTGGAGCTGGTGCTGCGGGGCGACACCGCGATGCAGCGCCTTCAGGAGAGTGGACCATACCTGGCGGTGCTCACCGACCTCAAGCTTCCGGGGGCAGACGGTCTGACCGTGCTGCGCACCGCTCGGACAGTTGACCCGCTGCTGCCGGTGTTCCTGATCACGGGCTACGCCACGGTGGAGACGGCCGTGGCGGCGCTCAAGCAGGGGGCGCGGGACTACTTCCCGAAGCCCCTCGACATGGAGCGCGTTCTGGAAGGCCTGCGCGCGGCCTGCGAGCCGAGGCGGGCGCTCCTGGCCACGCCCCCCACCGGCGAGGGGCTCCCGGAACTCGTGGGCGCCGCCCCAGCGTTCGCAGGCGTGGTGACGGCGCTGCGCCGCGTGGCCCCCACCGACGCGGCCGTTCTCCTGCTCGGACCCTCGGGGAGCGGCAAGGAACTCTTCGCACGGGCTCTCCACCAGCTCTCGCGGCGGGGCGGAGGACCCTTCGTGCCCTTCAACTGCGCCGCGGTGCCCGAGAGTCTGGTGGAGTCGGAGCTGTTCGGGCACGAGCGGGGTGCGTTCACCGGCGCCAACGCCCGCCACGTCGGGCGCTTCGAGCAGGCCCACCGTGGCACGCTCTTCCTCGACGAGATCGGCGAGGTGCCGCTCTCGACGCAAGCCAAGCTGCTGCGCGCCCTCGAGGAGCACCGCATCACCCGGCTGGGTGGCGAGGGCGAGATCGTGGTTGACGTGCGCGTGGTGGCCGCGTCCAACCGCGACCTCGAGGACGCGGTCACCGGGGGCTCGTTCCGCCGCGACCTCTTCCACCGCCTGAACGTGTTCCCGATCCGGCTGCCTTCCCTCGTGGAGCGACGCGAGGACATCCCGGCCCTGACCCTCCACCTGCTGACACGCGCCGGTGGCCGCCACGGGGTTCCTGTGCCCACTCTGCGGCCTGCGGCGATGGCGGCCCTGGTGCTGGCGCCGTGGCCCGGGAACGTGCGGGAGCTCGCCAACCTGCTGGAGCGGGTGGTGATCCTGGCAGAAGGCCGCCCGGTGGGGGTGGCGGAGCTGGGGCTCGACGCGGCCGCGTGTCGGGAGGGCCTCGCGGACCCCCTCGCCCGCCGCCTCGCCGTCCGCCTTGCGGGGGGGGACTCCGAGGAGCTGGCCGGTTTCCTGGGTGTGTCGGCGGGCGAGCTGCAGCGCTAACCGCGCAGGGCCGCGAGCAGGGCGTGCAGCAGGCGCCGGTCCTGCTCCGGGAGCACCGCGCGCAGGTCCAGCACGACCTTGTCGTCCTCGACCCGCCCGACGACCGCTGGCGTCGCCTTCCGTAGCCTGGCGGCAGTGACGTCGCCGCCCGGGAGCGCAACACCCCAGGAGGGAAGCGTCTGGTCGGGGGTGGTGCCGCCCCCCAGCACCGCCCGGGTAGCGGCCGCCTCGGCCGGGAGGCCGGCCTCGCGCAGGCGGCGGGCCAGACGACGGGCGCGTGCCCGCAGCCCGGCTTCCGGAAGCGCCAGCAGCCGGTAGAGCGGCACGGCCTCGGGCCGGCCCGCGAGATAGGCGTCGAGAGTCGCGGCCAGGGCGACCAAGGCGCTCTTGTCGGGGCGCAACGCCCGGCGGAGGGGGTGCCGGCGCAGGGGCGCGATGGTGGAGTTGTTTCCGAGCAGCACCCCGGCCTGCGGCCCGGCCAGGAGCTTGTCGCCGGAGAACACGACGGCATCCGCCCCGGCCGCCAGGATCTCCTGCACCGTCGGCTCGCGGCGCAGGCCGTAGCGGGCGAGGTCGAGGTGGCACCCGGAGCCCTCATCCACCCAGACCGGCACCCCGCGGGCGTGCCCCAGCTTGACGAGGTCGCGAAGCTCCGGCGTGGCGACGAACCCCTGGAGGTGGAAGTTGGAGCGGTGGACGACCAGGATCGCTGCCGTGCCCTCACCGACGGCGCGCGCGTAGTCCTCGGGATGAGTGCGGTTGGTGCATCCGACCTCGACCAGGTGGGCGCCGCCTGCGGCCATGATCTCGGGCAGCCGGAACGAACCGCCGATCTCGATGAGCTCCCCCCGCGAGACGATCACCTCGCGGCCGGCGGCATGGGCGGCGAGCAGCAGCACCAGAGCCGCGGCGTTGTTGGTGACGACGGTAGCGGCCTCGGCGCCGAAGTAGCGGTTCAGGCGGTCCACCACCGGGGCGAGCCTCTCGCCTCGGGCGCCGGTGCCCAGGTCGTACTCCAGCGCCAGGTAGCCGGACGCGTCGGCGGCGACGCGCGGGGCCCGCCCGAGGTTGGTGTGGATCAGCACACCGGTGGCGTTGAGCACCTCGGGGTACGCTGCCGCCTCCCGGCGTGCCACCAGCGCCATGGTGTCGGCCACCAGCGTGGGCGGCGGGGGCGCCGGCTCGCCCCGCGCCAGCCGTTGCCTGGCGGCGGCGAGGACCTCGCGGACAGCCGCCCGCACGGCCGCCGCGCCGTGACGCTCGCGCGCCTGCTGGAGCTTCTCGTCGGCAAGGAGACGATGGACGGCAGGGAGCCCGGCGAGAGGGTTAGCCATTGTGGAATTCTACCCTCACCGGCCGGCCGGATGCCCTCGGATGCCGGCGGTTTGTGTATCCTTGCAGGCGTGAGCAACGGGGACCTCGTCAGTCAGCTGGACCGCCAGCTGGAGGAGTTGGCCCGAAAGTGGGAGCGCTTCTTCGCCCGGGACCGCCAGGTCCCGACACCGCCGGAGCGCGAGCGCACGGAGCTCGAGCGGCGACTGCGGGAGCTGAGCCGCTACGAGGGTCGCGCCTCGGCCGAGCAGTTCCGGATGGAACAGTTGCTACACCGGTTCGCCACCTACAACCAGATGTGGCAGCGCATGATGCGCGACCGCGAGGAGGCGCGGGCTGGAGCCGCCGGTGCGGCGCGCCCGCCCAACGCTCCCGCTCCCGCTCCCGTAGGAGGGGTGAGCGGCGAGTATCAGGGTGTCTTCAGCCGCTACGTGGACGCCCTCGGGAAGTCGGGCAAGGAAGCATCGGTGGGCTTCGACAGCTTCCGGCAGACGCTCGAGCAGCAGCGGCGCCAACTGGAGGACCGGGGGTCGGTGGTGGAGGGTTTCGAGGTGGTGGAGGACGGCACCCAGGTGCGCGTGCGTGCACGGGTACGTCGTGGGAGGCAGGAATGAGGCGTTTGGTTCTGGGCGTGATTCTCCTGACGCTGGCGGCTTCCGCGCCGGCGATGGTGTTCGAGCGCTTCCTCTCGCCGGAGCGTCCGGCGGACAGGGCGATCATGAACTACATGGCTCTCGAGAAGGCGGGCAAAGCGACCTCCTCGGACCTGGCGAACCTGGGCGTGCTGATCTTCGAGAAAGGGTTCCCCAGAGATGCCGAGCACTACCTGCGGCAGGCCCTCAAGCTGGACGAGGACAACTACGAGGCCGCCTACCGCCTGGGGCTCGTGCTGCAGCGCCAGGGACACGACTTCAAGGCGATGCGGTACTACAAGAAGACGCTCAAGGCCCGCCCGGGGTACGCCCAGGCCCGCTTCATGCTGGCCTTGGCGAAGGAGCGCTGCGGCCTGCGCAGCGCCGCGATCGACGACTACGTGCGGGCCTACCGGCGCGCACCCGATCTGGCCATCGCGGAGCTCAACCCCCTCGTCTACGACTCCCACGTGCAGACCGAGGTCGCGATCAGGTTCTACCAGCAGAGAGTGGCCGCCTCCACTCTGAACGTCACCCCGATCGACCCCGCCGCGGTGCGCCAGATGATGCAGATCCGCGCCGCCAAGGCCGGGGGTCAGCCCGCCCAACCGACATCCCAGGTGCAACCGGAGCCGCAGGTCCAGACCGCCCCGCAGCCGCCGCCGGCGCCACCCATACCAGAACAGCAGCCGGCGGTGCCCCAGGCGGCGCCACCGACGCCCCAGCCGGTCGCGGCGGCCCCGGGCGGTCCGTGGGTGGGATCGCCGCGCCGCACGCCGACCCCTCGACCCTAGACGTTGAAACGGAACGTGATCACGTCGCCGTCCCGGACGGGGTAGTCCTTGCCCTCCAGGCGGAGCGTGCCGTGCGCACGGCAGGCGGCGAACGATCCCGCCTCGACCAGCTCCTGCCACGGCGTCACCTCGGCGCGGATGAACCCGCGCTCCATGTCGGTGTGGACGACCCCAGCGGCCTTGACGGCGTGCGTGGCCTCCGGAATCGACCAGGCACGAACCTCGTCGTCACCGATGGTGAAAAAGGATACGAGTCCCAGCAGCGCGTAGGCGGCGCGCAGCAACCGGTCGAGCGCCCTGTCGGGCAGCCCCAGGTCGGCGAGAAAGGCCGCCTGGTCGGCGGGTGCCAGCAGCGAGATCTCCTGCTCGAGAGTCGCACACACCGCGCTGGTCGCCACCCCGGGCCTGCCCTGCGACCGGTCCAGCCCTGCACCGACCAGCGCGTCGGGCAGGTCCGAGGCACTCTCCTCGCCGACGTTGAGCACGACCAGCAACGGCTTGAGGGAGAGGAAGCCGAAACCCTTGAGGTGCTGGCGGTCCTCTGCCGAGAGGCCCGCCTGGCGCAACGGGCTGCCGGCCTCGAGCGCGAGCTGGCAGCGCTCCAGGGCGGCACGCTCGGCCTCGAGTTCGGGCACCCTGTGCTTCTTCAGCTCGCTCTCGAGACGCTTGGCGCGGTTCTCGACGACGTTTAGGTCGGCGAGCAGCAACTCGGTCTCCAGCAGATCGACGTCGCGTGCCGGGTCGATGCTTCCCTCGGGGTGGGGCACGGTTGCAGAGGCGAAACCCCGGACGATCGCCGCCAACCCATCCATCGTGCGCAGCTCCGGGAGGTTGAGGTTTGCCGATCCACCCTTCACGACGCCCGGGACATCCACGAAGCGCACCGTCGCGGCGACCGGCTTGCGGGGTGCGAACAGACTCGCGAGCCGCTCGAGCCTCGCGTCCGGCACGTGCGCGACGCCGACGTGTGCCTCGCGCTTGCCGTGAACGGCCGCCACGTGGTGACCGGTGAGCAGGGAGAACAGCGTGGTCTTTCCCGACAGCTCCAAGCCGAGGATGCCGAACTCCATGCCCGCCTCCGCGACGATTCTAGCGGAGGTGGCGGCTGCCCCCTGCTAAACTTGCGGCGAGGAGTCCGACCATGAGGAATCAGATGACGATAGGTGTGGTCGTGCTTTGCGCTCTGGTCGCCGGGCCGGGACGCGCCGAGGCGCCGGCGGGTGAGGCGCTCGCTGCGGCTCGCGCCGCCTACGAGGCCCGTGCCGAACCCGCCCAGGCCAAGGCTGCGGTGGAGCTCTTCCGGAAGGCGGCCACCGAGGACCCGGCCTCGTACGAGGTCCGCTGGGAGGGTGCCCGTGCCATCTACTTCTACGGCACCTACACAGTCTCGGACGCGGAGGACGCCGAGAAGATGGCCATCTTCGACGGCGGGATCACCCTCACGAAGGAAGCCGTGGCGCTCGCGCCGAAGGGCGTCGAGGGGCACTTCTGGCTGGGCGTGCTCTACGGCGTGTACGGGGAGGCCAAGGGTATCTTCAAGTCGTTGAGCCTGGTCCCGGTGATCAAGCAGGAGATGCAGACCTGCCTGGAGCTCGACCCCGCGGTCGAGGGCTGGGGGCCGGACCGGGTGCTCGGGCGGATGTACTTCAAGCTGCCGTTCTTCAAGGGCGGCGACAACGACAAGTCCATCGCCTACCTGGAGAAGTCGCTCGCAGGTGCGCCCACCAATGCCCTCACGCGCCTCTACCTCGCCGAGACGTATCGGTCCAAGGGTAGAAAGGTCAGCACCATCCAGCAGCTCAAGGAGATCGTCAACATGACGCCTGACCCGCGCTGGGCTCCGGAGCACCCCTGGATCAAGGCGCAGGCCGAGAAGCTGCTCAAGAAGCTGCAGTGAGTCCTCACCCGTCGGATCTGGCTGCCCACGCAGGCGGAAACTCTGCGCGGGCCGGCGCGTACCCAGTCGCGAGAGCGTGCCGCGTCAGTACATGTGGGCAAGATCGGTGCCGCCGCCGGGGCGGTGGGGGTGCGAATATGCGAACGCGAACGGTGCTCGGACTACTGCTGGTAGGTGTCGCGGCCAGCGCGGCGGCCGGGGAACTGGTGCTGCCGATCTTTGCCCTGCGCTGGCCGGGCAAGGACGGTAACCGGTGGTCCTCCGAGGTGTTCCTGACAAACCCGGGGCCGGCGGCGGTCCGGGTGAGCGGCCCGCAGGTCATCCCGGGCGTCGTCAACACCGCGGTGCCCTGCCTGCTGCCGGTGCCCGCGTATCGTGAAATCCCGCCGTACCGCACGGTGCTGCTGACGGCGGAAGAGCTCTCCCTTGACCTCGGGTGCCCCGACTCGGTGCTGGCGGGGGTCGCCTTCGAGACGGATGGGCAGGTCCGCATCTCCAGCCGGGTCGTCAACGACCGGGGGACCGAGGGCGTCGCCGGGGCATTGTCCGGCCTGGGCCAGGAGGTGCCGGCGCTTGCGCCCTCGGAGCTGATGCTGCCGGGCGGCGTGTACCAGCTCCCCGGTCTGCTCTGGGACCCCTTCCGTTGTGCGCGTCCGCCGCTGTTCGAGGTCTACCTCTACCTCGCGAACCCGGGCTCCGAGCCCGCGGAGGTCGTGCTTCAGCAGTCGCGCACCGGCCAGCCGGGTGATCTGATCATCAACGGCATGCCCGTCCCGACGCCGCACGTGCTCGAGCTCCGGTCGCGGGAGTGGCGTCAGCTCAAGGTCGAGCTGGGCGGCGCGTTGCCCGCCGTGTGCCTGGGGCCCCAGGTCGCCGACCTCTTTCTCACGGCCACCGGGGGGATCGCGGTGGTGGGCTCGGTGGTGGATCGCACCTCTCAGGATCCCTGGACGGTGCTGCCGGTGCACACCTCGGAGTGAGCACTGCTCGCGACCAGACGCGGTGATGGAGGGACGGCGTGCAGGTGCGCTTGTTTCCGCCCGACTTCGAGGCGCTCACGCTACCCGAAGCCCGCGCGCTGCAGGAGCGGCTGGCGGGGTTGGTACGGGAGGAGGACGCGCACAAGACCGTAAGGCTGGTCGCAGGAGTGGACGTGGCCTACGACGGCGGGGGAGGACACGCCAACGCCGCCGTGGCCCTCTGGGATGTCACAAGCGGCCGAGTAATCGAGACGGCCACGGCCTCGGCCGAAACCCACTTCCCGTACGTTCCCGGATTCCTCGCCTGGCGGGAGCTGCCGGCGGTACTCGCGGCCTTCGGGAGACTGGGCGGGCACCTCGACGTGGTGCTGGTGGACGGGCACGGACGGGCCCACCCGCGCCGGTGCGGTCTCGCCTGTCTCGTTGGGCTCGCCCTCGATCTGCCCACCGCGGGCTGCGCCAAGAGCGTGCTCGTGGGGAGCTTCTCCGGGCTTGCGGCAGAGCGCGGTGCCCGCGTGCCCCTCGTGGACCGGGGCGACGTGATCGGGATGGCGCTGCGCACGCGGACCGGCGTGCGGCCGGTCTACGTCTCGGTGGGGCATCGGATCACCCTCGAGGGTGCGTGCGGAGTCGTGCTTGTCGCGAGCCGTTTCCGCCTTCCCGAGCCGCTGCGGATCGCGCACACCGCGGTCACCAGCCTGCGCGCCGCCGGCGTCCGGATTGCGTGAGAGAAGCCCGGAGCCGCATCCGCGGCCACGGTCTCGCGCATCTAGTGTCAGGGTCGAGAGGGCCTATTCCGTGGCGGCTGCCTGCTTCTTTCGGCCGCCCAGGAACCACAGCCAGGCACCGAGCCTGCTCTGCAAGCCGTCCATGTAGGTGTAGACCACGGGGGTCACGAACAGGGTCAGCGACTGCGAGACCACGAGGCCCCCGACCACCGCCAGGCCCAACGGGCGCCGCGCCTCGGCGCCGGCGCCCCAGCCGAGGGCGATGGGCAGGGTGCCGAAGAGCGCGGCCATCGTCGTCATCATGATCGGGCGGAAGCGCACCACGCACGCCTCGTAGATGGCCTCCATCGGCGACTTCCCGCTCTTCTGCGCCTCGATGGCGAAGTCGATCATGATGATGCCGTTCTTCTTCACGAGGCCGACCAGCATGATGATGCCGACGAAGGCGTAAATGTTGAGGTCGGTCCTGAACAGCGCGAGCGTCGCGAGGGCGCCGGCGCCGGCCAAGGGAAGCGCCGACAAGATCGTGAACGGGTGGATGAAGCTCTCGTACAGGATGGCGAGCACCATGTAGATCACGAGGACGGCGAGGACGAGCAACAGCCCGAGCCCCTGCATCGAGGACTGGAAAGCCTGCGCGGTCCCCTGGAATGCCTGCGAGATCGACGAGGGAAGCGTGGCCTTGGCCAGCCTCTCCACCTCGGCGGTTGCCTGACCCAGTGCCACCCCGGGCTTCAGGTTGAAGGAGAGCGTGACCGAGGGGAGCTGGCCGGAGTGGTTGACGGTGAGCGGGCCGATGCCCGGGGCCATCTTGACCAGCGAGTCGAGAGGCACCACCTGACCGTTCGCCGAGCGCACGTAGATGAGGGAGAGGTCCATGATGTCGGTCTGGAACTCGGGTTTGGCCTCCATGATCACCATGTACGAGTTCTGCGGGGCGAAGATGGTCGAGACTTGCCGGGTGCCGTAGGCCGTGTAGAGCGTGTCCTCGATCTGCTGGGGCGTGACGCCGAGGGCGGCCGCCTCGTCCCGCTGGATCTCCACGTTGATCTGCGGGTTCTTGAGCAGCAGGTCCGTATTCACGTCCTGCAGCAGGGGGTTGGCGCGCATCTTGGCCTCGAGTTCGGGCGCGTAGCGGTAGAGGTCTTCGGTGGAAGGGCTGAAGAGGGTGAGCTGGTAGAGGGCGCGGCTCTGCCGGCCGCCGATCTGGATGGCCGGTGGGCTCTGAATGTAGGTCCGCACGCCCGGCACGGCCGCGAGCCTGGGCCGCAGCGCCTCGACGATCTCGTCGGCGCTCAGCTCGCGCTGGTTGCGGGGCTTGAGCCGGATGAACAGGAAGCCGGAGTTGGAGGAGCCGCCGCCACGCCCGCCGGCAGAAGATCCGAACGCCTCGATGTTGGGATCTTGCCTGAGGATCTCGGCGATCGCCTGCTGGTGGCGCGCCATCGAATCGAACGAGATCCCCTCCACGGCCTCTGTCTGGCCGGATAGCATCCCGGCGTCCTGCGATGGGATGAACCCCTTCGGGACCCAGGCGAAGAGGAAGCCCATCAGGACCGTGATTGCAGCGGTGAGCGCCATCATCGTGCGGCGGTGGGCCAGCGACCAGGAGAGCCCGGCCTTGTAGCCGTTGAGCATCCCGTTGAAGCCGCGCTCGAAGAGGTTGTAGAGGGCGTGGTGTTCGACGTCGCGGGGCGGGCGAAGGAAACGGCTGGACAGCATCGGGGTGAGCGTCAGCGAGATGAACCCGGAAATCAGCACCGCCACCCCAATGGTCACGGCGAACTCGCGGAACAGCCGCCCCACGATCCCTCCCATGAAGAGCACCGGCAGGAAGACGGCGGCGAGGGAGAGCGTCATCGAGACGATCGTGAAGCCGATCTCCCGCGAGCCTTCCAGGGCGGCCTGGAACGGCTTCTTGCCCATCTCCATGTGGCGGAAGATGTTCTCCAGCATGACGATGGCGTCGTCGACCACGAAACCCACCGAGAGCGTGAGCGCCATCAGCGAGAGGTTGTCCACGCTGTAGTCGAGCAGGTACATGATGCCGAAGGTGCCGACGATGGACATCGGCATGGCGAGAGAGGGGATCGCCGTTGCCGAGAGGTTGCGCAGGAAAAGGAAGATCACCAGCACGACGAGGGTCAGGGTGACGAGCAGCGTGACCTTGACGTCGTTGACCGAATCGCGGATGGACTCCGAGCGGTCGAACACGATGTGCATCGAGACGCTCGCGGGCAGCAGGTGCTTGAAGGTCGGCAGCAGCTCGCGCACCGACTGCGCCACCGCCACGGTGTTCGTGCCCGGCTGCTTCTGAATCGCGAGCATGATCGAGCGCTGGTCAACAAACCAGGCCGCCGTCTTGTTGTTCTCCACGCTGTCCAGGACGTTGCCGAGCTCCTCCAGGCGGACCGGCTTGCCATTGCGGAAGGCGACGACGATGGGCCTGTAGGCGTCGGCGGACGTGAGCTGGCCGGCGGTCTGGATGGTATAGGACTTCTCCGGCCCCCAGAGGATGCCGGTGGGGAGGTTGACGTTGTTGCTCCTGACCGCGCGCATGACGTCGTCGAAGCCGATGCCGCGGGTTGCGAGCTGCCGTGGGTCCACCTGGATGCGCACCGCGTACTTCTGGCCGCCGTAGACGTTCACCTGGGCCACGCCGGAGAGCATGGAGATACGCTGCGAGATCACGGTCTCGCCGTACTCGTCGAGTTCGTACAGCGGCAGGCTCGGCGACGTCAGTGCGATGAACAGGATCGGTTGGTCGGCCGGGTTGACCTTGCGGTAGGTTGGTGGGAACGGCATGTCGGGTGGCAGCTGCCGACTGGTGCGCGCGATGGCGGCCTGCACGTCCTGCGCGGCGGCATCGATGTCGCGATCCAGCGCGAACTGAAGGGTGATGTTCGTGCTCCCGAGGCCGCTCGACGAGGTCATAGAGTCGACGCCGGCGATGGTCGAGAACTCCTTCTCCAGCGGGGTCGCCACCGAGGCGGCCATGGTGTCGGGGTTGGCCCCCGGCAGGGAGGCGGACACCGAGATCGTCGGGAAGTCCACGTTGGGCAGATCGGAGACCGGCAGCAGCCTGTAGGCCATGGCGCCGAAGATCAGGATGGCGCCCATCACGACGGTGGTCATGACGGGGCGGCGGATGAAGAGCTCGGAGAAGTTCATGTCCCCTTCTCCGCCCCGCCGACGCCGCTCTTGATCTCGACCCTGGCCCCCGGCACTAGCCGGATCTGCCCGTCGGTCACGACCGTCTCCCCGGCGCTCACCCCCTTGTCGATCACCGCCTCCGCCTCGTCCATGCGGTCAACCTTGACGGGGCGCAGCTCGACGGTCTGGTCGTCCTTGACGACGAACACGTACTGTCCCTGCTGGCTGGTCTGCACGGCCGGCGCAGGGGCCACGATGCGGTTGGGCTCCTCGCCGAGCGTGACGACGATGTCGACGAACTGCCCCGGCCAGAGCCGGTCGTCCCGGTTGGCAAAGGTCGCCTTGAGGAGGATCGTGCTGGTGGCGGTGTCCACCGCGTTGTCCACGAAGGTGAGGGCGCCTTCCTCCGGCGCGCCCGTGTTCTGTGGCAGGGTTGCGGTCACCGTGATCCGGTTCCCGTCATGCTTGGTGACCTGTGGCAGGAGCTGGGCCGGGACGGAGAAGGCGGCGAAGATCGGCCGGATCTGGTTGATCGTCACGAGGGGAGTGGCGTCGTCGGCCTTGACCAGGTTGCCCACCTTGACGTTCAGGTTTCCGGTGCGGCCCTCGACCGGGGCGGTGATCGTGCAGTACGCGAGCTGCAGCTTGGCGTTGTCGACGGTGGCCTGATCGGCCGCCACGCCGGCGCGGAGCGCGGCGGCGTTGGCGACGATCTGGTCGTACAGCTCCCTGGTCACGAAATCCTGCTTGACGAGGCCCTCGTACCGCTTGATGTCGGCCTCCGCCTTCGCGAGGAGTGCGGCGTCCTTGGCGAGTTGCGCCTCGACCAGGCGAAGGGCTGCCTCGTACTGGCGAGGGTCAATGGTGAAAAGCGTGGCTCCCCTCACCACGCTCTGGCCCTCCGTGAACCAGGCCTTCAGCAGCTCCCCGCCGATGCGGGCCTTGATCGCCACGGTGGCAATGGCCTCGACGTGGCCGATGGCGCGGAACGTCACCGGAACGGTCTTCTGTACGACCTTGGCGACGGTCACCGGCACGGCGGGCTGCACCGTCCGCTGTTGGTCGCCGCCTCCGCACGCGGTGACGACGACAAGAGTTGCGAGCACGGCCGACTGCAGGCCGAGCGTTTTCGTGGCGGTCTTGACGGCTCTGGTCTTCATCAAAGCTTCTCTCCTGGGTGAGGGGAATGTTCTCATGGCTTGGCGCCCTCCTTGAGGACCGCGATCGGCTGGTCGAGGGGCGCGGCGGTGCCGGTGTCGTGGGCGAGCTGCGCGAGGGCGACGAACCACGCGGAGCGGGCCTGGATGTCCTGCGACCGCGCACCGGCAAGCGCCGACTGGGCGGTCAGAAGGTCGATGATCGTGCCCACACCCTCCTTGTAGCGTCCGAGCGCCACGCGCTCGGACTGCTCGGCGCTCGCGAGGAGGTCGCGACTGGTCCTGACGAGCTGCGTGGCGGTCTGGAAGAAGTAGTAGCTCGTCCAGACCTCGAGGATCACCTGCTGCTCGAGCGTGTCGGCCTGGGCTCGCGCCACGCCGGCATCCTCCCTGGCCTTTCGAATGTCGTAGCTGTTCGCGAAACCGGTGAAGAGCGGGAACGTCAGCAGCACCCTCGCCGACCAGAGGTCCTGGCGGTCGATGACCCGGGCGGGGCTGTAGTAGACGCGGTCGGCACCGGCCGACAGCGAGAGCGTCGGCAGACCCTCGGAGCGCACCGCCCGAACGTGCGCGTCGGCCTTGTCCACAAGCGTCCGTGCGGTCGCAAGATCGGGCCGACGTGCCCGAGCGGTGGCGATCAACTGCTCGACCGCGTCGGTTCCGCGCTCGAGCGGAACCTCGGCCGGGAGCACCCCGACCTCGTACGGGGTGTTGGCCGGGAAACCCATGGCGGTGGCAAGCGCACCGCGCAGGGCGAGCACCTGCCCCTCGAACGTCTGGAGGGAGAGCCGTGCCTGGGAGAACGCGGTCTTCGCCTGCAGCACGTCGGCGATGGTGCCCACGCCGGCGTCGTGGCGCTTGGTGGCGGCGTCCAGCGCTGCCTCGGTCGTTTTGACGTTGGCCTGCGCCGCCTCCATCTGCGCCTTCGCGTTGACGTACTGCACGTAGGTGGTCTCCACGCCGAGGATCACGTTCTGGATGGTCGCGTTGTGGCTCCAGTCGGCGGCGATGAGGCCGAAGCGGGCGTCGTCGGCGTTGGCGGACCTCCCGCCCATGTCGAGCAGCAAGTAGTTGACTGCGACCGAGGGCCCGTAGATGTCCCCAACGGCATTGACGTTGGGATCCTGTGAGAGCTGGTTGGACCGAACTCCGCTGACGGCGACGTCCACGCTCGGGTAGTAGGGAGCACGCTTGCTTCCGAGTTCGGCCGCCGCCGAGCGGGCCGCCAGGTAGGAGACCCGTGTTACGGGGTTGTTCTGCAGCGCGATGTCCACGACTTGGGCCAGCGTGATAGTGGTTCCCGGCTTGAGGAGATCCGGAGGAATCGCCGGCGCGGCGGCGCCCTCGGGTACTGGCGGGGCGGGGAGGTCGATGGGAAGGTTGGGGCGTTCGGGCACGGGCGGCGTTTTCCAAGCGGCCGAGGCGGCAGCGCCGAACGCCACCAAGGCGATACCGACGACGCATGGAGCCGCCCGTCGCAGCTTCCCTGGGCGGGAAGGTCTGGATCGATAGTCTGGCATCGGTCTTTCTCCTCGTTGATGAGGGGCGATCTCCCGCCCCAGAGCAACGTCTACGCGAGCGCCACGGCACCGGTTTCTCATCTCGCTCCCCTCGCACAGGCGCGCACCCCTGCGGCGGAGAAGCGCACGATCTGATCCACCATCTCCGGGAGCGGAGGCAGCTCCGCGCCCCAGCCGGCCGAAAGCTCGCCGCGGCGCAGCCGGTGCGCGACTTGGAGGAGCTGGCCCACGATCGAGATCACGCAGAGCCGAGCCGGCCCGGGAGGGAGCCCCGGGGTGGCGGCGATGATCGCCTCTGCAAGCACCTCGTTAACGGGCCCGACGACCTCGGCGAGGAAGAGCTCGCGCGGCAGCTGCGGGTCGAGCATCTCGCGGGTGATCAGCTCGACGAGCAGCCGCCCGCTCCCCCTGTCCACGAGCGGCTGGAGAAACGCGGTCGCGAAGGCCTGGAGCACCGCCTCCAGCGCCCCACTCTCGCCGCGAGCCTGCCGGACGCTGGCGATCCGCTGCTCGCGCATCGCCGCCATGCGCCGCCGGAACACCGCGTTGTAGAGGTTGTGCTTGCCCCCGAAGTGGTAGTTGACCGCAGCGATGTTGCTGCTCGCCGCAGTGGTGATGTCGCGCACCGAGGTGGCGGCGAATCCCTTCTCGGCGAACAGGCGCTCCGCGGCGTCGAGCAGCCGCTCGCGTGTCTGGGCGCCCAACTCGGCCTGGGAGAGGTTGTGTTGGACGGTCGAGGCGGTCACGTCTGGCATTCCCGCACCAAGCAAACGTATCAAACGGCCGTATGAGATGTCAATCCACTGGTGGGCTGGGTCCAGGTTTCAACGCAAGTGACGAACAGCAGCGCAGATCTGTTCCATATCAAACGTATGTTTTAGACGCGGGAGCGCCTCGTCTCATCAGGCGATCTCGAGGCGGCGGACGAGGAGCGAGGGGGTCGTGACCGCGCTCGCGAGGGAAAAGCTCTCGGCGTCGCCGCCGGTGGCGGCGAGGGCGCCGAGCAGCCGGCGGAAGGAGCCCCGCAGATCCACCAGGGGGTGGGCGGCAGCGGGCCTGCCGTCCTCCACGGCCACCGCCGCCGCCCGCAAGGCGAAACGCCCACTGGCATGGTCCACCCGAACTGCACCGGCGGGAAGGGCCAGGTAGAAGCCACTCTCGAGGCGGGCGAGCAGCTCCGGCTGGCGCAGGGCCGTCCCGGAGAGCACGACCAGGTTGGCGGGGCCGGGCACCGGAGGGTGCCGGTACGAGGGGCGCACCGCGCCCCCGGGTTGCTCCCCGGTGCGCTGCGCGCGCTCCCAGGTGGCGAAGCTCTCGTGCAGGTGACCGCCGGCGAGGAGCACGATCCGCCGCGTCGGGAGCCCCTCGCCATCCCACGGGAGGGGCAGCAGTCCTGCAGGGCCGGGGCGCTCGTCCACCAGGTGCCAGGCCTTGGAGATGCGGGCGCGTTTGAGTTCACCGTCGTTTATGGGGTAGCGCGCGAGGTGCTGGGCGAGCGCCACCACCAGCGGCGCGGCGACCGACGGCGCCAGCAGCACGTCGGCGAGCTGGCGGTCGGGGGGTTCCCCCCGGGTGGCGAGGAGGCAGGCCTCGGCCGCACGGTGCGCCAGGACCTCCGGATCGAGCTCGGCAACCGTCGGGGCGGCAAAGTGCAGATGTCGCCATGGGCCCGCGGGCGGGGCGAGGAGCAGCTCGGCCACCGCGCCGCCGGCGGCGGCCCGCCCCAGGTACCCCTCCCCGGTCGCGATCGCTGCGCTGGAGGTTCCCGCGAGGATCCGAAGCTGCACCAGGGTCACCTCCGAACTGGCGTCGTTGAGCGCGGAGGCCAGCGCCTGGGCAAGCGCATCCTGCTGACCGGGGTCGGCCGGAGCGTGAAACAGCGCGCTGCCGCTGGTGCCCAGCACCTCCCGCGGAGGAAGCGGGTCGGGTGACGGCAGCATGGCGTCGAGGGCTGCCCTCGCGGCCTGGCGCCCCGCGCGCGCGCCGCCCCCCGCCGCGGCGGCAAACCCGGCGCGGCCGCCACCACTCACGCGGCACGCGACGCCCAGCTCGTGGCTCTCCCGGCGCTCGAGCGCGCCGTCCTGGTCGCGGACGAGGTGGACGCTCTCGCCGAGGCGGGCGAACACCTCGAAGCGGACACCGCGGCTGGCGAGCTCCTCGGAGGCGGCCTGGAGCGCGGGGAGCAGCGGGTCGGCGTCGGCCCTCATCGCACCTCCAGCCCGGAGAGCAGCAGCCAGGGAGCCACTGCACCTGTCGGCACGATCTCACCGTCCTTCGCGCACCAGCCGGGCTCGGCGACCGGGAGGGTGGGCTCGGCGGCCGCCAGCAGCCCGGCGCGTACGGCTGCGAGGGAGCCGACGAGCGTGAACGGGGTCAGTGTGCGGTGACGCTCGCCGCGGCGCAGGGCAAAAGCGGTACGAACCTGCAGGAGGATCGCACCCGAGGCCGGCTCCAGGGTGCCCGAGGCCAGGGACGTCACCTCGATGGCAGCCTCGTTGCGGGGCGGGTGCGGGAGGGGATCGGCGGCGCGCGCCACCAGGTTCGACATGCGCGGGCGGGGCCGGGTGTGAACGGTGGCCCGCCGGGCGTTGCCCGTCGGTACCCCGAGAGCGGCGGCGCTCTCGCGGTCTGCCAGGGCGCCAACCAGGACGCCGCCGGCCAGCAGCTCCCGCGGCTGTGCCGTCTCCCCCTCGTCGTCGGCGGAGAAGGCGCCGGGCAGGTCCGTGCGGGAGGGGTCGTCGCTCACGGAGAGTTCCAGCCGCAGCAGGCGCTCCCCCTGCCTGCCGCTCCAGGGGGAGGCCCCGCGCAGCAGCAGGTCGCCCTCGAGCGGGTGGCCGACCAACTCGTGGAGCAGCACGGCTGCGGCCGCGGGGGCGAGCAGCACGCGAGCGGTCCCAACCCGTGCGTTGGCGTGCGTCGCCGGAACGGTGCCGTGCGGCTCGCGGTCCGTAGCGGGGGGCCAGACGGTGAGGGCGCGATGGCCGTCGTCGAACGTGACCTCGGCGAGATCGGGGCGGCGCACCGGAACCGCGCCGTGGCCAGTGAGCACGGCCGTCCACCGCCAGCTCCAGCGCACGCTCGCCCACGCCACGGGAACGTCCGGCAGCGTCTCCTCGAACTGAGGCGGGTCGGGGAACGGGGGTGCCGAGAAAGGCGGTAGCGCGCGGGTCGTGCTCCCGAGCAACCGGGCCAGCACCGGCCGGTCCAGGCCGTCCCCCGAGACCAGCGTACCGTCCCGACGCACCGCCGCGCCCTCACGCAGCAAGGTCTCGCGCGAGACGATGCGGCCCTCGGCGAGGCGCCAGCACACGTCGACGCGGCGCTCGAGGAACACGTCCTCCAGGCCCGCAACGCGCGCGTGCGCGACCGCCGTCGCGAGTTCGGAAAGACCGGATCCCTCGTCCCGTCCCATGATGCCCGTCGTGATAGCATAGTTCGCTTTCCGGCACGGCCGGACAACCCGAGGGGAGTCACCGTGAGCGAGGACGTCCGCAAACGCCTTGCAGAGTTGGAGTCGGCGAGCCTGGAGGGTGGCGGGCCTGAGAGGGTCTCCAAGCAGCACAAGGCAGGGAAGCTCACCGCCCGCGAGCGCCTCGAGCTCCTCCTCGACCCGGGGTCGTTCGAGGAGGTCGACCGGCTGGTGATGCACCGCAGCCACGACTTCGGGATGGAGGACCAGCGCATCCCGGGGGACGGGGTGCTCACCGGGTTCGGCCGCATCGAGGGGCGCGCGGTCGCGGTGTTCGCGCAGGACTTCACGGTGTTCGGCGGCTCGCTGTCGGAGGCGCACGCCGAGAAGGTCTGCAAGATCATGGATCTCGCCCTCAAGTTCGGGATCCCGATCATCGGGCTCAACGACTCGGGCGGCGCGCGCATCCAGGAGGGGGTTGTTTCCCTCGGCGGCTACGCCGACATCTTCCTCCGCAACACGATCGCCTCGGGGGTGGTGCCGCAGATCTCGGCGATCCTGGGGCCGTGCGCGGGGGGCGCCGTCTACTCCCCCGCGATCACCGACTTCGTCTTCATGGTCAAGGCGACCAGCTACATGTTCGTCACCGGGCCGGAGGTGATCAGGACCGTCACCCACGAAGACGTGACCATGGAACGGCTGGGCGGTGCCTCCACACACAGCCAGATCTCCGGGGTCGCCCACTTCGCCTGCGAGGACGACACCGATGCTCTGGGCGGCATCCGACGGCTGCTGGGTTTCCTGCCCCTGAACAACGCCGCCGATCCACCGGTGCGCGCCACCGCCGACCCTGCTGACCGCGAAGAAAGCGCGCTCGACCAGCTGGTACCCAAGGACCCCAACAAACCGTACGACATCAAGGAGTTGGTGCGTGCGGTCGCCGACGAGGGGGAGTTTCTGGAGGTTCACGCTCAGTTCGCCCGCAACATCGTGGTCGGGTTCGTGCGCCTGGCCGGCCGGCCGGTGGGGGTGGTGGCGAACCAGCCGGCACACCTGGCCGGCGTGCTGGACATCAACGCGTCGGTAAAGGGGGCGCGCTTTGTGCGCTTCTGCGACGCGTTCAACGTGCCGCTCCTCATCCTCGAGGACGTGCCCGGTTTCCTGCCGGGGGTCGAGCAGGAGCACGGTGGGATCATCAAGCACGGCGCGAAGCTGCTGTACTCGCTGGCGGAGGCCACCGTGCCCAAGGTCACGGTGATCACCCGCAAGGCCTACGGCGGCGCCTACTGCGTGATGGGTTCCAAACACATCCGGACCGACTTCAACTTCGCCTACCCCACGGCGGAGATCGCGGTCATGGGCCCGCAGGGGGCGGTGAACATCCTCTACAAGCGCGAGATCGAGAAGGCCGCCGACCCCGAAGCACGGCGTGCGGAGTTGGTGCGGGAGTACACCGCCAAATTCGCCAACCCCCTGGTGGCCGCCGAGCGCGGGTTCGTGGACGCAATCATTCGGCCGCGGACGACCCGCCGACGGGTGATCACCGCGCTGCAGCTCTCGGTCAACAAGCGCGACTGGATGCCGCCGAAGAAGCACGGCAACATCCCCCTATGAAGCAGCTGACAGCCGACAGCCGACAGCTGACAGCTCCGCCTCCCGGCCGAGGGGCCCTGAAGCGCAGCAGGTGGTTGGCGGCGCTGTTGGCTGTGAGCTGTGAGCTGTCAGCTGGGTGCGCGGGGGCATGAGGATTCTCATTGCCAACCGGGGGGAGATCGCGGTGCGCCTGATCCGCGCCTGCCGCGAGCTGGGCCACGAGAGCGTGGCGGTCTACTCCGACGTGGACCGTACCCAACCTCACGTGCTGGCGGCCGACCTCGCGGTGCGCATCGGCCCGGCCCCGGCCCGGGAGTCGTACCTGGACGAGCGGGCGATCCTCGAGGCCGCACGCTCGACAGGCGCGGGCGCCGTCCACCCGGGCTACGGGTTCCTCGCCGAGAACCCGGGTTTTGCGCGCCTGGTGGAGTCCTCCGGCCTGGTGTGGATCGGCCCGCCCCCCGACGTCATCGAGCTGCTGGGCTCCAAGACCGAGGCGCGCGAGGTCGCGCGCCGGGTCGGGGTTGCCGTGGTTCCTGGCAGCGACCCGCTGCCGGGCGCCGGAGCGGCTCGAGTGTTCGCCGAGACCGTCGGCTACCCGATCCTCCTGAAGGCGGTGGGAGGCGGCGGCGGCAAGGGGATGCGCATCGTGCGGCGCGCGGCCGAGGTGGAAGAGGCGTTCGCGCGCGCCGGCTCCGAGGGCAAGGCGTTCTTCGCCGACGAGCGGGTTTACGCCGAGAAGCTGATCGAGAAGCCGCGCCACATCGAAGTCCAGATCCTGGGGGACCGCTACGGCACCCTGGTGCACTTCGGGGAGCGCGAGTGTTCCCTGCAGCGCCGCCACCAGAAGGTGTTCGAGGAGTGCCCCTCGGTCGCGGTGGATGCCGCCCTGCGCTCGCGCCTGGGCGAGGCGGCGCTGGCGGTGGCACGCGCAGTGGGGTACCGATCGGCCGGCACCGTGGAGTTCCTGCTCGCCCCCTCGGGTGAGTTCTTCTTCCTCGAGGTCAACACCCGGTTGCAGGTGGAGCACCCGGTGACCGAGGCGGTGTACGGGGTGGATCTCGCCCAACTGATGATCCGCGAGGCGCTGGGCGAGGCACTTCCCCTGCAGCAGGAGGCGCTCGTTGCTCGCGGCCACGCCGTGGAGTGCCGGGTGTATGCGGAGGATCCGCTGCGCGGCTTCACCCCCTCGCCGGGGACCATCTCCAGCCTCGAGCGGCCCCACGGTCCGGGGGTACGCGTGGACAGCGGCGTGCGCGAGGGCTCGGTGGTGCCTCTCGACTACGACCCGATCCTCGCCAAGCTGGTAGTGTGGGCGGAGGACCGCCCGCGGGCGCTTGCCCGGCTTCGCCGCGCCCTCACCGAGTACCACATCGCGGGGATCGCGACCACCCTGCCGCTGTTCCGCCTGCTGCTGGATGTGCCCGAGTTCCAGACGGGTTTGCTGCACACCGGTCTGCTGGACGAGTTGCTGGCGCAGGGACCGGTTCAGGCTCTGGAGGCCGCGGGGGACCCCGCGGTGGAGGAGGCGGCGATCGTCGCGGCCGCGGTCTTGGCCGCCGAGGAGGGCGAGCACCTGCCCCACGACGGCTTCGAGGTCGCCGAACGGGAGGGGCGGGGGTGGCGACTGGCGGGGCGGGCCCTTGCGCAGGGGAGAGAGCCCCAGTGATGCGCTGGTGGGTGCTGCGCGACGGGCGCCAGGTGGAGGTCACCGCCCGGCGGCTCGAGAACGCGTGGGAGGTCACCATCGACGGCTCGCCGCGACGAGTGGAGCTGCTGTCCATTCACCCCGGGCTCTCGGCGTTGTGCTACCCGGACGGCCGCAACTACGCGGTGGCAAGCCAGCGCCTGGCGCGCAACCGCTGGAGGGTTTCGCTCGCCCAGCGCCACTTCGAGGTGCACCTCCACGATCCTCTCGAGCGCGTGGTGACCGGGGCGTCGTCGGCGCACACCGGCCCCCACGAGGTGCGGGCCCCGATCCCGGGGCGGGTCGTGAGCGTGGCGGTCGCGGAGGGGGACGAGGTGCAGGCCGGCCAGCCGCTGCTCGTCCTCGAGGCGATGAAGATGGAGAACCAGCTCTGCGCCGAAGGGTCGGGGAAGGTGGAGCGCGTGCTGGTCGCACCGGGCACCACGGTGGAAGGCGGCCAGGTCCTCGTGGTCGTCGAATAGATCGGCGGCGCGTCTCGCGTCGCGCACGTCCCAACCACAGCGCTGGGTTACGCGTGTTTGGTGCGACGGACCACCCCAAGAGAGCGGCGTGGCGGTGCCGAGTGCACCACCGAGGCGCCACGTTCAGCCGGACCGGGGCAGGGGATCGAACCGCCTCGCCGGGAGCTGTCGAGTCTCCTTGGTAGACTGAACGCGCACCGCAAGTCGGCGACGGTCGTTCGTCGTGACAGGGGGTAAGTCTGCTGCGAGTGGGAATTGATGGCAACTGCCTGAAGCACCCCCGGAGCGGCGTTGCCAGGTATCTGGAAGGTGTGCTGTCGTGTCTTCCAGCCTTGGCCGGTGAAGCAGGACTGACGTTTTCCGTGCTGGCCCCGCGCAAGGCTCCTCGGACGGCAGCCTGGGTGCTCTGGCACATGCAGCGCATTCCTGCCGGTGAGTTCGACGTTCTTCACTATCCGTTCTACTACCCGTGCCTGTGGCCGCAGTGCCCTTCGACGGTCGCAATCCACGACGTTCTGGTGATCGAACACCCCGAGTGGTTTCCGCGACCCTGGGTAACTGCGATGCGTGGCCTCGTGCGTCGGGGATGCCAGCGCGCTGCAGCAATAGTGACCGCTTCCGAGGAGGTGGCCTCAGCGATCCATTCGCTGTGCGGCGTGCCGCGCGAGAGAATCGTCGTGGTCAAGTACGGCGTCGATTCGGAAACATTCTTCCCGCAAGACAGCACGGCAACAGATGCCGTACGGCAACGTTTCGGCCTGCTTCGACCTTTTCTGTTGCAGGTCGGGCCGTTCGAGCCTCGGCGTGCGGTTGATCTCTCGATCCGGGCGTTGACTGCCGTTCGCGATGAGCTTGGCGATGTCGAGCTCGTTCTCGTTGGGGATACCCGGCATGGAGTTACGAGGTCGGAGCCGTTGCCCGCCTTTGTCAGGCGGCTGGGGCGCGTCAGCAACTCCGAGCTGGCTGCCCTCTACAGGGCCGCCGGCGCTCTCCTCGCTCCTTCGTACGGTGAGGGGTTCGACCTTCCCGTGCTGGAAGCAGTGGCCTGTGGAGGTGTGGTCGTTGCTTCGGATATCCCTGTCCACGTCGAGCACTACAAAGGCGCCGTGGAGCTGTTTGTCCGCGGAGACGCCGACTCGCTGGCGGAGGCGTGTATTCGCGTGCTGACCGATGACTCCCGGATCGCCGCCCTCAGGAGCGGTGGTCCACGGCACGCCGCACGCTTCACCTGGCAGGAGTGCACACGGCGTCACATCGAGCTGTGGCAGCAGGTCGGGCCGAGCTCGTAGGCTTTCCCTGGACCGCTTCCGATACCACCGAGGCCGAACCGCCGATGCCCGGCGCCGGCCATCGTGAAGAGCAGCCAGGTTCTTTTTTCGTGCCATCAGGAGGGTACGGGTCGACCTTGCAAGTCGAAACTTTCTAGATAGTTAGTGGTGTGAACGGCATTTTGTGACGTGGATCACATTCGGCCTTTATGCGCTCCTGACTGGCTACTATTGATATGAGAGGTGGTGACGACCCTCGAGAGGGGCCACGCGATGCGGGTGTCGCTTCGATCGCTGAAGCTGGTTGTCAGCGTCACCGCGACGCTGCTGTGTACGGTAACGGCTGTTGCCCGTGCGGCGGTCCCGCTCACGCGGGACGTTGGGGACGCGCTGTCTGGTCCGGTGAGGGCGGGCGAGCACGTCGTGGTGCCACGTTTGACGCTCGACGACGGGTCCACGATCTCCCTCGACCTCGAGGCGTTCGAGGTCTTCGCCCCGGGGGCGATGATCATCGAGTACACGGACAAGGGGCCGCGCCGCCTTACACCGCCCGCTGACCGCTACTTCCGCGGCACCGTTATCGGCGACCTCGACTCGGTGGTCGTCCTGGCTTCAGGCTCCAAGCTCCGCGGATTCGTGCAGACTCACGGAGCGGTCTACGCGATCGCTCCCGACCGCAACGTCTACGGTGACGACCTCCCGGACCCGGTCTCGCGCCTGCGGAAGGTAGACCCCGAGCGCGACCGCCCGGAAGACGTGCCGCTGTTCCACTGCGACACCGAGTCGCTCCCGACACCGCCGGCCGACGGCATAACCGCGACGGCGTTCAGCATGCCGACCTCTGTGCAGCCGCTTTGGACCTCAACGGTGTACACCATCAACCTGGCGATCGAGACGGACTACGAGCTCAGGCAAAAATTCGCGTCGACTGACGCGGAGATTCGATACCTCGGCGACCTCACGGCCGCTGCTTCGGTAATCTACTGGCGCGATGTCAAGACCGTGTTCCAGATCGGCACGGTCCACCTCTGGACGACGTCCGGCGATCCCTGGACCGCCACCGACATGACGAGCGCCCTCTACGAGCTGGGTGACATCTGGCATGCGAACTACTTGGGGGTAACGCGCAACACCGTGCACTTCGTGAGCGGCAAGAGTTTTGGGGGCGGCATCGCCTGGGTCGGCGTACTGTGCAGGGCGGACTTCCCCTCTGGCAGCGATTGGGGCGGTGCCTACGGGTTGAGCGGCGACCACAGCGGCGTCTTCAGCACCACCAATCCGACGTACTACTGGGACATACTCTCGTACATTCACGAGATCGGGCACAACTTCAACTCGCCGCACACGCACTGCTACCCGACGATCATCGACCACTGTTACAACCTCCAGACGCCGGCGCCCCCGTGCTACGACGGGACGCTTTGCCAGAACGGCACCGGCGACCCGTGCAACATCGGCACAATCATGAGCTACTGTCACCTGAGACCCGGCGGGTACAACAACATCACCTTGATCTTCGGGCAGCAAGGGCAGTTAAGCCAGCAGGTGCTTGACACTATGCGTGGATATGTGGAGAGCAAAGCTGCCTGTCTGACGTTGCTTCCGGCAGCTCCCACGGTCAGCAGCGTCAGCCCGGCCTCTGGCTCGACGAGCGGCGGCACCTCGGTGACGATATCCGGGACGGGGTTCCAGTACTACGCGACCGTCACCATCGGCGGGGTAAACGCGACCAACCTCGACTGGGTGGACTCGCAGCACATCACGGCGACCACCGGGGGCCACTCGGCGGGAACGGTCAACGTGGTGGTGCAGAACCCCGACAGCCAGTCGGGAAGCCTGACGAACGGCTACACCTACGGCACCCCGACGGGGCCCGTCGTGACCTTGGTCTACCCGAACTTCGGGCCTGCGGCTGGCGGTACCGGCATCACGATCACCGGTTTAAGGTTCGTGAGCGGTGCCACAGTGACGCTCGGTGGCACCGCCGCGACGGATGTGACGTTCGTGAACTCCACGACCCTCACGGTCACCACCCCGGCGCATGCGACGGGCTCGGTCAACGTCGTCGTCCAGAACCCGGACGCCCAGACAGGCACGCTGGTGAACGGCTACTTCTACGGCCCTGCCCCCTCGGGGACGCTGTTTTACCCGCTCACGCCGTGCCGCGTGCTCGACACTCGCAACGGCACCGGACCCCTGGGCGGGCCAGTCCTGGCGACCGGCGCCACGAGGAGCTTTACGGTTGCTTCGACGTGCGCCATCCCTTCGAATGCAAAGACCCTCTCGGTCAACCTCACGATTACGGGCCCAACGGGGAACGGCGAGCTGAGGGTGTTTCCGGGAAACGGCACACTCGTGTTCACGAGCTCGATCAGCTTCGGAACCGGCAAGACCCGTGCGAACAACGCCCATGTCCTCTTGGCCACTGATAGTTCGGGCTCGTTCAAGGTTCAGAACAATTCGACAGGCACCGTCCACTTCATTCTGGACGTGAACGGGTACTATAGGTAGAACAACGAGTGAGGAGGCACGTATGAACGCGACCAGGGGTCTTGCAACAGTCGCCAGATGGGCCCTTATGGTGGCCTTGGTCTTTGGGGTCTGCTCTCCAATGGTCGCCGAGGCTCAGACGGGTCAGCAGTTTTTCGCGGTGACGCCGTGTCGGATTGTGGACACGCGGGTGGTGAACCCGCAGCAGCCGGCGCCGCGGAACACGAAGGCGACGGCGTTGCCGGTCCTCTACCCGCCGCCGTGTCCGGGTGCTGGATGCCAGCCGGAATGGACGGGTCCGACGGAGCCGGAGAACCCGCAGTACTTCAAGGTGCGGGCAGTTTCACAGTTCGACGGCACCGGGGATTGCGGGATTCCGACGGGTGCGACGGGTGTATCGGTGAACGTGACGCTCGCGCAGCCGAAGTCGAACGGGAACATTCGGCTGTGGCCGTACGGGGGTTCGATGCCGCTGGTGTCGACACTGAACGTGACGACGTCGGACAATGCACTGGCGAACGGGGCGATCATCCCGTTGCCGGCGTACAACGCGGCGAACCCTGACATCTCGGTGCGGTTTACGACGGGAAGCCGAGTTGGCACCACCGTCCAGCTCATCCTCGACGTCACCGGCTACTTCCAGTAGGGCGGTGGTCTGTGCCGCCGGTCGGCTGCCCTGTTGAAGAGAACCGCCGGCGAGGAGTGGCGGCACCACAGCAGGCCGGGTCGAACTGGATGAATTGTCCGCGGTCAGGGAGACAGGTGTGTCAAGAGGAAGAATGGTCCGCTCGCTCGCCCTGCAGTCCACCCCCTTTCTCCTTACGAGCCGGGAGTGATCGCCATTACGGCTGTATCCACGATTCGGGCTTGACATGCTGATGAGAGGTCTCAACAGTGGTGTGAAAACGGAGAGATGCCGCAGCGGCAAGAGCTCGTTCCATAATCCTGGATTGCCGGGGGGTCGCGGGACCACGTCTGGGCTTGCGCCGTCGATCGAAGAGGCCCATGGCAGCGGGAGATGCGCCCGGAGACCCGGGCGGTCGAGTCCGAGATCAACGTTGCGAGTCTCGGGTGTGAGTGTTGGGGGCGCTTTGGAGGAGCGGAGGTGCAGGATGGTACTGGCCAAAATTGGTTGCGCGATAGCGGCGACGGTTATTGTCGCTGCGGCTGCCGCAGCGGGAGGCACCGTGTCGTCGCCGTCACGAACCCTGAGGGTTCCTCGTGAGAACCTGACGGGCAAATCCGCACAAACCACCCATGCCATGGGAGGACTCGTGGCGACCGCCCAGGCCGTCACGCCGAGCGTGCGCGTCAACAACGTGACGACTGGCGGGCAACACCTGCCGACCGTCACTGTCGGCCCGGAAGGCCAGGTGTATGTGGCCTGGGTGGACTGCCTCACCGATCAGGACTGCTCAACCGCCAATCCCGACATCTACTTCGCAAAATCCACCGATGGCGGGCAGACCTTCGACGCCCGGGTGTTAGTCAGCGACGACGGGCCAGGAGCCTTTGCCAATGCTCCTAAGATCGCGACCGACCAGGACGGCACGATCTACATCGTCTGGCACGACGACAGGACCACAACACCCGGTGACGACAGCTGGGACGTGTACCTCTCCAAGTCCATCGATGGGGGGCAGACGTTCTCACCGAGCGTCAGAGTGAGCGAGCACATCGCCAACACGTACCAGTACGAGCCCGACCTCGCGGTCACCCCGACCGGCACGGTTTACGTATCTTGGCAACGCTACTACTTCGATGACCAGCTCCAGCAGTGGGATTACGACGTATACGTCGCCGTCTCGTTGGACGGCGGCGCGAGCTTCGGGACCAACATCAAGGTGAGCGACGGTGAGAGCTATCAGTACAAGTCCACGATCGGCGTGGGCCCGAGCGGGAACGTGTACGTGGCGTGGACCGATTCGCGCGCTGACGGCGCCGGGGACATTTACCTGGCCAGGTCCACCAACGGCGGGGTGACCTTTTCACCAAACATCCGCGTCAACAGCTACACCGCGGACAGTCAGACATACCCGGAGCTCGCTATCGATGGCGACGAGGTGGTCTATGTGGTTTGGCTCGACGGGCGCCGCCAGGCCGACGGGTCTTATGACGTGTACATGGCGCGTTCGATTGACCTTGGCGAGAGTTTTGGCAACGAGATCCGTGTGAGTGACGCAGACGTCTCAACGACGGCTTTTGACCTGTACCCGGTGATCACGGCGGCCGGCCATGGCTTCGTTGCTGTGGCGTGGTATGACGAGCGAACGGACGACTGGGACACGTACATGACGCGCTCGAACGACGCGGGCCTGACTGTCCTGCCGAGTTGGCGCGTCAACGACCTCACCGCCAACAGCCAGTCCGTACCCGACATCTTCATGACGTCCAACCTGGACGTCTACTGTGTCTATCGGGACCGGAGCTCGGGCGATTTCGACATCTACTTCGTGCGCGATATCGCGCCCCCGCCGCCGGCCCCAAGCCGGTTCTACAGCCTGACGCCGTGCCGCGTGCTTGATACGCGTACCCCATCGGGAACGCCGATCCTCGGTGTGGGCGAGCGTCGGGTTTTCACGGTGGCCGGTACGTGCGGCGTCCCGTCTGGAGCCAAGGCGATCGTCTCGAACCTCACCGTCGTCGGGGCCGGCGCACAGGGGGAGCTCAAGGTCATCGGGGGTCATTTGACAGCCACCACGACCTCCTCGATGAGCTTCGGGCCCTCACGGGCGCGGGCCAATAACGCGATCGTGCAATTGGCGACGGACGGGTCCGGAACAATCTCGGTCATCAACAACTCCGCGGGCACCGTCCACTTCATCCTCGACTTGACCGGGTACTTCCAGTAGAACGCTTTCGGGGAGGCTGCGGCCTTGGCAGCCGAGGCTGCCCGAGCGACTGTGGTGTACGTTGGCGCAAGGCGAACTGACGCCAAGACCTTGACCGCTCTTTGCTTCCCGTCGGCCAGACCGTGCTCGTGGCCTTCGAGCGGCGCCAGCAGGTCTCTTTCGCGGCACCCATTCCAGCAAATGGGCGCCCGATGCTCCGGGAGCTTCAATCAGCCCGCCGTCTCTCGCACGTCCGCGAAGGCCTGCGGCCGCCGAGTCCTCGACGAAGGAATGACAGGGAGGTTTGCCCTCTCCCTAAGGGTCCGAGCAACATGAGTTGCCAATTGGAGTCCTACTCCGGCTTGGAAAGCACAGCCCGGTACTTGGGCTCGGGGTCCTTCAGATCCCACCTCACGAATGGTGCCCCCCCAAGGCCCCGCTCACGTCGGGAAGTGGTGGGAGTGTCTCTGGTGACGGGCCTGAGATAGGACTCGGCGCCTGTTTGATTGTGGCACGACCTGCCTCGGGAAGTTCTTGAATCCACTTGGCGAATTCGTTAATGCCTTCATCGTGCAGCCCAGCTGTTTCGATCAGCCAGGTTCCCTCCGCCGGATCGATGAAGCACACCACCCTCCCCTCGAACGGCCCAACCTCCGGGAAGCCCGCGAGAACTGGGACGAAGTGGTAGGTAAACGTGAACGCGAGCTTCTGAACTTCGCCGAATGGGTCGTGTTGCGCCTTGAACCGATTCACAGACGTGTACTCACCAAACTCTCGCCTGGCCACGGTCACGCCCTCAAGACCCCCAGTGATCATCGTGACGTTCACTTTGTGCGCCAGTTGCCGAACCTTCGTGGTTGGCTCGAACCTGTCCCTGCCAAGGTCGCGACAATACCCAGCGGGGATCAAGAAATCCCTTAGCAGCTTCTCCGCATTCGGCAGTTGCCGAAGCGCGGAGTCACCGGCTAGTTCTGAAATCTGCCAACCGGAGGTCGGATCGTTAATCAGGAGCAGCTCAACTGGCTCCGAAAAGCCCATCGCCTCGAGCGCCCGGTCCCTCAAACCCGTGTCCACATCCGCCTGGCCAGCTGCCCCGATCGACGCCATGAAGGGAAGCAAGAGCAGACCCAGTCGTCGAAGAATGACTGCCCTTGACCGAGGATGGACTGCCATTTCGACCTCCTTCTCACTCCCCAACTTGCACTTCTCAATATTTAATAATAACAGTGACCTGCACCCATTCAGACCACCAGTTCCAGTGTTCGGAGCTCCGCCGCGGCGCCCTCGCACACCTTGAGGAACACAACCACACCGGGTTGGGCTTGCAGTTCACAACGGGTCTATCCCCGCGCCCACCCGGGGGAAGCGCTATTCTTCGGACACGCTAGAGTCATGGGCCACCGGTCTGCTCAGGCGGTTGGTGGCGTAGCGATTACGGCACCTGCGGCGCCCGCATGAAGTTGGGGTCACCGGTTAGGGTGTCGATCACCGTGGCCCGGCACCGGGAGTGGCGCTCCCTGGACATATTCTGAGATCAATTTTGTAGGTCACTAAACTCAGCAGAGACTATAACCCTGGCATTTCAGGGGAACAGCCTTATAATAATAGAAAAGGTAAATGAGACTCCATTTGCTTCGGACGCGGCCGAAAGTAGGTGGTAACCGTGGGGGCCACAGGGACAAGACCCCGACCTAGGGACCGGCAAGGAAGGTTGGAGGCCAAGATGCTGCAACGGCGAGCAGTTGTCTGGCTTCTCGTCGCTGGGGTGTTCGGTGTGAACCTCTGGGCGGGCGCCCCCTTGCAGGGGCCCACGCCAACCACGGCGGAGCAACAGGCGCAGGTTGCAGGGAAAGCAGCCGTTGGGGCGACGGGACCAGTGGTCGCAGCGCCTTCGGGGGGCGCGTCTGCGGTGCCCTTACGGCAGCCGAGGGTGCTCCGCCTGCCGGATGGTGTGAAGCTGCCTTCGTCGGCACCCGCCGCGGCCGCGAGCCCGGCCCACGAGCAGGCGGTCGGTCGGCTCCTCGCATCGCTTGCACCACGCGCCCAGGCGATGGCCCTAAAGCCGGAGGACGGTGGCGAATCGCCGAGGGCGGCTCGCATGAGCGAGGGATGGCTACGCTCGGTTGGAGCTCCGCCGGGCAGCGCATTCGCCGCTGCGCACCTTGGACCTCGGGACGACCCCGGCGGGATCGCTGCGGGCTTCATGCGCCTGCACGGTGAGGCGTTCGGGGTCTCCAAGGAGGCGGTGAGCTTCCGGGAGGAGCGGGTGAAGAGGCGCGACGGGCGCCAGTTCGTCCGCCTCGCGCAGGAGTTTGGCGGCATCCCGGTTTTCGGCGCCTCGGTTGTGGTACAGCTCGACACAGCGGGGGACGTGGAGTTCGTTCTTTCCGACGTGGCGCGGGATGACGCGCGCTTTCACGAGAAGGACTTCGCCACAAAGCCGATCGTGGGTGCGGACGCGGCACGTGCGCTCGCCCTCACGGTACCGGAGCTGGCGCCCGAGGTTTCCGATCTTGTCGCGACCGCGCCGGCCCTCATGATCTACGAGCCCTCGGTGATCGGCAACTTTGGCACCAGCCGCCTGGTGTGGCACCTACGGGTCACGAGCGAGGTTGCTCCGGTGGACGAGGTTGTCCTCGTTGACGCCCGCACCGGCGAGGTCGCGTTCCACTTCTCGCAGATCATGGACGCGAAGTACCGGGAGATCTACAACTGCGCAAATGTCCCCGGATCTCTTGGCTCTCTGGCCCGTTCGGAAGGCCAGGCCGTGACGGGTATCGCGGATGTCGACTTCGCGTATGACTACCTCGGCGACACATATGATTTCTACTGGTCCCGCTTTGGCCGGGACAGCATCAACGGAAGTGGCATGACGCTTCTTGCCCGAACGTACTACTGTCCGGGCAGCGGTTGCCCGTACAACAATGCGTCCTGGACTGGCTCCGAGATGCGTTTCGGCCAGGGCTACGCGGCCGCTGACGATGTTGTTGGTCATGAGCTCACGCACGGGGTCACACAGTACGAGTCCAACCTGATCTACTGGAGCGAATCCGGAGCGATCAACGAGTCTTTGTCGGACATCTTTGGGGAATTCGTTGATCTGGCTAACGGGAGGGGCACCGACACATCCGGGGTACGTTGGTACATGGGGGAAGACCTCCCGGGTGGCGCAATCCGCGACATGCTGAACCCCCCGGCTTACTCACAACCTGATCGTCGGTACAGTCCCTATTGGTACAAGCTCGGAAGCGACAATAGGGGGGTTCACATAAACTCCGGCGTGGGCAACAAGCTCACGTACCTGCTCACCGACGGCAACACGTTCAACGGACAGGCCGTCGCGGCCATGGGCCTTGACGCGGTGGCTGCCCTGTTCTACGAGGCCCAAGTCGACCTGCTAGGACCGGGGTCCGACTACTTCGACCTCGACGCGGCGCTCGGGCAGGCCGCCGTCAACCTGACCTGGACGGCCGCGCAGCGCGCCAACCTGGAGCGCGCCTGCCGGGCCGTGGAGATAGCGCTGCCCGCCAGCGTCGCGACCATTTTCAGCGACGGCTTCGAGGGATCGTTCCCCGGCTCGTGGGCGATTTACGACGGGTCGGGAATCGGCACGCAGTGGGGCAAGTCCACGGCCTGGGCAGCATCTGGCAGCGCCAGCGCCTGGTGCGCGGCGGGCGGCACCTCCCCGCAACCCCCTGCGGGTCCTTACGTGAACAACATGGACACCTGGATGGTGTACGGGCCGTTCTCGCTTGCCAGTGCAGCCGAAGCGTGGATGGCGTTCGACATGTTGCTAGATGTCGAGGCGGGGTACGATTCTCTCTATTGGGGAATCTCGATAGACGGCTCCAACTTCTACGGCTTCACGGTTTCACAATCTGCTTGGGAAGCTCACGAGGTACTCAACTTTCGGGACGTCACAGGCGTCACCGCCCTTGGCCAGAGTAGCGTGTGGGTCGCCTTCAACTTCTATTCCGATACGTCGATGAGCGCGTACTACGGCGCCTACATTGACAACGTCGTGATCAAGAAGGCCGTGTGCGCCGCGCCGTCGAGCCCAACCCTCACCGCGCCCGCGTCAGCCACGAGCGCGTCTGACTACACGGCCTCCTGGTCCGCGACGAGCCCGCTCGACACCTACGAGCTTCAGGAGGCCACGAACCCTTCGTTCAGCGGCGCTTCCACCTACAGCGGGAGTGGCACCAGCGCGGTTTTCAATCACACGGTGGGGAGCCCGACGACCTACTACTACCACCTGCGCGCCACCGACACCTGTGGCGGCCCGACGTGGTACTCCACGTGGTCAGCTACGGGAAGCACGACCGTCAACCCGCCGGCGCAAACCCTTACCGTGACCAGGGCCGGGACGGGGACCGGCACGGTGACCTCCTCGCCTGCTGGGATCGCCTGCGGAGCCACCTGCAGTGCGAGCTTTGACTACAACACCGACGTCACGCTCTCGGCGAGTGCAGGGGTTGGCTCGACCTTTGCTGGCTGGTCCGGTGAGGGGTGTACCGGCACCGGGACCTGTCAGGTCACGATGAGCCAGGCGCGGAGCGTTGAGGCGAGGTTCGGTCTGCTTGGGCCCGATCTGGCGATGGCGCTCGAGGCCGCGCCGTCGCCCGTGGTGCAGGGGGAAGAAGTCCTCTACACTGTAACGGTCAGCAATGTGGGGACCTCCGCGGCGACGGGGGTCACCCTCAGCGTGTGGCCGCCGATCGGTGGGGCCTCGCTCGGCACCGTCACGCCGAGCCAGGGATCCTGCTCCGGGAGCCTGCCGGTGACCTGCACCCTCGGTGGGGTTGCGGCAGGTGCCGAGGCCACGGTCACGCTGCACGTCGTCCCGGGCTCCTCGGGCACACTGCCGTTGCGGGCGGAGGTCGCGGCGGATTCCGACACCGATCCCAGCAATAACACTGCGACGCTGCAGACGGCGTGCCTGGCGGCTCGACCCGGTTCGATCGGTGTGAACACCTGGACCGCCTTCGGTCCTGACGGTGGCAATGTTTTCGCCATCACCATCGACCCTCTCGACACGCAGGTGCTCTACGCGGCGACGGTGAACGGTGCCTTCAAGTCCACCGACAAGGCTGCCCACTGGACCCGGATCTTCGGGTCGACCACTGCGGTCGTTGCCCCCCATCCGACCGTGGCGGGTGTCCTGTTCCTTGCAGATCGATCTCGCCAGATCTACAAGAGCACGGATGGCGGCCAGACCTGGCAGCCGAGCGGGACGGGGATCACCCCCCAGTTAAGCGGGTCCGTGACCGGATCTTTCCTCTTCTGGCCTGGCGTTGCGAACACCCTTTTCTTCTCCCGAGGCGACAGCCTGTTCAAGAGTTCCGACGGTGGGGGGACGTGGACGGCGATGAACACGACGGCGCCGCTTGTCGGCAAGTTGCTCGGCAACCTGGTGGTGGATCCCGCGGGGGGGTCTCCGGTCCTATTCGTCTCGACGTCCCAGGATGGCGTGTACACGAGCACCGATGGCGGCTCCACTTGGGTGGCCGCGAGCACCGGCTTCCCGGTCAACGCCCAGGGGCGGATCTATATCAATTCGCTCACGATCCTGCCGGGGAGTCCGGCGACGCTACTGGCGGTGTCGCGCAACGACTACCGCGTGTACGCCTCGACCGACGGAGGGACTACATGGACCGCCCGCTCTGGCGAAATCGACTTTCTCTCGGCGCTCGTTCCCTCTGGAGGCAGCTCGACGGTCTATGCCACCGGCTCTGATGGTGGGGGTCCGAACCCCAGCATGAAGGGGGCTGTATTTATCAGCCAGGATCAAGGCGCCACATGGACCGTCCTCACAACGACGTACGGTTATCCCACGTTCCTCACAGTCGACCCGGCGAACACCGCAGCGCTGTATGCCAGTCTCCTTGAGGGTGTGTATGCGAGCGCGGATGGAGGCCTGACCTGGTCCCCAGCCAATGCCGGCTTGCGGGCGATGGAATTCTCCTGGGGCATCGCGTACCAGCCGAGCAACCCTGCAACTTGGTACGCCCATGGTGGCGAGAACGGGATCTTCAAAACCACCGACGGAGGGGCGACCTTCTGGAATGTTACGGGCAACATCGTGGATCCGGCCAACGGTGTGATGGCGGTGGACCCCAACGACCCCCAGATCGTGTATTCCGCGGGATACCCACTCGAGGCTGCGATGGGCTCCGACTGGGTGTTCTCATACTTCGTCCGCAGCACGAATGGCGGGACATCCTGGAATCCCGTCCCGAATCTTGACACGGAGAACTGGTGGAACCTCCAGCCGTGGGGCATCGTGGCGCTTCCGACCGTACCGACGACAATTTACGCAGCCGCTTCTTCAAAGGGTGGTGTATTTAAGAGCGTCGATGGTGGCGTGACGTTTGTGCGGGTCAGCACCGGCCTTCCCTCTTCGGGCTTTGTCTTGGATTTGGCCTCATCCGACGCGCTGGGGTCGACCCTGTACGTGGCCCACGCGACGGGAGTCTTCAAGAGCACCAACGGTGGGGCGACTTGGGTCTCGGCCAGCACCGGCTTGCCGGCATCGACACAGATCCGCAAGTTTGCGGTTCACCCGACTGACCCGGCCACGCTCTACTGTGCCACCAACGCCGGCATTTTCAAAACCATCAACGGCGGCGCCGCCTGGGTGGGTGTGAACACAGGGTGGCCGCTCGCGGTGGACGGCATTACCCCGGCCGTGGCGTACGCCATCGCCATCGACCGTACCGACCCCACCGTCCTGTATGCAGCCGCAATCGTCAACGGTGTTGTGTCGGTCTGCACCACGCGAGACGGAGGCGGGACTTGGTGGCCGCTCGGCGGTGGCGCGGGCCTTGATGCCGTCAACGGAATTTGGCGCTTGGCCGTCGACCCTGCCGACCACACGCACCTGATCGCCTCGGCGCGTGGTGGGTTGTACGAGACAAAGCTCGACCTGCGCCGGCTGACCGTCAGCAAAACTGGCACCGGGTCGGGAACGGTTTCCAGCGTACCGGGTGGCATTGCGTGCGGGACGGCCTGCTACGGCGATTTTGCAGAGGGCCAGATCGTCACCCTCACCGCCGCCGCAGGCACCGGTTCGTCGTTCACCGGTTGGTCCGGTGAGGTTTGCTCAGGCACAGAACCCTGCCAGGTCACCATGAGCCAGGCGCGCAGTGTGACTGCCACCTTCACTCTGAACACCTACTCGCTGTCGGTGACCAAGGCTGGGACTGGGGGCGGCACGGTCACTTCTTCGCCGGCAGGGATCAACTGTGGAAGCACGTGTAGTACGAGCTTTAGCTACAACACCGTGGTCACGCTTAGCGCGACGGCGGATCCGGGCTCGACGTTCACTGGGTGGTCCGGTGAGGGCTGCTCGGGGACGGGCACGTGTCAGGTCACGATGAGCCAGGCGCGGACCGTCACCGCTACTTTCGGGCTGGGGGGCAGCGGGGCGACCTTCTTTGCAATCACACCCTGTCGCGTCCTCGACACCCGGAGCACGGCACCCCCCATCCTTGCGGCCGGCTCACGTCGCGTGTTTACCGTGGCTGGTTCGTGCGGTGTGCCGGCGGGGGCCAAGGCAATCGTGTCGAACCTCACGGTGGTTGGGGCAGGGGCACAGGGCGAGCTCAAGGTCATCGGGGGTCATCTGACTGCCACCACGACCTCCGCGATCAGCTTCGGGCGCTCACGGGCGCGGGCCAACAATGCCATCGTCCAATTGGCGACAGACGGGTCCGGCACCATTTCGGTCATCAACAACTCGGCGGGGACCGTCCACTTCATCCTGGACGTCACCGGGTACTTCCAATGAGGTTTACAGTTTATGGAGGGGAGGCGCCATGAAGCGCATCGAAACGACCCCAGGTTTTCTGCGGTGGGCTGGGCTTGCGGTCGCGGTTCTCGGGGTACTCGCTCCTGCGCTCGGGGAGGCTCAGACGGGTCAGCAGTTTTACGCGGTGACGCCGTGTCGGATCGTGGACACGCGGGTGGTGAACCCGCAGCAGCCGGCGCCGCGGAACACGAAGGCGACGGCGTTGCCGGTCCTCTACCCGCCGCCGTGTCCGGGTGCTGGATGCCAGCCGGAATGGACGGGTCCGACGGAGCCGGAGAACCCGCAGTACTTCAAGGTGCGGGCAGTTTCACAGTTCGACGGCACCGGGGATTGCGGGATTCCGACGGGTGCGACGGGTGTATCGGTGAACGTGACGCTCGCGCAGCCGAAGTCGAACGGGAACATTCGGCTGTGGCCGTACGGGGGTTCGATGCCGCTGGTGTCGACACTGAACGTGACGACGTCGGACAATGCGTTGGCGAACGGGGCGATCATCCCGTTGCCGGCGTACAACGCCGCGAACCCTGACATCTCGGTGCGGTTTACGACGGGAAGCCGAGTCGGCACCACCGTCCAGCTCATCCTCGACGTCACCGGCTACTTCCAGTAGACTACAACCTGCGCGCGGCAAGCAACCCTTTCATTACACCACGCCCGACCTCGCGTCTGCAGGCGCGCCTCCGCACCGAGCAGACTCTCGATCGCGACTCGTAGGCTGAGGCGCAGCGCGCTCGTCGTCTCAGGTGGGTGGAAAGATTCTCAAACCCCATTGAGGCGGTTCTCTCAGAAAATCAATCTGGGTACGGGGAGCCTGGGTGTTGCCGTTTCAGGCTTTGACGCTGGGCTTGCTACAGGGCCTGCGGGGAGTGTTGGAAGCGGTACACCGGGGCATAAGCTGGCGCTCGTCGCCCCCAATCCATGTCTTTGCAGGAGACGCACAACGCGGGCGTGGTGATCGGCTTTTCGACGGGCAATGCCGTTTCCTCCCTTAAGTGCTGCCAGATACTGTTGTTCTGAGCATTCTTGGCAATCGACCTTCGGTTCTTGGGCTTGGAAGGCGGTATCGCAGGAGCACGCGAGCATGACTCCATCTCATGTTGCGATGTTGTGCTAGAGTCGTTTTCACATTTCAGATGCTTTGTCCGGCGCATGGAACTTTGCCTGGGGATACAGGGAGACTCAACCCTAGCTTCCCTTTCGTCTTTCTGACGGAGGAGGAATCATCATGGCGAACAAGCATCGGATGTGGCCTCGGCGCCTGCTGGCCTTGTTTTCTGCGGGTGTGCTGGGCCTGATCGTTCTTGGTGGGCCAGACTTTGCTGCGGGGGAGACGCCCGAGAACCGAGCCATGCCTCGGACGGCGATGCACCTTCCTGTCCCGGCGCGGATCCGCGCCGAACGCGCCCAGGTGAGCACCCCGCGGAGCCGCAAGCTGCCTGACGCGGTGGACAAGGCCGCCCGCGGATGGGGCCTCAAACGTCCGGAAGCGCTCCAGATTCACCCCGGGGGACCCAACGGGGCTCCCGCGGCGATCTACTGTGTGGCGCCTGGAAGCCAGCTTTTCAGAGGCGGTCCACCCAGGGACGAAGCCAATCGTTTTCTCGCCGCTTTTGCCGACGTCTATGGCCTCAACGCGGATGACCTTAGCGGCGTCGAGATGGTGGAGCGACCAGGGCTAGGGCCAGGCCGAACTGAGGTTGTTATCGGCCAGACCATCGCCGGTCGTCACCTCTTCGGAGCTCGCCTGCGCCTTCACCTCGGCAGCGACGGCAGCTTCATTGCGGCGGTCGGAACGCTCTATGGCGGGCTGCGGTGGGCGGGTGAGGCGCAACTGACTTCGACGGCGGCTGCAGAGAGGGTGAGAACCTGGCTCGAGAAATCGTTGAGCGCAGAAGCAGCGGAAGCCATCCAGGTTGAGCCACGAGTGTCCCGTGGCAAAAGTGATCACTCCTCGCCGGAAAACCGACCCGATGTCGACCCAAACGCTCTGGAAGCAGTGGCATATCCGCTCGGCGACGTCGCTCATCCCGCGTGGGTGGCAGAGAACGTCGCCGCGCCCAACGGGATCGAAAGGTTTGACATTGTCGTCGATGGCCTGACAGGCGAGATCCTCGAAGTCATAGCCTTGACCGCCTACGCCGGACCCCAAGGGCTGGTATTCTCGGGACCCACGAACCCGCAGCCCTCGGGGACCCCCGGGCAGGTACCGCCGGTGCCGAATCCGCCAGCCTACGTTGCCCGGACGGTCGTGCCGTTTGTTGGCAACCCCACGATCGACCTCGCTGGGTGGGTGAGCGGCACCGAGCTCAACGGCAACAACGCCCAGGTTCGCGAGTTCCAGGCCTGGGATGGCTACTGGAGCTCGCTGACGCCTTCGGGTGGCAACGCGATCTCCGCCGCGGGAGCCGACTTCCAGTTTACTCTGAACCTAGGGGCGGGGCAGCCTGACATCCGCACCTACCCGCAGGCCACCGGAACGAACCTCTTCTACATCATCAACTTCGCCCACGACTTCTTCTACCCCTTGGGTTTTGATGAGGCGCACGGCAACTTCCAGGTCGACAACTTCGGCCGCGGCGGGACCGGCAGCGACCCGGTGCTGGCCTTCGCGCAACTCGGATCAGGGACACCTGGGTCGTCGCCATTGGCTATCTGCAACGCGTGGATGTCCACACCCTCAGCGGACGGCACCTCGCCAACGATGGCCGCCTACATCTGCGGCACATTTGGCAGCGCGCCCAACCAGTACTATACCGACGCCTCCCTCGACCCCGAGGTCGTGCTGCACGAGTTCTCCCATGGGGTCACCGGTCGGCTCGGACCGTATATGCCGTATGAAGAGCAGAGCGGGGCGATCAACGAGGGGAACAGCGACTTCCTCCCCCTCGACATGATGACGCCCTCTTCCGCCCCTCTCGCCGGTGCCTATCCCGTTGGCACGTACTTCATCCAGGACTTCACCAACGGCATCCGCAACTACCCCTACTCGACCAACATGAGCGTGGACCCCCTCACCTACGCGAACTTCGGCACGATCGCCTGGTATGGTCCGGAGGTGCATGACGACGGCGAGATCTGGGCCGTCGCAATGTGGGAGATCCGCGCCGCGCTCATCACGACGTACGGGTATAGTGAGGGGCGCAGCAGGTCCGCCCAATTGTTGTTGGACGCTTTGCAGCTCGCACCGGACTACCCCACGATGGTGGATCTCCGCGACGCACTCCTGGCCGCCGACCAGAACCGCTACGCCGGGGTGGATCTCACGCTCTTGTGGGCCGCATTTGCCAAGCGGGCTTTAGGTTTTCTCGCCGCTGGGGGGTTCGACGGCTGGTCCACCCACGTTCTCGCAGACACCTCCACGCCAACACCGGCTGCCCAGCTCGAGTTGTGGGAGACCTCGTACTACGTCGGTGAGACGGTTCGGCTGATCGTGGGTGACAGCAATACCGCGACGGCGCCTGTTGTGACGCTCACGACAAGCAGCGGCGACAGCGAGACCACCACTGCCACGCCGAACGGTCCGGTCTATGCGGCCTCGATCGCGTCCACGGACGGGACCGTGACAACCGAGGATGGGGTTTTGCAGCTTCACCCCGGCGACACCCTCACTGCCACCACGACCGATTCCAACACCGGCGGTGAGACGCCCACGCTGACCGACACCGCGGTTGTGCACGCCCCCTATACGATCACGACGCTTTCGCCTCTGTTCGATTCGGCGATGGCGACCACCCTGTGGTTCACCGGTGATGACACGGCAGGGTACAGGAACCTCCCGTTCACGTTCCGATTCTATGGTGTGGACTACACGAGCGTGTGGGTTTCGAGCAACGGTCTGCTGACCTTTGGCGCTCCGCAGGGCTGGTACTACGGGAGCCTGAGCGAGCGTCCGGCGGCCCCGGCCATCGCTGCGATCTCCACCGACCTAATCTCGAGTTCCTCCAAACCCAGCGAAGGCGTGTTCTACTACTCGGGCCTGGATCGTTTCACGGTGCGCTGGACCGCCGAGGAGTATGGGACCGGTCAGCCTGTCAACGTGGCGGTGACGTTGTTCCCCGACGGCTCGATCCGGCTCGATTACGGCCCCGGGAACACGCTGACGGCCCCCTATCATTACGCTACGGTCGGTTTGATCCGCGGGACCGAGACGTTTTGGCAGTCCGTCCCCGGCTACGACAATGCCGCCAGCCTGGACAGCGCGAACAGCGTGCTGCTGACCCCCACTGCCGACTGCTCGGTGGTCGTCACCATCTCCGGGCCCACGGACGGCGGGTGCACCGGCACGCCACACACGCTCGACGCCGGTGCCGGCTACTCGTCGTACCAGTGGTCCACAGGCGAAACTACCCAAACCATCTCGGTCACTGAGTCAGGGACGTACGCAGTCCGGGTCACCGATGGTTCGGGGTGCAGCGGCGTCGCGACCCACGCAATCAGCTACACAGGAACAGCACCGGTCATCACCGGCGATACCTGGGTGTGCCAGGGCGGCGCGGGCATCATCCTCGACGCCGGCGCGGGGTATAGCAGCTACCAGTGGAGTAAGGGCGGGGTGCCGATCCCCGGTGCCACCAGTCAGACGCTCACAGTTACGACCGCCGGGAGCTACGCGGTCACGGTGTCGGCCGCGTGCGGGAGCGTCACCTCGGCACCACACGTGGTAACCGGCGGACCGCTCACGACCCCGGTGATCAGCGGGCCGGCCAACCTGTGTGCCGGTGCGACCATCACCCTGGAGACCTCGGCCGGCTACGACAGCTACCAGTGGTACCGGGGTGGCGTTGTCATCTCGGGTGCCATGAGCCGAACGCTTTCCGTGTCTGCGACTGGCAGCTACACCGTAGCGGTCAGCCGCGGCGGGTGCACCGCGTCCAGCGCGGCCTTTGTCGTGGGGAGCAGTTGCAGCCCGAGCCCCAAAGTGTTCTGGGTGCGGGTGGACGACAGGGCGGGGGGTAACGGCAACCGGACGCTCGACCCCGGGGAGTCGGTTCTGCTGGATGTGACGCTGGTCAACGCGGGTCCAGTGGCACTGACCGGGATCAACGCGACATTGTCGAGCGGGGTGTCGGGCGTCACAATCACCCAACCCGCGAGCGCCTATCCCGATCTCGATCCCTGGCGCACGGGGACAAACTCGACTCACTTCGCGGTCATGGTGGCGCCCAGCGTCGCCTGCGGGGGGACCTCGCTCGGTCTCACGCTGGGGCTCAGCACGACCCAAGGTGCCTTCAACCTGCCGCTAAACCTGGCGACGCCGTTGGCCAGCAGTGACTGGGCCGCAGTCGGGCCAGTCGGACCGGATCAGGACAACACTCCTGCGACGAACATGGTGGTGTACGACACGGCGCGGTCGCGGCTGGTGGACATCACGGGGAACGAGACGTGGGAGTGGGACGGGGCGTTCTGGACTAAGAGGGTTGGGATTGGCACGCCGTACTTCCGATACGGCAGTAGCGCCGCGTACGACCCTATCGGGCATCGTACCGTTGTCATTTCCGAGTTCTGGAACGGCGATGCCCAGGAATACCAGACCTGGGAGTACGACGGGACGGCCTGGACGCAGCGAAGCGACGTCACGACCACCCCGTGGCTCTGGTACTCGGCGATGACCTTCGACTGGCGCCGTGGCAGGGTGGTTGCCTTCGGCGGCTACGATGCGTCGTGGAACTACACCAACCAAACCTGGGAGTACGACGGCGCGGCCTGGAGTGCCGTGACGACGGCGCACACGCCGCCCGCGCGGGGCGACCATGGGCTCACGTTCGATCCGGCGCGCGGTCTGGTCCTCCTGGCCGGCGGGTATGGCGACTCGGGTGTGTTCGCCGACGCCTGGGAGTACGACGGAGCTGACTGGACACCCGCAGTCCCTCTGCCCTGGTCAACGTGGGGCCTCGCGCTCGTGTACTCGCCGCTCCATGGTGGTGTGCTCGGCATTGCTCCGGGAACGACTGTCCTCCTGTACGACGGCTCCGCTTGGACCACGCTGCCTGACGCCCTTCCCGACCCACTCGGCTCTGTCGGCACATCCTTTGATGCCGCCCGCCAGCGGGTCGAGGTGGTGAGCGAGTACAACAACAACCTCTACGAGAGCAGCGGCGCGGCGTGGTCGCGGGCACGCGCCGAGCAGGCCCCGGGCCGGGAGGCGCCGGCGGTGGCATACGACCCGGTGCGGAAGGTCACCGTGCTCGCGGGAGGGTATGATTACTACTCCTTCACCGACACATGGGAGTACGACGGCGCCTCGTGGCGGAGCGTCGATACGCCGACGCCCGCCCCGTGGTCGATCCAGTCCATGGTGTTCGATCAGGCCCTGGGCAAGATGCTCGCGGTGACGTACTCGTGCGAGACCTGGACCTATGACGGGATCAACTGGGTCAAGCTCTCGCCCGCAGCGGCACCGCTGCCGGCAGGCTCCAGCTACAGATATAGCTTCGGCCTGGCGTATGACGGCGCGCGAGCCAAAGTTGTGCTTTTCGGTGGTGTGTATTATTCCTCTGGATCTGTCTATCTGAACGACACGTGGGAGTTCAACGGGAGCACCTGGAGCAAGATCGCCACGCCCTCGTCCCCGCCCCCTCGTGATTATCCCGGCTTCGCCTACGATCCCGTCCGTCATGTGACGGTGCTGTACGCTGGGGAAGGGACCATCTCGGGAAGTTGGACGACATTCTCCGACACCTGGGAGTACAACGGGAGCACCTGGACGCAGGCTCTCCCCAGCGTGAATCCCGGAGAAGTCACCTATCACCGGATGGTGTTCGACTCAACCCTTGGCGCCCTGGTCGCCTACGGGGGTTGGCTCGGTTATGCGGCATGGACCTACGACGGGGTCACGTGGTCGCCGGTCAGCACGGTGTCGTTGCCCGACGGGTATTGGTTTTACGGCCTCGCGTATGATTCCGATCGCGATCGCTTGATCGTCACCAACGGCGCGAACACATGGGAGCTCAATGTTGCCTGCGCCATCTACTGTTCCTCGCCGTCAGCGCCCGTGGTGACAGCACCGGCTGTCGCCACGAGCGGGATTGGCTACTCGGTGACCTGGACCGCCACCAGCGGCGACAGCACCTACGAGTTGCAGGAATCCATGTATCCGAGCTTCGTCGGGGCAACGACCATCTTGGTGAGTGGCACGGGCAATGGGTTCAGCCACACCGTGATATCTGGGACAACCTACTACTACCGGGTGCGCGCCAAAGTCATGTGTAAGGGATCGCCCTTCTTTTCGAGTTGGTCGGCCACTCGCCAAACGATCGTTAGCCCGGCGGTCGCCGGAGCACGCTACTACAAACTGACCCCTTGTCGTGTCCTCGACACCCGGAGCACGGCAGCTCCCATCCTTGCGGCCGGCTCACGTCGCGTGTTTACCGTGGCTGGTACGTGCGGTGTGCCGACGGGAGCCAAGGCGATCGTGTCGAACCTCACGGTGGTTGGGGCGGGGGCACAGGGCGAGCTCAAGGTCATCGGGGGTCATCTGACTGCCACCACGACCTCCTCGATGAGCTTCGGGCCCTCACGGGCGCGCGCCAACAATGCCATCGTCCAATTGGCGACAGACGGGTCCGGCACCATTTCGGTCATCAACAACTCGGCGGGGACCGTCCACTTCATCCTGGACGTCACCGGGTACTTCCAATGAGGTTTACAGTTTATGGAGGGGAGGCGCCATGAAGCGCATCGAAACGACCCCAGGTTTTCTGCGGTGGGCTGGGCTTGCGGTCGCGGTTCTCGGGGTACTCGCTCCTGCGCTCGGGGAGGCTCAGACGGGTCAGCAGTTTTACGCGGTGACGCCGTGTCGGATTGTGGACACGCGGGTGGTGAACCCGCAGCAGCCGGCGCCGCGGAACACGACGGCGAAGGCGTTGCCGGTCCTCTACCCACCGCCGTGTCCGGGTGCTGGATGCCAGCCGGAATGGACGGGTCCGACGGAGCCGGAGAACCCGCAGTACTTCAGGGTGCGGGGAGTTTCACAGTTCGACGGTACCGGGGATTGCGGGATTCCGACGGGTGCGACGGGTGTATCGGTGAACGTGACGCTCGCGCAGCCGAAATCGAACGGGAACATTCGGCTGTGGCCGTACGGGGGATCGATGCCGCTGGTGTCGACACTGAACGTGACGACGTCGGACAATGCACTGGCGAACGGGGCGATCATCCCGTTGCCGGCGTACAACGCCGCGAACCCTGACATCTCGGTGCGGTTTACGACGGGAAGCCGAGTTGGCACCACCGTCCAGCTCATCCTCGACGTCACCGGCTACTTCCAGTAGCCACCAAGTGTGAGAGATAGCATTAGTGGGGGGCGCAATCCATGGCGCCCCTCGGGGTTGATGCGTGATGGGAATCCAGCTGGCACGGGGTGACATCCCTCCTACCTGAGCCTGGCCGAGAGGGCACTTGGCCGGGCGTGCGCAAGGCCAGTACAGTTTGTGGCCGGCGGCAAACGCAGCGCCAGTCCTCGCCGTCAGCCGAGCATCCTTTCGCGGCCGGCGGGACTTCGAAATCGAGGGCCGGCAGATGACTTCGGACCCACTTCCGGTGGACCTGTCCGCCTGCACGAAGGCGGAACATCTCGCCTTTGGAGGGGAACCTGACGGTCCGGGACTCCTGGGGTGAGGGCCAGCCCCGCGGTTCGGCGTCTTCGGGGCCCACTGCTCGCACAGGGCGAACCCGCTCACGGACCCGGAAACCGAGTGCGCGTCGTTCGTGGAGTGGTCACGATCCTGATGATAGAGCGGAAGGAAAGCTGGAGAGGGTCCGCGCGTGATCGCTCCGCGGAGCTCCACGGCAGTTTCACCGGCGACAGGACCGGCGCGCACGTCGAACACGGGGTGGTTCAGGGCGACGGCCTCCGGCTCCGATACGGTCGGACCGCTTCGCGGGCCATCCTCTGGTACGATGGCCGCGGTGGACGAAGACATGGGACCCCGAGATATGACTGCGGAAGAGAGGGAAATCCACGCGAAACGCACTCCTGAATGGAGCGGTCTCTCAAGTCCCGCCACGTCACCGGCTGGATTCCCGATGCGCCTCGCGGCGCGGAGTCCACGGACGGGGAACCACCGGGGACCTCACTCAGCGTGATCGAGCGCCCGGTCCTCTACGTCCACATCCCGAAGACGGCTGGCACGTCGGTACGTACCCTTCTCAAGCGAGTCTGCGTCGGTCGCAGCATCGTCGAGATGCCGCTCCGCCGGGAGGGTAGAGCGGCAGCAGCCCGAGGGTTCGGGGCGCGCGATGTCGTCGTCGGGCACGTGGGCTACGGCCTCAAGGAGAGGTTTCCCGGCAACCCCTTTGTCTTCACGTTCCTGCGTGAGCCGATCGCCAGATCTCTCTCCAACTTCTCCTTTCTCCAACAGCGTTCCATTGATCCTGCAGTTGCCGAGGACGCAGCAGACTTCGTCGCGGCAAAGGGCATGTCGTTGGGCGATTTCCTTTGCGAGGAGCCTGCTGCCGCCTCTCGTCATCTTGGGAACCTCGCCGTCTGGTTCCTGACACGCGACGGCATCGAACCACGCGAAGACCTCAGGGGGCTGGATCGGAGTGACTTGGAGAGCGCCAAGCGGAATCTCGAACAGCTCGATCTCATCGGGCTCGTTGAGCGGATGACTGAGTCGGTGCTGTCGCTTCTGTGGGTTCTCGGTTGCTCGCCAACATCCATGCGACCCCTGCCGTTCGAGAACACTCTGCAATCACGCCTCACTATCGACGATCTCGATGAAGCGACGCTGCGACTCCTGATTGACAGGTGTTCGCTCGATCTCGAGTTGTACGACTTCGCGTCCCAACTGTTTCGAAGCCGACTCGCGCAACAGCTGCCGCTGATTGCTGCTTGGCTTTCGGAAGAGTCGGATGACCCTCTCCTATCCGGGAGCGGGTTCGCTGGCGTTCTGGAGCTTGTCCGGGAGGAACTCGACACCCGGCCTGGGTACGCGGGGCGCGCGCAACGAGAAGGCGCGCCGACGTTGCTACAGAGGGTCGAGGCTGCCGAAGCCCGGTACCAGAAGGTGAATGAGCGGATGCTGGCGATGGAGAGGTCGAAGCCTTGGCGACTTGCGCAGTACTTTCGTGGTCTCGCGGGGCGCCGGTGGTAGGGGCACAGCGGGGAGATCGGTCAAGTCCTGCAAGGCTTGCCGGCCCCGAAGATCATGTTGCCGGGAGCGGCAGACCGATGACACACTGCCTCGTGCCTGCCCTGTGAACCGGCTTGCCGGCGAGGTTTTCGCGGGGCGCTTAGCATTGCGGTTTGCTGTACCTGGGATGGGTGCGTTATGGAAAGTTATCGACTGTCAGTTTTGGAGATGCTCGAGGCCGAGAGCATCCACATCGTGCGCGAGGTGGCTGCCCAGTTCGAGCGGCCGGTCGTGCTCTATTCGGTTGGCAAGGATTCCTCGGTCCTCGTCCGGTTGCTGCAGAAGGCGTTCGCACCGGGGAGGATACCGTTTCCGCTCCTGCACATCGATACCGGGATGAAGTTCCCCGAGATGTACGAGTTCCGCGACCGGTACTGCCGGGAGATCGGGGCAGAGTTGCACGTCCACAGGAGCTGTGACGGCGGGAACGAGAAAGTCAACCCGTTCCGTCTCGGCACGGTGAGATGCTGCGGCATCCTGAAGACCCAGGGACTGCTCAACGCTCTCCGGGCCGGCGGATACGACGCGGCGCTGGGCGGTGCCAGGCGGGACGAGGAGCGGAGCCGGGCGAAGGAACGGATCTTCTCGTTTCGCGATGCCCACGGGCAATGGGACCCGCGGGGCCAGCGGCCCGAACTCTGGGACCTCTACAACGGGCGAATCGGTCCGGGCGAGAGCATGCGGGTCTTTCCGATGTCGAACTGGACCGAGTTGGACGTCTGGGCGTACATCCTGCAGGAGTCGATCCCGGTTGTTCCGATGTACTTCGCGGCCGAACGTGCTGTCGTTCGGAGAGGGGGCCAGCTGATTCCTCTCGAGGGTCCGATTTCGCTCCGCGACGGCGAGCGCGCGGAGACCGTCTGGTGTCGGTTCCGGACGCTTGGCTGCTACCCGTGCACCGGTGCCATCGCTTCGCGCGCCGGCAGCGTTCCGGAGATCATCGAGGAGCTTCTGGAGGCCGAGAACAGCGAGCGGGTCACTCGCGTCATCGACCACGACGTCGACGCGTCGATGGAGCAAAAGAAGCGAGACGGCTACTTCTAATGGATATCGCGGAGTTCCTGCGCGACCTCGAGCGGACGGAGCTTCTGCGCTTCGCGACCGCCGGCAGCGTCGACGACGGCAAGTCGACCCTCATCGGGCGCCTCTTGCTGGCGACCCGCAGTATCTTCAGCGACCAGATCGCGGCGGTCGAGAGAGCCTCGTTGAACCTCAACCGTGAGGAAACGGATCTCGCCATGTTCACAGACGGCCTCAAGGCCGAACGTGAGCAGGGTATCACGATCGACGTCGCATTTCGCCAATTTCGAACCGGGAGCAGGCGATTTATCATCGCGGACGCGCCCGGTCACGAGCAGTACACACGGAACATGGTCACAGGAGCGTCGACCGCCAGTCTCGCGGTCATTCTTCTCGACGCCCGGCTGGGCGTGCTGCCTCAGTCGAGGCGCCACGCGTTCATCGCCTCTCTCCTGGGGATCCCGCGCGTTCTGGTGCTCGTGAACAAGATGGACCTCGTCGACTACTCGCAATCCGTCTTCGAGAACGTGCGACAGCAGTACGAGGACTTCTGCCGCCGACTCGATGTCAAGGACATCAGCTACATTCCGGTCAGCGCCCTCCGCGGCGACAACGTTGTCGAGAAGAGTCCCCGCACCCCGTGGTACCAGGGGCTTCCGTTTCTCAGCCATCTCGAACGCGTCTACGCCGGGAGTGACACGAACCTCATCGATCTTCGCTTTCCGGTGCAGTTGGTCCTGCGGCCAAACGCCGACTTCCGCGGCTACGCGGGCAAGGTCGTGTCGGGTGTCGTCCGGGTCGGCGAAAAGGTAATGGCCCTTCCTTCCGGCGGCGTCAGCTCCGTGACTCGAATCCTGGTGGGAACCCGCGGGGTTGATTATGCGTTCCCGCCGCAGTCGGTCGTGGTCTGCCTGGCGGACGAGCTTGACGTCAGCCGCGGTCACGTGTTCGTCCACCCGGCCAACCTTCCGCTGGTCGAGAGCGATCTCGAGGCGATGCTGGTGTGGATGGGCGATCAACCATTGTCGGTGGGCAAGAGCTATCTGATCGGACACACCACTCGGATGGTGCGGGGTCACATCAGCGGCGTTCACTACCGGGTGGAGCCCGACGACCTGCACCGTCGCCCGGCCGATACGCTCGCTCTCAACGAGATTGGCCGCGTCGATCTCGGCCTCCAGCAGCCTCTCATCTACGACGAGTACCGCCGCAATCGCTCTACGGGGAGCTTCATCGTGATCGACCCGCTCACCAACGCCACAGTCGGGGCCGGTATGATCATCGAGCGCAGCAAACATGTGGGTTCCCTTCTGAAGAAGCTCCGCCGCGTGACACCGGAGTTCGAGCCTGCGCTGCCGCAGAGCAGGGTCGCTCCCGAAGACCGCAGCCGGCTGCTCAACCAGCGGCCGCTGGCGATCTGGCTGACGGGGCTCTCCGGGGCGGGCAAGTCATCGATCGCCTATGCGCTCGAAAAGCGCCTACTGACGGAAGGTCGTCTCGCGTACGTCCTCGATGGCGACAGCATTCGGCATAGCTTGAACACCGATCTGGGCTACTCTGCTGTGGACCGGAGCGAAAACATCCGTCGGGCGGCGGAGTTGACACGACTCTTCGTCGATGCGGGTCTGATAGTCATCACCGCGTTCATTTCCCCGTTCAGGGAGGACCGACTCCGGGCTCGCGGGATCGTGGGGTCCGAGAACTTCGTTGAGGTCTTCGTGGACGCGCCGCTGGAAGTCTGCGAATCCCGTGATGTCAAGGGGCTTTACCGCAAGGCCAGGGCGAACGAGTTGAGCGAGGTCACGGGTATCTCGTCGCCCTACGAGCCTCCCGAGTCGCCCGAGATTCATGTCCGGACCGACCAAATGACGATCGATGAGACCATCGAGGTGATCCTGGACAGCTTGAAAGGGAAGTTTGCCGGCCGGGACAGCGACCGGAACAGGTGAATCGCTTTCGAGCGATCCCGCTCGCGCGGGGCCCGAAAGCACACTGATCTGGACCGTCAAGAACCGACCGGGAACAGTCAGTGTCCAGGAAAACCCGCTCAACCGGGAGTTGCTGCGCGGGCGGCAGCGATTCGCTGGGGACGATCCAGTGGTTCGGATCGGACGCTGGGCCGGGGCCCGGCTTGCCGCCGAGGAGCGCTGGAGGGATCCGCTCGGCGGGGCGGCACGTGCCGGAAGCTAGATCGAACACAGGATCACAAGCCGATCGCGCGGGCGCACGTGGGCCGGCCAAGTCACCGCGTTGGTGCAAGGTGTCTCGTTCTCGTGCCAACACTCCAACCCTGCGGAGGTCGAGAGGATCGCCCGTGCCATCCCGCTGTCACCCCAACCCTTTTTCGTCTCCGTCTCAGCGGCAGATTGGGAGGCCCGGCCGCACCACGACGCAATGTGGGCGGCATTGCGACCCGGTTGCCGACCATCAATGGCTACCTGAGCACCTGTCCGCGGGGATACGACCTTCTGGCAGTGGCACGCACCGATGCCCAACTCGCAGAGGTCGAGCGCCGGCTCGTCAGGTGTTTTGAGCGAAACGGCCTCGACGCGTGGCACGTCGCCTGGGTCCACGATGGTCGCCTGCGGCCATCTCATAATCGCACCTACAGCCGCGTGAGTCGGCAAAGGCCGCGTGCAGTCCTATGTTCGTCCGCCCTTCTCCCCAACCACATAGTGCCAAGCGCCCGAGAGGTTGTCGACGCAGCCCTTGGTCAGGTCTCCGTGCAGGAGCGAGCAGAAGTCCTTCTCTGTTGTGAGCGGTGAGCCATCGGGAACGATTGAGCTTCCGGCCTCGAAGAACGGAACGTTGTGAAAGAGCAGCTCGCCTTCGTGCTCGGCGACTGCCAGCGGCATCAAAAAGAAGTTGGTGCCGGAGTGGTTACTGACGTTCTTGGAGAGGAAACGAAAAGTGGCAGGTGATGGCTCGAACGCAATGATGCGGCCGCTATGGGAGAGGTGGGCAAGTGCCAGCGGAAAGATCCCGATGTTGGCACCCGCGTTGAGGCGGGTGAAGCTGCGACCGGCCAACAGCCGAAATGCGCAGAGTGGGTGCTGTCGGTGAGGTCGGCTCCTTGGGGAATGTCGCGTTAGTAGGCATCTGACGGTTCACCGGAGAGATCCAACCGTTTCCCCAGAAGAAAGGCTGTCTTACCCACCGGAGTAATGGTCTGAACCTTGCCGGGCGGTATCGCGCGGGAGACGGGCAGCTGTCTTTCGTTCAAAGTTCTGGGATAGGGCGATCTCGTCAAGGTGTGCCATGATGCGGCGAGCACACACGCTGAACGAGAAGTCGCATGCGATGTGTGCCGCCGCCGCGCGCCCGACCTCGGCGGCCTCCGCGCGGTGCTCAAAAACGTGGCGCATGAGGGAGGAGAGTTGGGCGGCGTCCGGGTCGGCCAGCCCGAGGCTGGTCTGCTCCGCGCTGGACGGCGGCCTGGGAGAGGGGCCGTTTGCCCGTGCCCGGTAGAACGTCGTCACGGAGACGTCCTCGCTGTAGGGGGCGCCATCGCAGGCGATCACCGGAAGGCCGCACGCCATCGCCTCTAGAAGCGAGGTATCCCAGGCGTCACCCGCGGGCAGCGCCAAAAGACAGTCACTCGACCGGTAGAGCGCCGGAAGCTGGTGGTATGGGATGGGGCGGTTGACGAGGAGGCGGATCCGGGCACCCCAAGCTTTTAGCCGCAGAGCTGCGACCTCGTCTGCGATTCGGCTCGCAGCCTCACGGCTGGTAACCTTGCAAACCAGCACTGCACGTTCACGGTGGGAGAACGCCGCGTTGAACGCCTGGAGCAACGTTTGCGGCGCTTTCTGCGTGTTCCAATCGAAGACGGCGAGAAAAACGCAGTCTCCCCAAGGGTTTCGAAACGCCGTAGCTCCTGGATGGAAGTAGTCCGTGTCGACGCCAATGGGCATGACAAGCGACGGCCGTGTCAGACCGGAGCGCCGGAAAGCATCGCGGCCAGCCGACGTCGGAAACCAAGTCTCGTCGAGCTTGTTCGCCTTGCGGACGGACGCGGCCACCGTCTCTTCTGCGCCAGGAGTTGTGAAGCCGATCCTGTACTTCCCGGTGCACCGATCGGGGGCATCGGCGGGTCCGAGGGTCACGGCTATGTCGGGGCGCCGGAACTTTCGCGCCGAGAGGGCCTGCACGTACGGATCGAGAGCGTCGGGAAGCGGTGGGCACGTCGCTACCGGGAGCTGCGAGAGATCCGGTGAGTAGGCCATCCGCACACCTTGTCCGTCCAGCTCGCACACGAGCTTGCGGTCCGCGCCGGTGAACCGCAGGGTCGGGGAGACGATCGAGCACCAGCTCACCTTGTAGCGGTAGCGTGCTTGCAGCTTGGCCTGCCAGAGCTGGCGGAAAATCTGCCAGCTTTGATCGTACAAACTGCTTGTGGTGGATGGTTGACCCTGTGTGGACCCCGCAATGACGTGCAGAATCGAGACGCTCCCGCAGGAGAAAATCCGGAACCCTGCCTCGCGGGCTCGGAGGCAGTAATCGGTGTCCTCGAAGTACGTCTGGTACTCCTCCGGGAGGCCGCCGACTGAGATGACCACCTCGCGCCGGATGTAAGCACAGGCGAAGATTATGGTCGGGACCTCGCGATCTTGGCCGTACTGGCCCACGTCCTTCTCCCAGACCCCAATAAAGTGGCCCCGGCACGTGTCTGGGATGACATACGCTCCGATGCAGGAGAGGACTTCCGGTGACAGCAACAGGCGACAGCCGACGATCCCGATGTCGGGAGCGCTGTGCGCGGTCTCCTGCAGGCGCTCTACCCAGCCGGGCTGGAGAATCTCCGTGTCGTTGTTGAGCAGCAGGACGTCGCTCTCGGGATCGGTCGCGGACAACCCGAGGTTGTTGCCGCGGACGAAACCCACGTTCGCCTCGCTGCGGATCATTCGGACCCAGGAGATCTCTCGGAGGGCATTAGGGGTCTCGTCGGTGCTGCCGTTATCGACGACGATGATCTCAACGTCGGCGAGGTCAGTATGGCGGCGGATCGACTCCAGGCAACGTGAGGTCAGGTCCCACCGGTTCCAGCACAGGATGATGATGCTGACCTTCCGCCTCATCGGTCGCGCCGGCGAGCCGCCAGTGACTCCCAGATCCGCTTCAGCTCCGTCTTGACGTCGGACGCCATCGGCTGCGTTGCTTCCTCGCTGGCGGGGAGAATCTGCACACCGCGGCTCAACCCCTGGAGGACAGCGACCGCCTTGTCAGCGGGTAGACTTGCGGCCAAGGCCCACACGAACTCCTTCAAAACGTCGAGCTCGTCCTCGAGAGCCTCCGCCCGGGCTCGCCAGTACTCGATGGGGCGATCCTGGGGTTTCTCTACCAACGTCGCCCCGCCAGCCGTCTGAGAAACTCGACGAGCTTCCAAGACTTTGAAACCTTGATCGCCTGGATGGTTTCCTCTAGCAGCCTTGCCTCTTCGGCAAGCCTCGCTCGCTCCTGTTCGACGCGCAGCACCTGCGATTCCAGGAGGCGGATCCTGAACCTTGCCTCTTCGAGGCTCACCTCCTCTTGTGCAAGCTGCTCGAGCAGCGTCGCCTCAGAGCCTGCCCCGACCTGCTGCGGGTCAGGAGGAGGTCCGGATGTGCTGCCGTTGGATGGAGTCGTGGCACACCTCCCTTTTCGCAATCCTACCGTAGGTCGTCGGGATGGTTTTGAATACGGGGCTCCAGGGCAGCAAGTCGTTGCTCGAGTTCCGCGGTGTAATCGAGGAGAGTCTTGAAAAGCTCCCGATCGTGTTCTCTGGCAACGCCGAGGTCGCGGATGCGCTTAGCCGTCCGCTTGAGGAAACCAATGGTGCGTTGCACGGCCGACCGTGGTTCCGGTGTCTGCAGAGCGCTGCGCTCCCGGATGCTGTCCCAGCGCGCGAAGGCGGCCTCGAGGGTCTCGCGACGGGAACTAGCCCTCGTGTCCCCTCGCTGTGACGCGTACGGTGCCGCTCCCGATTTGCCGGGGCCCGTGGTTGCTGGATCGGGCGCGCTCCTGAGTCCAGCGGCCAGGTCTGCGGCGGCTTTCCTGATCGTTGAGCGGAGGCTCTCGGTTGGTCTGGCCCAGGAGTTGTCGCGCGCCGGGTAGGAGGCGGTCTTTCGAAGCACCATGTGGACCGATCCGAAAACCTGGCCTCCGTGTACCAGCACAAGGTGGGGCAAATAGCGGTGCCCATCGCGGATCTCGTCCAGGCTGGTGGCCAGGTCCCTGCGGGTAGCCAAGGTCGGGTCGGAAACGGTCGTGTCGAGCGGGTCGACCGGTTCCAGCCCGCTCGCTTCGACGATGTAATGGCGCAGCTTGTCTTTGTCGAAGAGGAGCACACCCTCCCACCCTTCGGCGTTCGTTGGGCCGGCGATCAGCAGCTCGGCCGCGAGGCTCAAGATGCCTCCCGGCTTGAGCACTCGGCCCATCTCGTACGCAGACGCGGCAACCGACGTCCAGTCGCCGAAGTGTTCGATCGAGCTGGACGAGAACGCCGCGTCCACGCTCCCGTCCGGAAGGCTGAGAAGCCGCCCGTCCATGTGCTGCACGGTCAACCGGGAGCGGTCAAAGGGGTACTTGGAGAACCGTTCCGGCTCCACGAGCATGGCGGCCGGAGCGTCAGTACCCGAGCGCGCTGGACTGAGGTAAAGATCCGTGGCGATGACCGTTCCGACCTTTTCCGTCAGGTAGAACAGCGTTCTTTCGGTTCCGGCTCCGACTCCGAGAATCGTCGCGTCGCGGTGTAGGACGCCGAAGTCGCGGAACGCCCGGACCGCCATCGCGATCACCCAGTGCTGACGGTCCTCGTACCCGACGGGGAAGGAGGGTCCGCCGCTGGCTGCCTCCAGGGGGAAGATCTCGCGAATGAGCGAGGCAAGGCCGGGGTCTCGAAAGTCCTCTATGCCGCAGGCCTTGTTGTACGGGAGGGGTGTCGCTGCATCGGTTTTCGTCTGCATCTCGCTCACCTCTCGAAGCGATTGATGAAGCAGCTCCTCGACAACGGTCCTGTAGTTCTCGGACATACGCCACAGGGTCGCATGTTCGAGATAGTACTCCCGGGCAGCGCGGGACATCTCCTCTCGCTTGCGAGGGTCGCTCGCTAGCGTTTCGAGGAACGAGGCGAGGACCGACGCCTCCGAGTCGCCGACCGGCACGAACGCGCAGAAGCTCGTGGGAAGGAACGCCCACTCTTCGAGCTTGGTGACGGCGACCGGCTTGCCGGCGGCTATGGCGCGCATCAGCGTTGCGGACATCTGCTTGCGAAACGGGTAGCGGAGGTTGACGACCACGTCACAGGCGACGAGAAGCTCGTCCCACTCTCGGTCGGAGACGCGCCCGAGAACATGGACGCTCTGGCCCAGGCCGAGCTCGAGAGCGCGTGTCCGTATTCGCGCCTCGTACTCGCGGCTGGTGAACGCCCCGACAATGACAAGTTGGGCATTGTGTTGGGGTCTGTCGTCGGAGCCGCTCCGGTCGGGTAATTGCAGGCGTGCAAGCGCCTCCAGTACGACCTCGATGCGTTTCACGGAGTGCGCGATGCCAAAGATACCTATCACATAGGCATCGGCGCTCAGACCGTGACGCTCGCGGAGTGCGGGCACCGAATCCCCGACACCCGCAATAGGATCCTTGACACCCATTGGAAACCAGGACACCTTCGAGCCAGGATACCGTGCCTCGAGCTCCCGCTTGGCGTCCGGGTAGTGCACGATAACTGCGCGGCTGGTACCGACGATCTCTCCCAGCATCGGGTTACTTGTCAGAAACCCTTCAAGCGCCTCGTGTCGGGCTCCCGGACCCGTTTTTTTGATCCGCTCGAAATCTCGGACTGCCGCGGGGCCCTCCAGGCGGGAAAGCGTCTTCCTGAAGTTTCTTGAGAGGCTACCGGTGCCGCGAAGATGGTAGAGCACGTGGCTCCAGGTCAGGTCGTGGAGCACGACCACGCCTGGCCACTTCGTGACCCCCTCCGCCATGAAAACGTGAAAGTGCGACGCCCCCATCTGATACATCACAAGGTCGAAGCCTTTCAACGTAAAGCGTCGGTCGAAGGCCGAGTGGTGATAGACGCGAAAAGCGTCGGCCATTCTCGCTGATGGCTCGAAGCCGGAGTCCACGAACAGCTCGATGTCCGCCCACTGGGCGAGGAACGGCACAAGCTCACCACTGTAGTCAGCGACGCCGCTTTCCTGGGGCGGCAGGGGGGTCCACATGGCGATGCGAGGTCGCCGCCGACCGGCCTGAATCCTCGACGCTTGCTTGGCCGTCTCGTACGAGGCGAGAGTGCTCTCTCCCAACGCACTCGGCGAGAAGCGGCTAGCTTGCCGCAGGCCGATCTCCTTCAGCAACCGACGGCGTGCTTCGTCGCGGTCAAGTGCCTCGATGGCCTGCGCGAATGCCGTTGGTTCATCCGGGTCAACGAGGATGCCGGCATCACCGACGACCTCAGGAACGGCGCCTGCACGGGCAGCTATGACAGGCGCCCCGCACTGCATCGCTTCCAGGACAGGCAGGCCAAAACCCTCGTGCCGGGACGGGTGAACGAAGAGATGGGCCGCGTTGAAGAGCGCGGCCATCTCGTCGTCTGACACGAATCCGGTCGGCAGGGCGGTGTCCGCAATGCCGAACTCCTTCAGCCAGACGCGAAGCACGCCCTGCTCCTCCGCGGTGGTGTCAAAAGCGAGCACCAGCGGGTGTCGGGCGCGCCACGACTCAGGCAGGAGCGCAAAGGCCCGCAGAAGGGTGCGCAGGTTCTTGGCGTGATGCAGGTGCGAGACGCAGAGCACGAAGCCCTCGGGGATCGGGGTGCCGGTCCGGCGCCCAAGACTGGAAATGTGAGACCACACCTCGTCCTGAGGCAGCGGCCGGAAGCATGCGTCTGCGAATGGGTACGCCAAAGAGATCCTCTCACGCCCGATCCCAAGGTACGCGCAGGCCTCTTGGCGGGAGAATTCGGAGATGGCGATTAGGCGGTCCGCATGCCTGAGGCAGCGGCACACCCGCGAGAAAAACTGCCGCACCGGCGCGCCCGGATCACCCGGGAGGTACTGATCCGGGTAAACGAGCGGGATCAGGTCGTAATGGTTGAAGACGACGGGGCAGCAGTCGTGGGCGACGAGCCTCGGCTCGATGAAGAGAAACGGTACCGGCACGTGATACAGATCAAGATCGAGCTGATCGAGCCATCGCTGGGACTGCGAGCCCGTCCGCAGATATTCCTCGGGCTGATACGCCGCCGGGTTCGGCTTGCAGAGCGCGGCAGGGATTTTGACGGTCTTCACGTTCTTCGCTGCCGTGATTGCCGGATCCAGGCTCGATCTGTCGGCATCGGGGCGACACACGAGGACGTACTGGTTCTGGTGATCGAGCCGCAGAACCTCGCGGAGCTGTTGCTGAGAGTACCGGCCTACACCGCGGTTGAGGGCGGACCGCCCATAGGAGAGAAACCTGAAGTCGAGCCCTATCCGCATTCAGGTCCGCCAGTATGCCTCAGGCGGTGAACTTCGTCACGCGGCGTGGAGGTCCGAACCGTGGACCTCGCTGAGCATGCCAGTCCCGAGCGGAGACGGCACTGCACGCGCAGGTGTGACCGGCGCCAAGGCTGCGGTGATGCCCGGACCGCTTCTCGTGCCCGGTGTGACAGACGCCCTGGGGCCGATCGCTTTTTCGGAATCGTAGCACGCTGTCTCCAGCCCGGGGTTGCGCGTGGTCGCAGGAGGAGTGCGGGCTCTCCGCTTGGCGGCAGGCCGAGTGCTGGTTCAGGGTGGGGCCTCCCCTCGAAGATGAGAAAACGGTCTCTTGTGGGCTCGCCGGCGGTAGTGCTAGCCTTTGGCGATGAAGCGTTTGAGCGTTCCGCTCCGGGGGCGAGCCTGGAGCTCGCGGCCCGGGTGGCGGGTCGGTGAGGCGTGATGGGCCGGCCACATAGACGCGTGGACCTGACGCTGGCGCGGCGGTGCCGGCACGCTGCCCCGCCGCGCGTGTTCGCCGGTCCGGTGTCCCCCTGGCATCCATGACACCGATGGACCCGGAGGCACAAGCCCGAGGCGGCGACCGCCGCTCCCACGACGTGGGGGCGCCTCCGCTCTCTATCTGCACGATCGTCTCGAAGAACTACCTGGCACATGCGAGATGCCTGGTGGATTCGTTTTTGGAACACCATCCTCAGGGTCGAGCGTTCGTCCTCCTGGTCGACCGCCCGGAAGGGTACTTTGACCCTGGCAAGGAACGGTTCACGACCGTTCCGGTGGAGGAGCTTCAGATTGCGGACTTCAGGGTGCTTTCCTTCCGATACACCTTGCTCGAGCTCTGCACCGCCGTGAAACCGTTCTTCCTCGAGTTCCTCTTCCGCAGCTTCGGCCTCGAGAAGCTCTGCTACTTCGACCCCGACATCCTGATCTGCGGCTCGCTCGATGAGGTGGCCGCCGGGCTCGAAACGTCCGGAATCCTCCTCACGCCGCACATCCTGGATTTCCTCGAGGACGGCTATTACCCGGACGAACTCGACATCCTGCAAGCGGGAACTTTCAACCTTGGCTTCATCGGCCTGTCCCGGCATGCCGGGCTCGAGAGGTTCTTGAGCTGGTGGCAGCGTAAGCTCCTCCTGCACTGCACGGCGGAGGAGGGCTCGGGGCTGTTCGTCGACCAGAGGTGGATTGACCTGGTTCCCTCCCTGTTCGAGGGCGTCCACATCCTTCGCGACCCGAGCTACAACGTGGCGTACTGGAACCTCGCTCACCGCACGGTCACGCGCGAAGGTGGGACCCGGATGATCAACGGCGTGCCCCTGAAGTTCTTCCACTTCAGCGGGTTCGTTCCCGAGGACATCCGGCAGGTCTCGAAGCACCAGAACCGCGTGACGCTCGGCGACGTTCCGGGGCTGGGGCCGCTCTTCGTCGAATACAGGGACACGCTGCTGGCGCGGGGCTACGACACCGTGAAGGCGTGGCCGAACGCGTTCGGGTCGTTCGACAACGGCGTGGCGATCCCCGATTCCGCCCGTCGCGCGTACCGCGGGGTCGACCCCGAAGGCACACGGTGGCGAAACCCGTTCTCGACGACCGGCCCGGCGAGCTTCTTCGAATGGCTCAACCAGCCGGCGCTGGCCGGTCCTGGCGGCCTCCCGCTGATCACCCACCTGGCACTTCAGATCTACCGCGAACGGCCCGACCTCCAGCGGGCTTTTCCGGACGTGCTGGATCGAGATCGCGGGGCCTACGCGGCGTGGTTTGCCTCCAACGGGCGGCGGGAGCACGCACTCGACCCCTGTTTCGCCGCGGCGCCGCACGGCACGTGGCGGGGAGACGCAAGCGCGACCGGGCGAGGAGAGAAAGTCGGCGGCTCTGGTGGATCGCTCGTGCGCGGGCTCTGGACCGGGTCCGCGCGATCGGTCTCGCGCCTGAAGCGCGGGTTGGTGCTCCTGGCGTTCCACCTCAACAACGCCACGAGGGTGGGCCCCGCGTTCAAACGGCTGGTGGGGCGTGGGGCCTCCCGGAGGTTGAAGCACCGGTTGCTCAGGATGGGCGGGCTCCCGGTCGGCACGGCGGGCGTTCCGCCGCTCGAACTGGAGCCGAGCGGCGCACGGGGCAGGTCACGGACGTTCACTGTTGGGCTTGCTCATGGGCTCAACGTCGTCGGGTACCTGCGGTCGGAAAACGGCGTTGGGGAGATCGCTCGCGGCACCTTGCGGGCCCTCGGCGCCGTCGGTTTCCCGATGGCGCGCACAAACGTCGATCTCGGGGACCGCGCACGCCAGCACGACACGTCGTGCGACGAGGTGCCGGCGGGTAACCCCTACGCCACCAACCTTCTGCACATCAACGCGGACCAGGTGCCGGCAGTCGCGGCCCATCTCGGCAGGGGTTTCCTGGCGGGCCGCAGGAACGTCGGCTTCTGGTTTTGGGAGACCGGTTCGTTCCCGGAACACTGGAGGGACCGCTTTTCCTACTTTGACGAGATCTGGGTGGCGAGCTCGTACACGCAGACGACGCTCGCCGCAGTCTCTCCGGTGCCTGTAGTCCGCATGCGCCCGTGTCTCGAGGTCGGCCTGCACGAGGGCGTGGGCCGCGGAACCTTCGGGCTGCCGGAGGACCGCTTCGTCTTCCTCTTTGCCTTCGATCCCTTTAGCATCAGCGAGCGAAAGAACCCTTTCGGTGTGGTGGAAGCGTACCGAAGGGCGTTCGGCTCTCGATCGAAGGAGGCGCTGCTCGTGCTCAAGGTCAACCAGCTCGACCGCGTCGGTGGCTTCGAGGAAGCACTCGGCATCGGCAAGGACTACGCGAGCCGCTTAGGGGATGCTGTCCGCTCGGTGTCCGGCGTGTTCCTCGACCGCTACCTCGACCGTGGCGAGTTCCTCTCCCTTTTGGGTGCGAGTGACGCTTTCGTGTCCCTTCACCGGAGCGAGGGGTTCGGGCTCGTGATTGCGGAGGCGATGCTGCTCGGAAAGCCGTGCATCGCGACCGGCTACTCCTCGAACACCGAGTTCATGACCCCAGCCAACAGCTACCTCGTGGACTACCGCCTGGTCGAGCTCGACCGTGACTTCGGGCCATACCAGCGGGGCTCGACGTGGGCGGATCCGGACCTCGACCACGCGGCCGGGCTGATGCGACGGGTCGTGACGGATCGCGAGGAGGCAGCGGCACGAGGCGCTCGGGCCGCGGTCGAGCTGGCGGGCATCTACGGGCGCGGGCCGGTCGGAGAGGCGATGGTCCGGAGGCTGGAGTTCCTCTCAGAAGGGAAGGCCTCATGAGCGCGATGCCGAGCTACGACTCCGACGCGCGGCGCTCTCCGATGCTGCGCGAGCTCCTGGACCTCGTGAGGTACCGCGACGTCGTTCGGCTGTTCATCGCGAACCTCAACAAGACCAGGTACAAGCGCTCGGTCCTCGGAGTTGGCTGGACGCTCCTCAACCCGTTGCTCAACATGGCCGTGCTGACCGTGGCGTTCTCGCGCATCTTCCGTTTCTCCGTGGAGCACTACCCCGTCTACGTGCTTTGTGGCCTGATCTGCTGGAACCTGTTCTCGCAGACCACCGTTCACGCGATGAACAGCCTGGTGTGGGGAGGCAGCATCCTCAGGCGCGTGTACCTCCCGCGCAGCATCTTCGCGGTCTCAGCCGTCGGCAACGGCCTCGTGAACCTCGGCCTCGCGCTGATCCCGCTCGTGATCATCATGGCTGTGCTCGGCCATCCGTTCCACGCGACGTGGTGGTTCCTGCCGATCGCCACGCTTCTCCTGGCCATGTTCTCCCTCGGGATGGCGCTTCTTGTCTCCACGGTGGCGATCTTCTTTGTGGATGTGGCGGAGATGTACGGGATCGTGATCCAGGCCTGGTTCTTCCTGACGCCGATCGTTTACCCGAAGGAGATACTTGGACCACGGCTAGCGTGGTGCATGAACCTGAACCCCATGTACAACCTGTTGGAGCTCTTCCGGACGCCCATCGTTACCGGTGCGATTCCCGGCGTCCACACCATCCTGGCCGGGGTGACCTCTGCGGTCGTACCTTTGCTGCTGGGTTGGTGGGTGTTTGCGAGGAAGGCGGACGAGTTTGCCTATCGGATCTGAGCCCAACGGCGGTTCTGGCTCGACGCTCGCGGTGAGGCTCGAGGACGTCTCGGTCCGCTTTCGCCTGCCGCGCGAGCGCATTCTGAGCTTCAAGGAGTACGCGATTCACTGGCTGCGACGGAGGATCCGCTACGAGGACTTCTGGGCATTGCGCGGCGTGAGCCTCGAGGTTGGTCACGGCGAGGTGTTCGGCATCATCGGGGCCAACGGTGCAGGCAAGAGCACGCTGCTCAAGGTGCTGGCCGGCGTCTTCAGGCCCACGGAGGGGCGGGTACGCGTCTGGGGGAAGCTCGCCCCGCTGATCGACCTCGGTGCGGGGTTCGAGCACGAACTCACGGGCCGGGAGAACGCGGTCATGAACGGAACGATTCTCGGATACTCCAAGGCGGAGAGCGAGGCACGGCTCGCGCGAAGCGTGGCGTTCGCCGAGCTCGAGGAGTTCATTGACGCCCCCCTGCGAACGTACTCCTCGGGGATGATCGCGCGTCTGGCTTTCGCGGTCGCTACCGACGTGGAGCCCGATGTCCTGATCGTCGACGAGGTGCTCTCGGTGGGAGACGCGGCGTTCCAGAAGAAGTCGTTCGAGCGGATCCAGGCGTTCCGCACCCAGGGAGTCACGATTCTCCTGGTCAGCCACGACATGGCCGCAATCTCCTCGATGTGCAACAGGGTGGCGTGGCTCGACCATGGACGCGTGCGCGAGGTTGGTCCGCCCTCCGAGGTTCTGCCACGGTATCAACAGACACCGGCCTGAACCCGCCGACCAATGGCAAGAACGCAAGAACACGGCGCGTTTGAAGCGCCTAAAGGTTCACCCCGAGCGTGCCGGAATACCCTGTGAGCTCGAGGTACCCCTCGCCGGTGGCCGTCCCGGTGACCGCGACGGGTCCCTCCCAGTAGACCGTACCGGTGGAGGCGCGGGCGTCCAGCTCCGCATCGGGGAGCTCGGGGCGCACCTCGAGATCGAGACCGGCCCCCGGCACCCGTACGCGCAGGCGGGCCGGGTAGCGCGCCCCGGTCCGCGGGCTGGTCCACCACGAGAGCGGCTCGATGGCGAAATCGGCCGCGGCGAGGTGACGGGCGCTGCCGTCACGCTCCACCAGCGTGCCTGCCGAATCCGGGGCGGCGCCGCCCGTCGCGTCGCGCAGGCGGTAGAGCATCAGCTCACGCCCGTCGGCGAGCCGCACGCCGAGCCAGTCCCACCCGACAACGCCGCCGCCGAGCTGGCTCGAGCCCCACTCGTGGTCGAACCACGCTTCCCCCTGTACGGCACGCTCGCGCCCGTCGAGGCTCAGGCGACCGCGGGCAGCCAGGCGCGTGAAGCTCAGGTAGACCGAGGCGTTCCCGGGCTCGGGACCCTTGCGGGAGACCCCACCCTCGCCGTGCAGCACCAGGGGTTTTACGGGCTGCAGCTCGAGGGTGAGCGCGAGGCCGCTGTCGCGGTCTTCGGCGACGAGCGTGATGGCCCCGCTCGGGAGGCGTCGCATCTCCCAGTCGTCGAGGAAGACGTCGAGGTCCTTCTCGGAGGCGCCTGCCATCCCTGCGGCGATGCGGCGCACGCGCTCGGCGAAGCGCGTCCTTTTCTGCCCGATCTCGACCACCGCGAGGTGGGCGGCCAGCACCTGGCGAGCCCGCAACGCCGAGGAGCCCGGGGTGGGCGGCGACGGGTCGAGACCCTGGCGGAAGAAGGTGAGCTGGAAGCCGTAGCGCCGTCCACCGGGATCGGCGAGCGCGCCGGTCACGTACCACCACTCGGTGCGGAACACGGGGTGCGAGCCGTGGTCCCGCGGGAACACGAGCGGCGGCGGTGCGGTGATTCGTGCCCACTCCGCCGCCCTCGCCGGGGCGGCGAGCAGCAGCGCGATCGCCGCGAGGCTGCTACCCCTCCTCACGCAGGTCCTCACTCGGGTGCATGCGCGCGGCGGCAAGCGCCGGCGCCAACCCGGCCACGAGACAGGCGACGGTCACGAGCAGCGCGGTGGCCACGAGGGCGGGCCAGGGCGGCAGGAAGCGCAGCGTCCACCCGAACGACTGCAGGTTGACCACCTTGACGAGGACCAGGCCGATGGCGAGGCCGACCGCCAGGCCGCCGGCCGTCCCGGTCAGCCCGAGCAGGGCCGCCTGGGCCGCGACCACGGCAGCGACCTGGGCGCGCGAGGCGCCCACCGCCCGCAGCAGCGCGAGGTCGCGGCGGCGCTCACCCAGGAGGGCGAAGAGCACCGTCAGCACCGCGAGCACGGCCACCGCGGCCGCCACCGCCTGGAGCGCGCGGGTGATCGCGAAAGTGCGGTCGAAAATACTCACGACCTCGGCCCGCAGCTCCCGGTTGAGCAGCGCCTCCACCAGGAAGCGGCCCCCGAGGGCCGCCAGAAGCTCGTCGCGGGCCGCGGCGGGGTCGGCTCCCGGGGGCAGGAAAAGCGCCAACTCGGAGGGTCCGTCGTCCGGGTAGATGCGGAGGAAGTCGTTGCGGTCGATGACCACCATTCCCTGCTGGTGCGAGTAGTCGAAGAACACCGCCTCCACCGGGCGCTCGACCTCGCCACCCGGCACCCGCAGCCGGATCGTGTCGCCCTCCTTGACCCCGAAGCGGTTCGCGAAAGGCTCGTTGATCACCGCGGCGTGGTTGCGCAGAGCGGCGGCGAAGACCTCCCGCGAGTCGCGGCTACCGCGGAACGTCACCCCCCCGCGCCGGGCCACCACCGCGAACACCCCGGCCCCCAGCGTCACCGGCTGGCCCCTCATGTACGCCTGGGCGGTGTGGAAAGGGTCGATGACCTGAGAGCCGAAAAGGCGCTCGGCAATGTGTACGACCTCCGGGTCGAGCCTTCCCACCTGCACGCCGGTGCTGGCGGCCAGCGGCCTCACCCAGACGTCGGCGCGCATCCCCTGGTTGGCCCAGTCCACCACCGTGGCGCGGAAGGAGTGCACCATCGTGCCGATCGCGACCGCGAGCGCGACCGCGACTCCCACCGCGCCGGCCGCCCAGCTCGCGCGGCGCCGTCCCGCGGCGAGGGCTGCGACGGCGAGACGGAGCGGCGTGGCTGTCGTCCCGCGCATCAGCGGCCCTGCGGTCCTGCGGGCCAGGGCGTCCAGCACCGGGGAGGCGGAGACCAGCAGCGCCCCGAGCAGCGCCAGGCTGGCGAGGAGCGCAGCCACGGGAAGGTCGTGCCACGCCGGCGCGCGGGCGAGAGCCGCGGCAGCCACGACGCACGCGGTCGCGAGCAGCACGGCCCGCCTTCGCGAAGGCCGGCGAAGGAACGACGGGTGCTCGCCCGCGAGTTCCTGGACCGGCGGGGTCTCGACCGCTTCCACCAGGGGCAGCGCCGCGGCCGCGAGAGAGACCAGCACCCCGACCAGCAGGCCCACCGCCGCCAGCGATGGTGTTAGCTGGATCGTGGTAGCGGGCACACCTCGCACCGCGGCGGCGACCGTGGAGCGCACGCTGGCAAGGGCGGCGCGCGCGCCGAGCAGACCGCCCGCCACCCCGAGGGCGCCACCGAGCACGCCGATGGCAAGAGCCTCGGCGAGCACCGCCACCGCCAGCTGACTGCGGGAGGCGCCCAGCGAGCGCGCGATCGCGAGCACGGTCCGCCTCTGGACAACCGAGGTCGCGAGCGTGGTTGCGACCAGCACCGCGCCCACGAACAGCGAGACACCGGAGAGCGCGGTGAGGTTGAACTGCAGCGCCCGCACCATGCGCGAGCTCTCGGCCCCGCGCTCGGCAGGCGCTTCCACCCGAACCTCGGGGGGCAGAAGCTCCCGGGCGGCGGCGGCGAGCGTGGCCGCGCTCACGCCCCCACGGGGGACGAGCTCGATGCGGTCGATCCTTCCCTGTCGCCCGAACATCTCCTGGGCCAGCGCGACGTCCACGATCAACACGCGGTCCCATGCCGAGGCGAACCGCTTCGGCGTAAAGATGCCGGCCACCGTGAGCGTCTCGCGGCGAGCTCGCACCGAGACCGCCAGGTCGCCCCCCACCCGCAGCGTCAGCCGCTTTGCGAGGCTCGCGGGCACCAGGACCCCGCGACCGGAAAGCATGCGCGCGGCCACGGCCATCGGCGTGCCGCCTTCAGCCGAAAGCTCGAGCGTCCGCACGTGGGCGTCCACCAGCAGGTCCACGCCGAGCACGCGCACCGCGTCGCCGAGGGCGGGGACGAGCGCGATCTCCTCGATCACGGGGACCACGAGCGCGTCGCCGGAGAGCGGCCGGAGCCTCCCCAGCAGATCCTCCGGCACACCCGCAGGCGCGGTGACCTCGAGGCGCGCGCGCCCTGCCACCTCGGCCACGCCCTCGCGCAGCGAGGCGACCGCCGCCTGACTCGCCGAGATGGTTGCGACCACCGCGGCGATCCCCGCTGCCACCCCGACCACGGTGGTCACGAACCGCAGGGGCCGCCGCCGCACCGGGCGTAGGAAGAATGTGCGCAGCAGCACGGTCAGAGCACCGCCTCGACCACGCCGTCGCGCAGGCGGATCACCCGGTCGGCCAGCGTCGCGAGGCTCTCGTCGTGGGTGGCGAGCAGGAGGGCGCTGCCCTCTTCTCGGCGAAGCTCGTCCATGAGCTGCAGCACGGCCGCCCCGGAGGCCGAGTCGAGGCTTCCGGTGGGCTCGTCGGCGAGAACCACCGCGGGCCTGTGCACGAGCGCGCGCGCCACGGCGGTTCGCTGCTGCTCGCCGCCGGAGAGCTCGGCAGGGAAGTGGCTGCGGCGGTGCTCGAGGCCGACCCGGCGGATCAGGTCGTCCACGCGGGCCGGGTCGCGTCGGCCGTCGAGGGCCAGCGGCAGCGCGACGTTCTCGGCGACCGTGAGGTGGGGCATGAGGTGGAACGCCTGGAAGACGATCCCGATGCAGTGGCGCCGCGCCCGCACCAGTGCGGCCTCGCCGGCGGCCGCGAGGTCGGTGCCGCACACGATGACTTCTCCCGCGTCGGGGCGGTCCACGCCAGCGACCAGGTTGAGGGTCGTGGACTTCCCGCACCCCGAGGGCCCCACCAGCGCCACCATCTCGCCGGCCCCGAGCGTGAAGGAGACGTCGTGCAGGGCGTTGACCGACTCATCCCCGCGGCGGTACCGCTTGGTCACCGAGCGCAGCTCCGTGACGATCCCCATGGTGGAAGTGTATGGCCACCCGCGGCCGTCTGCGCGCCCCACCCGGCGAGTGCGCTAGCATCGCGCCGGGGAGGGGAGCCATGAGCGCGGTGACACTTGTCCTGTCTGGCTGGCTGGTGATGGCGGCGGTCATGGCCGCGCTCTGGGTGGTCCAGCGCACCCGCCGCGACGCAGGCGTCGTGGACGTCGGATGGGCCGCCGGGCTCGGCCTCTTGGCGGTGCTCTACGCGGTCCTCGCGGCCGGGCCCCCACTGCGGCGCCTGCTGGTGGCTGCCATGGCGGGCGCTTGGTCGCTGCGCCTGGCGTGGTACATCCTTGTCAACCGGGTGCTCGGCAAGCCCGAGGACGATCGTTACCAGACGTTGCGCTCGAAGTGGGGGGACCGTGCCCAGAGCCGCTTCTTCGTCTTCTTCCAGTTGCAGGCGCTGGTGGACGTCATCTTCTCCCTCCCGTATCTGGTGGCGATGACGAACCCGACCCCGGGGCTCGGCGTCTGGGGCCTCGCGGGCGTCCTGGTCTGGGTCGTTGCGGTGGTGGGTGAGGCGCTGGCCGACCGCCAGCTCGCGGCCTTCCGCGCGGACCCCGCCAACCGCGGCAGGACCTGCCGGGTCGGGCTTTGGCGGGCCTCCCGCCACCCCAACTACTTCTTCGAGTGGCTGCACTGGTGGTCGTACGTGCTGCTGGCGGTGGGCTCGCCCTGGTGGGCGCTCACGCTTGTGGGGCCGGCGCTGATGCTCTTCTTCCTCTTCAAGGTCACCGGCATCCCGGCCACCGAGGCGCAGGCGCTGGCCTCGCGCGGCGAGGACTACCGCGACTACCAGCGCACCACCAGCGCCTTCATCCCGTGGTTTCCGAGGAGACGGGGAGAAGAAACATCGACGGCGAAGTAGATGTGCCGCGCTGCGAGTGCCTACCAGGAGCTGCCGAGCGCGCCGACCTCTGTTGATAGTTCAGCTAGATGTGTACCTGGCACCCTCGCCGAGCCGAGCGACCCGCTCTCCCTCGTGCGGTGAGCCTCTAGCCGGCGGCTACGAAGAGTTCGTGGTACTCGCGCAGGTCGTTGGCCCAATGGCCGGGCGCCAGCACGTGGTGGTTCCCGAGCGGGCGCGTGAGCAGCTCGCGGACGTCCCCGGCGAGACGCACCTGCACCTGCGTGCGGCAGCGCCTTGGGCTGTCGCCGTTGCCGACGATCTCGGCATCCGAGACGAACAGGGCCCGCAGGTCGCCGCCGCCGACGCGGGCCACCGTGGCGGGCCCCGATGGGACGTCGCCCGCAATGCCGACGCCGAGCGACGACTCGAAGTGCGAGCGCAGCGAGTAGCGCGACACGAGGCGGCGGGCAATCGTGCAGTGCGCCAGCCACAGCGTGCCGGCCACCGGGTCGATGTCTTGCGGGTTCGCCATGAACCCCGGCAGGTCGGTCGTCAACTGCACCCAGAGCAGCGTCAGTGTCGCCGGCACGTCGCCCTCGCAGCCCGCCACGACGCCCTCGTCCTGCAGCCACGAGAGCGCCAGACAGCCGGTCGTGCTGGCTTCGGTCACGAGATCGAAGCAGCGCACGGTGCACGCGTCCAGGCGGTGGGCGCGGACGACGGCGCGGAGCGCTACGGTGACGCGTGCGGCGGCGTCGACATCGAGCGGTGATGGTTCGCGGACCGCCTCGGCGCTCGCCGTGGCGTGGTCCCTGACGCGCTCCGTCTCGCCGGTGTCGGCGTCGCGCAGCGCCTCGAACACCTCCTCCATGGGAACGTCGACGACCGCCGGGCCCCACGTCGCCTGTACAAGCTCCGCCGACGGCATGCTTGCCACGAGCCAGTCGGACGGGGCGCCGATGCGGCCCAGCCGCACGGACTGCAGGCGCCGGCGTACCTCGAGGTGGCGGGCGAGGCGCGAGAGTGATCGGTCGTCGCCATCGTCGAGCAGGTAGATCCGACCGCTGCGTCCGCGCTGGCGCAGGTAGCTCAGGACCTCGAGCGCGGCGGGAAGCGAGTTCAGCTCGGTGTGCGCCAGCAGGAAGACCGGTCCCGGCACCCGGTCGATCGCTGCGAGGGCCAGGCGCTCCGTGCCCCCGGTGACGATGAGCAGAACGTCGGGCAGGTCGCTCTCGCCGGTCACGAAGCGGTAGGCGACCCGGCGTCGGTTCAGGTGCTCCGCGACGCGGCCAACCGCTGCGGCGACCTGTGCCGGGGGGTTGAGAGCGGCGGCGAGCGGGCGGATCGACAGCATGCCTGCAAAGAGGATAGCCCTGTTCGCCCCAAGAGGGGTGCCAGATACGCAGGTAGCTGATCTGGCACGGTTGGGCTCTCAGGCGCTGGCTTCCTCGACTGCCGCGCGTGGCTGCGAGCGCCCTGAGGCGGCTCCACCTTTCGAGCTCGGCCAGATACCGGCCTGGCACCCTCCGAGAATGTGCCGAGAGCGCCGTGCCTGGTACCTACCGTTGCGCTCGAAGTGGGGGGACCGTGCCCAGAGCCGCTTTTTCGTCTTCTTCCAGTTGCAGGCGCTGGTGGACATGATCTTCTCCCTCCCGTATCTGGTGGCGATGACGAACCCGACCCCGGGGCTCGGCGTCTGGGGCCTCGCGGGCGTCCTGGTCTGGGTCGTTGCGGTGGTGGGTGAGGCGCTGGCCGACCGCCAGCTCGCGGCCTTCCGCGCGGACCCCGCCAACCGCGGCAGGACCTGCCGGGTCGGGCTTTGGCGGGCCTCCCGCCACCCCAACTACTTCTTCGAGTGGCTGCACTGGTGGTCGTACGTGCTGCTGGCGGTGGGCTCGCCCTGGTGGGCGCTCACGCTCGTGGGACCGGCGCTGATGCCCTTCTTCCTGTTCAAGGTCACTGGCATCCCGGCCACCGAGGCGCAGGCGCTGGCCTCGCGCGGCGAGGACTACCGGGAGTACCAGCGCACGACCAGCGCCTTCGTCCCGTGGTTTCCGAGAAGGCAGGGGACAGGGAACGGGGGACAGGGAACAGCGACGACGACGTAAGAATCCCCGACATATCTACTGGTCGCGGGGCGGGGGCGGCGGCGTGGTGACCCAGGCCGCGATCTGGCGGGCGAGCTCTGCGTTCAGCACGTGGCCGCCCCCGTACCGAACGAGCTCGTTTGGCACGCCCGACTTGGTGAGGAACGCCGAGGCCGCTCTCGCCTCGCTCGGCGCCACCGCAAGGTCATCGGGCGAGTGGCAGATCCAGACGCGAGTGTGCGTGGCCGCTCGTTTCATTTCCTCGGTCGTGAAATCGTCCGGGTGCAGCCAGGCGCCGACTGGGATCACGCCGGCGAACAACTCGGCATGCTTCAGGCCGACGGTGTAGGCGAGGAAACCGCCCTGGGAGAACCCCATCAGGAAAACGCGCCGCGGGTCCACCGGATACGCCTTGAAAACCGCTTCGAGCACTGCTACCAAGTACTCGTCGCCGAGCTTCGTCTGCAGTGCCGCGGGCCTCCGCCGCTCCCCGGTCCCAGGCTTGAACCAGACAAAATTCGGCTCGCGGCCACCAGCGGCGCCGTAGGGGGCCTCCGGAGTGCAGAAGAAGAACGGCTGAGCGACAGCGTTCCCCTTGAAGAGCTGGGCGAACGCCTCGATGCTCCCCCCGGCACCGTGGAGGGCGATGAGGACCGGGTATCTCTGGCCGGGCTGCACGTTGTCAGGGTCGACGACCCGGACCGTGGCAAGCACCGGCGCGACCACCTCGAGTTGGCGACCGCTCCGCACAGCGCGCGCCTCAACCTCGCCCTGCAGGCGCGTCAAGAGCATGCGGAAATACCTCTTGTCCCGCACCTTCTCGAAGTCGGGGTCGGCGCGGATGTGCTCCAGGTCCCGCAAGCCGGCGTCCCACGCGGCTTGCAGGAAAAGGACCGCCTGCGTCTCGTTTCCAAGCAGGCCATAGCAGCACGCCAGGTTGTAGAGGGCGGTGGGGTCGCCTCGCTTCATGCGGAGCAGCTCGACGTACGCTCTCGCCGCATCCTCGTAGCGCCCCTGGGCGTACGCGTCCTGAGCGCGCCTCTCGAGCGCCGCTACCGGGGCACCAGCGAGCTCCTCGGGCGTCACCCTCAGGATGTCGACCTTCGCGGCGTTTTCGGCCGGCTGTCCCGCCAGAGCAAACGACACCAAGGCCGGCAACCCCGCCACGATTACGGAAGCGACGATGAGCGTCCTGAGCCTCATTACAACCTCCCTGCAGGCGGGGTCCCACCGTGCGCCACGTTACACCCGGGGAAGGTGCTCAGACGGCCCGTCTACCAGGAGCTGGCGAGCGCGCCGACCTCGCTCTCGACCGCATCGAGCACCTCGCAGCGCTCCACGGCGGCCATCATCGCGTTGTGGTCGGGGAAGAGCGGGCGGTCCTCCTCCAGGTGCGCGACCACCTTGCGCACCGCCGCCCTGGCGGCCTGGGTGCCCTTGCCGGGGGCAAACTCGCGGAAGTCAAGCGCCTGGGCCGCGGCGATCAGCTCGATACCAAGCACGCCGTAGGCGTTGGTCAGGATCTGTTTGGTCTTGAGGGCGCCGTTCATGCCCATCGAGACGAAGTCCTCCTGGTCCGCGGCCGCCGGGATCGACTGCGTGCACGACGGGGTCGAGAGGATGCGCTGCTCCACGATCATCGTGTCCGCCGTGTACTGGGAGAGCATGAGCCCGGAGAACATCCCCGCCCCTTTGGTGAGGAACGCCGGCAACCCCACCGAGAGCGCGGGGTTCAGGAGCCGGTTGAGGCGGCGCTCGGAGAGCACGCTCACCATCGTGAGGCCGGCGCCTACCATGTCGAGCGGCAGGGAGATCGGACTGCCCTGGAAGTTGGCGCCGGTGAGAACGCGGTTCTCCTCGGCGATGAAGATCGGGTTGTCGGCCACCGCGTTCAGCTCGATCTCGAACTGCGTCCTGGCAAACGCCATGGCATCGCGCAGCGCGCCGATCACCTGGGGCGTGGAGCGCATCGAGTAGGCGTCCTGCACCTTGACCTTGAGCTTGCCGGTGACCAGGTCGGAGCCGTCCATTACCCTCCGGAGGTTGGCGGCGCAGGTGATCGCGCCCTTGAAGCCCCGCAGCTCGTGGAGGAGGCTTTGGTACGGCTTCATGTTGGCGAGCAGCGCCTCGAGCGTCATCGCGGCCGCGATCTCGGCCTGCTTGATCCAGCGTTCGGCGTCGTAGAGGATCAGACAGCCGATGCCGGTGATCAGGTTCGACCCGTTGATTGCGGCGAGGCCGTCGCGGGCCTGGAGACCCGGCACGGAGATCCCCGCTTGCTCCATCGCCTTCGCGGAGGGCATGCGCTTCCCCTGGTAGAAGCTCTCTCCCTCGCCCATCATCACGAGCGCGAGCTGGCTCATCGGCGAGAGGTCGCCGCAGGCGCCGACGCTACCCTTCTCGCACACCACCGGCGTGACCCCCTTGTTGAGCAGCTCCACAAACGTGTCGGTGATCTCGGGGCGGCACCCGGAGTAACCGCGGGCGTGGACGTTGGCGCGCGAGACCATGGCGGCGCGCACGTGCTCGATCGGCGCGGGCTCGCCGATGCCGGCGGCGTGGTTGTAGATGAGGTAGCGCTGGAACTGCTTGACCTGCTCGTCGGAGAGCACCACCTCGGAGAACTCCCCGATCCCGGTGTTGACGCCGTACATGATCTCGTGGGCGACGATCTTCTTCTCGAGCACCGAGCGGCACCTGGCGATGCGCTCGCGTGCCTCGGGGGCGAGCTCGACCTTCTCGCCGTGGCGCGCAACCCTCACCACGTCCTCGATAGTCAGGTGCTGTCCGTGGAGCGTCACAGGCATGGGCTTCCCTCCCGACTCGCCCGCACGGGGCGGTCTGGTGCGGCAGCGGACATGATACGACTTTTCACAAGCCCCACGTCCCGGGGTTTCTCGGCTGCCGGTTCGGTCTCGGCACCCCCGGCGGTCCAGAGTTCCGGGCGTACAATTCCGCCGTGACGCGATCCGTCGCATCCGCCTTCTTCCGCCGCGCGCTTGAGAGGGCCGCCACGCTGGCGACGAGCAACCGGCGGGTGGGTCGGCTCGTGGCCGCCGCGAGCGTGGCCCTGCAGGGCCGCGGAGGCGCGCTCGGCGCGGTGCGGCGGGAGGCCCAGGCCCTGGCCCGCATGGCACGGGAGGTGGTCGCGGGCCGCTACCGGGCGCTCCCCAAGCGGTCGCTGGTCGCGATCGTTGCAGCGCTCCTCTACTTCCTGGACCCCCTTGATCTGATCCCCGACTTCATTCCGTTGTTGGGGTTCGCCGACGACGCGGCGGTGCTGCTCTGGGTGGCGAGCCGTCTGCGGAAGGACCTGGACGCTTTTCTCCGGTGGGAGGTGGGGCAGGGGCCGGTCATCGACGTGGAACCGGTCGCCACGCCCACCAACTGAGAATCTTCGCCGACACGACGGCCGTGCGCTCAGCAGTAGCGCGAGAAAGAAAAGGGGCAGGCGGAGGCGCCTGCCCCTTTTCGTTGCAAGCTCAGGCGGCTAGCGCACTTCGACGTTGGCTCCCTTGACCTCCGTCCAGGGCTCGAGGCGGCCGCCGAGGTACTTGGCGAGGAACTCGTCGACGCGGCCGTAGAAGTCGAGACGGCTGTTGGGCCTGGCGAAGCCGTGCCCCTCGTCGGTGTACACGATGTACGTGACTGGCAGCTTCTTCGCGCGCATCGCCTCGACCATCTGCGTCGCCTCGCGAATGTTGACGCGCGGGTCGTTAGCGCCCTGGGCGATGATCAGCGGCACGCGGATCTTGTCGGCGTGGAAGAGCGGCGAGATCTGTTGGTTGAGGGCCTCATCCTTTTCCACATTGCCGACGCGAAGGATGAACTCCTTCTTGAACGGCTCCCAGTACGGCGGGATCGCCTGGAACAGAGTCCGGATGTTGGACGGACCCACGATGTCCACGCCGCACGTGTAGAGTTCGGGCGTGAACGTCAGGCCCGCCAGGGTGGCGTAACCGCCGTAGGAGCCACCGAAGATGCAGATCTTCTTGGCGTCGGCGATGCCCTTGGCGATCGCCCACTTCACCGCGTCGGTCAGGTCGTGCTGCATCGTTCCCACGCCCCACTGACCGTTCCCGGCGTTGTGGAACTTCTTGCCGAACCCTGTGGAGCCCCGGAAGTTGACCGCCAGGCAGGCGTAGCCACGGTTGGCGAGCCACTGCGCCTCGGGATTGTATCCCCAGGTGTCGCGCGCCCACGGGCCGCCGTGCACGTTGAGCACGAGAGGCAGGTTCTTGGCTTCCATGCCGACGGGCAACGTCAGGTAGCTCACCAACTCGAGGCCGTCACGGGACTTGATGACCACCGGCTCCATCTTGGCGAGCGTGAACTCGGCCAACTTGGGTCGGTTGACGAAGAGCAGTTCGGCCTTCCTGGTTTCGCGGCTGTAGGCGTAGTAGGCAACCGGGCCGTCGTCGGTCTGGTACGTGACGATCCAGTTCCTGTCGGCGCGGTCGCGGCCTGACAGGTAGAACTCGCCGCGGCCGAGCTTTGCGAGGACATCGAAGTCGGCCTTGATCGCCGGGTCGAGCACGCGCCATTCGTTCTTCGTGTAGTTGAAGCCGACCGCCTGCACGGTGTGGGTGTCCGGTTGAATCACCACACCGCCCACGTCAACTTTGGGGTCGACTGCAACGGTCTCTATCTCCTTTCCGGAGGCGATGTCCATCTTGACCAGGCGTGTCGTGTCGGCCCCCATGGAGGTCTCGACCCAGAGGGCCCTGCCGTCGGCCGTGAAGTCGTCCGCGCCGCCGTTCTCGCCGAACGGCCACGTCATGAGGTCCCGCCATGCCGCGTCCTGGCCGTCCCGGACTCGCAAGATGGTCGAGGCATCCTTGGGGTTCTGAGCCATCGCGCCGCGGATCTGGAAGCTCGGGTCGGGGATCCACTGCAGGACGTCACCGGGGTTCTGCGTGTCCATCGCGATCGCGCCGCTCGTGAGGTCGACCCGGTACATGTCGAACACGCGGCGGTCGCGCAGGTTCAACCCCACCAGTATCTCGTTCGGGTGGTTCTTGTCACGCAGGATTCCTTCGGCCCGGATCCCCTGGAACGGTGTCAGATCCCGCACCACCTTGGTGTCGAGGTCCACCGAGTACACGTGGAAGTTCTCGTCGCCGTTGAGGTCCTGCATGTAGAAGAGGTGCTTGCCGTCCTCCGCCCAGAAGTGGATGCGGATGCCGCGGTGGGTGTCGTTGGTGACCTGGGTGTCGTCGGTCTTGCTGATGGTGCGCACCCAGACGTTGAGCACGCCCTTGTCCGAGGGCGCCAGGTACGACAGGCGGGTGCCGTCGGGTGAGATTCGCGGCGAGGCCTTCACGGGGTTCCCGAGAAGCACCTCGCGCGGGATCAGCGGCGGCAGCTCCGCGAACGCGGCCGCCGCGAAGCACAGCGCCAGCGCCACCATGACTAACAGCTTCGTGTGACTTCTCCTCATCGTTGCCTCCTTTGGTTTTCTCGTCGCCCTTGGGCGACGGTTGTATCCAGAGATCGGCTGGATCTCGTTCTCTCGGTTTTCATTCGTACCTGAGCGCCTCGATCGGATCCAGACGAGCCGCCTTGTAGGCGGGGTAGGTGCCAAAGAAGAAGCCCACCAGACCGGAGACGACCAACCCGGCCACGATCGCCGCGAGCGAAATGCTTGTTGGGAACGGGCTCACCACGCCCACCAGCTTGGAGATCGCGAGCCCCGCCACCACGCCGGTCGCCCCGCCCACCACCGAGAGCGTGATCGCCTCGGTCTGGAACTGCTGGCGGATGTCGGTCTGGCGCGCGCCGAGCGCGCGCCGCACGCCGATCTCGCGGGTGCGCTGGGTGACGTTCATGAGCATGATGTTCATCACGCCAACTCCGCCGATGATCAGCGAGATGCCGGCGATCACGATCATGGCCGCGCTCACGCCGCCCGTGATCTGTTGAAAGGTGCGAATCGTGCGCTCGGGCGTCAGGATCGCGAAGTTGTTTGGCTGGTTGAACCGAAGGCCTCGGCGGTCGCGCAGGATCTGGGTGCCCTGCTCGATGGCCAGGTTGACCCACTCCGGTTTCTTCGGGATTGTGGCGATGACGCAGCCGTAGGTGCGTTGCACGTCGGGCCAGATCCGGTCGAACACCCCGACCGGTATCACCATCTGCTGGTCGGAGCCCTGGTCGAGGAAGCCGCCCTTCTTCTCGAACACCCCGACGACCCGGAACGGCCGGCCGTTGATGGAAATCTCGCGACCAAGGGCGTCCACGTGGGGGAACAGCGCCTCGACGATCCCGATCCCGATCACCACCACCTGGGCGGAGTGGAGCTCCTCGCCGGCGGTGAAGAAGCGCCCCTGCTGCACGAAGTGGTTGTTGGCATCGGGGTAGTAGTGGGTGACCCCACCAACGGTGGTGTTGTTGGTGCGGTTGGCGCGGAACCGCACCTCGGTGGTCTGGAACTGCCAGCGCTCGGGCGAGACGAAGGCGATGGCTGGCGCATAGCGGCGTATCGCCTCCGCGTCATCGAGAGTGAGCACGGGGCGCAGGCGCTCCTCCTCGGGCGGCGGGCCCCCACCTCCGAAGCGGGCGTCGAACTTCTGAAACTGCACCAGCGTGGCGCCGAAGCTCTGAAACTGAGCGATAAAACTCTGGTTGAACCCCTGGATCAACGACACCATGACGATCACGGTTGCAACGCCGATGATGATGCCGAGGCAGGTCAGGAACGAGCGCAGCTTCTGCTCACGGATGGCCCTGAACGCGGTGAGGACGTTCTCGCGCCGGGCGGCGATGATCTTGTCCCAGCGGCCCATCTCACTCCTCCCTGAGCGCGGCGATCGGGTCCAGGCGGGCGGCCCGTACCGCCGGGAGCCACCCAGCCAGCAGACCTGAGAGCGTGGCCACAGATAGGCCGGTCATCACAAGGAACGGCGTCACGCGGGCCGGGAATGGGCTCCAGGCACCGACCGCGGTCGCCGCCAGCCAGCCGAGAGCAACACCCAACACCCCGCCGACGAAGCTTAGGAACACCGCCTCGAAGAGGAACTGCCGGTGCAGATCACGCCGCCGGGCGCCGAGGGCCTTGCGCACACCGATCTCGTGGGTGCGCTCAACCACCGAGGCAAACATCGTGTTGGCGATAGCAACACCCCCGACCACCAGCGAGATCGCAGAGATCCAGATCACCAGGGCGAACGCTGAGAAGGTGATGCTCCGCCAGAGGGCGTTGAGAGCGTCCGCATCGATGATTCCGAACGGATCCGGTGCCCCGAACGGCGTACCACGGCGCGCGCGCAGCACCACCCGGACGGCGTCCTCGACGTCCTTGCGTGAGGCCTCACTTGGGGCCTCGACGAACATGTCGACGCCGCGGGTCATCCCGAACGCGCGTCTGAAGGAGGCGAGGGGGACCAGCACGAACCTGTCTTGGCTCTGGCCGAACGAGCTCCCCTGCCGGGCCATCGTCCCGATTACCCGGAACGGCTTACCCTCGACGTTGATCATGCGGCCGACCGGATCGACGTAGGGGAACAGCTCGTCCTTGATGTCCCAGCCGATCACGGCCACCGGCCGCGCCGCGTTGGCCTCGGTCTGGGTGAAATAGCGCCCGTCGTCGAGCTCGAGGCCGATCATCCACGGCATCTCGGGGCCCGACCCGAGCACGAAGATGTCGGCTAGGCGGTGCCCCTCGGCGTAGACAGGGTGGGAGGAGAACGCCCTCCCGGTCACACGCTTCGCCTGCGGCACCAGGCGCCGCACGGCCTCCACGTCGTCGTCGGTGATCTCCTTGCGCTTGAGGGCATCGAAGAACTCGGCGCGGCTCCTGATGATGCCGAACCTCGAGAAGATGATTGTGTTGGGGCCGAGACCGCTGATCACGTCGGCGGCGTACTTGTTGAGGCCCGAGACAACCGAGATCACCGCGATGATGGTCATCACCGCGATGATGATGCCGAGCAGGTTCAGGAACGAGCGCAGCTTGTGGGCCCGGATGGACCTGATGGCGATGCGCGCAAGGTCCGCAGCTATCACCGCTCGAGCCCCGCCCTCTCGCTGTTGTCCACCACGACCTGTGCGCCGGGCTTGAGATCACGGAGCGCCTTGAACGGCCCGACCACGACCTCGTCGCCCTCCTTAAGACCGGTCACCACCTCCACGTCCATCTCGCCCTTGATCCCGGTGGTGACGGTACGGAACTCGGCCTTCTTGGCGGCGACGACGTACACACCCTCGATGTCCTTGGGACGCGACCCGGCCGACTCCGGCTTGGCGGGTGTCGGCGCGGCGGCGGGCGTCGGAGCGCCTTTCGCTGCTGCCACCGTTGGCTTGGGCTCGGGCTGGCGCAGCACCAGGGCGCCCACCGGCACCGTGAGGACCTTGTCGCGGGTTGCGGTGGTGATGTCGGTGGTGACGGTGAGGCCGGGCCGGATCCGCTCGGGGTGCTTCAGGAGCGTGACCTTCACCTCGTAGTCGGTGCCGGTGGCGGCGCCGCCGAGCGCCGATGTGCCGCGGATCGGGCTCGAGCCGATCTCGGAAACCCCGCCGGGGAAGGTTTCGTCCGGGAAGGCATCGATTCGGATCGAGGCCTTCTGCCCGACCCGGAGCTGGGGCACGTCGGTCTGGTCCACCTCCAGCACCGCCTCGACGGTGGACATGTCGGAGATGGTCATCAGCACCGTCCCCGGGTTGTTCATCGTGCCTGTGACCACAACCTCGCCCTGCTCGATGTTGCGCGCGGTCACGATCCCGTCCATCGGGGCGCGGATCTCGGTCTTGTCGAAGGCGTCCTGGGCCGACGCGAGGTCAGCGCGCGCCTGCTCGACCTGGCGCTCTGCCCGTCGCGCGGAGGCGACTGCCTGGTCGTAGGTGCTGCGGGCACGCTCGCGATCGGCCTCCGGCAGGATCCCGTCGCGGAACTGCTGGTCGGCACGCTCCTGATCGCGCCTTGCCTGGGCCGCCGCCTCCCGGGCGCGGGCCAACTCCGCCTCCAACGCCTGCAGGCTGGACCTGGCCCCGTTGACCGCGGCCGCATAGCGGGCCTGGTCGATCACGAGCAACAGGTCGCCCTGCTTGACATGGTCGCCCTCCTCGACGTTCAGCTTCGTGATCTGACCCATGATGTTGGCCGAGAGCTCGACCTTGGTCTTCGCCTGCACGGTGCCGTTGGCGGTCACGAGCTGAACGAGGTCCTTGCGGTCCACCTTGGTGGTACGCACGCGGATGCCCTTGTTCCTGCTGCTGGCCACGACAGCCGCAATCACGACGGCGATCACGACCACCGCTGCGACCCCGATGAGGATCTTCGTGCGTCGCTTCATTTGCCACACCTCCGCCGGACCCGAGGAGGCCCGCACCACGGGCCGACCTGTGGTTTCTCCGGATTGTACGCAGCGGAGCCGCCCGGGTTGCCCCCGGCCGGGCGGAACTGACGGTCAGCGGCGGGTGCGCCAGGCGGCCAGGGTCTCCAGACACCGGGTCACCAGCGCCGTCCAGCCGGTCTGGTGGGAGGCCCCACACCCGCGGCCGGTCTCGCCGTGGAAGTACTCGTAGAACAGCACGAGGTCCCGCCAGCTCGGGTCTTCGGCGAAGCGCTGGTCGTCCCCGTGGCAGGGGCGCCGGCCGGCGGCATCGGGCAGGAACAGGCTCGCCAGGCGTCGTGCGATCTCCTCGGCGACCTGCTTGAGGTTCATCATCTTCCCCGAGCCGGTGGGACACTCGACCTGGAGCGAGTCGCCGTAGAAGTGGTGGTAGCGCTCCAGCGCCTCGATCAGCAGATAGTTTACCGGGAACCAGACCGGCCCGCGCCAGTTCGAGTTCCCGCCGAACAGGCCGGTGTTGGACTCGCCCGGCGCGTACTCCACGGTCGTGGTGATGCCGGCGAGCGAGAACGCGAACGGCCGTTCGCGGTAGGCGCGCGACAGGGAGCGAATCCCGTAAGGGGAGAGGAACTCGTTCTCGTCGAGCAGGTAGCGCAAGACCCGCAGCAATCGGTCCCGCGACGGGATCGCGAGCAACCGGTGCGTGTGGCCTTCGCCCGGTCCGGTCTCCATGCAGGCGATGTGCTTGGCCAGGTCGGTGCGGTGCTCCAGGAACCAGCGCATCCGCTTTGAGAACCCGGGGAGGCGGCCGATCACGTCGCCCTCCAGCACCTCGCAGGCCAGGAGCGGGATGAGACCGACCATCGAGCGCAGCCGGATGGGCACGTTGTGGCGATCAACGTGGACCTGGTCGTAGTAGAAACCGTCCTCCTCGTTCCACAACCCCGTCCCGCCGAGGCTGTTCATGGCATCCACAATCGCCACGAAGTGCTCGAAGAACTTGGACGCCACGTCCTCGTAGGCCGGGTCCTCGCTTGCCAACTCGAGGGCGATGGAGAGCATGGTGCCGCAGTAGAACGCCATCCACGAGGTGCCGTCGGCCTGCTCCAGATTGCCGCCGCCGGGAAACGGTTTCGAGCGGTCGAACACGCCGATGTTGTCGAGGCCGAGGAACCCGCCACCGAAGAGGTTCTTGCCCTCCACGTCCTTCCGGTTCACCCACCAGGTGAAGTTGAGGAGCAGCTTCTGGAACACTCGCTCGAGGAAGAAGCGGTCCCGCGTGCCGCGCTGGCCCGTCATCTTGTAGACGCGCCAGGCGGCCCACGCGTGCACCGGCGGGTTCACGTCGTCGAACGACCACTCGTACGCGGGGATCTTCCCGCTCGGGTGCATGTACCACTCGCGCAGCAGCAGCACCAGCTGCGCCTTGGCGAACTCGGGGTCGATCCTGGCAAACGGGAGCGCGTGGAACGCGAGGTCCCACGCCGCGAACCACGGGTACTCCCAGGTGTCCGGCATCGAGAGCACGTCGCGGCCGTGGAAGTAGGGCCAGTCGCTGTTCCGTCCGCTCAGGCGTGCCTCGGGCGACGGGGGCTGCGAAGGGTCGCCCTCGAGCCACTCCTTCACGACGTAGTTGTAGAACTGCTTGGACCACAGCAGGCCTGCGTACGCCTGGCGCGCAACCTGGCGCGCCTGCGCGTCGAGCCCCTCCGGGATGACGCCCGCGTAGAACTCGTCCGCCTCCCGGATCCGGTCCGCGAAGGTGGCGTCGAACCCGCTGCCGAACGGATGTGAGGGCATCTCGGTAGCGGCGGCCAGCCGGAGCTGGATCGTCACGTCGCTCTTCGCCGGAACGTCGAGACGGTAGTGGACAGCGGCCTTGGTGCCGGACCTGCTCGGGTTGACGGCCGAGGTGTGCTCGCCGACGAGATAGTCGTGGAAGGCGTCCTTGTAGAACGGGCTCGTGTTCTTCGAGCCGAACAGCCTCTCCGAGTTGGTCTCGTTTTCGGTGAACAGCGAATCCGGCAGAGAGCCTTCGCGGTGCTCGACGGCCAGCCTGAGCCGGCCGAGCGTTGCGTGGTCGGCGACGAAGCCCCCGTTCCCGTCGGACGTGATGATGGGCTTGGGCGGGTACTCCTCGCCGCTGCGCCCCCAGCTCCATGTGTTGCGAAACCAGAGCGTCGGCAGCAGGTGGAGGGTCGCGGTCTCCGTGCCGCGGTTGGCGACCGTAATGCGGATCAGGATGTCGTCGGGGGAGGCCTTGGCGTACTCCGCGAGCACGTCGAAGTAGCGCTCGCCGTCGAAGACACCGGTGTCGGCAAGCTCGTACTCGGGTTCGTTGCGGGTGCGGCGGCGGGCCTCCTCGACCAGTTTGGCGTACGGGAACTCCGCCTGCGGGTACTTGTAGAGCGCCTTCAGGTAGGAGTGGGTCGGCGTGGCGTCGAGGAAGAAGTACGACTCCTTCACGTCTTCCCCGTGGTTACCCTCGGGCCCGGTGAGGCCGAAGAGGTGCTCCTTGAGGAACGGGTCGCGCCCGTTCCACAGCGCCAGGGCGAAGCACAGCCTCCCCTCGCGATCGGAGATCCCGAGCAGGCCATCCTCCCCCCAGCGGTAGGCACGGCTGCGCGCCTGGTCGTGGGGGAGGTACTCCCAGCCGTCACCGTTCGCCGAGTAGTCCTCGCGTACGGTCCCCCACTGCCGCTCCGAGAGGTACGGCCCCCAACGTTTCCAGTTCCTCTCGCGGCGTGCGTCCTCGGCGAGGCGGACCCACTCGGCGTCAGGTGATGGTGATGACATTCTTGATCCCGCTCGGTTGCCCGAGCAGCACGTCCGTGGCCTTGTCGATCGGGAAGCGCCCCGTGATCAGGCCACGCACGGCCTCGGGCCAGCGCCCCATGAACGTGCCGAGGTCGCGGATTGCGGCCTCGAAGGCATCGCGGTTGGCGTTGACGGTTCCGAAGACGACCTGGTTCTTGAGGACCAGGTTGCGCATGATGAGGTCCGCGTCGAGCTCGATCGGTCCCCTGCGGCCCGGGACCCCCGTGAAGATGAACACGCCGTTAGTGCCGAGGACCTCCATCATCTCGAAGGAAACGCGCGCGGCGCCGGTGGCCTCGTAGACCAGGTCGATGTTCCCGACGCGCTCTGCGAGCTGCTCGAGGGTGGTGGTCTCGGCCGCCACGTAGCGTGCGCCGAACGACTCCACAAGCCTGGCCTTGTCGTGTGGACCCGAGGTGCGTGAGTAGACGGTGGTCTGGAACCCCGCGTTGACCAGTGCCATTGAGCCCAGCAGGCCCACCGGGCCGGCCCCCAGCACCACCGCGCGGTGGAATCGTCCCTTCGGCCCGGGCTTTCCGGGCGCGATCCAGGGGAGCCTTTGCTGGACGTGCCAGACCTGGGTGATCGCCTTCTCGGCGATGGTGAGCGGCTCCGTCAGCACCGCCACCTCGCGCAGCTCGCGGGGCACGACGTTCATGTACTTTCCGTCGTCAACAACGAATTGCGTGCAAAAACCGTGCGCCCCCTTGATCCCGCGCTCGGTGAAGTCCCCCGTGGAGCAGAAGTCCTGCCGGTCCACCGGGCAGGCGAGGCATTCGGCGTCGGGGCAGGGGCGACGCACCATCGTCACCACGAGGTCGCCCGGCTTGACCCGCGTGACGGCCGCACCGACCTCGATCACCTCGCCGAGCGACTCGTGGCCGAGCACCAGGTACTCCGATCCTGGGGGCGGCGTGCCGTACTGGAAGCCGACGATCTCGCGGTCCGTGCCGCAGATCCCGATCTCCAGGATGCGCAGCTTCACCCCGGTCGGCGTCGTGATGGCCGGCTCTGGGTGGGCAACCAGCCGAACGGCGCGCTGCGCCGGAAACACTGCCAGGGCCTTCATCCCGTTTGCGACCCCCTCTCCGTGCGGTGCGTTCACAGTCTTGCGCGCTCTTCGGCCCGAGGCAACCCCTTCCCCGGCACACAGCCTCCAACCCGTGTGCAGGGCTCCCTATGCCGGCGCGGGCGCTGACGGTACCCTGGCAGCGTCACGCGCGGCCCCGGCCCGCCCGGTTCGCTGCGTGCCATGGAGGGCTTGGTGGGGGTTCCGGCTCTGCGGATCCGTGCCTGCAACAAGGCGCCGCTGCGCGCTGACGGCGAGTACGTCCTCTACTGGATGATCGCCGCCCGGCGTGCCGGATGGAACTTCGCCCTCCAGCGCGCGGTGGAGCACGCGGCCAGGCTCGGCAAGCCTCTCGCGGTGCTCGAGGCGCTGCGTTCCGGCTACCGTTGGGCCTCCGAGCGCCTGCACGCCTTCGTGATCGAGGGGATGGCGGACAACGCTCGCGCCTTCGAGGGCAGGCCGGTGACGTACTTCCCGTACGTCGAGCCTGAGCCGGGCGCCGGGAAGGGGATGGTGGAGGCGCTGGCCGCGCGTGCCTGCATCGTGGTCACCGACGACGCGCCGGTGTTCTTCCTTCCCCGGATGGTGGCCGCGGCCGCCGCACGCCTGCCGGTTCTGCTGGAAGTCGTGGACGGCAACGGCCTCGTCCCGCTCGCCGCCACCGAGGCGGTGTTCCCCACGGCGTTCGCGTTCCGCCGCTTCCTGCAGGCCGTGCTTCCCGCGCACCTGGAGGGGGCCCCGGCTCCCGATCCCTTGGCGGGTGTGAGGCTCCCGCGCCTCACGGCGCTGCCCGAGGAGATTGCACGGCGCTGGCCGGCGGCGCCAACGGCACTCCTCGAGGGCGACTCCGATGCCCTTTCGGCGCTGGCGGTGGACAACCGCGTGGGGAGGGTCTCGGCGGTGCGCGGAGGCAGATCCGCTGGGGTCACACTATTGAGACGATTTCTCAATGAACGGCTGGCCGGCTATGCGGAGACCCGCAACCAGCCGGAGCGGGACGGCACGAGCGGGCTCTCGCCCTACCTGCACTTCGGGCACGTCTCGGCACACGAGGTGTTCGCGGCGGTGGCGAAGCGCGAGGGGTGGACCCCCGAACGCCTGGCCTCCAAGGCGAGCGGCCGGCGCACCGAGTGGTGGGGGATGAGCGCGCCCGCCGAGGCGTTCCTGGACCAGCTGGTGACCTGGCGCGAGCTCGGCTTCAACTTTGCCAGCAAGCGCGACGACGCAGAGCGCTACGAATCGCTGCCCCCCTGGGCGCGGGCGACGTTGGAGAAACACGCCGGCGACTCGCGGCCCCGCCTGTACACCCCTGAGCAGCTCGAGGGCGCGGCCACCCACGACCCGCTCTGGAACGCTGCCCAGGTGCAGCTCCTGCGCGAGGGTCGGATCCACAACTACCTGCGCATGCTCTGGGGGAAGAAGATCCTGGAGTGGTCCCCGTCCCCGAAGCACGCCCTCGAGGTGATGCTGGAGCTCAACAACCGGTTCGCCCTCGACGGCCGCGACCCCAACTCGGCCTCGGGGATCTGCTGGTGCCTGGGGCGCTACGACCGCGCCTGGGGGCCGGAGCGCCCGATCTTCGGCACGGTGCGCTACATGTCCTCGGAGAACACCGCCCGCAAACTGCGGGTCAGGGAGTACATCGCCCGGCACACGCCCTAGACGATGAGGTTCCAGCCGGGTCCAAAGGTATCCTGGTCGGCCTCGGGCCCGGCCGGCCCGTGGGGGGGCAATGAGCGACGATCGCCTGCAGCGGCAGATCCGCTTCATCCTGGAGATCGACGCACTGAAGGGTGTCCTGCGCCGAACTTACCTGCCCGGTGCGGACCGGCCGGAGAACTCCGCGGAGCACAGCTGGCACGTGGCTGTGATGGCGGTCCTCCTGGCCGAGCACGCCAACGAGCCGGTGGACGTGGCGCGGGTGGTGAGGATGCTGCTGATCCACGACGTCGTGGAGGTGGACGCAGGCGACACCTACGTCTACGACACCGCGGGCGCCGAGGCGAAGGCCGAGCGCGAGGTGCGGGCGGCGGACAGGGTCTTCGGGTTGCTGCCCGAGGACCAGGGGCGCGAGCTGCGCGCGCTCTGGGAGGAGTTCGAGGAAGGGCGCACCGCCGAGGCGCGCTTCGCCGCTGCCCTGGACCGACTGATGCCGGTGCTGCACAACGTGCACACCGAAGGGAGGTCGTGGCGGGAGCACGGCATCACCGCCGACCGGGTGATCGCCCGCAACGCCCGAATGTCCGAGGGGTCGGAGGCTCTCTGGGAGTACGCCCGCTCCCTGATCGAGGCCGCGGTCGCGAAAGGGCACCTGGCCCCGCCCCGGCCGTGAGCCGGAGGGTCTGAGCCCGCGCCATTGACAGCCGGCGGCGGAGCGTGGTCGCATGCCGCGGGGGGCAGCCGGGTGAGCGCTGGTCAAGGGTTTGGTCGCGCCGCGCCACGAATCATCGTGGGGCGAGGCGCGCGCGCCACCGAGGAGCTTCTCCTCGCCGACCTGGAGGCGCTGCTTGCCGCCACCGAGGCCGATCTTCACCTTCTGGCCAGGCCGGTCGTCGTAGTCGTCCCCTCGCGCAGCCTGCGCCTGCACCTGGCTGCTTGTCTGGTGGCGCGCCGCGGGCGGGCGGTCGCGGGCGTCGAGATCGTGACGTTGCACGGGCTGGCGGCCGGGATCGTCGGGCGGTGCGAGGGGCAACGCAGGGCCGGAACGCGACTGCTGCCGGTGCTCGTCAGCCGGTTCGCCAGGCGCGAGCCGGCGCTCCGGGAACTCGCGGCGTCGCTGGAGGACGGGGAGCTTCCGGTCGTCGCGACGGTCCGTGACCTGCTGGACGCTGGGTTCGCCCCCGAAAACGCCGAGGCGATCGCCGAGCACCTCGAAGGAGACCGGGACGAGGCGGAGCGGGGGCGGGCGTCGGCTCTCGTGAGAATCGCCTCCGCGGTCGCCCTCGTGCTGGAAGTGGGGGATCTCGACCTCACCTCCGATCTGCTGCGGCGCGCAACGGAACTGCTTAGGGCCGATCCAGAGCGCGCACTGCCCTCCCGGGCAGTGCTGATCCACGGCTTCGCGGACGCCACCGGCATGGCGACCGACCTCATCGAGACACTGCTCCGCCAGCACGAGGCGTGGGTCTACCTGGATCAGCCGCCGGACCCGGTGGAGCACTCGAGGCCCGACCTCGGCATCGCCTTCAGCGAGCGATTCCTCGAGCGTTTGAGAGGCGTTGCGACCCCGGAACCGACCGCTGCGAGCGCCACGGCGCCCTCCACGCCCGTGATGTTCCGCGCACCGGGGGCGCACGCCGAGGTACGGGAGGTCGCACGGCGCATCCGCAGGCTGCTTGACGACGACGCGCCACCCGAGCGGATTGGGGTGGTCGCGCGGGACCTCGGCCCCTATGCGCTTCCGGTTCAGGTGCACTTCCCACGCCTCGGAATCCCGTTCTCCGCTCTCGGCGCGGCCGGCTCGGTCAATGCCGCCGCGCGGCGCGTTCGCGCGCTGGCGAACCTGCTCCGGCGGGGCAACCAGGCTCCCGCCGACAGCTGGCTCTCCGCCGCCGGCGACCTGGGGGGGTTCGAGGTGCGCTTGGCCCTGCACGCCTGCGGGGCGGCCCGCGTACGCGACGTGGCCGCGCTCGAGCCCGACGCGGTTCTGGACACGAACGGGGAGTTCGTGCTGCCGGTGCGGCGCGGCCTCACCGAGCTGCCGGGCGATGCCGGCGAGGAGGACAACGGGGGCAGACGGGTTGCGCCCCATCGTCGCCTGGCGGGCGCCCGCCTGCGCCATGCCGTGAGGCGGGCGTCCGCCTTCGTGGCGCTCCTGGATTCGTGGCCGGCGGATGCGGGTCCGGCGGATCACCTGCGCCGCCTTGGACGGCTCCTCGACGAAGGGCTGGACTGGCGGAGCGGGCCACCCGGTGCCGCACCGGTTCGCCAGCTCCTCTCGACCCTTGGGGTGGAGCTTCCGGAGGGGCTGGCGCTGACCCGCGAGGAGTTCTTCATGCTGGCGCGCCGAGCGCTCGAGGGTGTGGGTGACCCAAGGCTTGGTGGTGCGGGGGGAGGCGTGCAGGTGCTCTCGGTGATCGAGGCGCGGGCGAGGAGCTTCGAGCACCTCTTCCTGCTCGGCCTCAACCGGGACTCGTTCCCCCGCCAGGTGCGGGAGGATTCGCTCCTCCCCGACCGCCTCCGCCAGGCGATCGAGAGGGACGTCCTCCCGCAGATCCCGATCAAGCGCATCGGCTTCGACGAGGAGCGCTACCTGTTTGCCCAGCTGCTGTCCTCCGCCCGACACGTGACGCTCTCCTGGCAGGCGTGCGACGACGACGGCAAGGCACGCCCACCTTCGCCGCTGGTCGAGCGCCTGCGCCTGGCGGACGGCGTGGAGGAGCCCCCTCTGGTCGGCGCCGTCCTCACGCCGGAGCCGGGCGAGCTGAGACCGCTCGAGGAGCACGCGGTGCTCGCAGCGCTGCACGGATCGCGCGACGCCTTCGGTCGCGTGCTCGAAACTGTGCTCGGGGAAGCCGCCGGGGAGGAGGGGCGCGCGCTGGCGGCGGCGCGGCTCGCGGTGCTGGAGGAGCTCGACCCCGACCGCCGCACGGCCGGCGGTCGGCGACGCGCCGCCATGGTGGGCCCCTACTTCGGGTTCGTCGGGGCGCCGCTGGAGGGCGCCGACCCGAGGCGCAGCGAGCTGGCCATCACGACGGCGGAGGGCGTTGCGGCCTGCCCGTGGCAGGCCTTTCTCCGGCGCATCCTGCGCCTGGAGCCCTCCCCCGACCCGCTCGCGGTGGCCCCCGGGGTGGACGCCCTGCTCCTGGGCCAGGGGGTGCACCGCGCGCTCGAGGCGATCGTCGCCGCGGCGGTCGGGCCCGAGCTACCACGCGAGGTCGCCAGGGCGCTGGAGGCCCGGCCGGTCGCGGTGCCCTGGCCGGCCCCCGCAGAGTTCGACCGCGCGCTGCGGGAGAGCTCCACGCGGTTGGCGCGCGAGGAGGGTCTCACGCTCCCCGGCCTCGAGCGGTTGCTGGAGGAGCGGGTTCGTCCCTTCCTCGACGTAGCGAGACGGCTCGGCTGGCCCGACGAAGAGGCCCGCGCGGCCGTCCTGGGCGTCGAAGCGGTCGGGGCGGTGACGGTCGAGGACGCGGCCGGGGCGGCTCGGACGCTGACGTTCCGGGCGGACCTGGTGGAGGAAGTCGGCGAGCGGGTCGTGTTCACGGACTTCAAGACCGGCGCGCCGCTCTCGAAGGCGAAGACGGACGAGACGCGGCGGAAGCACCTCCTCGCGGCGTTCCGGAGGGGCGAGGCGCTGCAAGCCGCGGCCTACCCCCTGGCGGCGGGCGGGCGCCCTGCCGACGGCCGCTACGTCTACCTGCGCCCCGACCTTGAGGACGACACCCGGGTGCTCGAGGTTGCCAGCGAGGCCCCCGAGCTGCCAGCAATCTTCCAGGCCGTCGTGCGGGCGGTCCTGAGCGCCTGGGACAGCGGCAGCCTGTTCCCGCGCCTGGAGGAGGCAAACAAGCCAAAGGAGCCGTCGCGCTGCTCCCGCTGCGAGGTGCGGGACGCCTGCGTGCGCGGCGACAGCGGGGCGCGGCGCCGCCTGGCCCGGTGGGCGGCCGCCCGGGGGGAAGGGGAACGACCGCTCTCGGCCGCGGAGGCCGCGCTGCGCGGGCTGTGGAGCCTCGGGATCGGGGCCGCCGAGGACGGCGAGGAGGACGCCGAATGAAGGAACGCCACGCGTCCGGGGCGGCAAGGACCGCGGATCAGCAGGCGCGCCTCCTGTCCCAGACGGTCTTCGACCGGCCGCAGGTGCTGGAGGCCGGCGCAGGCACGGGCAAGACCGCCACTCTGGTGGCCCGGATCCTCGCGTGGGGCCTCGGCCCGGGTTGGCGGCGGGCCGCGGAGGAGCTGCGCGCGCAACATGAGCGGCTTGGGCGTCGGGGGCCCGTCCCCGTGGACCGGATCGCCGCGCGAGTTCTCGACGGCGTGGTGGCGATCACCTTCACGGAGGCGGCGGCCGCCGAGATGGCGAGCCGCGTCGCTGGAGCGCTGGCCGACGTTCAAAGGGGAGGGCTGCCCAAAGGCCTGCTACCCGAGGCGCTGGGCGAAGCGGCCGACGAGAGGCAGACGCGAGCGTCCTCCTTGCTGGTCGCGCTCGACCACCTCCTGGTCGCCACCATTCACGCGTTCTGCCGCCGCCTGCTCGCCAGCGTCCCGCTGGAGGCGGGGCTGCACCCGAGCTTCGCCGTGGACGCGGAGGGGTTCGTTCTGGCAGAGGTGGTGCAAGAGACCGTGGAGACGGCGTTCCACGAGGCACTCGCGGCGCCCGAGGGGAGCGCGATCTTCTCCCTCGCCGCCAGGGGCGTCAATCCCCTTCAGATGGCCGAGGCGCTCGTGAAGCTGGCCGCCGACGGGGTGCCGCCTGAGGCCCTGATGGCGGACCCGCTCGGCCCCCAAGCCGTGGCCGCACTCGGGTTGCAGGTCCGGACGCTCGCGGAGGCTGTTCGCCGTCTGGTCGGGGTGCGCTTTGGCGGGGTGGGCAGGACGAAGAACGCGGCGGCCATCGCGGCGGGCGTGGAGACGCTGGCCCGCACGTTCGGGAGCGAGGGAAGCCCAGGAACGCTCGGCGAGTTGGTCGGCGCGGTGGAGGGGGCACTGCCCGAGAGACTCGTCAAGCACCTCGCGAAGTGGGGCAAGGATGACTTTACTCCGAGCGAGGCCGAGGTACTCGGGGAGGCGAGGGGCGATCTGCTGGAGCCGGCACGGGGGCTCGCCGGGCTGGTGCGGCACCTCGGGAAGCTCGACCCCGAGGTGCTCGATCTGGCACGGCGTGCCCTCGCGCCGCTGCTTGCCCACGTGCACCGGGCGATGCGCGCGCGCGGGGCGGAGACGTTCTCGGCCCTCCTGCGGGATGCCCGCGACACGCTCGCTCGCCACCCGGTGGTGCGGGTGCGCTTCCGCAGCGAGATCACGCAGCTGATGGTCGACGAGTTTCAGGACACCGACAGCGTGCAGTGCGAGATCCTTCGCCTGCTTGCGCTCGACGGTCCTGAGGAGGAGCGCCCTGGGCTCTTCCTGATCGGGGATCCCAAGCAGTCCATCTACGGCTGGCGCGACGCGGACCTCGCGGCCTACGACGATTTCCTGGCTCTGGTGCGGGAGGTTGGGGGCGAGGTGATGAGCCTTTCGGTGAACTTCCGTTCCCTCCCCGCGATCCTGGCCGAGGTCGAGCGCGTTGTGCGGCCCGTGATGCGGCACGAGCCCGGGGTGCAGCCGGCGTTCCAGCCGCTCCTGCCGTGCGAGGAGCGTTCAGCCGAGCCGGATCCGCTCTCGGGCCTCCGGGCGGCGGTGGAGTACTGGGTCTCGTGGACGCCGGCCGGGGGTGACCCGGACGGTCTCGGGGAACCCTCTACCCAGGCGGCCGCGGAGCTGGAGGCGGGTGCACTGGCCGCGGACATCCGGGAGCTGCACGAGGGCGGCGTGCCGTGGCGCGAGTTCGGCGTGCTGTTGCGGAGCACCGGGGACCTCGACGTCTACCTCCAAGCGTTGCGCGACGCCGGCGTGCCGTACCTGGTCGAGCGTGACCGGTCGTACTACCGACGCCGCGAAGTCATCGAAGCGGCCGCGCTGGTGCGGGCGGTGCTCGACCCCGGCGACCACCTCGCGCTGGTTACGGTGCTGCGGTCCAGCGTGGTGGGGGTGCCGGATGCGGCGTTCATCCCGCTCTGGACTCGTTCGTTTCCGGACCGCGTGAGCGAGCTGGCCGGTCTCGAGGACGGCGGGCTGGCCGCGCTGCAGGCGCTCGTGTCCGAGGTGGCGGGCGCACTGCCTCAGGACGTCCCTGGGATCGAGCGCATTCGGGGATGGGAGCGCAACCTCGTCGCCTTCCTCGGACATCTCGCCGAGCTGCGAGCGTCGTTCGAGGCCGGGTCCGCGGCGGTATTCGTGGAGAGGCTGCGCACCCTCACGCTCCTCGACGCGAGCGAGGCCGCGCGCGCCCTCGGGAGGTACCGCGTCGCAAACCTTGACCGCTTCTTCCGCACCCTGCTGGACGCGATGGAGGCCGACAGCGACCCCCACGCGGTGCTGCGCGCGCTGCGCACCGCGGTCAGCGAGGTTCGCGAGGCCGAAGAGGGGCGCCCACTCGCCGCGGCGGAGGACGCGGTGCGTGTGATGACCATCCACAAGGCCAAGGGCCTGGACTTCACCCACGTGTATCTGATGCAGGCGCAGAAGCGGTCCCGCGCGGAACGGCGCCCGTGGCTGGACGCCGAGGAGATCGGCGGCCGTTTCGAATACGCGCTGTTCGGCGCCGCGACGCCGGGGTGGCACACCGTCGAGGAGCGCAGGCGGCGCGTCGCGGGGGCCGAGATGGTGCGCACGCTCTACGTCGCCATGACGCGGGCCAGGGACCGCCTGGTCGTCGCCGGGATCTTCCCCGCCGGCGCGTCACTTGGGCGTGCAGGGGGGCGCTCGCACATGGACCTTCTGTCGCGCCGGGAGACACCGGAGGGTGGCCTCGTCACCGTCGCGGCCAGGGTCCGCGCCGGAGGCGGCAGCCACGAGGACGGTTCCGGCGCCCGCTGGGTGTTCCCGGCCCTCAGGCCGGCCGCCACGGAGCCCGCCGCTCCGGGAAAAGCCATTGAGCTCCCCTCACCGGCAGAGGTGAGCCGGCAGGCGCGGCTGCTCGCGGAGCTGAGGCGGGACGCAGAGGCGCGTGAGGCGAGGCCGTTCTCCGCCCCGGCGTCCGAGGAGGCGCACCGTCTCCTGCATGAACTCCTCGCCGAGGAGCCCCTTGCGGAGGAGCGCGAAGCTGCGAGTTCGGCTACCAGACCGGAGGTTTCCCAGGCTGCGGCGGTAGGCGGCGCCGTGCACCGGGTCCTCGAGGAACTGGACCTCGGTGGGGACCTGGCGGCCTCGCTGGCCCGTGCACGCGAGCGGTTGCCACAGTACCTGGAAGCTCTCGTCAGGCGCGACGAGACGCGCGAGGCGGTAAAGCGGGCAACCTCGATCCTGGATCTGCTGGCCGCGGGCCGCACCCTTGTTCGCCTGCGCGAAATCGCACCTCACGTCGTGGCGCGCGAGCTTTCGGTGCTGCTCCCACCGGGTGATGGTCCCGACGCCCCCGTGGGCTTCGTCTCCGGGGCGATCGACCTGGTCTACCGTGACCCGGCCACCGGCGAGCTGGTCATCGCCGACTACAAGACCGACGAGGTGGCAACCGACCGGGAGGTCGCGGCGAGGGTCGCCGCCTACTCGTTGCAGGGTGCGGCCTACCGGCGCGCCCTCCGGGAAGCGCTCGGTCTTCCGAAGGAGCCGCGCTTCGAGCTCTGGTTCCTGCAGGCCGATCGAATCGAGGAGGTACGGCCGTGAGCCGCATCGGGCCCGGCAACGAGCGGCGGTTTCCCCACCGTCCCGACCGCAACTGACTCGCCAGTCTTGTGGCAAGATGCGCCCGGTGGGGAGGGCGATGCTACGGCGCAGAAGCGCAATCGAGATCGTTCCCGCCGACGGTAACGAGGCCGTCGGCCAGGCCCGGGAGCTGTTCAGGGAGTACGCCTCCTCGCTTGGCGTGGATCTCTCGTTCCAGGACTTCGCGCGGGAGCTGGCGGAGCTGCCGGGGGAGTACGCGCCACCGCGCGGCGCGCTGCTGCTGGCGATTTGCGATGGACGGCTTGCCGGATGTGTGGCGATGCGCCCCTTCGGGGAAGGGATTTGCGAGATGAAACGGCTCTACGTCCGTCACCAGTTCCGCGGAAAGGGCCTGGGCAAGCGGCTGGCGGCCGCCGCGATCGAGCGTGCCCGGGAGTGCGGCTACCCTCGTATGCGGCTCGACACGCTGCCCTGGATGCAGGAGGCGATCGCACTCTACCGCGCGCTCGGCTTCAGGCCGATCGAGCCCTACCGCCCCAACCCGGTCGAGGGTGCGGCGTTCATGGAGCTGACCCTGACCTAGGGACGGGTGGGACGGCGGTCGAAGCGCACGGTCTTCACCCAGGTTCTCTTCTCGCGCTTCACGAAGTCGAGCCACAGCGCGCGAGCCACCACAACGATCCAGAGCTGACAGTAGGTGAAGTAGGCGAGCACGATGAGGCCGATCTTTCCGAGCGAGTCCTCGCGGTCGTACGACAGTGCGAGGAGGATCTCCATGATGAAGAGCAGGAAAGCCAGCACCCAGACCGCGGTGTAGGGCCCGGGGAGGGGGATGGCGATGACCCTCAGCAGGCTCGCCAGGAAGAGCAGGTCCGAGGCCACGATCGCGACGAAGAACACGTAGTAGAGGGAGAGCAGGTACAGGACCTCGACAGCCAACACCTTCCTGCGAAACCGCGGGATCTGGCGGAGAAACTTGGTGGCCACGTAGTTGTTGCCGCGCACCCAGCGGCTGCGCTGAGCAAACCACACCCTCCAGGTCTCGGGCTCCTGCTCGTGGGTGACCGCGTAGGGGATCGGCTTGATCCGGAACCCCTCCATGTAGACGCGGATGGAGAGCTCCGAGTCCTCGGTTATGGCGCCCTCGTCCCAGCCCCCCATCGCGTCGATGAGCCCCCGCCGGATCACGAAGTTCGTACCCGGCAGCGTGGACACGCGGAACAGCTTCCAGCGCCCCGCCTGCACGATGGACTGGAATGAGAGCGTCTCCACGTTAATGAAGCGGGTGAGCAGGTTGCGGTCGCGGTTGACGGTGCGGAACTTGCCCAGCACCGCGCCCAGGTCAGGGTGGAGGAGGAGCTGCGCCACCAGGTAGCGCAGCGCCGGGGGCTCGGGGGTGTTGTCGGCGTCGTAGACGGCGACCAGCCCGGCCTCGGTGTGCGCGAGGCCGATGTTGAGGGCGCGGGACTTACCCCTTCCGCCCTCGCCGGGAGGGACGTTCACGAGCCTGATCCGCCGGTCCTTCTCGGCGAACTCGCGCACGATTTCACCGGTATCGTCAGTGGAGCCGTCGTTGATGACAACCACCTCGTAGCGGTCGGGCGGGTAGTCAAAGGCGAGCATGGCCTCCAGCGTGTTCCGGATGACCTTGCCTTCGTTGTGGGCGGGAATCAGCACAGCCACCGGGGGGAAGTCGAACGGCATCGCGTCCACGTCCCTTTGCTCCCGAGCAGAGCGCAGGACGTGGAAGAAACCGGCAACCGTGAGGACCAACTGGTAGGCGATCATGAACCAGATCAGGATGACCGCCACGACGAAGGCGATGGACAGATCGAGCTGTAGGGCGGTTTCCGTCATGACAGCCGTCCGGCTGTCTGCGGACGCAGGCGGACGATGAGGTAGAGGCTGGCCAGCAGCCCCACCGAGACCACGCCGAAGATCACGATCACGTAGGAGGACCAGAAGCTGGTGATGTCCACGCGGTAGGAGGCCGCGCTCTGGGTGATCAGGAGGACGGAGTGCTCCCCCGGGGGCAGGAGCAGCGCGTCACGGCCGTTGCCCTTGAGCGCCTCGAAGGGAGTGTCGTGCCCATCGATGAAGAGCGCGTAGGGCTCGCGGGTCAAGGTCGCGATGCAGCGGTTCTTCGAGCGGTAGCCAAAGCTGACGCTGCGCTGAGAAGTGTTCTGGAAGAGGAGGTCGCCCGTGATCGACAGGAGGTGCGAGTCCGGCACCTCGGGCTGGAGCGCCTGCAGGGTCGGCTCGGCCTGGAGCACGGTGTAGCTCCCCACCGGGAGTAGGAACCTTCCCGCCCCGGTCGTCCGCAGGCGCTGGCCGTCACGCCTGATCTCGTCGACGTCGCTGGCAAGCTGAAGCACGATCGGCGTCGGGGTATCGATCGCCCAACCGTTCTGGACCCTGGCGATACGTGTCCTTGCCGCGTAGGCGGAGGGCAGGAAGGCTAGGTCCTGCTGGTTGATGCTGGACTCGGAGTAGATCGCGACGCGCCGCGCGCCGCGGGCGGCGGAGTTGACGAGCCAGGCGCTCTCGGTTCCGGTCTGGATCCTGGTCGGAAACGGTGTGACCGCCGACTCGGAGCGGAACGAGAGGATGTTGAGGTCGAGGAAGAGGTCCCCGTCCTCCACGAGACCCTGGTAGCGGGCGGCGATCTCCTGGTAGCGGCGCGGGTCGCCCGACCACATGCTCTCCGGGTCCTCGACCTGGAGAGAGAAGTCGTGCCTGGCTCGCAGGGCGGTGATCTGCCTCGCGTCCACGCCCAGGTTCGCCTGCAGATCAGGGGCGGCGAGGTTGTCCAGGATCGTCACCACGATCTGGAACCCAGGCCTGCCGTGCGCCACCGAGTCCGCCAGGGAAAGCATGGCGTCGTGGAGCTGCACGATCTTGGCCGCGCGGTAGCGGGTGAAGGCCGAAAGCGACACCGGGTCCCGCCGCCAGTAGCGGTCGGAGGAGGGGATGAACAGCTCCAGCGGGTCGAACCCCGCCTGCAGGCGGAACTCCGCACGGGCCGAGGGGTGCATCGGCGTGAAGAGCTGCGGGTCCCTCATCCCGCGCCCGGCCTCGAAGTAGAGCTCGCCGATGTTCACCCCATCCCAGTCATACGCGGAGAGGAGCCTGCGGAAGTGCTCGAGGGTCGCTGCCAGGCATGAGGGATCGGTGAGGGCGACCGGGTAGCGCCACGATGGGCGCACGTCCTCACCCTTGTAGTTCTTCTCCCGCCACTCGGGGTGCTCCTGCCAGAACTTCTGGCTCACCTGCGGCGGCTCCAGCCAGGCGTAGACCAGGATGCCGTTGGCATGGGCGAGCCGGATCAGGCGGCCGTAGTCGTAGGTGTACCTGGGGTACTCGTGCCACCCCCCGACGTGGATGATGCGGATCCCCGCGGCGGCCCAGCGGGAGACCAGTTGCTCAACGCTCACCGTGTGGCGATAACCGGGGTCGAAGTACATCTCGAGTTGCTCGCGGCGGACGAGCGGCACGAGACCGAAGAACTTCTCGACGTAGTGGGCGAGGTAGGGGAAACGGGAGAAGCCCCCGGTGCTCGCGGGGTCGAAGCGGGTGCCGAACAGGATGAACGCTCCACGCCCGTAGCGCCTGCCCACCACCACCGGTATCTCGCTGACCTCGTCGGCTGCCAGGACCTCGTCGCTGTCGACAGTCTCAAACTTGCTCATCACCTCGCCGGACTTCCAGTGCAGCGGCTCGTCGGGGAAGAGGCGGTCGCGGACGCGCTCGATGAGCACCGTTGAATCGAGGAAACGCACCCCGAGCGCGGTGGCGAGGTCGTTGCGGAAGTCGGTGATCAGGTTGTCCCCCTGGTCCACGAAGGACTTGAGCGTGTCAACCTGCTGCTCGGTGAGCCTCTCGGTGATGTTGTAGGGGACGATCACCAGGTTGTGGTCCTTGAGGTCGATGACCAGGTTCGGCGTCAAGGGCACCCGCTCCACCGGGACGTTGAGCGCCTCGAACGGAGCCGCCAGGCTCGCCTGGTCGTTGGCGGCACCCCCGGTGGCCTGGGGGTCGTAGAGGAAGAGCACATCAGCCGGCTGGTGGAACTCATCTGCACCCTTGATCCTCCGGAGGAGGTCACCGGCGCGCTGTCGGGTCCTCTCCAGCAGCGAGGGTGTTCTCTCCCGGTACTCCCTCGGCTCTGCCACGTAGATCCACCCGGGCGGAAGCTTGACGTCTCTCTGCACCGGCCCGTGCAGCCGCTCTCGGGAGAACTCGCGGCGAACCACCTGCCCTTCCGTGTCGACGTACACCTCGCGGAGGTACTGGTCCGCCAACGCGAGCGTGATTTTGGCGCTGCCGCTCACTACCGCACGGTCGTCGAGGGTTACGGTGTTGGACGTGTCGCGGAGGTCGACGAAGGTGTACCCGAGCGCGCGGATCCCCTCCACGAGCTTGCCGAGGTACTCGAGCCTGACGAACGGGTGGAAGAATGCCGACACGAAGCCGTCGCGCACGGCCAGGTTGACCCTCGCATAGGAGAGCAGGCGGTCCACGGCCTCCTGCTCCTTCGCCGGGTCCGTGTCGAAGGGGATGTAACCGAGGTTCTCCGGGTAGATGCGCTGCCCGTACATGTCGCGGTTGATGATGTACGGAAAGAACTGGCTGTAGTCGAGATTGTCCAGCACCAGCCGCTGCTCGATCGCGGTGGAGAAGTGCTCCGCGATCACCGCGTAGTCAGTTGCCGAAGCGCTGTAGTGTGGGGTTTCCCACAGCAACGGGTAGATGCCGTTCTTGAGGCACTCGGAAACACCGTCCCTGAGCTTGCGCGCCACGTACTCGCGGGAGTCCATGGACAGCGCCCGGTCGCGGCTCTCGTCCCAGAACTCGTAGTCGCTGGCCGTTTCCCCCTTGTACTGGTGGGTGGTGCCGTGCAGCACGATGGTGCCGCCGTGCTCGGCCACATAGCGCAGCGCGTCCACATAGTCGGGCTTCTCCGACATCGCGACCCTGGTGCCCGATGCAGGGTTCACATAGAAGGGGATCACCCCAACCAGGAACGGCACCTTGCGCTCGGCCAACAGGTCTGCAATGGCGCGGAGGCTCTCGGGCTCGGTGAACGGGTTGGTGTCCTCGATACGGATGAGCGCAGAGTGGGAGCGTGTGTGGTCCTCGCCGAGGATGTCATGCAGCAAGTCGGCGAAGTAGAGGTAACGGTCGGCCTCTGTGGCGTACGAGAAGGGCGAGTCGGCCACGCACCAGAAGTTGCCGCTGCGCACCACGTACGGCACGGTAATGCTCCGCTTGCTCGAGGTTGCAGTGGCGAGCACCGTGCAGCGCGCTGGATCCGTCACGGTGAGCACGTTGGCGTTCGGCTCGGTCTTGGTGAAGCGTGCGTCGCCTGCCTGCACCGAGTCGAAGACGGAGGTGGTGTCGAACCCGAGGGTCTTGAACCCGAAGCGGGCAGGGAGGTCGAAGCTCCGGCCGAACTCGGCAAGGCCGGTGTTGAGCCAGACCAGCGGCCCGTCCTCCGCGTATGCGTCGTGGAGGAAGGCCAGGGGTGGGGCATACGCCTTCGTGTACCCGATGAAGAACGTGATGTCGTACGGCTGCATCTGCCCGGCCCGGTAGGTATCCACCGGCTGGAGGGTGACGGCCGTCCGGAAGTGCCCCAGCAGTTGGCGCAACTGCCGGGCGTCGCCCAGCCCGCTTGCGGCCTGGGTCGGTCCGGGCTCGTAGAGGACGAGGACCTTCTTCGGGTCGTCCGACCCGGAGGCCTGGACCCTCGCAACTACCAGCAACGCCAGCAGCCCGAGGAGGACCGTGCGGCCGGCGGCGCAGTTCCGGGGAATCGGGGTAGGACGCATCCTGCCTTGAGACGCTCTCTTGTGCCGGTCACAGGACCCGAAAGGCGCGGCGGCGCGCGGCACTGCGGGATGGTAGCACGCGCGTCGGGCGGAAAAGCGTTGTGCTACCGTCCCGGCGTGCGCCCGAGGACCCTGCTCGCATGCTGGTGGCTGGCGGTGGTCTGTGCCGATGCCGTCGCCGCAGCGCCGCCGCCCCGCGTGGGGTTCACGGTGCACTGGGACTTCTTCTCCTCGGCGGCGGAGGCCGAGCGCCTCGTGGCCTTCGCGCTCGACAACGGCGCCGAGATCCTCAACGTGGTACCGCCGCCGCACATCTGGGAGGACCCCGCGAGCCTCACAATCCTCAAGCGGATCTTCGCGATGACCAGGGAGCGCGGTGTCGGGGTCGTGCTCAACCGCATCGACGGCAGTTCGCTCCCCTCGCCGTCCGGCGTGCGAGTCAACTGGCTCTACACCCACGTGCTCACGGAACGGGGACGACTGCCCTCGGGCCGGCCGACCCCCGAGTTTTTCCTGGCAACGGTCGGCAAGGCTGACTATGAGCGCTGGCTGCGCGAGGAGACTGCCTACTACGCCGAGACCTTCTCGGGTGAGCCTAACCTGCTGGCGTTCGGGGTCGGGTTCTTCAACGAGCCGTTTGTCTCGCAGCGCGGCAGCCTGCTGTGCTTCGACCCGACCTCCGACTCGTATGAGATCGGGCAGTACACGCCGTACGCCGAGCTGGTGTGGCGGCGGTACCTGGGGGAGAGGTTCGGCAGCGTCTCGGCCGTGAACCGCCGCTACCGGACCGCCTTCACTGCTCTTGGGGACGTGCCGATGCCGAGGAGCGAGCGTGACGGGGCATTCGGCGACCCCGCCACCGCGTACTTCGACTTCGTCTCGGCAATCAATGCGTGGGTCGTGGAGCGACTGGAGGAGTGCCGGTCGCTGTGGCACGCGCGCGCCCGGCGTTTGGTGCCGTTCGTGCTACAGCTCTCCGGCTACGTTCCGGAGAAGTTCGAGAAGGGGCGGCCAGCCTTCGTCGCCCTCGACATCTTCGACTGGATGCGGAGGGCCGACGCACTCGGGCTGTCGGCGTACACCAACTGCGAGTACCCCGACCGGGGGCACGCCTCGGTGAGGGCAATGGTGAGCTTCCTCAGGCTCGGGCGGCTGCTCGGCAAGCCGGTGTTCGTCCTGGAGAGCGGAGCCGAGTGCGACGGGGCGGTCCTGGATGCGGACGAACTGCGCTTCCTTGCCACCGCAGTACGGCTGCTCGCGCCGGCGAGCTTCATCTACGAGTTCCTCAAGACGAGCTACGCGGAGAGCTTCGCCACCTCGGCCGGCAAGCTCTTGGGTGCGGACTTCGAGCCGCGGAGGGCCGCCGTCGCCGCGGTCCGCGAGGCGCTGCGGGAAGCAAGGCAGTTTGCGGCAGCACCGGACACGGTGTACGTCCTCGACGACCTCGCGGGCCTGCCTGAGAATGCGGCGCTGCTTGCCACGAGGAAGCAACTGGTACTGCTGTCCATGAGGCGACCCGTCACCTTCGTGCCGGAGCAAGCCCTGGCCTTCTTGCCGGCCGGTGCCACCCTCGTGGTGCCCTCGCCGGCACGCCTCGGGACGCTGCGTGAGCTTCTCGCCCCGCGCGGCGTCGCGGCCGAAGGAGCCGAGCAGGTGCTACGGGCGGAGAGCGGCCCGCCGGGTCGTCCACCGAGGTAGACTGTCGCGGGGGAGTCACCATGAGCCAGAAGCCTGCGTGCGTCTTCCTGCCGGTGCCGGTCACTGGCCCGGCACGTCTGTGGTTTTCCATCATGCTGTCCGCGCTCGGCCTGCCGCTGCTGTGGCTGATGTTCACGCTGCTGCGGGCGCCCGTGATCAGCTATCGGATCGACGGCGGCATGCTGACGATCTCGAGCTCCCTCGGCTCTTCGCAACTCGATAAGGCGATCATGCTGGCACGCGTGAACCTGGCGCGTCCCGAATGGCTCCACGACGGCTCCCTGCGTTTCGGCACCGAGAGGCCCGGTTACTGCGTCGGGTTCTTCAGCTACCCCACGCTCGGTGAGGTGTGGCAGGTGTCCGACTGCTCGGAAAACGCGGTGCTGATCGTTGCGCGCGGGGAAACGCACCCGGTGGTGGTGACCCCGTCAGATCGGGACGCTTTCCTGAAGGCGGTGGAAAATGGGAGCCCGTCCACCTTCGCACCCCCCGGCAAGCGCACCCAGTCATGGTGGTTCACTCTGATCTTGGTCCTCGCTGTTCTGACGCTGGTTGTGCTGGCGCTGGTGACGGTGTTCTTCGTGGCACCTGCCCGGCTGCGCTACGCGGTGGGTGACGGAGCCCTCGAGGTGAGCACGCTGTTTTCTCGCCGGCGGATTCCCCTGGCCGGTGTGCGCGCCTTCAGGCACAGGCCTCTCCTGGGCGCAAGGCTGTCGGGACTGGCTCTACCAGGGTACAACGTCGGCTCCTGGATGCTGGACACGATGGCCACGACCTCGCTCGCCTCGGCCCGCAACGACGGTGTGCTCCTGGAGGGCGACGGCAGGTTCTTCCTGAACCCTGGCGACCCGGAAGGCTTCCTGGCGGCGCTCGGCGACCACGGTGCCACGGTGATTGCCAACCTGCAGCTGCAACGGCGGCGGTAATCGGCACGTCCCGCGCCGACGCGGCGAGGGGTTAGCTCTTTTTCGGCCGGCGCATGCCGGGGTGCTTCACAACCTCCTGCGATTCGCGCAGCTTGATCACGCCGCGCTGAAGCAGGTTGTGGAGGATCAGTTGGTTGTAGAGCTTGGCCCCGGGCACGAGCGTGAGGACCTGAGCGACCGTGTACATCCCGTTGATGCGCGAGAGCACGAAGCCCTCTTCGGGGGCGCACTTGAGCTGAACGATGTCCTTGGGCGCCAGCGCCAGCTCGAGCACCGTCGACGGAGGGAGTTGGAGCTTGTCGGCCTCCCTTGCGATCTCCTGCTCGAGAGCATCCGCCGCCTCGATTGCGGCGCTGACGGTCGGGTGCCTCTCCCGAAGCTCGACGACCTTGCGGTAGGCGTCGAGGGTGTCTCCAAGGGCCATGCTGTTCTCTGCCTGCAGGACACGGTCCCGCCAGCTGGAGCGCTGGAAGCCGGGAAGCCGGCGCGCGGTCCTGACCGGCGGCAGCAGCTCGAAGACGCCGTTCTGCATACCCTGGTAGACGAAAGCGAGCACCGGGAACTCGGGCACGTGGCAGCGCAGAGCGATCTCCTCGATGTTCCTGGCGCCGTCGATCTGTTTGAGGACGGCGAGGCCGGTCGCTGTCAGCTGTGTCTCGTCGAGGGCGCGGCAGATCTTGGGGATGTGGTCGGAATCTGGTATCAGCTCGGCGATGCGCCGCCGCTCGTCCGCCTGGCGGGCGCCCTCGAAGATGAAATGGTTCACCGGCAGGTCGAGCTCCTTGAAGTCCCTCCGCGGCTGGACGTCGTCCAGGAAGAAGAACTCGCCCTCCTGCCACAGCATCAGGTCGTAGATGGTCTCCTCCGTCTTGATTCGGACCATGTGGTCAACATGGGTGCGGTCCAGCCTGCCGGTCTGAACCAGGAGCTCGCCAAGCATGACGTGCTGCTCCTTCTGCCGGTCGAGGAGCTGCTCGAGCTCCTCCTCGGAGAGGATGCCCCACCCCACCAGGTAGTAGCCCAGATGCTCGCGCGGGTTGTTCGACGTCACCGCCGACACCGTCCCCTTCTGGAAGAGGATCCTCTTGGTGAACCTCTGTCCCTTGATGACAAGGGTGCCGGTCTTCCGACCCATGGAGATCCACTCCATCAGGTCCGGGAAGGGCATCGTGCGGAGGTTGCCGGAAACCGCCATCGTCTTACTCGGCTGGCATTGACCCGGAAGCGGTCAAAGTGCCACGATCACACGCGCCGCCCACGGTCTAGCCACAGTTCAACGATACCTTAGTTTGCGGCCGCGCCGATGCCGGGGCGCCCTCTTATTGGGAGCGATAGTTGCCGAAATTGAGCTCGACCCCGAAATCCTCTGCCTTCAGCGCGCCCATGACGCCCTGCAGCTCGTCTCGAGAAGGAGAGGAAACGCGCACCTGGTCGCCCTGGATGGCAACCTGCACCTTCTTGAACCTTCGTTCCTTGACGAACTTCACGATGGCCCGCGCGGCCTCGTCGGGGATCCCCTGCTGCAGTGTGACCTCGAGGCGGACGGTGCCCCCGGCCGCCGGCTGGATCGCGCCGGCCTTGAGGTTCTTCACCGGCACGCCGCGGCGGGTCATCCTGCCCAGGAGCACCTCCCAGATCGCCTTCAGCTTTAACTCGTCCGGCGCCGTGAGCACGAGCAGGTTCTCCTTGCGGCGCAGCTCCACGCCGATCTTGAGGCCCTTGAAATCGAAGCGCTGGGCGAGCTCCTTGAGCGTCTGGTTGACCGCGTTGTCGACCTCCTGGACATCGCAGCCGGTGGTGATGTCGAACGACTGGTTGACTGCCATGGATTCAGTCCCCCTGGCTCTGGGTGTCGGCCGCAGCGCCCTTGCCTCCGCGGCGGTGACGGCGGCGCCGCTTCTTCGCTTTGGTGCCCGCACCCGGGGGCGAGGGTTCCTCCGCGCTCACTGCGGGGCCGTTCTCGGATACCTCGCCGCCTGCTGCCTCCTCGGCCCCGACGGAAGACACCCCACCTGACTTCTTGTGCCGGCGTCCGCCGCGGCGGCGCTTGCGCCGCTTCTCGCCCGTCTTAGGCGGCACAGCCTCCTCAGGCTGTTCCGGCGCCGCGGTCACAACATCCGCAGCGGTCACTACAGGGAGGGACCGCAACACCGCATCGCCGGCCTCGCGCTCGATCCACTCCATCTTCTCGTCGGAGCGGTGCAGGCTGGTCATCGCAATGATCTCGATGCGCATGTCGAACTCGCGCTCGAGCGCGGCGATGTCGTGGCGGCGAAAGTTTTGAATGGCGTCTGCGAGCTCAGGGTGCAGCCCGACGCGGACACCACCCAGGTGGCCGCCGGCGGCCCGTGCCTCGATGCGGCGCAGCAGGTTTACGCCCACGAACTCGGGGGACGGGATGTTTCCCGTGCCGCCGCAGGTCGGGCAGGAACGGTGGGTGCGCAGCTGCAGCGCCTGTTTGATGCGCTGGCGGTTGATCTCGAGCAAGCCGTTCGGGCTGATCCGGCCTACGGTCGACCGCGCCTTGTCCGCCTTCATTGCCTCCCGCAGCGCTCTCTCCACCTCGTGCTCGTGCTTTCGCGAGCGCATGTCGATGAAGTCAACCACCACGAGCCCACCGATGTCGCGCAGACGGAGCTGGCGCGCGACTTCGGCCGCGGCTTCGAGGTTGACGGCGAAGATACTTTCTTCCTGAGAGGGGCCGCGAGAGGCCTTGCCCGAGTTCACGTCGATGGCGGTGAGCGCCTCGGTGGCGTCGATGACGATCGAGCCGCCACCCGGGAGCGTCACGGTGCGCGCGTAGATGCTGTCAATCTGGGGCTCGACGGCGAAGCGCGAGAACAGCGGCATGCGGTCCGTGTAGCGCACGAGGCGGGTCTTGCCGCGCGGCATCGAGGCGTGCATGTAGGCCTCGGCCCTCTCGAAGACCTCGTCGTCGTCGACCAGCACCTCCTCGATCGAGCTGTCGAGGTAGTCGCGCAGGGCCTGCACGACGAGGTCCTGGTCGGAGTAGAGAAGGCGTGGCCCCTTACCCTGGGACGCCTCGGTCTTGACCCGCTTCCACAGTCGCAGCAGGCCGGCGAGGTCTTTGCTGAGGGTGGCCTTGGTCTGCCCGAGCGCGTTGGTCCGGAGGATGAAGCCGAATCCCTCGGGGACGGTGAGCTTGTCACCCTGGTCACGCATCGCGGCGCGGATCTCCTCCTCCTCGACCTTGCGCGAGATGCCGCGCGTTTCGTCGAACGGCATCAGGACGAGGTAGCGGCCGGCGAGGCTCAGGTTGGCGGTGAGGGCCGCCCCCTTTGAGCCGGACGGGTCCTTGGTGACCTGCACGACGATCGACCGCCCCCGCTCGAGCACCCTCTCGATACGGGGGGCGCTCTCGCCGGTGGGTGGCTTGTGGTGGTACGCCTGGGCGACCACGTCGTGCGCCGGCAGCATGCCGTCCCGCTCGGCGCCGAAGTCCACGAATGCGGCGTTCAGCGCAGGGTTGATGTTGGCCACCTGGCCGCGATAGATGTTGCCGCGAGCGAGGCCAGCCTCGGCCACCGCAACCTGGTAGCCGTCGAGCGTGTCGCCCCTCATGATCGCGACGCGCACCTCCTCGGGGCGCTGCGCGTTGATAAGCATTGTCCTCTTCAAGCAGGCTCCAGTCCCGAACTCCGCCCCGGGCCGCTGCGCAGAGGTTGCGGGCCCGACGTGCGGGAGCGCGTGGAGAAAGGGTAACACCTCCCCCGACAAGGGCATCAGGTGCAGACGCGGTTGCGGCCCGTTCGCTTGGCGCGGTAGAGCGCCTCGTCGGCAGCCCGCAGGACATCCTCGGGTTTCAGGAAGCGGCCACCCTGCTCGGCCGCCCCCGCGCTGACCGTGATCGGCGCCTTGGCGGTCCCCGCAGTACGCGGCTCGACGCGCTTCGGCTTCTTCTTTGGACGGTCCTCTCCGCGCAGGGCAAAGCCATCGTTCGCGATTTCCTTTCGTTTCGCTTCCAGTGCCGCCGCGGCCTCGGTGCGCGACTTGTTGGGGAAGACCAGGGCGAACTCCTCCCCGCCGAAGCGGAAGGCGCGCGCACCGTCGATCGTCGAGATCCTGCTCGCCACCATGCGCAGCACCTGGTCGCCGACGTCGTGGCCGTACCTGTCGTTGACGGCCTTGAAGTGGTCGATGTCCACCATTGCTATGGCGTAGCGACCGGAGAGCTTGGTGAGCGCCTCGTCGAAGGCGCGCCTGGCGGGGAGCCCGGTGAGCCCGTCTCGATAGGCCATCGCGAACGTCGCCTCCACGAGGGCGATCACGAGGATCAAACCGGCCGTGGCGAGGTAGGTGGTCGTGGCCTGCCACCCGGTGGCGAGCGCGACGAACGACGCCGCCACCGCCCAGAAGAACCCGATCTCGAGAAAGGTGCGCCGGCGCGCCCACGCGACCGCCGTCGCCACGAACGCAAAGGCAAAGGCCAGCACCGCGGGGTGGGGCAGGCGCGCGGCCGGGACGAGGGCGGCCGGCAGGAAGGGACGCTCCAGCAGGGCCGCCAGGCCGGGGTGGTAGGACAGCCACAGGAACGCCACGAGCGGGGGTTGAGCGAGGACCAGGGAGAAGCGAAGAAGGCCGCGCGGCGTGAGCGTCCCGCGCTCGTGCGCCAGCGATAGCCACGCGAGGTTGAGCGGCAGCAGGAGAGCCGTCGCGGCGAAGGCGAAACGCGCGGCGCCCTCTAAGGCGGCCCCAGGGTGGAGCCGCTCGAGCACGCGGTCGGCGAGCGCGAGCGCGAGAAGGGCGAAAACAACGCGCCCGCGGCGGAAGCGCAGACCGAGCAGCACCCCGACCGCCCAAACGACCCAGGGGTAGACGCGCAGGAACGACGTCAACTGCTCCGGCGGCGGCCCGGGGAAGTTCACCGCGAGCGCGGTGAGCACCAGCAGCCCGACCGGGAGCAGGAGCGAGGAGACCGTCTTCACGCGGGAGGTCCCGTGTCTGCCACTGCTTTCAGGATACCTTCACCCCCTTTGGGAAGTGCCTTTCGCCGGGTCGTGGGCCCAACGGGAGACCATTCCGCTGGCCTGCTAAAGTATGCGAGTTTCGGGGAGGGCACGGCATGGTGCGAAACCTCACAGTGGTGGTGGCTCTCATGATCGTTGCGGTGGGCAGCGCGTCGGCGGCTCCGCCCGCCCTCGACCTGCCTCCGGGTGCACAGGCTGCCGCGAGGGTGATCGACAGGGGCACCCTCGAGGGGCCAACCCGCTTCCTCGCCGACGACCTCTTGGAGGGGCGTGCTCCCTCGCACAAAGGGGACCTT
>Ga0315281_10000097_pt1 | contig 104441 bp, 92 predicted proteins | sample YL17G07_0_MG_FD_204540 | JGI IMG/M metagenome (GOLD analysis project Ga0315281, IMG submission 204540) | Sediment microbial communities from Yellowstone Lake, YNP, Wyoming, USA - YL17G07_0 | ecosystem: Environmental > Aquatic > Freshwater > Lake > Sediment | place: USA: Wyoming | collected...
AACTGATTCACGTCGCTTTCGGCGTGCTAAAGTCAAAAAAATTATTTGACCCGAAGCTGCATGGATGTTGACAGGGATAACAGTATCTACAAATTCGACCTGAAGCCAGGGGTGTGTATTATTTGTCGGTCGGATCGGTAAGCAATAATCCCGTCGTCCCAGCGGCGGCTGGGACCCAGTCCCGACCAGAATCAGAATAACACTGCGGACTGGGTTCCGGCCGCAGCCTGCCCCCAACTGCTTTAATCGGAGGCCGGGATGACGAATGTTTGAGGTATCGACCGAAATGGTTTCAGGTCGCGCATGCCCCAATTTACGCACAACAATTGCTTAACCGGGTGACATGACGCGCTGCCCCCTTTGATTGTAAACAATCAAGTGGAGGCTGCCTCTTCAGACTGCCGAATCCGTGTCCACCTTGCCCGCTGTAAGCGGCTATTCCTTGCGGGTGGAAAGTCCGATCGGCAGATACAGTGGACAAAAGCTAACGAGACTGGTGACGACGAAGATGACGGCCAGAATTCCCAGGATGATAGCCGTCAGCCCGGAAAGATTGCCGGTGAAGTACAGAGCAGCGATCACGGCGGCAATCACCAGCCGGATGATGCGGTCCAGCGTTCCCATGTTCTTGTTGAGTTTCATTGAATCATCTCCTTCCTGTTTGCTTATCGGGTGAGGGATTGAATGAGCAGGGCCAACCCGGTGACCAGCCCAATACAAATCAAGCATATCAGAACCAGTTTCAACAGTTTGCGTTTCGTGTCATCCATCTTTGCACCGTTCAGCAGGGGGCGGCCAGCGGAAGCTCAAGGAGCCGTCGAATTGTGTTGGCACGCAAAATATTCACCATGGCTCCTTTAATCCGAAAAAACGCAAATGCGTTAGAGCGTTTACGGTCTTGCGCGCGCGAAGTGACGAGTGCTGCCTCCGGGGATTCGCGATACTGCTCCTTGAGTGGCGCATGATCGGGCCGCAGGTCATTGGCATTCATGATGGAGGACTCTGCTCGTTTGATAAATAATTTACGCAGGCCCATTGATTCAGCTATCCAATACCAAATTTAAGGCGCTGTGATTGAGTAGCTTGCCGTCCGCGAAGTATTTCACCACGGCCCCATTTGTCCTCAAACAATTCACGCCGACCCCTTTGATTTCGCTTGGCGCGTGAATGCCATTACCCAGTTGGTTTCCCACGATTCCCCTTCGTTGGAGGAGAACGCCTGCTCCCAGCGCGGCATGTCGTGCTTGGGGAGAGTCCACAGGAATCTTACCCGAATTGGCTTCCCTGCCAATGTGTCGCTCGCGTAGAACGTGCCAACCCCATCTTGGAACTGTCCAACTACTGGCGTGTCGAGACTCCCGGGATTGCGACCATCCAGCCACCAAATCGACCACAGCCTTGTTTGGAAGTCGTACGCGCGCAGCGTGACCGCGCGGTAGGCGTTGCCTGGCAATTCGAGTATGTTGTCGTCAAGATTGCCCATGCCGCCGAGCACCTTCTGGACGACGGTCGTGCCGCCGAATTCCACCCATTCATTGCAGCCCACAAGCCGGTCCTTTAGGCGTCGATGTGCCACGCGCCAGCTACCGATGAAGAAGTCAAAGTCGCACGCGCTCGATTGTTTGGCTGATGTAGTCATGGAGTCTCTTTTGAGGAGTAGCTAAAGGGGTCGTGGTCAATTGTTTTCGTTGCGCAAAAAAATTCAACACGAACTCAGGAATCCCTCACGTCTCGAACTCTGTCCGAGAGATACCCGACTGACGAATGATGGACTGAAGTGTGCCAATCCGCAATTCCGTATGGTTCGGAACCGGCACGGTGACTGTCGTATCGGCAAGCCGCTTCTGCATGACGATATGGCTCCCTCGCTGACGCACTTCCGCGAACCCGTGGCGTATGAGAATGGTGCAGACCTGCCTCCCGGAGAGATTGCGGAGCTTACCCAACGGCAATCTCGACTCGGGTTACGTACACTTCTTCGTGCAGCCGCTGCTGAACTTCCTCGGGAGAGGCGGTTTCAAAAAATAGTTCTAACGCTTCCCTAAGATTTTCGCGGGCTTCTTCGATCGTGTTGCCTTGACTGGCGATATCAAGTCCCGGGCAGAACGATACGTACCCATCACCCTCGCGCTCGATAATTGCTGTCAGTTGTTTCTGCATTACGTTTTCTCCTGTTTGTTATGGAGCGCCAAACGATCGGATAAATTTAAGGCGCTGTGATTGAGTAGCTTGCCGTCCGCGAAGTATTTCATCACGGCCCCATTTGTCCTCAAACAATTCACGCCGACCTCTTTGATTTGCTGGCAACGCCCTTCTGTGCGGCGCCCCTATCGAATGACCGGTTAGACGTCACACTTGCTCCTTCGCAGTGCGCTACGAGAAAACGCTGATTGGCACTTGTCGCACTTGAAGCGAACGTACAAATGCTCGAATCCGCCGATCATCAAGAATGCTGCGACCACGGCTATTGCTCGCACGATGGATATTTGGGCGGCAACGAACGCACCCGCAACGACGAACACCCAAACCAGTGGCTCTACGACAAAAGCCGTCAGCCATCCACCCCTCGATGGTTCACTGGAGATGGCTCCTCCACATATCGGGCATTTGCATAGCATGTGCTGCCTCATTGGTTCCTAACGACGCTGTAGAAAAACCCCATTCTGAAAACCTGTTTTAGCTTTGGGAAGTTAAAGGGGTCGTGTCCAAATTGTTTCCGGCACGCAAAATAATATTTCACTAGCCCCCGTTTCCTCATCAAAAAATTGATGCTGAGACCCTTATCGCACGAATGCTGGTTAAGCCGCGCTGCTTTCCGACGCTGGTTTGAGCGCATAACCAGGGCGCAATTTTTGATAAAGAAACTCCGGTGCAAAGTCGGCCCCGTTTGGCCAAACTATGTTTTCAAGTTCCTTATCGAAAGAAAAGTCCGCGAACCGGGCTTTGTCCTTCAAGGGCTCGAATACTTCTCCCCACAATTCGCTTTCGAGATCGACCTCACCTTCGACGCCGTCGGCAAACTTCAGCCAGATGCGGTAATCGCATCGATATTTGGCTTCACGCAATTTTGGCAACATGGTATTACTCCAATGGTTCGATTCGTTTCAATGCCTTTCTTTCGCGTGCGAGAGTCCAGTCTTCGGTTAGCTCGGTTATGTGATACTCGCGCCACTCCTGAACCAGGCCCAAAACCCGTGGGGGCAAACGGCCTTCCACAATCTCGCCCGTACCAATCGCGATAACTGCTTCAAAATCGCCATACCGGGCATGAAAGTGAGGCGGCGCGTGATCGTTGTAATACATCGCGATAATGATTCCCAGGAATCGACTGATCTCGGGCAATGTATCTCTCCTAGTGTTGCTCGTGCCCTTACGAAAATAGACTGCACAGGCTCTAGAGTATCACGCAGCCTGAATCAAAAAATACGTTGATATTCCCATAGCCAATTCGGCGCGCGGGCGATTTTAGTCATGCCTGAATTTCGTGTAGGAATACTAAAGCTGCTTCTCAAGATCCCCCATTTTGCTTGACCAGATGCGCACCGAAAATAGCTTACTCAAGACTATGGCTTTATCGCCCGCAACAGCTCAATATAGTCGCTGCGCTCCGTAGAAAGAAATCCGCGCCGGATGAGATAGTCGAGCACGACGATGGCCGCGTCGTTGGTCAGTTCGCCGCCGTTCGCCATAGCTTCGACCTGTGCGAGTGCTTCGCTCATGGGCACGCACATGAAATGCGCGACTTCACCATCCTGGCACACCGGTTCGTAGTCGGGCGCCAGATAAAGATCGTGCACGTAGATGATTTCGCGGTGCAGGCCCTCGGGCACTTCGTGGCACACTTTGATGGTGCCCGCGGTGCGAGCCGCGGTCGCGCGTTCCGCCGTGATGCCTGCTTCCTCCAGGCATTCCTCGTGCAGCGTTTCGAGCACCGACATGCTGCGTGCGATGCGCCCGCCGACCATGTTGTCGAGCTTGCCGGGGTCGATGGCTTTGGTGTCGCTGCGGCGCGCGATCCACATCATCGGCGCGCCGTTGCGCACGGTGTTGCCGTTGACGTGCGCGCCAAAACTCAGCAGGCCGAAGCGGCGCGCTGCGGCGCGTTCGATGTGGAAGAGCGGCTCGGAATAGAAGTCGCCCGAGACGGAGACCATTTCGTCGCGCCATCCGCTGAGCACGCCTTGCACGGCAAGCGACTCAGTGATTTCCGCGATGGCGGCCGTGCGATGCTCGACGTTGCCGAGTTCGCCGGAGAGCGTCACACCGCGCGGGCGAATGATGAACGTATCCGGCCAGTCCTGCAGCAGGCGCACGAATTCGGGTTTGAGCCAGCCCGCGAGCACGCTATCGACGATGAAAGGCAGGTAGCCCGCTTCGCCGGGGTCGAAACTGCAGGTGGTGCGCACAAAATCCAGTAGTGCTTTGTTTTGCATTTTTCTGGCTCCCGCGCAATCTTAATCCAAAAGTTGTGCAGGCAGTATTTTCATCTATTGGGTGTTGTCAAATTGAGCAACAGCCTTACAAACGCCCGTCATTCCGGACGCGCGTAGCGCGAGCCGGAATCCAGGTTTTCACCCCATCCCTGCCTTCCCCTCGGTGAGGGGAAGGAGCTGCTGGGGTGAGTAAGGCAACCAGATCCTTCGCGTCGCTCAGGATGACACTCTTTTTATATTGTGGTGCATCGCTGCACCACATCCCAACCTCTCCTCGACGAGTGGAACGAGTGAATATGGTGAGCAAGGTCGCCAGATTCTTCGTTGCGCTCAGGATGACACTCCGGGGGATGTGTGGAGAAGGGGTTGAAATGCATTCCGTTTCCGCGGGGATGACAGAGCTTTTTGCAATAGTCGTCAACTTATTGCGTAACCATTGTAAATGCAGGCGAGTCTGCAAGATGGGAAAATGGCTCATTACTAACCCCGCGCGGAAACTGATTTTCGGATTCCGCAAAAAATCGAAATGCGTATTGCCGTACTCGGCGCCGGTGTGGTCGGCGTCACATCAGCGTGGTATCTCGCCAAGGCAGGGCATGAAGCCACGGTGTTCGACCGCCAGGACGGTGCGGGCATGGAAACCAGTTTCGCCAACGGCGGGCAGATTTCGGTTTCGCAATCCGAGCCGTGGGCCAGCCCCGGCGCGCCGTTGAAAGTGCTCAAGTGGCTTTTCAGGGATGATGCGCCGCTGCTGTTTCGCCCGAAACTGTCGTGGCATCAGTGGGCGTGGGGGCTGCGCTTTTTGCGCGAATGCACGCCCGCGCGCTACCGCCGCAATATTCGTCAGATCGTCAATCTTGGAACGTACAGCCGCGCCGCGTTGCAGGCGCTGCGCCGCGACACCGGCATCGAGTATGACTGCATGACGGGCGGCATTTTGCAGATTTACACCAGCGAAAAGGATTTTCATCACGCGCTTGCCCTGACTGAAGTGCAGCGCAGCTACGGTATCGAGCGCCACGCAAAAACTGCACGCGAGGCGGTCGCCATCGAGCCCGCGCTCGCGCACTTCGAGAGCAAACTGGTGGGCGCGCTGTACGCACCGCAAGACGAATCGGGCGATGCGCACGCGTTTACGCAAAATCTCGCCGCGCTGTGCGCGAAGGCGGGCGTGACATTCCGCTACAAAACCCGCATCGACGCGCTCGCCGTAGAGGGGAATCGCATCGCGGGCGTGCGTGTAAGCGATGCGCAAGGCGAACAAATCATCGCGGCGGACGCGTATGTGGTCGCGCTGGGAAGCTACAGCCCGCTGCTATTGTGGCCAGCCGGCGTTTCGATTCCCGTCTATCCGGCCAAGGGCTACTCGATCACGCTTGAAACACAAGGCTATCGCGGCGCGCCGGGCATGAGCCTCACCGATGAGGCATACAAGCTGGTGTTTTCGCGGCTGGGCAATCGCCTGCGCGTGGCCGGCACGGCGGAACTGTGCGGCTACGACACCGGCCTCAACACGGTGCGCTGCGCGGCGCTGGTCAGGCGCACGCGCGAGTTGTTTCCCGGCGCGGCGGATTACGAGCATCCGGAGTACTGGACAGGACTGCGACCCGCCACGCCGTCCAATTGCCCGATCATCGGGCGCAACGCGCGCTTCGCCAATCTTTATCTCAACACCGGGCACGGCACGCTGGGGTGGACGGAAAGCTGTGGTTCCGGCCGCGCGCTGGCCGATATTGTGGGCGGGCGCAAGCCTGAAGTGGAGTATGATTTTTCGGGCATGGCAGGATGAGGAAATACTCAACGGGAGAGAGAAAAATGGCGGCACGAGTCTTGAAGTGGTTTGTGTGTACTGTGCCGGCAATGTGGCTGCCGTTCGCGCTTGCCGAGGAACAGAAAGTTGAAAGCGCTGCTCCGTCTGCTGCCGTACAGCCGCCGGGCAGCGCGACACGCAGCGGCCTGTGGGAAACGCGCAAGCTCATCGAGCAGTTCGAGCCCAACAGCACGGTTGTAAAACGCCGCACCGGGAAAGTCGAAAAGGAATGCGTACAGCCCGGCACGAATGAAGCGCGCAGCACGATTATCAATATCGACGCGTTGCCGCTGTCAATGGAAAAGTGCTGGAAGAGCGATGCGCGCAGCGAAGGCAACAAGACTCAGGTGAAAATGGCGTGCAAGGACGGCACCACCGCCGAGGCGGTGTCGCGCATCGAAGCCGATGGCTCGATCGGTTTCATGACGGTATTCAACATTCCGAAAGAGGGATCGATCACCATCACCGGGACGTCGCGGAAAATAGCGGATGCGTGCGAGCCTGTGGCGGGCGGCAAGGCGGAATAAGCACGCTGCGGTGTTCAACAACTGGGCCGGGATACCAGTGAGCCTGCCCTCGAATGCTTTAATCGGGGGCTGGGACGACGAATCGTTGAGATTCCGAGCCGTCCCCGGATATCAATGGTGGCGAAATGGATTCACTCCCCCGCGAACGCGCGCTTGAGCTGTTCGTAGCGCGTTCTCAGTTCGGCGGGCAGGCGGTGCGCGAGCTTGGTGAGCAGTTCATCGTGCAGCGCGAGTTCCTTGCGCCACAGCGCGTGATCGACGGCGGCGAGTTGCGCGAAACTGCTCTCGGAAAATTCCAGTCCGGCCCAGTCGATATCCCGGTAACGCGGGACATGGCCGAGCGGCGTTTCCAGCGCCGTATCGGCGCCATGCCGTTCGATGCGGCCAATGATCCATTTGAGCACGCGCAGGTTTTCGCCGAAGCCCGGCCAGATATATTTGCCGTTACTGTCCTTGCGGAACCAGTTGACGGTGTAGATGCGCGGCGGATGGGAAAGGTGTTTTTTCACCGCGATCCAGTGCGCGAAATAATCGCTCATGTTGTAGCCGCAAAAGGCGATCATGGCGAACGGGTCGCGGCGCACCACGCCCACCTGGCCGGCGATGGCCGCGGTGGTTTCCGAACCGAGGGTCGCGGCCATGTAAACGCCTTCGTCCCAGCTCGCCGCCTCGGTGATAAGCGGCACCGTGTCGGAGCGGCGCCCGCCGAAAATGAGCGCCGAAATCGGCACGCCTTCCGGGTTGTCCCATTCCGGATCGAGCGACGGGCAGCGCGTCGCCGAGACGGTGAAGCGCGAGTTGGCGTGAGCCGCGAGCCTGCCGCAACCGGGGGCCCAGTCCGCACCCTGCCAGTCGATGAGAGTCGCGGGGGGTTCCCTGGTCATGCCTTCCCACCACACGTCGCCCTCGGGCGTGAGCGCGACATTGGTGAACAGCGTGTCGGATGCGAGCGACGCCAGGCAGTGCGGATTGGTTTCGTGCGATGTTCCGGGCGCGACACCGAAGTAACCCGCCTCGGGGTTGATGGCGAAGAGCCGTGTTTCGCCGCTTTGCGGATCGGTCACCGGCTTGATCCACGCGATGTCGTCGCCGACGGTGGTGACTTTCCATCCCGCGTCGTGCAATGGCGCGGGCGGCGCGAGCATCGCGAAGTTGGTCTTGCCGCACGCCGAGGGGAAAGCCGCGGCGATGTAATGCTTCTTTCCTCGTGGCGGTTGCACGCCGAGGATGAGCATGTGTTCGGCGAGCCAACCCTGTTTGCGACCCATGGTCGTGGCGATGCGCAGCGCGAAACATTTTTTGCCGAGCAGCGCGTTGCCGCCGTAACCCGATCCATACGACCAGATCTCGTGCGTCTCGGGGAAGTGCACGATGTACTTGTGTTCCTTGTTGCACGGCCACGCAACGTCTTTCTGTCCTGGCGAAAGCGGCGCGCCGACCGAATGCAGCGCGGGCACGAAATCACCGCCGTCGCCGAGCACATCGAGCACTTTGCTGCCCATGCGCGTCATGAGTTTCATGTTTACGGCGACATAGGCCGAGTCGGATATCTCCACGCCGATATGCGCGATGTGGCTGCCGAGCGGGCCCATGCTGAACGGGATGACGTACATGGTGCGGCCGCGCATGCAGCCATCGTAGAGTTTGCCCAGCGTCGCGCGCATGTCCGCGGGCGCGACCCAGTTGTTGGTCGGGCCGGCATCCTCCTGCCTTTCGCAGCAGATGAAAGTGCGGTCCTCGACGCGCGCAACGTCGGAAGGATCGGAGCGCGCCAGAAACGAATTTGGCCGCAATTTTTCGTTCAGCGCGATCAATGTTCCCGTGGCGACCAGCTCGCCGCACAGTCTTTTGTATTCCACCTCCGTGCCGTCGCACCAGTAAATGCGCTCGGGCTTGCACAGCACCGCGATCTCGCCGACCCACTTCAGCAGCTTTGCGTTGCGGGTGGGAGAGAGGCCGGTCGAGGGAACAGGATTCATTGAGGTACTCGCGGTCATATTCTATTGTGGCTACGCGGTCGGCAGCTTGTAGTCGGCATACTGCTGACGCAGCGTGAGTTTGGAAAGCTTGCCGGTCGCGGTATGCGGAAGCTGCTCGACGATCACCACGTCGTCGGGCATCCACCACTTGGCGATCTTGCCTTCGTAAAATTTGAGCATGTCTTCCCTGGTGGTCTTGACGCCGGGTTTACACACAATCAGCAGCAGCGGGCGTTCGTCCCACTTGGGGTGATGCACGCCGATCACCGCGGCCTCGGCCACGGCGGGATGTCCGATGGCGATGTTCTCCAGGTCGATGGAGCTGATCCATTCGCCGCCCGACTTGATCACATCTTTGGACCGGTCGGTGATCTGCATGTACCCGTCGGGGTCGAGCGTGGCGACGTCGCCGGTCGGGAACCAGCCGTGGCCGCTTTCATCACCAACGAGAGGGTTGCCTTCTCCTCTGTAGTACTCGTTAAGGATCCACGGGCCGCGCACCATGAGATCGCCGAAAGCCTTGCCGTCGCGCGGCTGTTCCTTGCCGTCGGCGCCGACGATTTTCATGTCCACGCCGTAGATGCAGCGGCCCTGCTTGAGCGAAAGGTTGAACTGTTCCTGCGCGGAGAGCGAATGGTGCTTGAGCTTGGGCCGGTTGAGCGTCCCCAGCGGACTCATTTCCGTCATGCCCCAGGCGTGCAGCACCTTGACGCCGTACTCTTCCTCGAACATGCGGATCATCGCCGGCGGCGCAGCCGAACCGCCGATCACCGTGGTTTTGAGCGTGGAAAATTTGAGATTGTTCTGCTTCATGTGGTTGAGCAGATTCAGCCACACCGTCGGCACGCCCGCGGTGCAGTTGACGCCCTCTTTTTCGAACAACTCGTGCAGGCTCGCGCCATCCATACCCGCGCCGGGAAAGACGATCTTGGCGCCGACCAGCGGCGCGGCATAGGGGACGCCCCACGCGTTGACGTGGAACATCGGCACCACCGGCAACATCACGCTGCGCGACGACAGATCCATGACGTCGGGCAGGCATACCGCGTAGGCGTGCAGCACGCTGGAACGGTGGCTGTAAACGACGCCCTTGGGGTTGCCCGTCGTTCCCGAGGTGTAGCACAGTCCCGCGGCGGTGTTTTCATCGAAATCAGGCCAGGCGTAAACGTCGTTTTCCGCAGCGAGCAGGTCTTCGTAGCACAGCACGTTCGCCGCCTGGATCTTCGGCAAATGCTCGCGGCCGGTCATGGCGACCCAGCACTTTACGCCCTTGCACAGCGGCGCGAGTTTTTCGACCAGCGGAGCGAAGCCGATATCGAAAAACACAACCTGATCATCGGCGTGGTTGACGATGTAAACGACCTGATCGGCAAAGAGGCGCGGGTTGATGGTGTGGATCACCGACCCCATGCCCGAGATGGCGTAATAGAGTTCGAGGTGGCGGTAGCCGTTCCACGCCAGGGTGGCGACGCGGTCGCCGGGCGCGATCTTGAGGCGCGTGAGCGCATTGGCGAGCCTGCGCGTGCGCGCGTGGCAGTCGCGATAGGTGTAGCGGTGGATATCGCCTTCGAGTCTGCGCGAGACGATTTCGGTGTCGCCATGGTTGCGATCCGCGTGGCGCAGCAGCGACGAAATCAAAAGCGGGACGTTCATCATCAGGCCGTGCATGTCACCCTCCTTTTTTTGTGTATTGTGAAAATCTACTTTGAAACTGCTCAAATCATATGACGGCCATTAAAATATGTCATTCCCGCGAAAGCGGGAATGACAAAGTCATCCTGCATCAATCGAGCAAACACTATTGAACAATTGAGGACGCTATTCTGGTTGTGGCCTGTGAGTCTTTGAGGCTACCGCTTATTCGCTTGCTGTCCGTAATTCTTGAACTTTTCCAGCACTCTGTCCATTTCTTCTTCGCCGAGCAGCGCGGGCTCTCCTGTGTGCAGCGTCTGCAGATAGATATGCGCCAGCGCTTCCACTTCGACGGCCAGCGCCAGCGCCTGGTCGAGATCGGCGCCGGTGGCGATGAGGCCGTGGTGTGCGAGCAGACAAGCCTTGCGTCCGGCCAGGGCTGCAAGCGCGCGATCGGAGAGTTCCTTTGTGCCAAACGTGGCGTAGGGCGCGCAGCGGATATCGCGGCCGCCCGCGACGGCAACCATGTAGTGGAAAGCGGGGATGCCGCGTCCCAGGCACGCGAGCGCCGTGGCATGCACCGAATGGGTATGGACGATGGCGTGGATTTCCGCGCGCTGCGCGAAAATATCGCAGTGAAAGCGCCATTCCGACGAGGGCAGGCGCGCACCTTCATGCGTGCCGTCGAGTTGCATCGATACGATGTCTTCCGGCTGCAGGTGTTCGTAGGCCATGCCCGTGGGCGTGACGAGAAATCCCGCTCCGCTGCGCACGCTCACGTTGCCCGCCTTGCCCTGGTTGATGCCGAGCGCATTCATTTTGAGGGCAGTGTCGATCACTTTCGCGCGCAGGCTGCTCATGCGTGTGCCTTCCTGCGTTGTTCGGGATACAGGGCCAGCAGACCGCTCTCGTTCGCCCTGGCGATGCCGCGCTCGGTGATGATGCCCGTGACGAGGCGCGCAGGCGTCACGTCGAAGGCGGGGTTGCCGCAGGTGACTTCCTCGGGCGCGATGCTGATGCGCGCGCCATATCCCGCGGCATTTGTTCCCGATATCCAGCGCAACTCGTCGCCGTTTCTTTCCTCGATGGGGATGGTTTCGAGCGCATCGTCTATGCTCCAGTCGATGGTCGGGCCGGGTACGGCGGCATAAAACGGCACCCGGTTGTCGTGCGCGGCGAGCGCCTTGAGATACGTGCCGATTTTATTGCACACATCGCCGTGGCGCGTGATGCGATCCGCGCCGACGAACACCAAATCGACCGCGCCGCGCTGCATGTAGTGGCCCCCGGCGTTGTCGGTGATGAGCGTGTGCGGTACGCCCGATTCGCGCAGCTCCCACGCGGTGAGGAGACCCTGATTGCGCGGGCGCGTTTCGTCCACCCAGACATGCACCGGAATGCCCGCGTCGTGCGCCATGTAGATGGGGGCGAGCGCCGTGCCCCAATCGACGGTGGCGATGCGCCCGGCGTTGCAGTGCGTGAGAATGTTCACGGTGCGCTGTGTTTGTGCGTGCTGCGCGCGCAGCAGTTCGAGGCCGTGGCGCCCGATGGCTTCGTTGAGCGCGACATCCTCGTCGGCGATGCGCTGCGCCTCGCGCCATGCGGCTTGGGCGCGCCCGGCGAACGCGATAGGCGCGAGCGCATGCCGCATGCGTTCGAGCGCCCACGCGAGATTGACCGCGGTGGGACGCGTTGCAGCGAGCATTTCAATGGTCTTTCCGATGTGCGCGTCCGAGGAGTTTTCCGCCACCGCCAGGGCGAGGCCGAAGGCGGCGGTGACGCCGATCAACGGCGCGCCGCGCACGCGCATGGCGCGGATCGCCTCGGCGATATCCTCGACGCTGTGCAGGACGCGCATTTCCAGGGTGTGCGGCAGCCAGCTCTGGTCGATAATGTGCACCTGCGCGCGTGCGGCGTCGGCGCGTATGCTGCGGCAGCGATTGCCCGGTGATTTCATGGCGCCAGTTTACCGCAGGCGGCAACAGGCATGCTTCAATCTTCTGGCGAACACACCGGGGCTGCGGTATAATTTGCATTTCCTGCGCGGGGGATTCCTATGACGAAATATGTCTTCGTGACCGGCGGCGTGGTTTCCTCCCTGGGCAAGGGAATTGCCGCTGCTTCCCTCGCGGCCATTCTCGAATCCCGCGGCATCAAAGTCTCCCTCGTCAAGCTCGATCCCTACATCAACGTCGATCCCGGCACGATGAGCCCGTTCCAGCACGGCGAGGTGTTCGTCACCGAGGACGGCGCGGAAACCGATCTCGATCTCGGCCATTACGAACGTTTCGTGACGGCGAAGATGAAAAAGACCAACAATTTCACCACCGGGCAGATCTACGAACGCGTCATCAACAAGGAGCGGCGCGGCGACTATCTCGGCGGCACGGTGCAGGTAATCCCGCACATCACCGACGAGATCAAGTCCTCCATAAAAAATGCCACAGCGGATGCCGAGGTCGGCATCATCGAAATCGGCGGCACGGTGGGCGATATCGAATCGCTGCCTTTCCTCGAGGCGATCCGCCAGATGGGTATCGAGGAGGGACGCGAGAACACCTGCTACATCCACCTGACTCTGGTGCCGTATCTGCCTTCGGTAGGCGAGATCAAGACCAAGCCGACGCAGCACTCCGTCAAGGAGCTGCGCTCCATAGGTATCCAGCCCGATGTGGTGATGTGCCGCAGCGACCGCCCGTTGCCTGAGGACGAGCGCCGCAAGATCGCGCTTTTCACCAACGTGCAGCAGGGCGCGGTGGTTTCCTGTTACGACATGGACAGCATTTACAAAATTCCCTCGATCCTGCACAAACAGGGTCTCGACGAAATCGTGTGCCGCAAGCTCGACCTCACGCCGCGCCCCGCCGACCTCGCCATGTGGGACAGCATCGTGTTTGCGCTCGAACACCCCGAGCACGAGATCAACCTCGCCATGGTGGGAAAGTATGTCGATCTCGCCGACTCGTACAAATCGCTTTCGGAAGCGCTGATTCATGCCGGCATCCACACGCGCACACGCGTCAAAATCCACTACATCGATTCGGAAGCGATCGAGAAAGACGGCACCGGATGTCTTGAAGGCATGGACGCGATCCTCGTTCCGGGTGGCTTCGGCAAGCGCGGCACCGAAGGCAAGATCGCCGCGGTGAAATATGCGCGCGAAAACCGCGTTCCCTATCTCGGCATCTGCCTCGGTCTGCAGATCGCCACCATCGAGTTCGCGCGCAATGTCGCCGGGCTCAAGGACGCCAACTCGACCGAGTTCGATCCGGATACGCCGCATCCGGTGATCGCGCTCATCACCGAATGGCAGGACCGCGACGGCAGGGTGGAAAAGCGCGACGCCACATCCAATCTCGGTGGCACCATGCGCCTCGGCGCGCAGCCGTGCACGGTCAAGCCCGATACGCTCGCTGCGCGCATTTACAAAAACACCACGGTCAGCGAACGTCACCGTCATCGCTACGAAGTCAACAACCATTATGTGCCGCGCCTCGAGGCGGCGGGACTGGTGGTTGGCGCGCGCACCAATACCGAGTCGCTCACCGAAATGGTGGAGCTCCCCGGCCATCCGTGGTTTTTCGGCTGCCAGTTCCACCCCGAGTTCACTTCCACTCCGCGCGAGGGACATCCGCTGTTCATTTCCTTTGTGAAGGCGGCGCTCGAGCAGCGCGGCAAAGTTCACGGCGAAGGCGGATTGAGAATCGTGGCGGGGAGCGCGGCATAGCAAACTTTATGGAAGCAATATGAAACTGTGCGGTTTTGAAGTGGGTCTCGACAAACCATTCTTCCTGATTGCCGGCCCGTGTGTGATCGAATCGGAACAATTGCAGATGGATACCGCAGGCAAGCTCAAGGAAATCTGCGCCGCGCTCGGCATCCCCTTCATTTTCAAATCGTCGTTCGACAAGGCCAATCGCAGCTCGGGCATGTCATTCCGCGGACTCGGCATGGATGAGGGGCTGCGCATCCTTTCCGAAGTACGCAAGAAAATCGGCGTGCCGGTGTTGACGGATGTTCATACCGAAGGAGAAATTTCCGAGGTGGCGGATGTGGTCGATGTGCTGCAGACGCCGGCCTTGTTGTGCCGGCAGACCGATTTCATCGAGGCGGTCGCCATCGCCGGCAAGCCGGTCAATATCAAGAAAGGGCAGTTTCTTGCCCCGCATGAAATGCGCAACGTTGCGCAAAAAGCTCGTGAGGCGAGCGGTGTCGACAACATTATGGTGTGCGAGCGCGGCGCATCATTCGGTTACAACAATCTGGTCTCGGACATGCGTTCGCTCGCCATCATGCGCGAAACCGGCTGCCCGGTGGTGTTCGATGCGACGCATTCGGTACAGCTTCCGGGCGGGCAGGGTACATCGAGCGGTGGCCAGCGCGAGCATGTTTCGGTGCTGGCGCGCGCCGCCATCGCCGCGGGTGTCTCGGGAGTTTTCATGGAAACGCACCCCGACCCCGACAAGGCATTATGCGACGGCCCCAATGCGTGGCCGCTGGCGCGCATGCACGACCTCCTTGCCACGCTCAAGGAGATCGATGCGGTAGTGAAGAAGCGTGGATTTGCGGAGCAACAACTGTGAAGTGTGGTTGGTGTATTTTTTGATTGTGCGTGGTATGTAGTGAGCAGCTTACTTATTGAGAATTTTCTATCGATAAGACAACCTGTGCTTAACATCCCCCTCACTTGCAGTGCGCGCAGTCCGCTGCATCGGACTGCCGCTTCGCAGGCAGCCGGCATGCCGGCTGAAGTCCCTGCTACGCCCCCAACCCTCTCCCCCGTTTCCAGGGGCGAGGGAGCAAACCCCCTCTCCCGCTTGGGCGGGAGAGGGAAGGGGTGAGGGTGGGAGAGTGTCACAGAATTCAGTAATGTTCGATAATCCGAAAGAAAAGAATGACAGCAATCGTTGATGTAGTAGCAAGAGAAATTCTCGACTCGCGCGGCAATCCCACGGTGGAGGCCGATGTGCTGCTCGAATCCGGCGTGATCGGCAGGGCGGCTGTGCCTTCGGGCGCATCGACCGGTTCGCGCGAGGCGATCGAACTGCGCGACAAGGACCCGTTGCGTTACCTGGGCAAGGGCGTGCTGCAGGCGGTCGAAAATGTGAATACCGAAATTTGCGAAGCGGTGATCGGCCTCGACGTGGCCGAGCAATCCTTTATCGACCGCATTCTCATCGAGCTCGACGGCACCGAGAACAAATCACGCCTGGGCGCCAACGCCATCCTTGCGGTATCGCTCGCGGTCGCCAAGGCCGCGGCCGAGGAGTCGGGCCTGTCGCTGTACCGCTACCTCGGCGGCGCGGCGCCGATGCAGTTGCCGGTACCGATGATGAACGTCATCAATGGCGGCGCGCACGCCAACAATTCTGTCGACGTGCAGGAATTCATGATTATCCCGGCCGGGTTTAGCTCGTTTCGCGAGGCGTTGCGCGCCGGGGTCGAGGTTTTTCACGCGCTGAAAAAGATTTTCGGCGCGGAAGGCATGGCGACCACGGTCGGCGACGAAGGCGGCTTTGCGCCCAACCTGCCCAACAACGAGGCTGCGCTGCAATACATCATGAAGGCCATCGACGCGGCCGGATATCTTCCCGGAAGCGATATTCTCATTGGCGTCGATTGCGCGGCGAGCGAATTTTTCCGCGACGGCAAGTACCGTTTCGAAGCCGAGAAATTGGCCTATTCTCCGGCGCAGTTTGTCGATGTGCTGTCCACCTGGGCCGACAAGTACCCGATCGTGTCGATCGAGGACGGCATGGCCGAGAACGACTGGGACGGCTGGCAGCTTCTCACCGAGCGGCTCGGGAAGGGCCTGCAACTGGTAGGGGACGATATTTTCGTCACCAACACCAAAATCCTGCGCGAAGGCATCCAGCGCGGCGTCGCCAATTCCATTCTCATCAAGTTGAATCAGATCGGCACGCTCTCGGAAACCTTCGCCGCCATCGAAATGGCCAAGCGCGCGGGCTACACCACGGTGATCTCGCATCGTTCAGGCGAGACCGAAGACACCTTCATCGCCGACATTGCCGTCGCCTGTAACGCGCTGCAAATCAAGACCGGGTCGGCTTCGCGCACCGAACGCATGGCCAAGTACAACCAGCTCCTGCGCATTGAAGAAGAGCTCGGCGAAGCCGCGAGCTATGCGGGAAGAGCGGCGTTTCACCATCTGCGCTGATTACCGCGAGGAACTCCGCGTGAGTCAGGCCCGGTGGATTCCGCGACACACCTTGTGTTCTTCGACGCGGCACTTTAAACGCCGATGAAATACCTCACCTACGCTCTTATCGCCCTCATCGTTCTGATCCAGTATCCGCTCTGGCTGGGCAAGGGCGGCTGGCTCAGGGTGTGGGACTTGAGCCGCCAGGTCGATGCGCAAAAAGAAACCAACCGCCAGTATGCCGCGCGCAATGCCGGCCTCAACGCCGAGGTGCTCGATCTGAAACAGGGGCTTGACGCGATCGAAGAGCGCGCGCGAGTCGATCTGGGCATGATCAGGCAGAACGAGGTGTTCTACCAGATCGTCGAAAAATCCAAACCTTCTACGCCGGCCAAGTAACTTGGCAGGCTGAACGAAACCCATCCGTTTTTGCAGTGTGAAAGTGCCAACATCGCAAGACATCGGGCGATATTGATAGCGCGCCAAAAATCGTATGCCGATATTCAATTTATATCTCCGCGCGTGTGAAGGCAGGAGTGGGCGCTGCACTAATCAACGTGGCTCACCTCGACTCCTTCCCCCGCACGTGGGGGAGGGCAGGGATGGGGGGCGACTTCCTCAGAACCTGAATCTCTCGATCGGAAGCTGCTTGCCATTCGGGAAGGTGAGGGTCGCGTTAGCGCTATCCTTGAACTGAATGCCGATTGCGCCAGGACTGGCCAGTTGCATGGGTGCCTTCCACGCCCCCGTCATCGTCTGTCCATTGGCAAACTCCAGCCAATTGTTCGAATAGCTTTGTGCATTGGCCATGTTGCCGTTGGACACATACCAGATCGGCTTGCCGCTGGTGTCGTACATGTAGCCTGCAATGAAGGCGGCGTTCTTCTGGAATTCCATGAAGTAGCCGCGTCCGTCTTCGTCCTTGTTCCACCACCAGCCATTCTCGGGGGTGTAGGCAAGCGGGGTCGCATTGGGCGGGGCGATGTTGAAGCGTTCTAAGGCGAGCGTCCCGCCCGGCCAGATCATAGTGCCATGGGTGGCGTCGCTGAAGGTGAGGGTCACCGGCCCGACGGCTGTGCCGGGACGATCGGGAGCATGGTAGCTGCCGTTGAGCGAGGTGCCGTTGGCGAAGCTGTAGAGGGTGTTGGTGTAGAGCGAGCCGTCGAGCGAGGCGGGACCGCCGCTCACGACCCATGTGGCGCGTCCGCTGACATCGTACAGGTAGCCCGCCATGAAGAGGTTGTTGCCGCGCGCTTCGATGCTGTAGCCGCGGCCGTCCTGGCCGGGGTTCCACCACCAGCCAGTCTCAGGCGCCTGCGGCTGGCACGTTTGGGTCGCGCTTATCGTTGCTACGCTGCGGTTGCTGCCTCTTCGTGACATCTCGGCAGAACTCGCGCCATAGCCGATGTTGAACACCGCGCCCTGCACGTTGGCAGCTGGAACGCCTTTGAGTACTTCCACAGCGGTACCCTGGCTGCCGAATACGCCGGTGGTATAGGCCTTCAGTGCATCGATGTTGGCGGCGGTGAGCTGGCCACTGGCGTTGAGCTGTGCGAGCACGCACGCGATAGGTGTGTCCTTGCCGGTGGCGTTGGTCTTGGGGCCGAGGTGCTTTGGTGCCAGCACGGCGTCCTTGACCAATGTCGCGGGTGCGAGCGCGTACACGTACACGCTGCCGCTTTGGCCGATATCGCTGGCGCGATACTGGATGTTGGCGTTGATGTCGGCGCCGATCTGGGAGGCTACAGCGAGGAATGGTGGAATCTTGTCGGCGGGAATGGTCTTGGAGATGCCTGGATTCAGATCGAGAAACCAGTCATTGGTTTCGATCTTGCCGGCGCCGTTTTCGCGCAGGACGACTACCGGTAAATAATGATCGGCGAGCGTACCGTCGCCAAGTTGCCCGAAAGGATTGTGACCCCAAGTCAATACAGTACCGTCCCCCCTGATCGCGGCCGTGTAGGAATCAGTGGTCGTGATGGCGGCCATGCTCGACAACTCGGACACTTGCACCGCCGATAGTGGCGCCGCGGTTACCCTAACGAGCCATACACTGCCGTCATTCTTGATGGCGACCGTATTGTTCAGCGCTGTCGATAGAGCGATTACGCCTGACAGTCCGGTCACTTGTACCGGTGACAGGAGGCTATTGAAAAAGCCGCCCCATATCCATACGCTGCCGTCACTTTTAAGCGCCGCCGTGACATTGGTTCCGGCTGCGATAGCGGTTACGCCGGTCAAGCCGGGCACCTGCATTGGGGACGGGCGGTCGATCATCGAGCCGTCACCTAGCTGGCCGAGGCTATTGCGCCCCCATGTCCACACGCTGCCGTCATTCTTGAGTGCTACCGAGTGATAATAGCCGGCGGCGACGGCGATGGCTCCCGTCATTCCGGCTACCTGCGCCGGTATCGGATGAGACAGGTTGGGGGGGGTGTTGCCGAGCTGACCGTAAAAGTTGTCGCTCCCCCACGCCCATACGCTGCCGTCACTCTTGAGCGCAAGGGTAAAGAATTGCCCACCCGCAACGGCGCTCACTCCAGTCAATCCGGTTACCTGGACTGGCAACTGCCGATCGATGTTCGTACCATCCCCGAGCTGACTGGTAAGGTTGTATCCCCATGCCCAAAGGCTGCCGTCATTCTTGACTGCGTATGAACTTGAGCTTCCGGTGGAAATCGCAACTACCCCGGCTAATCCGCTTACCTGGACCGGTGTCGTCCTTGCGGTGACGGAAGCGTTGGCAAGCTGTCCATAGTTATTTTGTCCCCACGCCCACATGCTGCCGTCGCTCTTGAGTGCAACACCGAAAAACCCTCCGGCCGTGACCGTGCTTACACCGCTTAATCCGGCTACCTGCACCGGGCTCGGTCGATCGGTCGTCGATCCGTCGCCCAGCCTGCCGTTAAGATTGCGTCCCCACGACCAGACCGTGCCATCGGCTTTGACCGCGACAGTGAAATCCAGGCTGGCCGAGATGGATGTCACCACGCCCAATCCGCCAAGCAGGACTGGGGTCAGGCGCTGTGTAAAGGTGGCTCCATCACCAATCTGGCCGTAAGAGTCATCGCCCCACGCCCAGGCGCTCCCGTCGGTCTTGATCGCAACTGTGTGCCACGCGCCTGCCGATACCGTTTTTACACCGCTCAATCCGCTTACCTGCACCGGAGTCAGGCGTTGTGTTTTTGTACCGTCGCCCAGCTCGCCAAAGTAGTTGTCACCCCAAGCCCACACCGTGCCGTCACTTTTGACTACAACGCTATACTTTCCCCCGGCAGACACGGAAACCGCACCGGTCAAACTGCTTACCTGCGTCGGCGTCAAGCGTTGTGTCACCGTGCCATCGCCTAGCTGGCCATAGTCGTTGTTTCCCCAAGACCATACGCTACCATCACTCTTGACCGCGATTGTGTGACTGTCCCCCGCTGCTACCGCGATTACCCCGGTCAATCCGGATACCTGTACCGGTGTCGTCTGCAACGCTGTGCTAGCGCCATTGCCCAGGCGCGATCCCATTCCCCACGTCCAGACGCTGCCATCGTTTTTCAATGCCACCGAGTGATAGTCCCCGGCATCGATTGCGATGACACCTGTCAAGCCCTTTACCTGCACGGGAATCGATCGATTTGTCGTCGAGGCATCGCCAAGCTGACCGGATGAATTGCTTCCCCATGCCCAGGCACTTCCATCGTTCCTTAACGCAAGCGCATGCTGTGTTCCCGATGCAATCGTAACGACACCGGGAATCGCGCTTGTGGCAAGCGGTGTGTTGGACTGCAGCAGTCTGCCGACGCCAAGCTGTCCGAAAGAATCCGATCCCCATGAACTGACCGTGCCGTCGGCTTTGAGAGCAATCACGTGTCCAAAGCCAGCGCTGATCGCCGGCGTAGCGGCATGGGTTGTGGGCGATAGCAGGAAAAGCGCCAGAAATCCTGCGCATAGACGAACAAACGTGCAAATCATTTTATTCTCCCGAAAACGATTATGTGATATTTAGGCTGGCAATAGTATGTGAAATAGCGGTTAACCAAAGTAAAGGGTAAATATCATTGGCGACCTTGCCGACGCAGAGCCAGGGATGCCGCGCCTGCCAAAAGAAACGAGAGCAGGATCGTTCCCCACTCGGAGAGCGTTGGGATGCCGGCCGCGCCTGCGGCGCCCGGAACACCCGGCCCGCCCTGATCGACGATCGCGCCGTTGGCGGTGAGGTCGTCATCGCCTAGTCCGCCGTCGGTGATGCTGAAGGTGGCGGTATTGCCGGCAATGGTCGCGGGCAACACATACCAGTGCGGCGCCGCGTTGGCCGGCGTGGGGCCGTACTTCCAGTACTGCGTTCCCGGCGGCAGCGCCTGCGGGTAGGTGATGGTCATGGTGATGGTGCTCCCCGGCGTGCAGCCACCGGTGGTGAAGTCGAACAACCTGTGCGGAAAAGTCACGCCCGCAGGCGCGCTGCCCGCGGGCGGGCTGGCGGCATTGCCGGCGAGCGGGATGTATTGCGACACGGCGTAGGCGCACGCCGGGCCGCTGCCGGTGAAGCAGGCATTGATCGTGCCGCTGCCGGTGGCGGAAGGGGCGGCAAAGCACACGGGGGCGGCGAATGGCGTCACGCTCACCGTGGCCGATGCCAGGCCGGTGCCGGCGGCATTGGCGGCGGTTACTGAACACAAATAAGCCGTGCCGTTGCTCAATCCCGCGACAGTGAGAGGCGAGGCCGCGCCGCTGGCGCTGAATGCGCCGCAGGTCGCGGTGTAAGTAGTGATAGCCGAGCCGCCGTTGGAAGCGGGTGGCGAGAAGGAAATCGTCGCTTGAGTATTGCCGGGCGTTGCGGTGCCGATAACGGGCGCGCCGGGAACGCCGGGCGGTGGTGCGGTCGTGACAGAGAACATCCCCGATACGCCGCCTATGGTAAGTGTCGCGGCGGTCAGTGTGCTGTAGCTCGCGGATGAAGTCTGGCGCACCGTCACCGTATCGTTGTTGTTCACCGAACCGGCGGCAGAGGTATATGTGCCGCCATTGATGGTGTACGTTCCCCCCACGATGGAGATGGGGGTGGCGGCGTTGATGCCGGATATCGCGATGGCGTTGGAGGTGGTCAACGTGGACAGCGCCACGCCGGTCTGGGGCGTGAAGGCGAAGGCGTTGGGGATGGTGTCGATGGCGGACGTGGTACTCGTGAAGGTGTCCGAGACTCCGCCGACCGTGATCAGGGTGTCGGTGGCGACGCTGAAGGCGCCAGATGAAGTATGGCGAGCGCACAGGTACTGATTGTTGAGGATGGCGCCGCTTGCGGCGTAGCCCGCCACATCGCAGGCACAGCCAATGCCCGAGGACACGCAGGCCATGCCGCCAACCGCTGTCCAGTTCGTCGTGGCGTTGATGCCGGTGATCTGCAGCGGAGCGGAGGTGATGAGCGTGCTCAGCGCCACCCCGGTTTGATCGGCGAAGACGAAGGCGTCGGGGGTGGTGTCGGCTGCCAGGGTGGTCACAGCAAACGCCCCCGATATGCCACCGATGGTGAGCGTCGCGGTGGTTGGGGTGCTGAAGCTCGCGGAGGAAGTCTGTTGCACGGTTACCGTGTCGCCGTTGTTCACCGGGCCCGCCGCTGCGGTGTAGGTGCCGCCGTTGATCGAGTACGTGCCGCCCGTGATTGAGATCGCCGAGACGGTGGTGATGCCGGCCACGGTGATCGTGTTGGAGGTGATGATCGTGCTTAAAGCTATCCCGGTCCGGGCGGTGAAGCTGAAGGAGTTGGGAGTAAAATTACCCTGCGCATCAAAAGTGTCAAAGGGCTGGCCGCCGCGAACCAGCCGCACGAAATGGGTGTCCGTCTTTGGGGCGGTAAAGGTATATCCATCAACGAAATCGAGCATCCACGCATTCGTTGTACCTGCGGAATTCGACGACCATATGTACGACACAGGATTGCCCGGAAACATGACCCGGTTGATGGCGAGGCTGTTACCGCAGGTCTCGACGATGGAATCGAGTTCCTTCAGGTTCGGCAGGCGCCAATCGGTCCAGCCGGCAAAGTTGGCGTTCTTGGCTTGAATGAGCGCGGCGTCCCAGGTAAAGAATGTTGTGATGCCGGGGACGAGCACACCGGTGGCGCAGTCTGCCCCGCTGGCACCTTCCGCGCATTGTTTCCACATCAGGCCGGTCAGATGATGAGTAACGGTGCCATCGCCATTATCGGTGAAGGCGCTGGTCGGCGTGGATTCGATCATGTTGGCATTGGGGTTTCCGGCGGTGCAGACGGCATGGGCCTCAAAACCGGTGACCAGCAAGGCGAGCAGGGTAAAAAAGGCGAAGGGGTTGCGGCGCATGAAGTACTCCTGGTGGGTATGCAGTGCGGGGGCGGCGTTGTGTTTCATCAAGCATGTCCCCGGCCTGTTGAAGGTCTCGGCACAGCCTGCGTTCTCTTTCCGGATGGGGAAGCAATCGTAGCGTGTCATGACGACAAAAGATCAAAAGAGTCTAGAAGTGTCCGCCGCGAACCAGCAGCACGTAGAGGCTGTTGCCCTTATCCGACCCGTTCCCAGCATTGTAGTTGGGGTAGAAATGAGTTGAGGCGACGATCCACGCAGACGTTTGCCTCGCGGAAAACGTGGTACTCGTCCAGTACCCGTGATTAAGCGGCAAGTTGGGGAAATAGGCCGGGTCGGGACCTGAGCCGCCGACAATGGCCAGGGAACGGAGTTCGCGCGGCGTCGGCAGGCGCCAGTCGGTGTAGGTGCAGAGTGCGGCTGCGTTAACGTCGGCGGCGAAATTTTCCGTGTTAATGCCTCCATTCGGCACGCCGGCATTGCCGCCGTTGGTGGCGGCGTCGGTGGAATACCAGGTGTAGGTGCGGAGGTAGTAGCGCAGATCGGTGGCGCCGGCAGTTTTGACTTCCCATGTCAAGCCGGTGGTGTTGTCTTTAGTGCAGGCCCAGTCGGTGGGCGCTGCGCCCAACGCGGCGGCGGCGGCGAGCGTGCTGCCGTTGTTGGCGATCTTGGTGAAGTCAAAACCCTTGGTGCCCGCCCCTGTCTTGGGCAGCAAACCTAGCGCCGCAACCGCGTCCCGTCCGTAGCGGCAATCCTGGCGCGGATGCGTGCCGGCGTCACGTGCGATGCTCGCGGGATCGGATGCCGCCACACTATCGGCAGCGGTGTCGTTGTAACAGGTGTCCTGGCCGGTGTCGTTGAGACCGGCTGCGTGCGCCGGCACGATGAGGGAGAGCAGCAGGGCGGGCACGAGGGTTTGCGGGAATCGGATCATTATTGAAGCTCCGGGGTGCGTGGAACAGACGTGTTGTGGGTGTAAGTTGGATTGAATGCATGGGCGCTCGTGGCGGTTAATGCGCTCTGGCTCGCAATTCCGCCGGATTGACATCGCTTTCCCGCAACGCACGCAACACGTGGCTTGCGCCTGCGTTGCGCTGCCGCGATGAACCGGCTGGCCAAGCGGAATGCAAGTAAAGTCGCGCACGATAGGCTGTGAGGCGGTTCACCTGTCTTCGCGAATCTGCAATGAACTCATTGCGTTTGCGTCATTCACCCGGTAACAGGCCGCATGGTTCGCGTAGTGCCAGCAAAGGTGGTAGGCGGCAACCCTGGAACCGTTTGCGGCTGCGCGTTCGAACCAGGTGCGCGCTTCCTTGTGGTCCTGCTGCACTTCCGCGCTGAATTGAGCCGGGCCGTAGTAGAGCATTTCTCCGGCCAGGAGCTGGGCTTCGACATTGCCCTGGGCGGCGCTCTTGAGTGCTGTCGCCAGAATTTCCCGGTCACGGAGTTCGCCCGACTGGGGCAACGAACGATTAAATTCGTTTTCGGCGTGGGCCGGCGCGGCCAGCGAAAGACAGGCTTGCATCGTTGTTGCAATTAGGCAGAGTTTAAAAGTGCGCATGAGTGTTCTCCAGATTTGTCGATTGGTAATGCCGTACACCGGACTTCGAAAGTCGCTGTATGTACGGCCCCTACCTACTCAACGAAATCGCGATGCCATTCCTGTCATCAGGGAAAGAGTTTTTTGGATAGTTTCCATCCCTGTATCGGGTTTTACGCAAATCGGGCGGGAAAGCGGACAGCCCGCCACACCAGGGATAGACAGGATTACCTCGCCGCGCGCATCCTTCTTGCCCCCGCTACGCCGAGCAACAACATGAGCGCCATCATGGCCCACTCGTTCAGCGTAGGGATGCCGGCTGCACCACCACCACCACCACCACCACCACCACCTCCTCCTCCTCCTCCTCCTCCTCCCGGTCCACCCTGATCGACGATGGCACCGTTGGCGGTGAGGTCGTCATCACCCAGCCCGCCGTCGGTGATCGAGAAGGTCGCCGTGTTGCCCGAGATGGTCGCGGGCAACACGTACCAGTGCGGTGCGGTGTTGGTAGGTGTGGGCCCGTACTTCCAGTACTGCGTACCAGCGGGCAAGGCGCTCGGCCAGGTGATGGTCATGGTGATGGTGCTGCCGGGTGTGCAGCCGCTGGTGGCAAAGTCGAATAGGCCATGTGGGAAAGTCACGCCCGCGGGTGCGCTGCCCGCGGGCGGGCTCGCGGCATTGCCGGTGAGCGGGATGAACTGCGACACAGTGAAATGGCAAGCGGGGCTCCCGCCCGTGAAGCAGGCGCTGGCGGTGCCGCTGCCGGTGGCAGAAGGAGCGGAGTAGCATGTCATCGCGGCATTGACAGCGAATGACTGGCTGACAGCGGGTGCGGCGAGAAAGCTACCATTTCCGGCCTGATTGGCATTGACGGTGCAGGTGCCGGTCGAGGTAAATGCCAGTGCGCCGCCACCCGTAACTGTACACACGCCGCTGGTCGATGAAGTGAAGGTGACTGCAAGGCCGGACGTGGCAGTGGCAGAGAGCGTTGGTGTGGTGCCTAAAGTTTGCGTGCCCGGGTTGTTGAAAGCGATGGTCTGGCTTGCTTTCGGCGTAACCGGATTCGAGGCCGCGGAAGCGGGACCGGTGCCTGACGAATTGGTAGCGGTGACGGAACAGGTGTAAGTCGTGCCGTTGTTAAGGCCAGACACGATGATTGGCGAGGTTGTGCCGGTGGCGGAAATGCCGCCTGGAGTGCAGGTTGCCGTGTAACTCGTAATGGCGCTGCCGCCGTTTGAGGCTGGTGCTGTGAACGATACCGTCGCCTGCGCATTGCCCGCAGTGGCCGTTCCGATAACCGGCGCGCCGGGAACGGCGGGCTGCGGTGGTGCGGTCGTGACATTGTACATCCCCGATACGCCGCCGATGGTAAGCGTCGCGGCGGTCAGTGTGCTGTAGCTCGCGGATGAAGTCTGGCGCACCGTCACCGTATCGTTGTTGTTCACCGTACCGGCAGCAGAGGTGTAAGTGCCGCCATTGATGGCGTACGTTCCCCCCACGATGGAGATAGGCGATGCGGCGTTGATGCCGGATACCGTGATGGTGTTGGAGGTGGTCAACGTGGACAGCGCCACGCCGGTCTGGGCGCTGAAGGCGAAGGCGTCGGGGATGGTGTCGATAGCGAGGGTGGTGCTGGTGAAAGTGTCCGAGACTCCACCGATCGTGACGAGGGTGTCGGTGGCGGCGCTGAAGGCGCCAGATGAAGTATGGCGAGCGCACAGGTACTGATTGTTGAGGATGGCGCCGCTCGCGGCATAGCCCGCCACATCGCAGGCACAGCCATTGGCCGAGGAGACACAGGCCGTGCCGCCGCCTGCTGTCCAGTTCGTCGTGGCGTTGATGCCGGTGATCTGCAGCGGAGCGGAGGTGATGAGCGTGCTCAGCGCCACCCCGGTTTGATCGGCGAAGACGAAGGCGTCGGGGGTGGTGTCGATGGCGAACGTGGTGCTGGTGAAAGTGCCGGACACCGTTCCTACCGTAACTGTCGTATCCACTGCGGACAAGAAGCTTCCCGAGGAAGTGTGACGGGCGCACAGGTACTGGTTGTTGAGGATGGTGCCGCTCGCGGCGAACGCGGCATTGGCGCAACCGCAGTTCGCGGTGTTCGTGCCCACGCAGGCCGTCCCGACGCCCCCTGTGACGTTCCAGTACGTGGGCGCGCCGATTCCGCTGATCTGCACCGGGGCGGAGGTGATGATCGTGCTTAAGGCTACCCCGGTTTGATCGGTGAAGACGAAGGCAGCGGGCGTCGTATCCGCACCGAGCGTGCCGATGATGTAGGCGGCGCCCGACGCGAGCGCGCCGTTGCCCGTTGCGGACTCGTTGGGCGAACCCGCTGTGACGCCGGTGAGGGCGCTGCTTTCCCCAAGTGCCCCCACCGCGAGCGTGTCGCCGCCGCTGCTCAGGGCGACCGACACACCAAAGTTGTCGGAAGCCCCCGTATTCGAGGCCTTGATGTAGAACTGCTGTGACCAGTTGCCATTGGCCCGCGTGAAGGCGTAACCTGCGCCGGCACTGGCCGCGCCGTTGCCCGTAGCCGCCTCGTTGGGCGAACCCACCGTGACGCCGGTGAGGGCGCTGCTTTCCCCAGGCGCTCCCACCGCGAGTACGTTGCCGTCCGCACTCAGAGCGACCGACCAGCCGAAGTCGTCTTGCGCCTCGGCATTCGATGCGGTGAGGTGGGCTTGCTGCAACCAGCTGCCGTTGGTGCGGGTAAAGACACTGGCCGCGCCGGCGGGAGCGGGCGCTCCCACCGCGAGCGTGTTGCCGTCGCCGTTCAATGCCACCGACCAGCCGAATCCGATGCCGCTTGTCGCGTCCGACGACTTGACCATGGCCTGATAGGTCCAGACGTTGCCCGAACCCGTGAAGACGAAGACCTCGCCGTTGCAGACACTGCAACCCGGTGCGGGCTGTGTGGCCCCCACCGCGAGCGTGCCGCCGTCGCCACTCAGGGCGACGGACCAGCCGAAACGGGGTGGGAGAGACGATACCGGGTTCGGGTACTTGACGTAGGCCATCGTGATGGTGGAACCCACCGCACCCGCCCAAGTGGAACCAGTGCGCTGGAAGACATAGACTCCGCCGAATTCACTCCCGGATAGAAGAAAAGCGATGTTGGGCGGCAAGGAAACGCCGTAGTACTCCTCCAGCGGCGCCCCCACCGCCAATGTGCTGCCGTCGCCGCTCAGGGCGAGCGACCACCCGAACCATTTGCTAGTCGTTAATAAATATTGTGGCTGTAAAGTCTGTATATAACTCCAGCTCGTGCCGGAGCGGGTATAAATGAAGATGAACCCGCCGAACGAGGAGTTGATCTGGGGCCCCCCCACCGCGAGCGTGTTGCCGTCGGCGCTCAGGGCGACAGACTGACCGGCCAAAAGCGAATTGTTCGAAGGAAGGGGCAGATAGGCCTGCTGATTCCAGACGCCATTGACCCGGGTAAAAACGTAGGTGGCACCGGTCGTGCCATTGGTGCCCGGCGCGCCCACCGCGAGCGTGTTGCCGTCGGCGCTCAGAGCCGTCGCGTATCCCAACAGATCGGAAGCCGTGGTATTGGAACCCTTGATATAGGCCTCCTGGGACGGCGCGGTGGTGAAGCTCGGCCTGGCCGTGCGTCCCGGCAGGACGGCGGTCAGCAGTTGTGCTTCGACATTGCCCTGAGCGGCGCTCTTGAGTGCTGCCGATAGAACTTCCCGGTCGCGGAGATCGCCGGATAGAGAAAACGTCCGATTGAATTCATCCTCGGCGTGGGCGGGTGCAGCCAGCGAAAAGCAGGCTTGCATGGCAGTTGCGAGCAGAAAGATTTTGAAAGTACGCATGAGTAATTTTTCCAGGGTTGTCGATTGGTATTGCCGTACACCGGGATTCGAAAGTCGCCGTTTGTACGGCACCTACCTACTCAACGAAATCGCGATGGCATTCCTGTCATCGGGGAAAGAGCTTTTTTCGGATAGTCGCCATCCCTGTATCGGGTTTTACGCAATTCAGGCGGAAAAGCGGACAGCCCGCTTGTCGCACTTGATGAAAAGGGCAGTGCTTTGGGGTGCCTGGGGAAGCCATTGCTGGGGGGAAAGCCGTCCGGCATAATGAGCTACGGACAGGGGCTTATGGCGGAATTTACGGAATTGTTGGCTGCGGCGCGGCAAGGTGACGAACGGGCAGCCGGAGAGGCTTTCAGCCTGCTTTACGATGATCTGCGCCGTCTGGCACGCTCTCGCCTGCGGCAGCATCAAACAATGACTCTGCTGGATACCACCTCGCTGCTGCACGAGTCCTACCTGAAACTGATCGGGGTCGATTCATTTCCGGTCGAGAGTCGGCAGCATTTCTTCGCCTATGCGTCGCGCGTCATGCGTTCGGTGATCGTCGATTTTGCGCGCGTCCGGCTTTCCGAGAGCCGCGGCGGCTCTGCCGAACACCTGGTGCTCGGCACGACGCTTCTCGACCGGCTGGGCGTTCCCGAGAGCGATGTCCTGCGCGTGCACGAAGCTCTCAACGTGCTCGCGCAAGCCGACCAAAATCTCGCGCAGGTCGTGGAGATGCGTTACTTTGGCGGGCTGACCGAAGCCGAAATTGCCGAGGTGCTCGGCATGTCGGAGCGCACTGTGCGACGTCACTGGGAAAAAGCCCGGATGCTGCTGGCTGCAGAACTCGAATAACTTCCCTCCCGCTTAATTAATATCCGCCCCACTTGCGGCTGGTGTCCGGTATTGAGCGCCAATTTCGTAACTGCCCATATGAAAAACCCTTTCCCTTTCCAATTTCCCAGTTCGATACTTGACGGCAATTACCCTGGCGGCGAAAGCGTGCGGTCATGATGCAAACCGAACCTGGATTTAACACTATTGGGAAGCCATTGAAAATCGACGTTGCCACCCTGCGCCGCCTGTCGCCGCTGCTGGATGAGGTGCTCGATCAGGAGGAGGCGCAGCGCGAAACCTGGCTCAACGCGCTCGAAGGCGATGCCGCAGAACTTGTACCGCTGATTCGACATTTGCTTGCGCAGCAGTCGAACCGGGCGACTGGCAACCTTCTTGACCGGCGTCCCGATTTTGCCGCGTCCGGCGACGGCATCATGCCGGATGACGCAGTTTCGTTTGCCGCTGGCGATGCCATCGGACCCTACAGACTGCTGCGCAAACTGGGTTACGGCGGGATGGGAGAGGTGTGGCTGGCCGAGCAGGCAGACGGCGTGCTTAAACGCAACGTGGCAATGAAGCTGCCGGTGCTCGGGGCAAGGCGCGGCATTCTGGTACAGCGTTTTGAGCGCGAACGCGACATCCTTGCGAAACTCGCTCACCCCAACATTGCCCGGCTGTACGACGCGGGACTGGCGGTTGACGGACAACCTTATCTCACCCTTGAGTATGTGGAGGGTGAACCAATCACGGTCCATGCCAATCGGCACAAGCTCGATACGCAAGCACGCGTGCGTCTGCTGCGCCAGGTCATGGATGCCGTGCAATACGCCCATGCGAACCTGGTGATCCACCGCGACCTCAAGCCCGGCAATGTGCTGGTCACCGGCGATGGCAAGGCAATGCTGCTGGATTTCGGTATCGCCAAGCTGCTGGAGGAGGAAACCGGGCACACGGACGAAACGGAACTGACGCGGCTGGGGGGCAGGGCATTGACGCTGTCCTATGCCGCGCCCGAGCAAATTTCCGGATCGCCAATCAGTATCGCCGTGGATGTTTGGGCGCTCGGCGTGCTGTTGTATGAGCTGGTGACGGGATCGCGTCCGTTCGCGGCGGGCGAGCGCAGCGCCATTGAACGCGATGTGTTGTCGAACGATCCGCTTCGCCCAAGTCAGCGTGGCAGCGGGGCGATCGCTTCGCTCGCGAGGGGTTTGGCCGGGGACCTCGATACCATCGTGCTCAAGGCGTTGAAAAAAGCGCCCGCCGAGCGTTATGCGACCGTAAATGATTTTGCCAATGACCTGGATCGCTGGCTGCACGGCGAGCCGGTCATGGCGCAACCGGATAGCGCCTGGTACAGAGCGCGCAAATTCGCCGGACGGCACAAGGTCTCGGTCACGACGGCGGCGCTGGCCGCCGCAGCCGTTATCGCCATCGCGATCGTGGCAGTTGTGCTCGGTTTTCAGGCCAGAGAAGAATCGGCGCGGGCCATTGCGTCACGCGACTTTCTGATCGACATGTTTCGCCGCACCGATCCGGATTTGCTGCAGGGCAAGGACATTACACCGCGGCAGTTGCTGAAGCAGGGCAAGAAGAACCTGCTGGATACGATGAGCGATCAACCGCTCTTGCAGGCCGAATTGCTGCAGGGTATGGGAGATGCGTTCAGCAGCATGGAAGCCTGGGCCGATGCGGACGACGCTTATGTGCAGGCAGTGCAGCATTACGAGCGGACGGGCAGGCTTCGCGAAGCCGCTTATGTTCTCCTCGATCAGGCCGAGATGAAATTGATCAACGTCGGCGATATTCAGCGCGCGCAGGGCCTGCTTGAACAAGCCGCAATACTGTACGCGTCACACGCTGGCGACGATGAATTCATGGCCGGGTACACCATCTTTCAATCCTTTGCCGCCTATTATCGTGGCGATGACCGTGCGGGAAAGGAATGGTACGAACGGGCGCTACCTTATGCCGGCAAGGCGTTGCACGACAACTCGGTGCGGACGGTTCTTGCGATCCGCATAATCGCAGAAATCGAAGGCCAGACGGGTAAATACCAGCAGGGAATCGATCGGCTGAACCAACTGATGGCGCGTCTGAAAACGGACAAGGCAATACAGCCTGCGCAACTCGTTGGCGTTCTGGATGACCTGGGTTTTGTCGAACGCGCCGCAGGGCGCTATCGTGCGGCACTGGGGCAGTATGAAGCCGCAAGCGACCTGTGCAAGCGATCGTTCAACCCGAAAGGCAACCAATGTACCTACACGCAACATCACCGCTCCAGAATTTTGCTTCTTCTCGGGTACAACGAAAGAGCGCTCGATACCATACCGGTACTGCTTCCCGATCCGGCCGCACCCGACAACAGCACCACCTTGACTTCGTACTATGTCATCGAGGCGTACAACGTGTTGGCGAAGAACCGCATGCTGGACAAGTATCCGGCGCTCGTGGCCAAGGTTCATGCCATAGGCGAGTCGGAGGCAGAGAGGAAGAAGCTTGAAATGGGCAAGTTTCACGCAATGCAGGCGTTGCTGGTACAGGCGGACGCCTTCCTGTTTGCACACAACCCGGAAAAAGCACGGGAATTGCTCCACCGGGCGGAAGCCCTCGTTTCCGGAGCGCAAGTCAGGAATCTAACTTCCGAGTCCAGTTCGATACATTTTCTGCAGGGGCAGGTTGCCATGGCGCGGGGGCAGAATGATGTAGCCGTGGAATTATTGGGAAATACGCGCGCCGAGTTAACCAAGACGCTGGGTGCGGATCACCCCTACACACAACTGGTTTCGACATATCTTGCCCGCGCGCTTTGGGCAGATCGTCATCGCGACGAGGCGCTGGCATTGCTGCAACATGCCATCCCGCTGCTACGGGAGGCCATGGGCGAGGATGCTCCCGTTTTCTTGCGGATTGCAGCGTTGCGCGACGAATGGGCCAGCAGAGCGCGCTAGAGCTGACTGGGCGGCAATGTGCTTCCGCACTCATAAAGAATTACAACCGGCAAAAACTGTCAGGAATGGTTCAGGCGGATACGCCAGGGTGAGTGTGTATCGTGGGCCAGAGCGCAGGCTTCAAGTTCGCCTTGCAGGCCCACCGGTTCGGTCTGCCCTGCAGCGCGCAGGGCATCACGCCATTCGAGACCCGGCGCGAGCAGGCTGGGATGCGGCCGTCCGCGCCATTTTCGCAATAGGGTCCAGGCGTTCGCAGTAACAGCAACTGAGCTAGCGGGTTAAAGTCCCGTCCAGGGAATTGTCCATACACCCTGGTAGCACGCAGGAGCGGCGTTCGAGTAATCGGGGGTCGTAAGTTCCTAAACGACAAAGATGCAGGCCGTAACGCAAGTGAACCTAGACGTAGCCTCGTAAACTAACTGCGGTTGCCGACCTCGTGTCTGTATAGGGAAGGTCGTTGTGTTGATGTGCAGAGAATGGAAGCCACATCGACAAACCGCCGGGGTAACAGGGTCGGCATGTATTGGAAGTTCAATTGCCCAGTGCTGGATACCCGTTTCGGGGGTGGGGAGACCACCGACTGTTGCGTATAAGGAAACGAAAGCGCAGCAGCCCGGAACGGGAGTCGGAGGGGTTCATAGTACCGTTTGAGATCGAGGGACAACATAACCCCGGTCGAGGGAAGGAACCCTGCTTTGTTCATGCAACCGAAGAGCGGAGGATCGAGGGATTGCCATGTTGCTAACCACCCCGGATGCGATCAGGACGCTACAGAGGAAGCTCTACGTCAAGGCCAAGCAACAACCGGCCTACCGCTTTCACGCGCTCTACGACAAGCTGTATCGGGCAGACATCCTCAGTCATGCCTGGCGGTTGGTTAGGGCCAACAAGGGAAGTCCCGGCATAGACGGGATCGACTTTGCAGCCATAGAGAACGGGACGGGGGTAGACGGCTACCTGTTGGAGTTGGGCCGCGAACTGCAAGACAAGACCTACCGGGCAAGCCCGGTTGTGCGGGTAATGATTCCGAAAGTGGATGGCAGCATGCGGCCGCTCGGAATACCGACGATTCGAGACCGCGTCGCCCAAATGGCGCTCAAGCTGGTGATGGAGCCGATCTTCGAGGCGGACTTCTGCGAGCACTCCTATGGATTTCGCCCAAAGAAGTCAGCCCACGATGCCATTGACACCATCGCCGACGCATTGTGGCAAGGGCAAACGCAAGTCATCGATGCTGACCTGTCGAAATACTTTGACAGCATCCCGCACGCCAAGCTCATGGCGAGTGTGGCCGAACGCGTTGTCGATGGGGCCGTACTGGCCCTCATCAAACAATGGCTCAAAGCCCCCGTCATGGGCGACAACGACAACGGGAAGACAGCATGTGTAGGCGGAGGCAAGGGCAACCGGCGCGGCACACCGCAAGGTGGGGTCATCTCGCCGCTGCTCTCGAATATCTACCTGCACCTGATGGATCGAATCTGGCAACGCCACGACATGGCACGCAAACTACAGGCGACGTTGGTGCGGTATGCCGACGACTTCGTGGTGCTGTGCCGGAAAGACGTTGCCACACCACTGTCGATCATACGGACAATACTGGAAAGGCTGGATCTGGAATTCAATGAAGGCAAGACGAGGATTGTCGATGCCAACAAAGAAAGATTCAGCTTTCTGGGATTTGATTTGAAGATGAATATCGGCTCGAAGGGTGTGCGCTACCCGCACATCAATCCGGGCCACAAGGCAGTGGTGAAGGTAAAGACCCGCATTCGGGAGATCACGGCGAGGAACCGCACGGGGATACCGATCAACGATGTGGTGCGCGATGTGAATCGCACGCTGCGCGGTTGGTCAGGCTATTTCCACTACCGGAACTCGTCGGCAGTCTTTCTCAAGGTGAAACGTCATGCAGAGGAACGGCTAAGAACCCATCTACGCAAGCGGCACAAGGTGCCGGATTGGAAGTCAGCAATGATCCGGTTTCCGAGGCGCGTGCTGTATGAGACGTACGGGCTCTACAAACTCTCGACGGTGGCTGGCTGGAAGATGGCGCATGCCTGACGTGAAGAACATCGGAAAGCCGTGTGCGGGAGAACCGCATGCACGGTTTGATGAGGGAGGGCAGGCGCGAGTCTGTCCTCTACTCTACTTCGCTGTAATAGTGTGCCGCTTCGGCAGCATGTCCAGCAAGGTGCTCGATGCGACCATGAAGGCGTTGCGCCTCGCCTCGCAAGGCGTATGCGTTCGACGCCAATCTGGATTCGATATCGGCAAGACGGGTGGTCGCCTGCTCGATGTTGGGACGCGGTTCAGCCAGATCGATGGATACATCAAGCAACTCGCTTTCCAGTCTTACGCTATCCCGCGCTCCCAGTTGGGCATCGCGCACCGCGCGGGCGCGAGCAAGCCAGGGCCGCGCCTTGGCTTGCTGTCCTGCAAGGTCAAGTGTCCGGGCCAGCCCGTGCCACATGATCGCCCAGGTCAGGTCGGATACGCCAACCGAGACTTTCGCTATTTCCATGGCGTGCCGCCATTCGGTCTCAGCAGCCGAAAGTCTCCCTGCATCTTCGTGCACTCGCGCCATGTCCATGTGCAGGCTCACGAGGGTAACGCGCGGCGCCGGATCGGCTGCCGTTTCGATGCGTAGCGCTTCCTTAGTCTCGGCGAGCGCCAGGTCGAACTTTCCCGCTTCGCGTAGTGCGCGGCCGAGGAAACCGCGCGAGACGGCGACATTGGTGTTGTCGCCCCCGAATGCCTCAGTCCAGGCCTGCACCGTCTCGCGCAGCGTACTTTCGGCCTCGTCGTGGCGCTGCATTTCGCTCAAGGTTGCGGCATGATTTTCCATCGAGCCCAGCCGGCGCCAGTGGTGCGCCCCGATGGTGTGCAGTGTTGTAGCGAGCACCTTGCGGAACTGTTTATCGGCTTCCTCCAGGTTGCCGCTCAGGCGATTGAGCCGTGCGAGATTGTGCAGTGTCGACGTGGTGTCGGGATCGTCAGGACCGATCCCTTCGACGCGCAGCCGCAATGCGCGTTCCAGGCGCGGGCGTGCTTCGTCGAAGCGGCGCAGGTTGGTGAGGACGATGGCAAGGCGATTCTCGGCGTCGGCGAGCGCTTGTGTGTCGTCAGGCATATAACGTTCACGCAATTCGAGGGCGCGGCGCGCCGGCGTCACGGCTTCGGCGAGCTGACCGCTATTGGTCAGCACCAGTGCAAGACGGCGCAGGGCATCGGCCTCGGCAATCGGTTGGGCTACGTCGGGTTTGGCAAACAGGGACGCCGCTTCCCGGTAGGCGGAAATGGCATCGCGCTGCGCGTGGATGTTCTCATAGACATCGCCCAGCACCACGAGCAAACGCGCTCGCAATACACCCTGTTTCTGCATTTCCTCTTCCAGACGTTCGCGTCCTTTGAACACCAGGTCCTTTGGCGGGTCGGGTATGTCGCCAGCAGTCTTGGGATCGGCGCCGGTGAACAGGCTCATCAGCAGACGGCTGACTTCGTTGGTGGTCGCGACCTCGATTTGCGCGCGCTGGCTCTCGGCCTCGGCGAGCTTGCGCTCCTGGTCGAGGCGCCAGGTGAATCCCGCAGTGAGCGCGATCGCCGCGATACCGGCGAGCGACCACGCCCAGTGCCGGCGCAGCGTCTTGCGAAACACATACATCCCGGCATTGCCCATGGCCTCGACCGGGCGATGCTCAAGCAGGCGTTGCAAGTCGCGTTGCAGCGAGCCCGCAGCGTCATAGCGTTGCTCGGGCGACTCGGCGGTGGCGTGCGCGATGATGGCGTTCAGCTCTGCGCCGCGTCCATGAGTGTTTGCGATGGGCTCAACCAGAACGGCAAGCAGACGGCCCAGGCTGTAAATGTCGCTCGGTATGCCGGGCGGCAGACCCGCGCTCTGTTCCGGACTGGAAAAGCCGGGAGTCATGGCGTGCTGGGAAACTTCTTCCTGACCTTCGAGGTGCGAAATGCCAAAGTCGAGAAGAATGGCGCGGCCTTCGGGATTGACCAGCACATTGGAAGGTTTGATGTCGCAGTGGATCACCAGCTGCCGGTGCGCGTGGGCGACTGCTTCGCACACCGACATGAAGAGTGCGAGGCGCGCGGCGAGTCCGAGTTGTTTTGCGGCGCACCATCTGTCGATGGGAGCGCCATCGATGTATTCCATGACCAGATAAGGTTGGCCGGATGATGTCGTTCCGCCATCGAGAAGACGCGCGATGTGGGGGTGGTTGAGATGAGCAAGAATCTGGCGCTCGCGCGCGAGTAGCTCCTGCGTCGATGAACCGGTCCATCCGAGCAGCAGCTTGATGGCGGCGTTCTGCCGATAGTGTCCGTCGCTGCGTTCCGCGAGAAAAACGCGACCCATGCCCCCCTGGCCCAGCGGCCGCAACAATGTCCACGCGCCGAGCACGTCGCCCGGCTGCACGGACGACTCCGCGAGCCAGCGTGTCGCTGCCTGCGCCACCGGTGCGCCGATGCGCGTGGTCTGTCCGCTCGCGCCCAGCAGGCGCATGACCTCGGCTATCGTTTCGGAATCAGTGCCCTTTGCCTCGAGCGTCGTGCGTTGCGTCGCGGCATCGGCCAGATCCGCAACCTCGTTGAACAACGCCTTGACGCGCGCAAAGCGAGAGGCGGCGTCCGGCATGGATGCGGAGTTTGTCATGCGTGACTTCAGGATTCGAGGTCGCGTCCCAGGCTGCTGCGCAGCCAGGCGCGCGCGAAGCGCAATTCCCGGTCCACCGTGGCGAGCGAGAGGTCAAGGGTGGTGGCGATGTCCTCGCGGTTCATTCCGCCAAAGTAGGTAAGCTGAAGAATTTCGGCCGCGCGCGGATCGTTATTGTGCAACTCGGTAAGCAGGGCATCCAGATTCAGCAGATCGGCCACCATCGATTCCTCGCCCACCGCCGAAAGCGTCAGGGTCGCGCGCCGCCAGTTGCCGCCGTGTTTATCCGACTGGCGCGCGCGGGCGTGGTCCACGAGCACGGAGCGCATGGCCAGGGACACCGTGGAAAAAAAGTGCTGACGGTTTTTCCACTCGACCGGCGATTCAATGATTTTCAGCAGCGCCTCGTTGAGCAGGTCGCCGGTTGCCAGCGAAGGGCTTTCGGCGCCGCGTAACCGCGAGGCGGCCATGCGGCGCAATTCTCCATGCACTTGATTCAATACGCTCGAAAAGGCATCGCGGTCGCCGCTTTCCCAAGCGCGTAACAGAATGGTCAATGGAGCTGAGGACGTATCAGGGTCGGCCATGCCGGTGATTATGCCATTCGCCGGTGATCCAGTTCCAGTCTGTTGAAATCAGGGGATGCCGGGAAAAACTTTTGACGTAAAGACGCATGGGCCGCAAAGAAAGAGCGAGCTCATATCCAGTGCCCATTTGATTTTGATGATGATCGATGCCCAGGGAAAACACTTGAGAATTGCCATGATAGACAGAAATCTGTATTGTTTGGATCATGAAAACCACCCTCGATATCAACGACTCTCTGCTTGCCAATGCCAAAGCGCTGGCCGCGCGGCAACAGACCGGCCTGACGCGACTGATCGAGGAAGGATTGCAACTGCGCCTGCGGTCTTCCCATATCGCCACCAAGCCTGGCAAACGAAAGATTCCTGTCTTCAAGGAGCGCGATGGGATGGTTGCGGGCGTAAACCCATGCAGCAATAAAGCAATGCTGGATGCTGCTGACAATGACGCCTGATGTCAATGTGCTGGTGGCAGCGTCGCGCATGACCATCCTCACCACAAAACAGCCTATGCGTGGCTGGATGGGGCTGTTGCAAGTTGTGCGGATGGTGCAACCCTGAGGCTGATGCTCATGTGTGAGGCTCGGTAAATTGAGCGATACCCTTGAGGCTGTAAAGAAACTCGTTGCGGCAGGGGATGCGCGGATATCCGAGCATGGTTATGACGAAATCGCAGCGGACGGGATATACGTTCGGGATATTCTGGCGGGCGTGGACAAGGCTACTGTTGTCGAGGATTACCCAACCTTTCCCAAGGGCCGCGCCGTGCTGGTGCTACAATTTGACAGAGATACCCGGCCCATTCATGTTGTATGGGGGATTCCGAAGGGATGCACTGCCCCGGCGGTGGTTGTAACCGCCTATCGACCCGATCCCGATCGATGGGACAGTATCTTTACCAAGCGAAGAGGCAAAGATGAGTAAGCGCCAGAGAGTCAAATATGTGCACGAAGGCAGTTACGTTGCCGAGGTGGATGTCGAGCTTCTCGAAGATCAAACGGGATGGTCGCCGTATTTGTCGCTGGGAGACGCGTACAAGCTCGATGATGTGCGCGATGCGCTAAGGCGCGGCGATATCGCCGCAGCTGCCAAGCTCGCGCGCGTATTCGCACTCCAGCCAGTAGCCGTCTCGCAGTAACGCAACATCCGCTTCGCGCGTGACCTCGCAAAGCACCTGCGCGCATGCCTCGGTGCCTCAAGAAGTTCGGCACGATGATTGGTTGGATTCGACCGATCATCATTGTGAGCATCCTCAGTAAATATGCTTCACTTTTTTTGCCGCTGCCCGCCCTGCCTGCCTTCGCCCCGAACGAATATTGACGGTTAACTGTCCTCATGCTTCGGGCAATCCAGAGGACGCTTGGCCGGCGGCAGCGGGCATTGATTGACTTCCATTGGCGAACGCAACAGGAACGTGGTGATGGCGCTCGACGCCAGGCACACCGCCCAGAAACAGAAGAAGCCGATGGTGTACGCGCCCAGTCTGCTCACCTGCACGGGTTCGCCAAAGATCATTGTCCATCGGATCGAAGAGGCTATTGCGCTTGACAAATTATCCTGCGTACATACAATGTATTTATGATTAAATTCGAGTGGAATACAACAAAGGCGACCTCAAACAAGAAGAAGCACGGTGTTTCGTTTGAGGAGGCGCAATCTGTCTTTTACGACGAGTTCGCTGTGCAATTCTTTGATGAAGATAATTCCGTGTCGGAAGACAGATTTCTGATGCTTGGTTTCAGTGATGAGGCTCGCCTCCTGATTGTCTGTCATTGCGAACGTAACGAAGGCAACATTATTCGGATCCTATCGGCAAGGAAGGCCACGAAAAACGAGAGTAACTATTATCAAGGAGTTAGACCATGAAAGCAGAATACGATCTGTCAAAAATGAAATCCCGCAAAAATCCTTATGCAGCCAAGCTCAAGAAATCCGTCACGATGCGGTTAAGCGAAGATGTTATTGGCTATTTCAAACAAATGGCTGACGAAAAAGGTGTCCCGTACCAGAGTCTTATCAATCTTTATCTGCGTGACTGTGTTTCAAGCCATAGAAAAATTGATATTACATGGCAAAAAACGCCCTAAAGTTAGATTGTGATCGCGAAGCAAGCCACAATCTGAACCAATTGTTGCCATGCTGTCTTATTGACCACATCACTGTTACCGCGCCTACGCTCGAAGTTGGTGCGGAGTTTGTGCGTCAGGCGCTCGGCGTTACACCTCAAGCCGGTGGAGAGCATCCCCGCATGGGAACGCACAACCTTCTTCTTCGGCTTGGCGATTCTCTGTTCCTTGAGGTTATCTCCTCAAACCCCCGCGCCCCCGTGCCTACGAGACCCCGTTGGTTCGCTCTCGACACACTGCGCCCCAACTCGGCGCCTACTCTTTCCGCTTGGGTTGCGCGCACTTCCGACATTCATGCAACTGCGTCCGCTTGTTCCGAGACACTCGGGAATATCGAGCCCATGACCCGAGGCGCACTCAACTGGCTCATCACCATTCCCACCGATGGTTCTCTTCCGCTGAACGGTATCGCACCTGTACTTATTGAGTGGCAAACGGAAGTGCATCCTGCTGCGAAACTTCAAGATCATGGCCTCTCTCTTGCCAGTCTCGAACTCTTTCATCCCGAGCCTGAGCGTATCTCACGCTTGCTGCAGTCCATCGGTCTTGAGGGCACGATTTCCGTTTCGCCTCTGCGTGGTGAGCGTAGTGCATACATGGTCGCGCGCATCAATACGCCGCTGGGGCTTCGCTTGCTATGAGCCGCCGGCCTCCCATCCATCATTCCACCGGATTTGCGCGAAAAGCTGCGCAGTCCGGTGAATTCAGACGTTGGGCTATCAACATGATTGGTTGGATTCGGCCAGGCGTCGTTGTGAGCATCCTCGGCAAATATGTTTCACTTTTTCGTCGCTGCCCGCCCTGCCTGAACTTCGCCCAGAACGACCTATGACCGGCTAACTGTCCTCGTGCTTCGGACAATCCAGAGGACGTTTCGTCGCTGGCAGCGGACATTGATTGACTTCCAGCGGCGATCTCAGCAGAAAAGTGGTGATGGCGCTCGATGCGAGGCAGATTGCCCAGAAACAGAAGAAGCCGATGGTGTAAGCGCCCAGGCGGCTCACTAGCACGGGTTCGCCGAAGATCATGATATCCATCGGGTCGAAGAGGGTGAAGAAAATGCCCACCGCGCCTCCCGCCACCAGGAACGACGGCCACAGGATGCACATCGTGCAGATTGCTTTGTTTTGCATGTCTCTTCCTCGTTGTCTGGTACTACGGCGAACTGGCGTTCAATTCCGCCGGCGCTACATCGCTTTCGCGCCACTCTCCACCGATTCGCCAGGTGGCGGATTGATCTTCGAGTATCAGGTGACGCCGTCCCGAGAGTTCACGCCGGTAGCGTCCCTCGAACAGGCCATTGCCGGAAGACTGCAACTTCACGATTTCATCGGCATCGCCTTTGCCGGGATGGATGAAATGCAATGACAGTGTGCCGGGAAGCGCGCCTGCGCCTGCCAGGAAAATTCTCACGGCATGGTAGTCGCGATTGAGCACGAGCTGCGCATGCAGGCCCAGTTCGCGCGCCTTCGCATCGTGTTGCATGACGCGGTTGATGGCGAGCCCCTGTTTGTAATAGTCGCCCGCAACCAGCCCGTCGTCGCTCTTGATCGCCAGATAGAGCGTCACGAATCCCGCGACGATGACGATGAACGGCCCGAGCATCAGCAGCCATGGCCACGGTTCGCGGTACCAGGGGTTGACGGGCGGGGAGGTCGAGTTCATCGCGGCGGCTTTCACGGTGTATAGAATAACGATTTTTCGTGGATCGAGAAAATCCCGGGCTGGGGATTCCCTGCCGCATCGCTGGCGACCACGTCGAAGTGGATGCGATGCATGCCCTTGTCCAGCCCGGCGGGGCGGGCGCGCAGGCGCACGGGAAGCAGCAGGGCGGAAGCCGGGCCGATGGCGAGCGGTTGCGCGATGCCCTCCACCTTGATGCCGTCGACGCCGCTGGCGGTGATGCTGAGATAGCGCGGCACTTCCTCGGTATTCATGATCTGCAAACGGTAAACGTTTTCGATGAAACCGCCTTCGACTTCGCGCGCGATCGCGCCGCGATCACGGATGACATCGACCTTGACCGGAACGCGCAGCAGCAGATGGATGGTCGCGGCGCCGATGATGGTCCACAGGATGGCGGTGTACAGCAGCACGCGCGGACGGAAAATGCGCTTGAGCATGACAGCCCAGCCAAAGCGCTTTTCGACGGCGCTCTCCGTGGCGTAGCGGATCAGCCCGCGCGGATAGCCCATTTTGTCCATGACCTGGTTGCAGCCGTCGATGCACGCGGCGCAACCGATGCATTCGTATTGCTGGCCGTCGCGGATGTCGATTCCGGTCGGGCACACCTGCACGCAGATATTGCAATCGACGCATTCGCCCAGGCTCTGCGCCTTGTAGTCGGCTTTTCGGGAGCGCGCGCCGCGCGGTTCGCCGCGCAGGTTGTCGTAAGTGATGAGCAGCGTGTCGCGGTCGAACATGACCCCCTGGAAGCGCGCGTAGGGGCACATGTATTTGCACACCTGCTCGCGCATGAACCCGGCATTGCCATAGGTGGCAAAGCCGTAGAACGCGATCCAGAAGGTTTCCCACGGGCCGGTGGAGAACGACATCACCAGGCGATCGAGCTCGCGTATGGGAGTGAAGTAACCGACGAAGGTGAAGCCCGTCCAGAACGACAGCGCGATCCACGCGCCGTGCTTGGCTGCCTTGAGGGTGAACTTATGTACGGAAAACCCGCCCCGGTCGAGTTTCATGCGCGCGCGCGATTCGCCCTCGATCTTGCGCTCGATCCACAGGAAGATTTCCGTGTACACCGTTTGCGGGCAGGCGAAACCGCACCACAATCTGCCGGCCACCGCGGTGAACAGAAACAGCGAGAACGCCGAGATCAGCAGCAGCGTGGTGAGATAGATGAAATCCTGCGGCCACAGCACCAGGCCGAAGATGTAGAACTTGCGCGACACCAGGTCGAACAGCACCGCCTGGCGGCCGTTCCAGGTAAGCCACACACTGCCATAGAACGCCAGTTGGGTGAGGAACACCAGCGACCAGCGCCAGTTCGCAAAACGCCCGCTGACTGCGCGCGGGTAGATCTTCTTACGGACCTCGTAAAGCGCCTGATCGTTGTCGGCCTGGGGATCGTGTGGCGTTACGCCGGACAGTCTTGCCTGGTCATGCGAGGCCATGGTGCGCTTCTGTCATTCCGCCATGCCTCATTTGGCCGCGGCCACCGCCGCGGGTATTGCCGGCGCTTCTCCCCCACCCAGGCTGTGCACAAAAGCTGCCAGCAGATGCACCTTGGCATCGCCGAGAAACTCTTTTTGCGCAGGCATGCGGTTGTTGCGTCCAAGGCGGATGGTTTCGGCGATTTTCTCCGGTGAGCTGCCATACAGCCACACTTTATCGGTGAGGTTGGGGGAGCCGATCTGGCGATTGCCCTTGCCCTCGGCGCCGTGGCATGCCGCGCAGATCACGAACTTGGGCGCGGCTGCAGCAGACAGCCTGGCGTCATGTTCGAGACCCGAGAGCGAACGCACGTACTGCACCATTTCCTTAACGCCCTGTTCGCCGCCGAGGGCATCCCCCATGGGCGGCATGACGCCGTTGCGGCCTTCGAGGATGGTGGTCTTGATCGTTTGCGGGTCGCCGCCGTACAGCCAGTCCTTGTCGCTGAGGTTGGGGAAACCCATCGCGCCGCGCGCGTCCGAGCCGTGGCATTGCGCGCAGTAGTTGAGGAACAGGCGCTGACCCATGGCGCTGGCCTTGGGGTCTTTCGCGAGCGCCGCCAGATCGGTTTTCCGGTATTGCTCGAAGAGCGGTCCGTAATCCTTGTCGGCCTTGGCCATCTCGGCCTGATATTCTACTTCCGAAGTCCAGCCGCCGGCGCCGGCGAACGATCCCAGTCCCGGATAGTAAATCAGGTAGCCCAGCGCGAACACGATGGTGAGATAGAAAAGCCACATCCACCACCTGGGCATGGGGTTGTTGTATTCCTGCAAGTCGCCATCCCAGGTATGGCCGTGCAGATCAGGCGCCTCGCCCTTTTTCATGGGGGGGCGCTTGCTGCTCTGAATCTTGAGGAACACCCCGCAGCCGATGACGCTGACGAGGGAGACGATGGCGACGTAATAGCTCCAGAAGCCGCTGGTGAAATCGCTCATGAGCGTGTCTCCCGGTTGAGGTTGTGCGGCGCTTGCGCGGGCGTATCGTCGTCGGCGAAAGGCAGGTTGGCGGCCTCGTCGAAGGCGGTCTTGCGCTTGCCGCTCCACGCCCAGAGGACGATGCCGGCAAACGCCGCGAAACTCAGCACGGTGACGAGAGAACGAAGGTCGTTGATATCCATGATATGTCCTATTTCACGTTCTTGAGAGCGATGCCTAGCCCCTGCAGATAGGCGATCAGCGCGTCTTCTTCGGTCTTGCCCTTGATCTCGTCGCCGCCCTTGTCGATTTCGTCCTTGGCGTAAGGCACGCCGGCCAGGGCGAGGGCGCGCATTTTGGGCGCGACGGCGGCAGGGTCGAGCGGCGTTGCGGCGAGCCACGGATAGCCGGGCATATTCGACTCGGGCACCACATCGCGCGGGTTGCGCAGGTGCAGGCGATGCCAGTCGTCGTTGTAGCGCCCGCCGACGCGATGCAGATCCGGGCCGGTGCGCTTGCTGCCCCACTGGAACGGATGGTCATAGACGAACTCGCCCGCGACCGAATAATGGCCATAGCGCTCGGTCTCGGCGCGGAACGGGCGGATCATCTGCGAGTGGCAGTTGTAGCAGCCCTCGCGGATATAGATATCGCGTCCGGTGAGCTGCAATGCCGAGTACGGCTTGAGACCGGCGACTGGTTCCGTGGTCGATTTCTGGAAGAATAGCGGCACGATTTCCACCAGGCCGGCGACGCTCACCACCAGGATGACCAGCACCACCATAAGGCCGATGTTTCTTTCGATCAGGTCATGGGTGATTTTCATGATGCTGCTCCTTGTAACGCGGCGGCAGGTGTTCGAGCCAGATCCGGTATGGGCGCATCCATGGCCTTGCCTCCGGCGATAGTCTTCCAGGTGTTCCACGCCATGATGAACATTCCCGAGAGGAACATCACGCCGCCAAGCAGGCGGATCATGTAGTACGGGTAGGTGGCCTTGACGCTTTCGACGAAGCTGTAGGTGAGTGTGCCGTCGTCGTTCACCGCGCGCCACATCAGCCCCTGCATGACGCCGGCAATCCACATGGCGGCGATATACAGCACCACGCCGAGCGTGGCGATCCAGAAATGCACGGTGATGAGCTTGATACTGTGCATCCGGTCGCGGCCGAACAGGCGCGGAATGAGGTAGTACATGCAACCGATCGACACCATCGCCACCCAGCCGAGCGCCCCCGAATGCACGTGGCCGATGGTCCAATCGGTGTAGTGCGACAGCGCGTTCACCGTTTTAATGGACATCATCGGGCCTTCGAAGGTGGACATGCCGTAGAACGACAGCGACACAATCAGGAATTTCAGAATCGGATCGTCGCGCAGTTTATGCCACGCGCCCGAGAGCGTCATGATGCCGTTGATCATGCCGCCCCACGACGGCGCGAGCAGGATCAGCGAAAACAGCATGCCGAGGCTTTGAGTCCAGTCGGGCAGCGCGGTGTAGTGCAGGTGGTGCGGCCCCGCCCACATGTAGGTGAAAATCAGCGCCCAGAAATGCACCACCGAGAGGCGGTAGGAATACACCGGCCGTCCCGCCTGCTTGGGAACGAAGTAGTACATCATGCCGAGGAAGCCGGCGGTGAGAAAGAAGCCCACGGCGTTATGGCCGTACCACCATTGCACCATCGCGTCCTGCACGCCGGCATAGACCGAGTAGGATTTCCACAGGCTCACCGGAATTGCCGCGCTGTTGACCAGGTGCAGGATGGCCACCGTGAGAATGAAGCCGCCGAAAAACCAGTTGGCGACGTAGATGTGCGGTGTTCTGCGTTTCATGATGGTGCCGAAGAACACCACCGCATACGAGACCCACACCAGGGTGATGAGAATATCGATGGGCCATTCGAGCTCGGCGTATTCCTTGCCCGAGGTGATGCCAAGCGGCAGGGTGATCGCCGCGAGCACGATCACCGCCTGCCACCCCCAGAAAGTGAAGGCCGCCAGCGCATTGTTTATCAGGCGCGCCTGGCAGGTGCGCTGCACCGCATAATAGGACGAAGCGAACAAGGCGCAGCCGCCGAAGGCGAAAATCACGGCGTTGGTATGCAGGGGGCGCAGCCGTCCGTAGGAAAGCCAGGGTATGCCGTAGGTGAGTTCGGGCCAGATGAGCTGCGCGGCGATTATCACGCCGACCAGCATGCCGACGATGCCCCAGACCACGGTCATGATCGCGAACTGCCGCACTACCCGGTAATTATATGTTTGGTCCATAGTGTTTTTGCCGTGAAAAATTAAACCGAAAGCGCCACCTTACCGGCTGCAGCGCAACGCCGTTTGATGCAGATCAAATCACCTTGGTGGACGGCGCGCGGTCTTCCTGCGCGCGCGGTGTATCGTCATCCATCAATATCTGGTGCGCCGGACCTTCAAGGTCGTCGAACTGTCCGCGCGACACTGCCCACCACAGCAGCGCCACGATGCCGAGCACGGCGGCGACGCTGAGCGGGATAAGCAGATACAACGCTTCCATATCAGCCCCTTGTGTTCCTGCGATTGAGGCGCGCGGCATTGGCCACCACCAGCAGCGAACTTGCCGACATGCCGAGCGCCGCAAGCCACGGCGCTACCCACCCCAGCATTGCGAGCGGCGCCGCGACAGCGTTGTAACCGATCGCCCACGCGAGGTTCTGACGAATGATGCGCCTGGCAGCACGCGCAAGCAATACGCCCTGCGCGAGCACTCTCAGGTGCGGCGACAGCAGCACCATGTCGGCATGCGCGCGCGCGAGGCCGGCGCCGCTGCTCATGGCAATGGAGAGCTGCGCGCGCGCCAGCACCGGCGCGTCGTTGATGCCGTCGCCGACCATGACAACAATGCGTCCTTCGCGCTGCAACGACTCGACATATTCGAGCTTGCGTGCGGGCGTTGCCTGCGCGACCACATTTTCAGCGATGCCAAGCGCGTGTGCTGCAGCCTCGACCGCGCCAGGCTGGTCGCCCGAGAGGATGTGGATGCGCAGCCCCGAAGCGCGCAGTGCCGCGATGGACTCGCGTGCGTCGGACCTGAGCGTATCGGCGATTTCAAGGCGCGCCAGCCATTGCCCTTTCTTGCCCAGGAAAACGCAACTGTTACTTGTCTGCGCGGCTGGCATGGCGGCGAGCGCCGTACCGGCAAGCTCGGCGACAAATGCGGCCGAGCCGATACGCATGCGCTCGCCTTCTATATCGGCTTCGACTCCCTGCCCTGTGCCGTGCACGCCATTGCGAGCCACGAAGCGCTTTGCATCCGGAGAGGCAAGCGCGGCTGCGACGATGGCGCGAGCGAGCGGATGGCTGCTGCCTTCCTCCAGCGCGGCGGCCAGCGCCAGCGCCTCATCGCGCGTGACCTTGCCGATCGGCAGGATGGTGCTCACGCGCAGGGTGTTGCTGCTCAGGGTGCCGGTTTTGTCGAACACCATGTCGGTCGCGCGCGCCAGGGTTTCGACAGCGTGGCCGCGCGTGGCGAGCAGCCCAAGGCCGCAAAGCCGCCCGGTCGCGGCAGTGAGCGCGGCGGGCGTGGCGAGCGCCAGCGCGCACGGACAGGTGACCACCAGCACCGCGATGGCATGGCGCAGCCAGGCATCGCCCGCAACGGGCAGCCAGATCAGGGCGGTGAGCGCGGCAAGCAGCACGACCGCGGCCGAGAAAATACTCGCGATGCGCGCGGTCAGCTCGACCAGGCGCGGCTTCTCGCCGAGCGCGCGGTCGGCAAGACGCGCGATGTGCGACAGCACGCTGTCCGTGCTTGCGCGAGTGACGCGCACCACCAGCGGCGACCCGATATTGACGCTTCCGCCGATCACGCTGTCGGAAACACTTCTGGCAAGCGGCGCGCTTTCGCCGCTCAACAGCGCTTCGTCGACTTCGCTCGCGCCTTCGACGATGGCGCCGTCGGCGGGGATGATGGCGCCGCTTTCGACCAGCACCACATCGCCCGGCACGAGCGTGGCGGCGCTCACATTTTCAGTCGCGCGCGACAGCGGGTACGCGCCAAGACGCGAGGCGTTCGCGGGAAGGGGACGGCTCAGGCGCTCGATGGCGGCCGCGGCGCGCGCGCGCGATTCGACTTCCAGAAAGCGCGCGCCGAGGAGCAGAAAGACAAACATGGTCACGGAATCGAAGTACGTCTCGCCGTGGCCGGCGAGCGTCGCCCGGACGCTGGCGCCGAAAGCGACGGCGATGGCGAGCGCGATCGGCACGTCCATGCCGACGCTGCGGTGCGCGAGGTCGCGCCATGCCCCCGAGAAAAAACTGCGCGACGAGAACAGCACCACGGGGAGCGTGAGCACCAGGCTGGCCCAGCGCATGACGGTCTCGAATGCCGGGTCGATTTCGCCCGGTGCGGAAAGGTAGCCGGGAACGACGTACATCATGACCTGCATCATCCCGAGGCCGGCCACCGCGAGTTCGAAAAGCCGCTTGCGGCGTTCCTGAGCGCGCAGCGCGCTGCGCAGCGCGGCATCGAAGGGATGGGCAGAGAGTCCCACTTCGGCTATGGCGCGCAGAATCGCCGAGAGCTTGACGCGCTGCCCGTCCCAGGCGAGCTGTGCGCGTTCGGTGGCGTAGTTGACGTACACCTCGGTAACGCCGTCAAGGCGCTTGAGGGTTTGCTCGGCCAGCCAGACACACGCGGGACAGGTAATACCCTCGAGCAGCAATTCCGCGCGGCTGATGCCGGTTTCGTCCAGTCTGACAAAAGTTTGCTGCGCCGTGTCGAGGTCAAAGTGTTGCAGGTTGCGCAGGAAATCCGGCGCCACTTCATCCGGTTTCGTGCTGGGTGCGCTGCGGTGGCGGTAATAGTCGGCCAGCCCGCTTGCGACGATGGTTTCGGCAACCGCGGCGCATCCCGCGCAGCACATGTTGCGAGCGGCGCCATCGATATTCACCTGATATCCGGTGCGTGCCGGCACGGGCAGGCCGCAATGAAAACACTCGGCTGCGGCATCCGCTGCGGTGGTGGAAGAAATGGCGGGCGCCGTGATCGCAGTCATGGGCTATGCACCAAACCACGCCGGCAAGGCAGTCATGGCGGTATGGCAGAATCTTCCCCAGGCGCCGGGCAGGTCGAGCTGCGGCAGTCTGGCGATGCCGAGCACCCCGAATGCAGCCACCGCGATTCCCGCGGTGACGCGCACCGCGCGCTCGTGAAAATACCTGCTGAGCCGCCCGGCGGCAAAACCGAGCAGCAGCAGGTTGGGCAGCGTGCCGATGCCGAATGAAAACATGATCAGCGCGCCGTTGCCGCTGCCGCCGCTGGCCAGCGCCGTGACCAGCATCGAGTAAACCAGGCCGCAAGGTATCCATCCCCACAATGCGCCCAGCAGCAGTGTGTGCCGCAAGGAGGGAGAGATCAGGTACCGGGCCGCAAAGGGCTGGATGCGCCGCCACAACACCGCGCCGCCGCGTTCGAGCAGTGTGAGGCCTTGCCAGATACCCGCAAGATACAAGCCGAGCGCGATAAGCATCAGGTTGGCCGCAACGAACAGCGCTTCACGAACCGGCAGCATATCCTGCATGACGAAAGCCGCGGAGCCGATGCCGCCCGCCAGCGCGCCCGCCAGGGTGTACGACAAGATGCGCCCGGCGTTGAAAGCAAGTGCGCGCAGAAGATTGCCGCGGGACAGCGCGGAATCAGGAGGCAGCACGGTCTTGGCGGCGCCGGCCGTCCCGAGCGGGAGAGCGCCCGCGATGCCGCCGCACATTGCGGCACAATGCGTACCGCCCATTACACCGGCAAACAATCCGGCGCCGGCGGCTGCGATCACAGTCGTCTCGTACATGATACGAAAAATATTAAATGACTTTGGAGAAGCGTGCGCGCTCTTCGCCCTGGCGCAGGTAGCGGTCGAACACCATGCCGATGGCGCGCACCAGCAGGCGTCCGCGCGGCGTGACGCTGATCCACTGGTCGTCGATGGTTACCATGCCGTCCTCGGCGAACATGGCGAGCGCTTCGAGTTCCTCGGCAAAGTAACGATTGAAGTCGATCAGGTAGGCAATGTTGATCGATTCGAGACTGACTTCGAAATGGCACATCAGCGCCTGGATCACGGCGCGGCGCACGACGTCGTCGGGCGTCAGTTCGATGCCGCGCAGCACCGGCAATTCGTCATGGTCGAGGCGGTGATAATACTCGTCGAGGGTGCGCACATTCTGCGCATAGACCGGGCCGATTTTGCTGATCGCGGAAATTCCGAAGGCCAGCAGATCGCATTCGCGGTGTGTCGAGTACCCCTGGAAATTGCGGTGCAGCCTGCCCTGCTTGCGCGCCAGATTGAGTTCATCCTCGGGTTTGGCGAAATGATCCATGCCGATGTAAACGTAACCCGCCTCGGTAAGGCGGTGAATGGCGAGCGTAAGAATCTGCAGCTTGGCCTCGGGCGAGGGGAGTTCCGCCTCGGCGATGCGGCGTTGCGGCTTGAACATGCCCGGCAGGTGCGCATAGTTGTAGAGCGCGATGCGGTCGGGCGACAGCTCGATCACCCTGTCCATGGTCTGGTTGAAGGTGATGACATTCTGCTTTGGCAGGCCGTAGATGAGGTCGATGCTGACCGATTTCATGTTGTTGGCGCGCGCCGCCGCGACCGCCTCGAAAGTCTGCTCCTCGGGCTGGATGCGGTTGACCGCCTTTTGCACCTCGGGATTGAAATCCTGCACCCCGAGACTGACGCGGTTGAAGCCGAGTTTGGCCAGGACGGCAAAGCGCGCCGCATCGACGCTGCGCGGGTCGATTTCGATGCTGTATTCGCCTTGCGGAGAGAATTCGAAGTGTTCGCCGATCATGCCGATAAGTTCGGTCATTTCGTCATCCGACAGGAAAGTCGGGGTGCCACCGCCCCAGTGCAGTTGTTCGATGCGGCGCGTACCTTCGATCAGCCGGCTCGTCATATCGAGCTCCTTGCCGAGGTAGCGCAGGTACTTGGCGCTGCGGCTGTGATCCTTGGTGACCACCTTGTTGCAGGCGCAGTAAAAGCACACCGTGTCGCAGAAAGGCAGGTGGACGTATAATGAAAGCGGCAGCGTGACGCCGCCAATGCTGCGTTTTGCCAGCCATCCCTCATGGGTTCTGGCGTCGTAAGCTTCGACGAAGCGGTCCGCGGTCGGGTATGAGGTGTAGCGCGGACCGAGCTTGTCGTATTTGCGGATCAGCCGGGTGTCGATAATGAGGTCTTGTTCTTTGGCGGTCATGGCGTAGATTTGCAGTATCCGAGAAACATTCGATCAGTTTGCATCTTGAGGCTTTTGCCATGCAGCGTTTTGATCTGGATCAAATGCCCTTTTGTGCAAGGCGCCGGCCGCGTTTGCCATGGCGGGGAGCGTTACTGTGCACCTGAAACCGGAATTCGGCAGCGAACTGGACATCGCCAAGCTCAAGATTGCCTGCTCCAATTGTAATTTGCGCGAGCTGTGCATGCCGATGGGGCTGTCCCCCGATGAGATCAATCAACTGGACGAGCTTGTCTATACGCGCAAGCGCATCAAGCGCGGTGAAAGCCTGTACCGCGCGGGCGAGGAATTTACCGCACTGTTCGCCGTGCATAGCGGTTTCTTCAAGACCAGGCTGACCTTCGAGGATGGTAGAGACCAGGTGACCGGTTTTTTCATGGGCGGCGAGCTGCTCGGCATGGATGGCATCAGCCACGACCACCACAGTTGCGACGCCGTGGCGCTCGAGGACAGCGAGGTCTGCAACATTCCCTACGCGCGGCTGGAAAGGCTGAGCCTGGAGGTCAAATCGCTGCAGCGCCATTTTCATAAAGTCATGAGCCGCGAAATCGTGCGCGAGCACGGTGTCATGATGCTGCTGGGCACCATGCGCGCCGAGGAGCGGCTGGCGGCGTTTCTGCTCAATATGTCGCAGCGTCTGAGCGTGCGCGGTTATTCGGCGATGGAATTCATCCTGCGCATGACGCGCGAGGAAATCGGCAGCTATCTCGGACTGAAACTGGAAACCGTCAGCCGCCTGTTTTCGCGTTTCCAGGCGGATGGACTGATCGAAGTCGACCAGAAATACGTGCGCATCGCGAACATCGACGGCCTGCGCGAGATTTACGCCCATCACACCAAAGGCTAGCCCCCCCATCTGCCTGCAGCCTGCATGAGGCAGGCGGCATCCGGGCGCAGCATGCACCCATGAACGACGAATTTCTCTCCGCCTTTGTTCTGCTTGTCCTGGTGATCGACCCGATCGGCAATCTGCCGCTGGTGTCGTCGCTGCTCAAGCAAGTGGAACGCTCGCGCCGCGCACGCGTGGTGCTGCGCGAATGCCTGATCGCCTACGTCATTCTGGTGGCGTTCATGTTCGGCGGAAAGGGTTTTCTGGAGCTCATCCATCTTTCCGAAAGTTCGCTTTCCATCGCCGGCGGAGTGATTTTGTTCATGACCGCGATCCGCATGGTATTCCGCTCTCCCGAAGGCGTATTCGGCGACGCGCTCGATCATGAACCGTTCATCGTGCCGCTCGCGATACCCTTCATCGCGGGCCCTTCGGCGCTCGCGACGGTGATGCTCATGGTGTCGCGCGAGCCGGCCAGGATTGTCACCTGGGCGGGCGCATTGAGCGCGGTGATGGCGCTGACCGCGCTGGTGCTGGTATCGGGCGAACGCATCGAACGACTCATCGGCGAGCGCACGGTCGAGGCGCTGAAGCGGCTCATGGGGCTGATCCTCACGGCGATCGCGGTGCAAATGCTGCTGGGCGGTATCGAGCGCTTCGTGCAGCATGCAAAATGGGTGGCGTCGCCATGAGCAAGGCATTCACCCGCGAGAGCGACGCGCCCGGCGAACTCGATGTGGAGGGTGCGAACCCGCTGCCCGCCGGCGCAAAAAACTACATCACCCCCGGCGGCCATGCGCGCATCAAGGATGAGCTGCTGTGGCTGCTCAACAAGGAACGTCCCGAAGTCACCGCCATCGTCTCGTGGGCCGCGGGCAACGGCGACCGCTCCGAGAATGGCGATTACATCTACGGAAAAAAGCGCCTCAGGGAAATCGACAAGCGCATCCACTTTCTCACCAAGCGCCTCGACATCGCCGAGGTGGTCGATCCCACCGCGCCGCGCGACGACGACACGCAGATTTTCTTCGGCGCAACCGTGACCTTCGCCAATGCGCGCGGCGAGGAAAAAACCGTCACCATCGTCGGCATCGACGAAATCGATACGACCCAGGGCCACATCAGTTGGATCTCGCCAATGGCGCGCGCGCTCATCAAGGCGCGCGAAGGCGACAGCGTGACGCTGCGCGCGCCGGGAGGCGTCGAGCAGTTGGAGATTCTGGAAGTGGCCTACCAGCAGGTGAAAGCGGCGCCATTCGAGCCGCCGCTCATGGCCGCGCCGAATACCAGGCGCTGAGCAAAAATCGCCCGCACCTTCCCCCGCTCATTGCAGAAAATTGGTTTTCGAGAAATTCTCGCGCAGATGCTCGATGAAGGTGCGCACCTTCGCCGAAGTCATGCGCGGATTCAGATAGACGGCATGGATGGGAATCGGCGGCGGAGCGTATCCGTGCAGCAGGACCCTGAGCTTTCCGGCGTGTACTTGACTTACCCGCTGATTTGCCATTCCTGTGGAAAATATTGTTGCTTTATTCCGAAAGGGTTTGCCAATTTCATGGCAGCGGCACCCCAAGGTCTTTGCATATCTTCCGCGCCAGGTTGTTGTTCACCTCGCCGTGACGGGGTACAGCGCTGCGTCTGTTCAAGGAAGGGTTATGCCACCACGAATGGCTGCCGCCTCCTGAAGAAGTGCGCAGCCATGAGAGGAAAGATGTCGCAATAAATCGCGACGCTTCATACCGCAATACTGAGCTCTTCGTAGCCGTTACCCGCGGCGTCCCGGGCATCCGTGCGGTTCATTTCCAGCGCTTCCGTGAGGGTGGTACGCAGGGTGTTCAATAGCTCTTCGCGCGTGCGTTCCTGGCAGTTGACCCCAGGAACTTCCTCAACCCACCCAATCCACCAAGGGCCATCCTGTTTTACTACCGCTGTAAAAGTTTGCGTCATGTTGATGCCTCCATAGACAATTCTACCGCGACATTCGGAGGGAAAAGGGGACACTAACCTTATTTCTGGTGAAAATAAAGGGTAGCGTCCCCAATATCTCGCCAATATCTTCAATTTCTTCGATTAGTTTTGACCCCATTAGTTTTTTCAACGAGTATGATGTGATGCGTGGGGAAACCCCAGCCTTGGCTCCATTGCAAGCCTTTTCATGTGTGCGCTGCATACCATTTTCCCCCTTCTCCGTAGAACAGCCAAAATAGGGCGACTATATCCATAATTGCGGTAACACAGAAAAGTACAGTGGACCACCAGGGCTCATCGCCCCACTCTGGAAGCCACGCTAGATACATCACTACAGTCGCTAAAGTGAGAATCAAGAGCACAATGCGCGCCCAGTTTTTCCTGTGCGACGCACAGTAAATGAAATAGGCACTAACTGCGAAGGCAATCGCAAAGATCACCCACATAACGGCACCGAGGTCGTTGTCAGCGGATGTGGATACAAATTGTGTGGCGACTCCATCAAGTAGGCTGATAGCAAACGAAAGCCATAAGAAAATAAACGCCTTCCTAACTTGAGCCGGGGAATCGATTGGTGTCATAAGTGAGTTCTAATGAGGTTGTAGAAAAAGAAGTGAAGAAGTGGTCAGCGTCAATCGTTTTCACTCAATACCCCGACTTCTTGAGCATGCCTTCGAGCTTGCCCGCGCTGAAGCCGCGCATGCGCTGTTCGCCGACGAGTATCACCGGAACGCCCCCGCCCCCCATGGCAAGAAAGTCGCTCCTGGCCTGCTCATTGTTTTCGACATCGTATTCCTGAAACGGAATTTGTTTGCCGGACAGCCACGCCTTGGCCTGTTTGCAAACGCCGCACCATGACGTGGTATAGAGCGCCACGTCGGCGCGCGATGGCCTGGCGTCGCTTTTGATGGGGCGTTTCAGAATCGACACATAATCCACGACGGCAGGCCCCCCGAACGACTGCACGCTGATCTTGACTTGCTCGGTTTTCGCTTCCTGGGGCGGGCTGTCGCCGTAATGCACGCGGCCCTGGGCGTCAGTCCACCTGTAAACTTGTGAGCTGGCTGCGGCTGCAAAAAAGAGCACCGGCAGAGCAAGCAGCGTCAGTTTGAGCTTCATGTCAATAACCCGTTTCCCAAAGCTCCATGTTATACCGTAAGCTGCCGGGGTTATGCCAGGGGGGGTTGAAAAGCAGCCCGGCAAAACCTATCTTGTATTATCTTCGCTGAACTTTCGGAGCACTCATGTCCACCGCAATCAAAGAAACACTTAGCTTCCAGGCGGAAGTCAAACAACTTCTCAATCTGATGATTCACTCGCTGTATTCGAACAAGGAAATCTTCCTGCGCGAGCTGATTTCCAATGCTTCGGATGCCGCCGACAAGCTGCGCTTCGAGGCCGTCACGCAGCCGGAGCTTTTGGAGAACGATTCCGGCCTCAAGGTGCGCATCGCCATCGACAAGGAAGCCGGGACGCTCACCATTTCCGACAACGGTATCGGCATGTCGAAGGACGAGGTGATCGCCAACATCGGCACCATCGCGCGCTCCGGCACGCGCGAATTCTTTTCCAAGCTGAGCGGCGACCAGGCGCGCGACGCGCACCTCATCGGCCAATTCGGCGTGGGTTTTTACTCCTCATTCATCGCTGCCGACCGGGTGATGCTGATCACGCGCCGCGCCGGATTGCCGGCAAGCGAAGGCGTGCAGTGGTCGTGCGATATGGGCGGCGATGCCGCAAGCGAATTTACTATCGAGCCCGTCGAAAAGGCCGGGCGCGGTACTGACGTGATTTTGCATCTGCGCAAGGACGAGGCGGATTTCCTCGAAGACTGGCGCGTGAAATCGGTGATCCGCAAGTATTCCGACCATATTCAGATTCCCATCGTGATGAAGAAGGAGGCGGAGAAGGATCAGGCGCCCGAGGACGAAACCGTCAACCGCGCCAGTGCCTTGTGGACGCGCGCCAAGAGCGAGGTCAGTGACGAGCAGTACGAGGAATTTTACAAGCACGTCGCGCACGACTGGGAAAAACCGCTCGCGTGGACGCACGCACGCGTCGAAGGCAAGCAGGAATACACGCAACTGCTGTATGTACCCGCGCATGCGCCTTTCGACATGTTCGAACGCGAACGCAAGCACGGTATCAAGCTTTATGTGCGGCGTGTGTTCATCATGGACGACGCCGAGCAATTGCTGCCGCGTTATCTGCGCTTCGTCAAGGGCGTGGTCGATTCCAACGATCTGCCGCTCAACGTATCGCGCGAAATTCTTCAGGAAAGCCGCGTCGTCGAAGCGATCAAGGCGGGATGCACGAAGAAAGTGCTCGGCATGCTCGAGGATCTCGCTGAAAGCGACAAGGAAAAATACGCGACCTTCTGGAAGGAATTCGGCCGTGTGCTCAAGGAAGGCATGGGCGAAGACCACGCCAACAAGGAGCGCATCGCCAAACTGTGCCGCTTTGCCTCGACGCACAATGAGTCCGATATTCAGGACGTGTCATTCGCAGACTATGTGGCGCGCATGAAACACGGGCAGGAGAAAATTTACTACGCCTCGGCGGATAGTTTCCCTGCGGCGAAGAACAGCCCGCACCTCGAAGTGTTCCGCAAGAAAGGCATCGAGGTATTGCTGTTCACCGAGCCGGTTGACGAGTGGTGGCTGAGCTCGCTCACCGAGTTCGAAGGCAGGAAGCTCGCCTCGGTGGCCAAGGGCGACCTCGATCTGGGCGCGCTCGCCGACGCCGAAGAAAAGCAGGCGCAGGAAAAGGTAGCCGACGAATTGAAGCCGCTGGTAGAGCGTATCAAGACCGCGCTCGGCGACAAGGTCAAGGAGGTGCGCGTGACGCACCGCCTTACCGATTCACCGGCGTGCCTGGTGGTTGATGAACACGAACTGTCGGGCAATCTGGAGCGCATGCTGAAAGCGGCGGGGCAAAAGGTCAACAAAACCGCGCCGATACTCGAAATCAACCCCGCGCATCCGCTCATCGCGCGCTTGGGCGCCGCGCCCGAGGACGCGCAATTCAACGACTGGGTGTACGTGCTGTTCGATCAGGCGCTGCTCGCCGAGGGCGGCCAACTTGAAGACCCGGCGGGGTTCGTGAAACGGTTGAATACGCTGATGCTAAGAAACTTACCCGAATAGACCGTTAGCCATCTGCAAAGTAGTCTGAGTCAAGTTTTTTTACCTCATAGGACGCGACATTAGTTACGCCGACCCCGAAATCAATCATTAAACGAGCCAACGTTTTTCCGTCAATTAACACGATCTTCGAGTCGATTCGAGAGACGTACTCGTTTGCGTCCCTCGAGAAGTCTGACGTGGTGATGAAAATGCCTTTTCGTGCACGCTGTCCTTGGAGCGCACCAGCAAATTTTTGGATTTCCGGTCGGCCGACCGTAGCTTCCCAGCGCTTCGCTTGAATGTAGATATTATCTAGACCGAGATGGTCCTCTTTGATGATGCCGTCAATCCCTTCGTCGCCGCTGCGACCGATTGCCTTTCCCGCGTCTTTCCTGCTACCTCCGTAACCCATTTTTACGAGAAGCTCTACAACGATGTTTTCAAACATCGCCGGTTCTGAAGCTCTTATTCTAATAAGCTTTCAAGAAGATACTAATTATGGCATACTTTGGGGATCAGATATCCCTTGGAGTAATGTTCATGGCAAGGCCGCGCCGAGTTGATATAGAGTTGGTGGCTCAAGCCCAAGTCGAGGCAATCGAGGCGAGCGATGTTGAGTCGCTGCGTTGCGCGCTAGCGGTGCTGCTGCCTGCGCTGCTGGGTGCGACGCTGGAGCAGACGGCAATGTTGTTAGGCGTGGGGCGAGCGAGTGTGCCCAGGTTCCAGTCCCGGCTGCGCCAGCGGTGCGTCGATCCGGACGCAGTGCGACCAAGCTGGGGTGGGCGACGCCGTGCCTCACTGACCCTGGAAGAGGAGCGGGACTTTCTGGCGCCTTGGGAGCGGGCATCGAATGCCGGGGGAGTCTTGGTTGCCTCGCCGCTGCGGGCCGCTTTGGCGCAAAGGCTGGGACGCCCCGTTGCCGCCTCGGTGGTGTATCGCATGTTGGCGCGCCACGACTGGCGCAAGGTGGCGCCGGACACCCGCCACCCCAAGAGCGACCCGCAGGTGCAGGAGGCGTGGAAAAAAAACTCCCCGAAGCGCTGGCGGCACTCATGAAACCAGAAGAGGTGCGGGGTCGACCGGTGCGTTTAATGTTCCAGGACGAGGCGCGCTTTGGTCGCATGGTGCGAATTCGCCGATGCTGGGCGCCGAGCCCCGGGCGACCGACGGTGTGCAATGGCTACGAGCGGGAATTTGTCTACGTTTATGGGGCGGTCAGCCCCATCGAGGGGGAGTTTGACTGGATGATTTGCCGGGCGATGAACACCGAGCGAATGACGGCGTTCCTGGCGCAAGTCAGCGCCGCCCATGCTGCGGAGTTCCTGCTGATGGTCGTCGATGGCGCCAGTTCTCATGTGTCGAAGGAATTGGTGGTGCCGGAGAACATTCGCCTGCTGCGTCTGCCCCCCTATGCGCCGGAACTGAACCCGCAGGAACACGTCTGGGACGAGGTGCGCGAGAAAGAGTTTCCCAATCGAGTGTTTGCTAATCTCGATAGCGTGATTGGTCAACTCGAAGCAGGGCTGCCTCGTCTGGCCGCCAATACCGCAGGTGTGCGCAGCCTCACCGCATGGCCTTGGATACTTAGTCTCAACTTGAACGCTATTTAGAATTAGTGTTAGCAAGATCTCGTCGGCAAGTTCGGAACGTAGCCGTTCATACGCAGTTTCAAGAGCTTCATGAGGCGTCTGTGTGGGCGCTTGTTCGATTTCCTGTTGGGGGCCAGTACCTTCAGGCAATCCGTCCTTTTTCGTACTTCTGAACTCAAGAAATTCCGGGAAGCGCTCCAGGTATTTTACGTTGACTTCGCTGGGATTTTCGTTGACCACGGTACGCCCGCGACTGGTTATTTGAAAGTAACCACGTCGTGGCGAGAGGAGCAAACCCGCCTTCTTGAGATATGTTCGCGCCCATCCAATGCGATTGATAAACACGGGCTGTTGCCCGCTCGGGAGGAACTCACTAACCTCCTCGGATGTAAGGTTGAAATCCTTTGCAAGCTTTTGTGCGGCATCTTTAAGCTGATGCTCTTGGCCGTCCGACGAGTACAGCAAAAGCGGAAGCATGCAGCTTTGATAATCGGGAATTGCCATCAACTTCTCCTAACCGGCTGCCCGCTTGCGGGGGGTGTGGGTTGTATGCGGCGACAGGCGCGTCGCGGACTTGGCCAGCGAGAGCAACTGACTGAGCGCTTCGTTGACTGCGGCGGAATTTGGAAACGCCTTTGCTACGTCGGGATCGAGCACGGCGACATTAGAGCTCTCCATCACTTGTTTGTAGTATTTGCCGCGCGTCATTTTCCCGAAATCCGATCTCTTGTACTCGGGGCGCATTTCGCCTTCCGTCTTTGGGCTAGCCTTCTTCATGGATTTTCCTTTCCGATTTTGTCGCGCGGCGCGCTGATCGGATTTATCATTGAACTATTACGTCAAATTGGTTCATTATGGCAACCTCCATGAACGAAATTCTACGCTGAAGCGGAACGCGGCGGGAAGCATTGCGCTTTTCCCCCGGAATCGGCATGCGCTTGTGGAAGGGGATTGACAGGACGCGCCAAATCTAAGGGATTCCCTGATCGACTTCCATTCAATATTGCTTTATAACGCTTTGGCGAAAGCTGAAATCATGGGGTATTGCTTTCGCAGGTGAACCTGGCGGATTCTCACCTCCGGTGCCGCGGGTTCGACATTCTCACAAACGTTATTCTTGAAGAAGAGGCTCCAATGGCTCAAACAACAATGCAACGCTTGCTGGCAGTGCTGTTTCTTGGAATGATTTTTTCTGTTTTTTCTACTTTTACCCATGCGACGCATTCATGGGGTGGCTATCACTGGGCGCGCACAACCCCGCAGTTCACGTTGAAGCTGGGCGATAACCTGACCACCGCGGACTGGAAGAGCCATCTTGCGCAATCGTCGAGCGACTGGAATTCCGGGAACAGCGCGGTCTTGACCGCGATCATTACCGGTACGGGCGGCAGCCGCTGCAACATGGTCGCGGGCACCACGCAGGTATGCAACCGCAAATACGGGAGTAACGGCTGGCTGGGTTTGGCTTCGATCAATATCACCGGCGGTACCCACATCACCCAGGGTTCGGCCAAGATGAACGACACCTACTTCAATACGTCGACCTACAACAATCCCAACGAGAGAGAGCATGTGATGTGCCAGGAGGTCGCACACACCTTCGGCCTCGATCATCAGTCCACCAACGGCAGTTCGCAAAATAGCTGCATGGACTATTTCTCGAACACGGGTGCGAACGCCACCAGCACCCTGAGCACCAAGCCGAATGCGCACGATTTCGACGAGCTGAATATCATCTATGCGCATCTCGACAGCACTACCACGGTCGCCGCGATCGCTACTTTGGGCTTAGCGGGCGCATCGAACGGTGCGGGAAAACCGGGTTCCGGCGATGAAGAACAGACCGAGGACCAGAATAGCTGGGGTCACCTCACGAGCCAATCCGCCGATGGCCGCAGTTCACATTACGAACGCTATGACTGGGATGGCTCCAAGACAATCACGCACGTCTTCTGGACCGTCGAAGCAGCATCCAGGTGTTCCAGTTGCGATCACCGCTATGACCATTAAGATCGGCTAGCGCCTTTTTCAGGCGATCGGTCAAAGAAAGGCGAGGCCACGGTGCCTCGCCTTTCTCGTTTGTACACGCAATATGCTGTTAGCCGCAACAAGCCCTCTCGGTCTGGATTGGCGGGCAGGGCACCGTGCCATAACTGCAGAACACACAGCAGTCGCCGGTTTGGGGTTTGAGCAGGATCTTGCAGGCAGGGCACTCGAAGAAAAACTGGCAGGCGTCGGTGGGCATGCGCATGGTTGTGCGATGGCCGCATGTCGGGCAGGTGAGGGTGCTGTCGAGAATGATATCCATCAGTTGCGCACCGTGGCTGGGTAGCCCGCATCGCTCACCGATTTGGCGAGTTGCTGCGGCGTGGCTTTTTCGTCATCGAAAGTGACTTCGGCCGTCCGGCTCTTGTAATCGACCTTGACTTCGGTCACGCCGGCCACTTTCTTGAGCGCTACTTTCACGGTGAGCGGGCAGGTCGGACAGTCCATACCTTTGATGTCGAGCTTGAGTGTTTGCATGCCTGCGCGCGCATCAAGTGCGAGCAGGGCAAGGAAAATCGCGGTAATCGCAAATGGGCGCATGGGAAATCCTTTAGTAGAACCAGTGGGCGTAAAACGGGAACAGCAGCAGCGCCTTGACCGACACGACGGCTACCCAGAATGCAATGCGCTGCTTGCGCAGAACGGCGGGTATCGCACAAGCCTGACCGGGTTCGCAGCGCCGCGGTTTGATGTAGAGGCGGTAGAAAGCCAGCAGCAGGAAGCCGATCGCGACCGCGATAAAGAGCGGCTGCAGCGGTTCAAGGGCGTGCAGGCCGCTGATCCACGCCCCGCTCAATCCGAGCGTGACAAGTACCAGCGGGCCGACACAGCACGCCGAAGCGCCGAAGGCCGCGAGCAAGCCGGTAATGATCGGCAGGCGAGTGGAAGTGGTTTCGTTCATGGTTAAGGCACCTGAGACTAAGAAAAGCGTATCCTATTACCGTACCCTGGTACGGAGTCAACCCCATCATGGAAAATTTTTCGATTGGCGCGCTCGCCAAGGCTGCAGCGGTCGGCGTCGAGACCATCCGCTATTATCAGCGCCGCAGGTTGCTGCCGCAACCGGCACGCGCGCCCGGCGCCATACGCCGCTATGGCAGGGAGGTGGTCGATCGGGTGCATTTCATCCGCCGTGCCCAGCAACTCGGGTTTTCTCTCGATGAAATCGCCAGCCTCCTTGAGCTGGAAACGGCCAGGAGCTGTGCCGAGACCCGCGTTCTTGCCGAGCGCAAGCTCGGCGTGATCGAGGAGCGCATCGCCGATCTCGAGCGCATGCGCGCCACGCTCGATACGCTTGTCAAAACCTGTCATGCGGGGAAACGCGCTGCGGGTTGCCCGATCATCGAAAGCCTTAATAGTAAAGATCTGCCGCCGCTCAAGAAGCGTGTTGCTGCAAAACCGCGACGGTGAGGCGCGCCACGCACACCAGTTCGGCGTGCTCGTTTTCGATGCGGATATCCCACAAGTGAGTGGTGCGGCCGATGTGCAGCGGCCGCACGGTTCCCGTCACCCAGCCGCTCCTGACAGAGCGCACATGGTTGGCGTTGATCTCGATGCCGGCCACCGTCTCCTTCTTCTGATCGACACACAGCATGCTCGCGATACTGCCCAGCATTTCCGCGAGCGTCACGGAAGCGCCGCCGTGCAGCAACCCGAACGGCTGATGAGTGCGATGATCGACCGGCATGCGCGCGCGCAGGTAATCCGGTCCGGCTTCAAGCAACTCGATACCCAGATGGGAATGCATGGTGTTCTGTCCCTTGCGCGTGAGGGCGGCAAGGTCGGGTGGCGTTTTCCAGAGCGTCATTGGCAGGCCTGTGCGGTGTGAGGAGTCGATAGTTGCGCCAGTGCCCAGACGACATGCTCGGCAACCAGCGCATTGGCATGATACCTGCGCCCCTCCAATACCGCGACGATAGCCGCGCGGCGCGGGTCGCTTTCCGGCGTAACGGCCAGGGCATTGCCCAGCGCTACGGCGATATTCCTCAGCCACTGCGCGTGGCCGATGCGGCGTATCGCGCTACCCGCGAGGCGATCGTTGAAATCCTGTTCGCTCCAGGAAAACAGCTCCAGCAGCGCGATATCGTCCAGGCTATGGCGCGCCGCGAAATCCGTCTCGCGCGCAACGTGCGCGAATTTGTTCCAGGGACACACCAGCTGGCAGTCGTCGCAGCCGTAGATGCGGTTGCCGATAAGCGGGCGCAATGCTTCGGGAATGCTGCCCTTGTGCTCGATGGTGAGGTAGGAAATGCAGCGCCGCGCGTCAAGCCGGTAGGGCGCGACGATGGCGTGCGTCGGGCAGATGTCGATGCATTTGCGGCACGAACCGCAGTGCTCCGCGCCTGATGTATCCGCGGGGAGCGGAAGATCGGTGTAAAGCTCGCCGAGAAAGAACATCGACCCTGCTTCGCGCGTGAGCAGCAAAGTGTGCTTGCCGCGCCACCCCAGCCCCGCCTTGTGCGCCAGCGCCACTTCCATAACCGGCGCGCTGTCGGTGAATGCGCGATACCGATACTCACCCGTGGCAGTTTGAATTTTTTCCGCGAGCGTTTGCAGCTTGCCGCGCAGCACCTTGTGGTAGTCGCGTCCCAGCGCATAACGCGAAATGAAGGCGCGATCCGGGTCGGCGATCACCTGCCAGCTATCCCTGGCGCGGGAAGGAAGGTAATTGAGCCGGACGCTGATGACGGAATGCGTTCCGGGAACGAGTTCAGCAGGGCGCGCGCGCCTCGCGCCGTGGCGTGCCATATAATCCATATCACCGTGATAGCCGCGGGAAAGCCAGTCGAGGAGACCGGCCTCTTGCGCCGAGAGGTCGATGCCGGCAATGCCGACTTCGTCGAAGCCGAGGTCGCGCCCCCATTTTTTGATGTTGTGCGCAAGCGCGGCAAAATCGATTTCATTCATGCTCCCAGTCTAACCTTGGCTAAAAAGAATGTCCGCTTCCATCGTTCAAATCGACTTGCCGGGTGAAACCGATACCCAGGTTCTGGGTGGGCGGATCGCGCCTTTGCTTGTGCCCGGCATGGTGGTTTTCCTGCGCGGCGATCTGGGCGCGGGCAAGACTTTCCTGGCGCGCGCGATGCTGCGCGCCCTGGGCTATGCGGGCAAGGTCAAAAGCCCGACCTACACACTAGTTGAACTTTATGCTGTTTCTAGATTACACTTGTATCACTTTGATTTTTATCGGTTCAATGATCCTCGTGAATGGACCGATGCAGGCATGCGCGACTTGTTCGGCGCAGACAATGTATGTCTCGTCGAGTGGCCTGAAAAAGCCGCCGGATTGTTGCCTGCCGCGGACCTGACCCTACACCTGCATATCGCGGGCGCGGGCAGGCGAGCCGACATCACAGCGGAAAGCGAGCTGGGGCGCGCGTGTATACAGGCATTGCAGAAATACGACGACGACTTGCCTTCTTGAGAATCCCGCGCGGACTCTCCCGTTGCGCTTGCCTTGCTATTGCATTTTTTGCCTGCCCGGCATTGTCCTCGCCCGCACTCATTGCCACGCGCGTGTGGCCGGCGCAAGAGTACACGCGTGTCACCCTGGAAGCGGCAGAACCGCTCAAGGCGCAATTGCTTACACTCAAGAATCCGGAACGTCTTGCCATCGATATCGAGAATATCGATCTCAATGCCGAACTCAGCGGGCTTGCCGCGCGCGTCGGAAGCGACGACCCCTACATCCGGCAAGTACGCGTGGCGCGCAACAAACCCAACGTGGTGCGCGTGGTACTCGACCTCAAGGCGGAAGTGAAAGCATCGCTGTTCATGCTGGCGCCGGTAAGTGAATACAAACATCGACTGGTGCTGGATATCTATCCCGCACATCCCGTCGATCCATTATTGGCGCTCCTCGGCGCAACCGAACCCGACAAGAATCCCGTAGCCGTTGCGTTGGCGGATACGGCGCCCAAGCCGGAAATACAGGCAGAGGCCGAAACCGGTCGGATAGTCGCCAGGAGCAGCAAGCCCGAAATCAAATCCACCGGCAAGGGAACTAAAGCTGCCGGCAACATGGAACGGCTCATTACCGTGGTCGTCGATGCGGGGCACGGCGGCGAGGATCCCGGGGCGCGCGGCAGGCGCGGTACACACGAGAAAGATGTCACGCTTTCCATCGCGCGCAGGCTCAAGGAGATGATCGACGCCGAGCCCAACATGCGCGCGGTATTGACGCGCGACGGAGACTATTTCATTGCGCTGGAGAATCGCGTCAGCAAGGCGCGGCGCGTGCAAGCCGACCTGTTCGTTTCGATCCATGCCGACGCCTTCATGCAATCGCAGGCCAACGGGTCGTCGGTATTCGCGCTATCCGAAAACGGCGCGACCTCGGTCGCGGCGCGCTGGCTGGCGACACGCGAAAACGATGCCGACCTGATCGGCGGTGTGAACCTGGGCATCAAGGATCCCTATCTGGCCAAGACCCTGCTCGATCTGTCGCAGACCGCCACCATCAACGACAGCCTCAAGCTCGGCAAGGCGGTGCTGGGAGAACTGGGAGGCATCAACCGCCTGCACAAGGCAAGCGTCGAGCAGGCGGGTTTCGCGGTGCTGAAAGCGCCCGACATTCCTTCGATCCTGATCGAGACGGCGTTCATTTCCAATCCCGATGAAGAGAAAAAACTCAAGGATGGCGAGTATCAGGAAAAGCTCGCCTCCGCCATCGTCACCGGAATCAGGCAGTACTTCGCCAAAAACCCGCCGCTCGCGCGCACGCGGCTGGCGATGCGCGATAGGTAGCGCGAATGCAGTGCGGGAGCAAGTAAATTACTCAGCACAATTAATGGGGCTGCAACACGTCCCCTTTTGTTTTGTCAATCGGGATAGTCTGCTGAAACTGAAACGCCATTGTAGGAGACCGATTAATTGGGCGATTCGAAAGTTGGCTATCGCCCGATAAATCCGGCTCCCACGCAGATCAGCCTTGCTGCCGGAGTAAACCGTCCAGACTTATTCCCAAATGAGCAATCCGGGGTACAACACATTGCCCCCGGGTTTTGCCCGGATCCCTATTTTGCCGTTCAAATCGACACCACCCCTCATTGCCCGGAATCCCGGCTGAGTTATGCTTTCAATGATTCACCCCTTCAGGTATTCGGACACTACTGCAGTCATGTTTGAATTTCGGATTATTTTGAAAATAAACGTAGTTTCACTACATTAATAAATCATTGGAATGTCTCTAAAATACAACAAACACGATAAATCATATGCTTGAGAAAGGCCAGCACTGGTCATAAAAATTAAATTGCACTAGGATTGAACTATTCAACGAATTGAATTATGTAGTTTGACAAAATATCTAGTTTTAGTACAAACTGGGTTTATCACGTTTGTTTTTGAGCCCCGATTATCAAGATTATTCGGGTGTCGCCGCATGAAACGTATCGATTAAATAGATTATGAGGGGTAATTTCATGAAGAATTACACAAAAAAGAATCGTATGGATTCAGCTGTGGACCGCTTTTCATTCAGGCTTAACCCTATCGCGGCGGGATGCGCTGCCTTCCTGTTTGTTTCGGGCGCAGCCTGTGCGCAACAGGCTGAGCCACCCAAGCCGGAGTCGGCCAAAACAGAAGCCGAGGCAGCCAAGACCGCTATGGATCCCGCCAAGGCAAAAGACAAAGCGCGCGAAAAGCCGGCCTCGCAAGAGGTTGAAACAATTGTGGTAACAGGTATCAAACGAAGTATCGAGGATGCAATCTCGGCCAAGGAATCTTCAAGTTCAATTATTGAAGCGATTTCGGCGGAAGATCTCGGCAAGCTGCCGGACAATAGTATTGCCGAATCCATCGCGCGCTTGCCCGGTCTTGCGGCACAACGCGTTGCCGGGCGCGCCCAGACGATCAGCATTCGCGGCATGGCTGGCGATTTCGCGAGCACGTTGCTGAACGGTCGCGAGCAGGTCAGCACGGGCGACAACCGCGCGGTTGAATTCAATCAGTATCCGTCGGAGTTGCTAAATCGTGTGGTGATTTATAAAACGCCCGATGGCTCGCTGATTGGTCAGGGGCTTTCCGGCACGGTGGATCTGCAGTCGATCCGCCCGCTGGAGTATGGCAAGCGCGCCATCGCGGTCAGTTTGCGTGGCGAGCGCAATTCCCTGGGATCCTTGAACGATGGCGTGTCGGCGACGGGAAACCGTCTCAGCGCCTCGTATGTCAATCAATCCGACGACAAAACATTTGGTGTCGCGTTGGGCTTTGCGCACCTCGACTCGCCGAGCCAGGTGCAACGCTGGGAGGCTTGGGGCTATGCGACCGCCTCGGGTGTGACGGGAGTGCCGGACGGAACGCAGGCTTTGGGCGGCAACAAGGTTTATGTCGATTCGATCAAGGCGAAGCGCGATGGCCTGATGGCGGTGCTGGAGTGGAAACCCAACAAGGATTACTCAAGTCTGGTCGATCTCTACTATTCCAAATTCGACCAGACAACGACTTCGCGCGGTATGGAATTCGGGCTGGTGTGGGGCGCGGATGGTCTGGCTAACCCGGTAGTTGAAAACGGCGTCTTGGTATCGGGGAATTGGCTAGGCGTAAAACCGGTGCTGCGCAATGATCTCAACAAGCGCAAGGACGACATTGTCGCCTTGGGCTGGAATAACAAGTTTTCAATGGGTGGGGGGTGGACCGCGGTCGGCGACCTGAGCTACTCAAAGGCCAAGCGCGATGAGTCGATCCTGGAAACGTATGCCGGTACGGTGCCTGGATCCGCGGGTGCGAGAAGCAATTTCACCTTTCGTCAAGACGTGGGAACCGGCCTGCCTTCTTACTCCACGGGCTTGAACTTCGCCGATCCCGCCATCATGAGGCTGGTAGATTCGGGCGGTTGGGGCCAGGACGGCTTCATCAAATTCCCGAAGGTCACCGACGAAATGAAGGCGCTGCGGTTAAGTGGCAAGCACGATCTCGATGGCGTATTTAGCCAGGTTGACTTTGGCGTGAATTTTTCCAAGCGCTCGAAGACGCGGTTGTCCGATGAATTCTTTGTGAATCTGGTGACCTCGCCGACAACAGTGCCAACCGGTCTGTTGGTGTCGCCGACATCGCTCGGTTTCGTCGGCATTCCCGGCGTGCTGAGCTATAACGTACAAGGCGCCTACGACCAGTTGTATAGGCTGAGACAGCTTTTTCACCCCGACGTATACAACAAGGACTGGACCGTGGACGAGAAGGTGTTCACAACCTACGGCAAACTTGACATCGACACCGAGGTAGGATCGATTCCAGTTCGTGGCAACCTGGGTGTGCAGGTCATCAGCACCGATCAAAGCTCGTCCGCTTTCGCAGTCGGTAACGGCAATGTCACGAGCGGCGTCATCCAATTTTCGGATGGAAAGAAATATACGGATGTTCTGCCGAGCATGAACCTGGCGTTTAGCTTTGCCGGCGATCAGATTCTTCGTGTCGGTATCGCGAAAACCATGGTCAGGGCGAGGCTCGACCAGCTCCGAGCGAGCAACAACTTCAGTCTGGGCGCGACCGACAGGAGTTGGAGCGGCGAGGGCGGGAACCCGAAACTGGATCCGTTCCGCGCGAATTCGTATGACTTGTCGTATGAAAAATACTTTGGCAAGAAGGCGTATGTTTCAGTCGCGGCATTCTACAAAGACCTCAAGACCTTTATCTATCAGGATACCGTCGCGTACGATTTCTCTGGCTATCCGAATCAGAGCAATGGCGCGATCACGCCCATTTCGAATATCGGCTCGTTCAAGCTGCCGGTTAATGGGCAGGGGGGGCGCATGGACGGCATTGAGTTGGCGGCGTCGCTTCCTTTGAACATGCTCACTCCCTTCCTCGACGGCTTTGGCGTTGTCGCCAGCCATGCAGATACGCGTAGCTCCATCAAACCGAATGGGCCGAATGGCGGTAGCCAGGAGTTACCCGGGCTTTCGAAACGCGTGACGAATCTCAGCGCCTACTATGAGAAGTACGGCTTCTCGGCGCGCATTAGTCAGCGCGAACGCTCCGCCTTTGTGGGCGAAGTCACCGGGTTCGGCGCGGATCGCGAGTTCCGTTATGTCAGGGGCGAGAAGGTCGTGGATTTCCAGGTGGGATACCAGTTCGACGCAGGCGCCATGAAGGGGCTGTCGGTGTTGTTGCAGATTAATAATGTGAACAACGAACCCTATCGCACCTACGACACGACACCTGATAAACCCAACCAATACACCGTCTACGGCCGCACGACTTTGCTGGGTGTGAACTATAAGTTTTAATCGTTCTTCTTTGGTCTGAAACCCTGCCAGCACAAAGCCGGCAGGGTTTTTTTTTAACCGGGAAATCGCTGAGGCTGCCTTTGCCCGCAACCGTTTCAAGTCTACACGGCGTATGCAGCGCCGCATTACCGCGTTTTGGCGGCAGCCGATCTTCTGACATGAATTTGCGTAAAGCGCAGTAGGTGAACCATGCCATCAAATCGCGTTAAGGATATTGTCATCGTCGGCGGGGGTACCGCAGGGTGGATGACGGTGGCGGCGCTCTCCAAATTGCTGAGTCGCGAATACACCATCAGGCTGATCGAGTCCGATGAGATTTCCACCATCGGTGTTGGCGAAGCGACCATCCCCCAGATCAAACTTTTCAACCAGGTATTGCAGTTGGACGAGGATGATTTTGTCAAAAAGACGCAAGGCACCTTCAAGCTAGGCATCGAGTTCGTCAACTGGGCACGCCTGGGGGATTCCTATATTCACGGCTTCGGCGGCATCGGCCAGGACTTGGGGCTCATCCCGTTTCACCACTACTGGCTGAAAATGGCGCAATCGGGCAAGGTTTCCGATATTGGCGCATTCTCGCTGAACACGGCCGCTGCCCCGCGCGGAAAGTTCATGCGCTCGGTCGATATTGGAAACTCTCCGCTGTCGAACATTGCCTATGCCTATCACTTCGATGCCGGGCTGTACGCGCAATATTTGCGTCACTATGCCGAGGCGCGCGGTGTGCTGCGTACCGAGGGCAAAATTATCAACACCACGTTGCGTCCGGCGGACGGCTTCATTGAAGCGGTCGTTCTGGAAAGCGGCGAGAAGGTGGGCGGCGACCTGTTCATAGACTGCTCGGGATTCCGGGGGCTGCTGATCGAAGGAGCGCTGCATACTGGCTACGAAGACTGGACGCACTGGCTGCCGTGCGACCGGGCAGTCGCGGTTCCCTGCGCGCCGGCCGGCGCGCCGACGCCTTTTACGCGATCCACTGCCCGATCGGCGGGGTGGCAATGGCGCATACCGTTGCAGCATCGAACTGGAAACGGGTATGTTTTTTCCAGTAAATACTTGAGCGAAGACGAAGCCACTGCTACGCTGCTGCATAACCTTGATGGCGAACCGCTGGCGGCGCCGAGAATGCTCAGGTTCACGACTGGCCGCAGAAAGAAATTCTGGAACAAGAATTGCGTGGCGATCGGCCTGTCGAGCGGCTTCATGGAACCGTTGGAATCCACCAGCATACATTTGATCCAGTCAAGCATCGCCAGGCTGATCAGTTTTTTTCCGGACAAGAATTTTAGCCAGACCGATATTGACAAGTACAATCAGCAAGCCGATTTCGAATTCGAGCGAATCCGTGATTTTCTGATTCTTCACTATCACGCCACCGAGCGGGATGACGCGCCGTTCTGGGACTATTGCCGCGCAATGGAGGTGCCCCCGGAGCTGGAGGAAAAGACGAGGATATTTCATGGCAATGGCCGGTTTTTACGGGAAGGCGAAGAATTGTTTGGCATTCATAGCTGGGTGCAAGTCATGCTCGGCCAGCGAATTCAACCCCGCGGATATCACCCTATGGTCGATTTGCTTTCCGACGCTGAGCTCGAAGAATTTGTCGGCAGCGTGAAAACGGTGCTAGAAAAATGTGTGGAGGCGATGCCGATGCACGCCGAATTCATCGCCAAGAATTGTGCAGCCGCAAAGCCTTGAATCCCGCGTTCGTCTCTGGCGGAGACAATTTAAAAGTTCGGCCACGAGGTAGTTGTTGCTGACATTCCTTTTCTTCTCTAGAGGCCGAAGCGCAAAAGACAATGAACACCACAGAACTGTTTTTGCTCGCCATGGCGATCATCTTTACCGTCCCCTATCTGATCTGGCGCGTGGGCAACACCGAGTATTACGCTCCTCTGGTGGTGGTGCAGATCATGACCGGCATCCTGCTCGGCCCGGGCATATTGGGGAAAGCTTTCCCGGATTATTACGCGCTGGTATTCAATCCATCCGTGGTCCAGTCGCTGAGCGGCATTGCCTGGTGGGCGGTGATGGTCTTCGTCTGGATCGCCGGCATCGAGCTCGATTTAGGAAAGGCGTGGGAACATCGGCGCGAAAGCGGCATCACCGCCGGATTGGCGCTGGGCGCACCATTGCTGTTTGGCTGCATTGTCGCCCTGGGTATGCTGGCAAGCGAAGGCTGGATGGGCTCTCAAGCGATGCACTGGCAATTTGTACTGGGCGTGGGTATGGCTTGTGCCGTTACCGCACTTCCGATTCTGATCCTGCTGATGGAAAAACTGGAAATCCTGCGCGAGCCTGTTGGCCAGCGCATCCTACGTTATGCCAGCCTCGACGATGTTGCCATTTGGGGCGTCCTCGCGTTGATCCTGATGGACTGGCAGCGCATCGGAAAGCAGGGCGCCTATCTGATAGCCTTTACCGTCTGCAGCTATGGATTTCGTCGTCTCATGGCCCGGTTGCCTGAGCGCGATCGCTGGTACGTGGGCTTGATTTGGCTGAGCGCGTGTGCGTTTGGCGCCGATTGGGCGGGCTTGCACTTCATGGTGGGCGCTTTTCTGGCCGGCGCCGTCATGGATGGCGCTTGGTTTAACCAGGCACGCATGGATCAACTGCGTCACCATGTATTGCTGGTGATAATGCCGGTTTTCTTTCTCAGCACCGGCCTGCGCACCAACTGGTCGGTGGGGGGCGATGCGGTCTTCGTTGCGGCTGGCGTGTTGCTGGTTGCCTCAGTCGCCGGCAAGCTGGTAGGCGCTTACATTGCCGGGAAACTCCTGAAATGGGCTCCCGGTGAAGCTTCGATTATTGGCTGGCTGCTGCAAACCAAGGCGCTGATCATGATCATCTTCGCCAATATCTTGCTGGACAAGGGCATCATCAGCAGTGAAACCTTTACCGCGTTATTGTTGATGGCCATTGCCAGCACCATGCTGACGGTGCCCGTCGTTGCGCCAAAGCTGGCGCGAATGAAAGAGATCATTTTTAGATCCGCGTGAGTTATCCGGCGCTCTCGACTCAAATGCGATCCGCATATCCCCTGCCTGAATCATGCCGCGTTTCCCTATGCGCAGCGGCGAGTGCGCCGAGATGAATTCAACGCGTGCTTACGGCGCCACAGGACTCGTGGTGTCATCGCTCGGCCTTGGCGCCGCGCAAGTCGGGAACACGGCGCTCGGCGAAACGGAGGCCGGAAGCTTGCTCGGTTACGCGGTCGATAGCGGCATCGCGTTGATCGATACCGCGCCAAGCTATGGGTTGTCCGAGGAGCGCATCGGGCGCCATCTCGCCTCGCGCAGAAACGAAATCGTACTCTCGACCAAGCTGGGTTACGGTGTCGCCGGCGTTGCGGACTGGACTGGGCCGTGCATCGCGGCGGGTATCGAGCAAGCGCTACGGCGCATGCGCACGGATCGGATCGATATCGCGCACCTGCACTCCTGCCCGCGTGCGACGCTCGAGCGCGGCGACGTGATCGACGCGCTCGAACGCGCGAAGCGCGACGGGAAGATTCTCGCAATGGCTTATTCGGGAGAAAACGAGGACCTCGCTTATGCGGTATCTGGCGGCCGATTCGATGGCTTCATGGCGTCATTGAATATCTGCGACCAGCGCGTCATCGAGTCCGTACTGCCGAAGGTTAGCGGCAAAGGATTCATCGCCAAGCGTCCAGCGGCAAACCATCCGTGGCGCTTCGATGCGGCGCCCAAGGGAGACTACTGCGAGGAGTATTGGCACAGATGGCGAGCAATGTCCCCGCCCAACCACGGGCGTACCTGGGGCGAGATCGCCATCCGCTTTGCGTTATCGGCGGCGGGAGTGTCGAGCGCGATTGTCGGCGTCGGGAGCGTCGAGCACCTTCGACAAAACCTCGAATGGGCTGAAGTGGGCGCACTGGCGCCGGTATGGTTTGCGGAACTGCGTACAAGCTTTCGCCAGAATGATCGCGACTGGCTGGGGCAAGTTTAGTTGTGCCACGATTCCCGCGGGATGTCGCGCCTGCGCAGGGGGGTGCGCTTACAGCAGGGGGCAATTGAAATATCGATTCGCCTACGCGGACGCGCGACGCGTTGTAACTGCTATGAAGCGCGCACCCTCAATCCCTGCTACGCCGTAATGTCCCTGCCCGAGCTTGACGATGTGCGCGTCTCCAGGATGCAGTCGCGCGGTATGGGATGCCCTGTCAGGGCGGGCCGTGGTCATGGTCAGCGATCCTTCCGGCAGGTAATAGATTTCCTCGGTGTCGAGATGCCAGTGCAAGCCCACTGCAGCGTGCGGATCGAGCCTGGCATCCATCATCAGCTCCATGCAGGTGCTGAAAAGGCTCTCCCGGGTTCCCGGTTCTTCCGGGCAGATCCATTTGACGTGGTCCTTGCCGTGACCGCGTCTATCGCCTGTCTCTTGCTCGTTCAGATGCGTGGCTTCGTAGCAGACGTGCGCCATCAGATCGGATTGTTTATTGGCGGCCCAGTCCAGGCGCCCTGCGTAAACGCGATTTACTTGTGAAATAAATCGCCGTCCTGCCAGGTAGATTTTTCATGATGAAGTTGCCTCAAGCAATTGAGTATGGCCAGCGCAATACGGCAACAGCAAGTATGGGGCGTTGCCATGGGGTCGCGTCATGGCGCTCATTGGCCGACCAACACCGTGCCGTACAGGGCGGGGACTGTGAAGGTGATGGCGCCACTTGCAGCGTGGACGCCTGCTCCGGTCAAGGCGTCAAGAAATTCGATCGCCTTGGCGCCCTCAGGCAGCGGCACTGTGACGCTCTTGGACGCGGCGGCGTTATTCGTTGCCGTGATCGCCCACATGTTCCCCATATTGCGGGCCAGCACGACGAGGTGGTCATCCACAAACAATGGTGCGTCAATTGTTCCATGGCGCAGCACCGGGTGATCTTTGCGCATTTTGACCAGAGTTTTGAAATCGGCCAGCAGAGCGAGATCGGGTTTGCCACCCTTGTCTGGCCACGGGTAGGTCGCACGGTTGTAGGGATCCTCCCCTCCGGTCACGCCGACTTCGTCGCCGTAGTAAATAGCGGGCGCGCCAGGGAACATCATCTGGAAAAACACCGCCAGGCGCAGACGCTGTTTTGCCAGGGTCACGGTGGCTGCGTCCGTCGTGTTGTCGCGATAGCCGAAAAAATACAGTGAGCGCGCACTGTCATGAGTCGACAGAAGATTCATCAGCGCATAGAACGATTGAGGCGGATAAGCTTCCCGCATCAACTCGATATTGCGATACAGCACGGCGGCCTTGCCGCCCGCCGCGTAGTCGAGCACGGTGTTGCGGAAAATGTAGTTCATCGTCGAGTCGAAGGTGTCGCCGAGAAAGAATTTCGACGCGTCGAAAAAAGTCTCGGCGATGGTCAGCGCATCGGGTTTGTGACCCTTCACCGCAGCGCGCCATTCACGCCAGAAGTCGTCCGGCACCCAGGGTGCGACGTCCATGCGCCAGCCTGCGGCGCCGCGATCCAGCCAAAGTTTCATGACCGAATCACCGGCGCCATAGCTGTAGTTGCGGAATTCAGGCGAAGCCTTGTTCAGTACCGGCAAGGAGAGGACTCCAACCCAGCCCCGGTATTGCTTGTTCGGGTCGGTTTGCGTTGTGTCGAAGTTGTACCAGTTTGCGTAGGGAGAGGCGGGTCTGATCTTGGCGCCCTCGAAGGCGCCCTGCGCCGGCTGCCTGGCCGAGTACTTTGAAAAACGGTCGAAGTAGATCGAGTCGCTACCGCTGTGGTTGAGCGAGACGTCGAGGATGACGCGGATGTCGCGCTTGCCTGCCTCCGTGGTCAGGCGCGCGAAGTCTGCGTTGCTGCCGAAATGCGGGTCGATGTTCTTGTAGTCGGCCGTATCGTACTTGTGGTTGCTGGCCGCCGTGAACAGCGGTGTCATGTAAAGCGTATTGGCGCCAAGATCGGCGATGTAGTCGAGCTTCTCGATGATGCCGGCGAGGTCGCCGCCAAAGAAGTCATTGCTGTTGACGTTGTCCGAGCCGTCGCCTGAGCCCGGAACATAAGGTTTGTCCAGCCAGTTGGCGTGAAACTCCACGGGCTGGTCGTGGTACGTGTCGATGCCGGGCCTGGGGTCGCTGCTCGGGTCGCCGTTGCGGAAGCGCTCTGGAAAAATATAGTAGTAGACGGCATCCTTTGCCCACGATGGCACCACAAAGTCGGCGCGGTACACGGTTTGGCGGAAGCGGCGGATGCGGCCCGGTGTTTCGGGATTTTCGCTCACCAGGCCGAGTCCGTTGGTGCCGTTCTCGCGCGTCCAGTAAACCGCGTCCTTGTTGTTCTGGTAGACATAGGTCTTGCCGGCAATCTCCGCCTCGAAATAATAGCCGTAGATGTAGCTATCGTTAAACTTGTAACGGCCCCCCCAGCGTTCCCGCGCCCCGCTCGCCTGCGCCAGTTTGCGCAATGGCACTCTGGCCACTTCGGTATATTCAAGTACCTCCTGGTTGCCTTCGAGTTGGCGCTTTTCCAGAACCAACGTCACGCGTGTCGCCCCGGGCAGCGCACTGAGACCAAATTCCATTGCGGTGCCGGCGGTTACCGCGCCAAACGGCGACTTGTCGGCCAAGACGCGCGTGTCGTGACGCAGGCTCAGCGCAACTGCATCCGTCACTACCTTGACGGTGGGAGCGGCAAAGCTCTTGGGGACTATGGTGATCGTCGGGATTTTGCCGGAGGTATCGCCTATACGGTCTAAGGCGAGCTTGATGGTTTGCTCGCCCGTAAAAGTGAAATGCAAGTTGCCGATGCCGCCGGCATCGGTGACCCTGCCCGCGGCAAAGGACTGTTCTATCGTTGGTGCAGCCGGTGCGCCGGCAGGGGCGCCAAAAGTCGTCGTGTTCGACCATGAGGCGTCCGCGATCTTGAACTCTTGGCGGTTGGAGAGCTTTACGTTCAGGTAGTAAGCGCCACATCTGTACTGAAAGGCGTAATCGTCGAGCGCAGTCCAGTTGTTCATGGTGCCGAGCAGAAATAATGTAGCCTCACCCAGGGGTGGTGAGGGACAGTCGGTGATGACGAGCAAGGGAGTGGTATCCGATTGTGACATGTCAAGAATAATCCGATGGTAGTCGTTGAAGGTGTAGCGCAGATTGCGGCCTTGGAGTTCAAGGGCCAAGGGCACGCCGGCTTTGAGGGAATCGCCACCGAAATCGGCATCCTTGGACCAGTTCTCATCTCCCAGCTTGAACGCATGTTCGCCGGAAATCCGGGTGATAAGTTCGAAGCGGTTGCAGTGATAGGTGAACTGCTGGGCATCCCGTGCATTCCAGCTATTGAAGCTGCCGCGCAGAAACAGAGCGCGTTTGCCGAATGGTTTTGGTTTGCAAGCACCTCCCGGAATAGCGGATGCGGCAGGCTCGGTCGCAGCAACGAATGTCGTTGACGAGCCGCTACCGGTGGCGAATGCCGGGAGTGTTGCGCCGCGCATGATCGAACATCCGGCCACGGCCAGAAATACACAGGCGATGAGTGCCGCCGTACGTGCGGCCGTCAGAAGCGATCCCGGTCTGGATTTGGACGAACGGATAGGCGGACGCGACATGGCTTGAGACTCTTGTGATAGTAATAAAGAGGGTGATTCCGATGCAGGTGTGCGCACGTGTCCTGTGTCAATGTCTGGAGTTTGGGCCTGGCTCCGGTCTCAGCCCTTGACGCCCCCGGCGGTCAGGCCCGAGACAATCCAGCGCTGCGCCGCCAGGAACACCAGTGTGATCGGCAGGCCCGATAGTACCGCGGCGGCGGCGAAATCGCCCCACAGGTATTTCTGTTCGAGCAGGTAGTACTTGGAGCCGACGGCGAGTGTGAGATTTGTTTCCTCGCGCAGCAGCACGGACGCCACCGGGTATTCGACGATGGTGCCGATGAAGGCGAGCACGAACACCACCATAAGGATCGGTATGGCAAGCGGCAACAGCACGTAACGAAAGGCCTGCCAATGGGTGGCGCCGTCGACTCGGGCGCATTCTTCGATTTCCACCGGGATGCTTTCGAAGTAGCCGCGGATGGTCCAGATATGCATCGCCACCCCGCCCAGATAGGCCAGGATCACGCTGGCATGGGTTTCGATGCCCAGCCAGGGAAGATAGATGCCGACAGTATCGAAGATGGCGTAGATGGCGACCAGCGCCAACACGGGCGGAAACATCTGCAGCAACAGCATGCTGTTGAGTATGGTGGTCTTGAAGCGGAACTTCAGCCTCGCGAAGGCATAGGCCGCCGTGGTCGAAATGGTCACGATCAGGAATGACGAGATGCCGGCGATCTTGATCGAATTCCATAGCCAGCGCAGCACCGGGAAAGGGGGGTCTACCAAGCTGCCATCGGCGCCCTGGTAGGAGATGCCCAGTGCAAGTTTCCAATGTTCCAGGCTGATTTCTGAAGGGATCAGCGAACCCGTGGAAAAATTGCCGGGCCGCAGAGAAATCGAAATCACCGCAAGCAGCGGGAAAATGGTGAGCGCGATCAGAGCCCACAGAAAGGCATGCGATGCGAGCACTCGCCAATACTGGTTCTTGCCGGTGACGACGGCCATGCTGGTTTACTCCTTGTTCACTTGTTGCCTTGGTTGACCCGGGCGAGCCTCAGATTGGCCAGCGACAACAGGGTCACCATGAAAAAGATCACCGTCGAAATCGCGGCGGCGAGGCCAAAGTTTTGCCCTGAATCCTTGAATGCGATGCGATACGTGTACGACACCAGGATGTCGGTCGTGCCCGCCGGCAGCTTGGTGTTGAGGAAATCCGGTCGCCCATCGGTGAGAAGCGCGATCAATACAAAATTGTTGAAGTTAAATGCGAATATCGAAATGAGCAGCGGCGTCAGCGGTTTGATGATCAAGGGCGCCGTGATCCTGAAGAAATTAGTCAGTGGTTTGGCCCCGGCAATCGCGGAAGCCTCGTAGAGGTCCGGCGGGATGGTTTTGATCAAGCCTGAACACAGGATCATGATGTAAGGGTAGCCAAGCCAGGTATTGACGATCAGAATCATTGTCTGTGCCAGCAGCGGATCGGCAAACCAGGCCGGCTTGATGCCGAACAGCGTGTTCAGGATCATGTTGATCTCGCCAAAGTTCTGGTTGAACAAACCCTTGAACACGAGAATGGAAATGAAGCCCGGCACTGCATAAGGGAGGAACAGCAGCGTGCGGTAGAGGGTTCTGAAACGCAGTGATTCCCAGTTCAGCATGACAGCAAGGGAGATGCCTATCGCGGTCGTCAACAGCACCGTAAGCCCCGCAAACACCACGGTCCAGATGAAGATGGCCAAAAAGGGGCCGCGAAAGTCCGGGTCCATCAGCATGCGCGCATAGTTGCCAAAGCCGATATTCACCTTGAAACCAGGCTGCACGCGCTCGCCTGCGCCGTTCTCAAAAAAACCTGTTTGGTGATTGGGTTGGTAGACGGTGTTGGTCTCCATTTGCGTGAGCGTGTCATCGGGGTTTTTCTTCCAGACCTTGTTCAGCGGCGCGAACTCGCTTACCCCGGCGTAGCTCAATAGGATGTGGTCCGGCAGTTCGAGCCTGAGCTGCATCAACGCGCTGCGATGCGCGATGACCTCCGAGAGCGGCAGCGGGACGCCGCTGGCAACGCTGCCCTGCGTGAGCGGCGACATCGCGGCATGCACCGGTTTGTGTGTCGACAATAGCGCCAGCGGCGGTGAAACGAAACTCCGCTCTCGCTGCGCATGCGATTTGCCTCTGCCTTTCTCGTCTTCCTGGTCATGCTGTGACGTGAGAACCAGACGAAACTCGTTGCCGTCTGCATGCAGCGTAAAGTCCATTGTCCGGCTCTCGCCGGCCAAGGTCTGCTCCAGCAGATAGGCGGTGGCGCGTTCGAGGCTCAACAGATTGCTGGATGAGTAGTTGGTGAAACCGATCTGCGCCGTGTAGAAAAGCGGGAACGCCACGAACAGCAGCATGCCCGCCACCCCTGGGAAAAGATAGCGATAGGCGAAAGCCATATCGGACAGATAGATGAAGAACGCCAGCGACACCAGCGCCAGCACGCCCAGCGCCCATGCGGGCTGCCCAGCGGTATACATGCCGAATACCAGCCATAGAGTTGCCGCGGCGACACCCGCCGTGACCGACCACTTGAGCCAACGCTCCCAAATAATCATATTCACCTAGAGTCACCTGTCGAGATCAAGCAAGACCTCATTTCACAAGTATCCGTGCAGCAGCAGCATCAAGGGCAGCCTGTGGCGACTGGCGGCCGTTGGTGATGGCCTCAAGCGCGGCATCTATCGCGGTGTAAAATCTGCCGGCTTCGGGAATATTGGGCAATGGCTCTCCCCGGCGTGCATTTTCCATGGTGGCCCGGATGTTGGGGTTGGCGGCCAGTTCCTTGTAAAAGGCCTTGTTGGCGGGAACGCCAAGCGGGACATCGGCATTAACCAACTTCAGGCTCTCGATCCGCAACATATGGTTTTCGATGAACTCCCTTGCAATATCTTTGAGCTTGCTCGGCGCTGCAATCATGCAGCCCACCACGCCGACAAAAGATTTGGCGGCATGCCCGTCCACGCTGGGGATGGGCGCGACGCCGAAATCGATCTTGCTGCGTGTGGCATTATCCCAGGCCCAGGGGCCGGAAATCATCATGGCCACATCGCCCTTGTTGAAGGCGCCCTCGGCTTGCGAATATTTCGCGCCTCTGGGTAGCTGACCATTGCTGACCAGAGCGGAGAGCATTTCGGCGGCCTTGACCGCGCCAGGCGTGTTGACGCCCACCTGGCGCGGATCTAGGTTGTTAGTGGCATCGCGTCCAAAGACGTAGCCGCCGGCGCCGGCGAGCAAGGGCCAGGTGAAGAAGGAATTGTTGAAATCCCAGATGATCGCCTTCTTGCCCTGGGGCGCGAGCGCTTTGTCGAGCTTGATCACTTCGTCGAAGCTCGCGGGCGGCGATTTCACCAGGGCTTTGTTGTAGATCAGACCGATGGCCTCTATTGAAATCGGATATCCCCAGGTCTTCCCTTGGTAAACGAAGGCTTGCCATGCCGTATCTTCGATTTCGTCGCGCACTTTCCTGCCGGGCTTGATGGGCACGATCAAACCCGACTTGGCCAACTCGCCGACACGGTCATGTGCCCAGCAGAAAATGTCCGGACCCTTGCCGGCGCCCGCGGCCTGCTGGAACTTCGCCGGTGTGTCTTCCGGGTGCTCGACGATGACGCGGACACCCGACTTGGCCTGAAACGCATCGCCGGCCTTTTGCAGTCCGTTATAGCCCTTGTCGCCGTTAATCCATAGCGACAGCTTGAGGTTGTCTTGTGCGCTCGCCGTGCTCGAGGCGGTGCACATCGCCAGCGCCAGAGTCGCCGCGATCCGAAGCGGTGTCGTTCTCCGCGCATTGTTTGTTAGTTTCCTTGCGGCGCCTGCTTTTCGCATGATGGTCAGTCGGCAGCGCCGATGCCGATGCCGCTTGCGCGTGGTCGGGTCGCGGTGGCATGACGGCAAAACGCCCGTCCAGCGGCATCGAACAGGTGACATGTGTCAGCGGGGATGCCCAGTGCGAGAAAATCGCCATCTTGCAGGGACGTTTGCGCATCTAGTTCGCAGGTCAGGGCATCCGTGACGCCGGGAAAAGCGCAGTAGGCATGGGTGGTGCTGCCCAGCGATTCGACAAAAGTAACGGTGGTTTTGATGAGGTTATCCTGCGCATCAATGCGAAAGTGTTCAGGCCGCACCCCTAATGTCAGCTTGTCGCCTGCCCGGGCAGAGGCGGCATCGACATTGCAGCGAATCTGCGCACCGGTGGCAAGGCGCACCAGCGCGCTTTCTCTGCCTGGTTCGAGCAGTTCGCCTTCGATGAAATTCATGCGCGGCGAGCCGATAAAGCCGGCGACGAACAAATTGTCCGGATGCTCGTACAGTTCCTGCGGCGTACCTACCTGTTCAATCTTGCCCGCCGACAGGACGACTATGCGGTCGGCGAGCGTCATCGCTTCGACCTGGTCGTGCGTCACATAAACCATGGTCGTTTTGAGTTCTTCGTGCAGTTTGGCGAACTCGTAGCGCATGCGCACGCGCAGCGCTGCGTCGAGGTTCGACAGCGGCTCGTCGAACAGGAACACTTCCGGCTTGCGCACGATCGCGCGGCCAATCGCAACGCGCTGGCGTTGCCCGCCCGACAAATCCTTGGGTTTGCGATCGAGCAGATGCTCTATATGCAGGATTTTCGCCGCCTGGTTCACCAGGCGCGCAATCTCGTCCTTCGAATGTTTGGCGAGTTTCAGGCCGAAGGCCATGTTGTCGAACAGATTCATATGCGGGTAAAGCGCATACGACTGGAAGACCATTGCGATGCCCCGCTCGGAGGGGGGGATGTCATTGACGCGCCTTCCTCCTATCTGCAATTCGCCCGACGTGATGTCTTCGAGTCCGGCGATCAGACGCAGCAGAGTCGATTTTCCGCAGCCTGACGGTCCGACGAAGACGATGAATTCGCCATCGCGGATCTCGAGATCGACCTGATGCAGGATTCTGGTCTCGCCAAAGACCTTGCTGATACCGCTGAGCTTTACATCCGCCACATAACCTCCCTGCCGCTTCGGGTGCGCGCGGCGTTTTTTTCCCGACGGATTGGATCGGCGCAGCCCGGATAATCGGGCGACTTCGACGCGTCAATCAAGTCGATTGGCGCTGGATTTAAGCTAAGTATAAATCCCCAAATGTAGTGATACAACAAGAATAGTGCAGTTAGGACAATATCTGTTAAATTAGTATTTAGCTGTTAATATTGAATTCTATATGTATAGAGTGTAACTAAACTACATTTCCATACCATGGTAGGTAATACTAATTTTGTTGCTACTCGCGTCAATACTCGTACGCAAAGGCTGCTCAGATGAACAACCAACTTACCCTCAACCCGACAGACGCTACCGTATCTTCTATAAAGCAGACAAGCGAATTGCACGCTGTCAGGGATTCGTTTGGCCAAGCTGCCCCAGGGGGCGCCCGCGAGGCCTGTTTAAACGCCGCGGCCGCAGTTTGCCGCGAACTGCTGGCCAAGCGATGGGCGCAAACACAGGCAGACGACGGCAGCTCCAAGAATACAGGCACGTTGCGCAGAGTGCATTACCTCTCGATGGAGTTCCTGATGGGGCGCGCGTTGGGTAATGCCTTGGCAGCTCTGAAACTGGAAGATGTGGTGCGGCAGCAAATGAAAACGGCGGGCGAGGATCTGTCTGATGTCCTGGAGCAAGAAAGCGATGCGGCTCTGGGAAACGGCGGGCTGGGCCGCTTGGTGGCCTGTTTCCTCGATTCGTTCGCTGAGCTGGGTCTACCGTCTTTTGGGTACGGACTGCGCTACCAGTACGGAATGTTCGCCCAGTCTATTGAGGACGGCAGACAGATTGAAGCGCCCGATGATTGGATGCGCCTGGGTAATGCGTGGGAAATCCCGCGTCCTGAACTGCGCTATAGGGTGGGCTTTGGCGGACGTATCGAAGTTGCCAATGGCGGTCGCCGTTGGGTGCCTGCAGAGTGGCTGGTGGCTCAGGCGTATGACTTCATTGTGCCCGCCCACCATAGCGAGCGTGTATCAACGCTGCGCCTATGGCACGCTTGCGCCGAGCAGCCGATCGACTTTTCGGCGTTTTGCAGTGGCGACTACGCCCTGGCCTCCCGCCATCGCGTTGCTGCCGATGCGCTCAATTGGGTGTTGTATCCCGATGACAGTACTGCCGCAGGCCGCGAGTTGCGTCTTAAGCAGGAGGCTTTCTTGGTCAGCGCCTCTCTGCAGGATCTGATCTCCCGGCACCTCCGTGAACAAGGCAGCATGCAGCAACTGGGGTGGCGCAACGCGATCCACCTAAATGATACCCATCCGGCATTGGCCCCAGCCGAGCTGATGCGTCTTCTGCTCGATGAGCATGGGCTGCAGTGGGACGAAGCTTGGGGCATCACCCGTCAGGCCGTCTCGTACACCAATCACACTCTGATGCCGGAGGCGCTGGAAACCTGGCCGGTGCAGATGTTCGAGGATCTGTTGCCGCGACACCTGGAGATCGTGCGTGAGATCAACCGGTGCTTTCTTGCCGACGTTCGTACGCGTTTCCCCGGCGACGAGGCACTGGCGGCGCGCGTGTCGCTGATAGACGAACGTGGCGAGCGGCGCGTGCGCATGGCGGCGCTTTCCATTGTGGCTTCGCACAAGGTGAATGGCGTATCGGCGCTGCATTCCGATCTGATGGTCCAGACCATTTTTGCCGACTACGCCAAGCTCTTTCCGGAACGCTTTCATAACGTCACCAACGGCGTGACGCCGCGCCGTTGGCTTATTCAGGCCAACCCGGCGCTTTCCGCTTTGATCGATAGCCGCATTGGAGCGTACTGGCGACGGGATCTGACCATGCTGGCTGCGCTCAAGCCTTTGGCCGGTGACCCGGTGCTCGGACGCGAGCTCCTTGCCGTGAAGCGCAAGAACAAGGAGCGTCTGGCAGCGCTCATCCAGCGCCAGACCGGCATCCTGATCGACCCCGGCAGCATGTTCGACGTGCAGATCAAGCGCATCCACGAATATAAGCGTCAGCTATTGAACGTGCTGCAGATTGTGGCGCGTTACCATGCCATCATCGACCAGCCTGGAATCGACTGGACGCCGCGCACTGTGGTGATCGCCGGCAAGGCGGCGTCGGCTTACCGCACTGCCAAGCTCATCATTCAACTGGCGCACGACGTGGCGCGCGTGATCAATTTCGATCAACGCGTGGCCGGACGGTTGAAGCTGGTGTTTGTTCCCAACTATGGCGTGAGCCTGGCCGAAACCATCATCCCCGCGGCAGACTTGAGCGAACAGATCTCTACCGCAGGCACGGAGGCCTCGGGCACCGGAAACATGAAGTTCGCCCTTAACGGTGCGCTCACCATCGGCACCTGGGATGGCGCCAACATCGAGATGGCGCAGGCGATGGGCGAGGAAAATATGTTTATTTTCGGGCTGCGCACGCAGGACGTGCTGCGCATGAAGGCGCTTGGGTACGATCCACGCCGGCATGTGGAGGAGAACTTCCGGTTGCAGCGCGTGATTGCTGCTATCGCGGGAGGCGAATTTTCAAAAGAGGACGTGCACCGCTACCGGACGCTGACCGACGATCTGCTGGTTCGCGACGACTATATGCTGATGGCCGATTTCACCGATTACGTGGCTACTCAGTCCAAAGTGGATGAATTGTTCAGCACGCCTGCCGCGTGGGCCGAGCGTGCACTACTCAATATCGCCGGGATGGGCGGGTTCTCGACCGACCGCACCATTTGCGAATACATTGAACGGGTCTGGTCGGTGAAGGCAATTCGCCGGCGCGATGCCGCAGGCGCATTTTGATCCGTGTCCGATACGGAACGTGTCTATGACACCCCATCTCCCCGACGCTTTGCTGGAAGGGCGCCGCGCACCGATGGGCTCCCATGTTCGCGATGGAGGAGTCAACTTCGCGGTCTTCTCGCAGAACGCGCAACGCATCGAGTTGTGTCTGTTCGCGACCGATGGCACACACGAACTCAGGCGCTATGAGTTGCACGGGCCGGACAATGGCGTTTTTTTCGGGTTTCTGCCGGGTGCCGGCGCGGGTCTTGTGTATGGGCTGCGTGCGCACGGACCCTATGCGCCTGAGGACGGGCACCGCTTTAATCCAAACAAGCTATTGCTGGATCCCTATGCGTGCGAGATCGTTGGACGTTTTGCCTGGCATCCCGAGCACTATGGCTACACTCTGGGTCACCCCGGCGGTTGCTTCTCATTTGACGTACGCGACAATGCGGCGCTTGCCCTGAAAGCCCGGGTTGCCGAGCCTTGCGAAGAGGCGGCGGGCAGGCTGAATGCGCCGCGCGTTGCGCCCAGCGATGTGGTGCTGTACGAAGTGCATGTGAAAGGTTTCACCAGGACACATCCCGATATTCCACCGGCATTGCGTGGAACGTATGCAGGCCTCGCCCACCCGGCGGCGATCGCGCACTTCAAATCATTAGGCGTGACAACCTTGTCGCTGCTACCCGTGCAATATTGCGTTGACGAACCGGGATTGAACGAGCGCGGGCTGGTAAATTACTGGGGTTACAACACACTGGGCTTTTTCTGTCCCGACCCGCGCCTGGCCATTCAGCGCGATAACCCCGGCGCGGTGAACGCGGAGTTCCGCCGGATGGTGCATACCCTGCATTCGCATGACCTCGAAGTGGTGCTGGATGTAGTGTTCAATCACACGCCTGAAGGCAATGAGCATGGGCCTACACTGAGCTTCCGGGGTCTGGACAATGCGAGCTGGTATCGTCTTGCAGGCGGTGACCGCAGCCGTTGCGAAAATATCACCGGGTGCGGCAACACGTTGAATGTGGCGCATCCGCGGGTCACGCAATTGGTGCTCGACTCTTTGCGCTATTGGGTGCACGAAATGGGCGTCGACGGTTTCCGCTTCGACCTGGCGCCGGTTCTTGGCCGCACACAGCATGGCTTTGATCCACAGGCTGCTTTTTTTTCCGCTTTGAGGCAGGATCCGTTGCTTGGCAGTGTGCATCTGATCGCGGAACCCTGGGATGCCGGCCCCGAAGGTTATCAGTTAGGCCGATTCCCGGGCCGATTTCTGGAATGGAATGACAAGTTCCGCGATGCCGTGCGCGGCTACTGGCTAGCGCGCGATCGAAGTAACAATGCAAATCGAGGCATAGGGCGAAACGAACTGGCGCGGCGCTTCACTGCATCCGGCGAACTTTTTCAGCATGGCCAGCGGCGTCCCAATGCGTCGGTGAATTTCCTGTCGGTGCACGATGGCTTCACGCTCGCCGATATGGTGAGCTACAGCCGCAAGCATAACGACGTCAACGGTGAAAAAAATAGTGACGGCCGCGACGACGAGCTTTGCGCTAATTTTGGCGTCGAGGGTTCTACCGGCGATACCGGTATCGCCGGGCTGCGCCAACGGGTGCGCCGTGCAATGATGGCCACGCTTTTGCTGGCGCAAGGCACGCCCATGATTTGCGCGGGCGACGAGATAGGCAACAGTCAGCAGGGAAATAACAATGCTTACTGCCAGGACAACCCGACTGGTTGGCTGGATTGGCCAGGGGCCGATCATCGTTTCAAGGCATTTGTCTCCGAACTGCTTGAGCTGCGGCGCACAGAGCCTTTGTTGCGGCACGACCATTGGTTCTCGCCGCAACCGGGAACGCGTAGCGGACCGCGCCTGGAGTGGCTCTCGCCGTGTGGGCATGAAATGCAAGATAACGACTGGCAGGATGTGGAAAGCCGCGCCCTCGCCTGTTTGCTCGTATCCGCGGCCCCTATGCGTGGAAATACTACGGAGCGTCTGCGAATATTGATCCTCTTCAATCCCGAGTCCGAGCCCCTGCCTTTCGTTCTGCCCGGGAGCGGCTGGCGAATTGCGCTGGACAGTAGCGGCGAGCTGCCCCGTTCCGATCTGCCATCGGCCATATTGCCGGTGCCGGCGCGTGCCGTTGTGGTGCTTCGCGGTGTCGCTTCAAGCGTCTGCCGTGGATCTCGTCGGCGTGTGTCATCGGCCGCGTGAAACCCTTGTTCTAACAATCCTGGAGCGATAAAGACGCAGTCATTTCCGGAATCCGCTGCATCCGGTGGCAAGCTCATTCACTGCTGTGCGACATCATGTGCGCGAGACGATTGTCGGCACTGTTCGGCTTGGGCAAATTCTGATGACTGCGCCCGTCATCGAGCTGCATGCTCTTCTGCGTGCCGGTACGCATGGCGACGCCAACGGCCAAGATGTCAAGCACCAGTAGGTAAAGTATGCGGCTGATCATCGGCACCTGGGTTGTGGCATCTTCCGAGTGATCGAGCGCGATTGTGATCGACGCGCGCTTTGCCAAGGGCGATTGGCTGGTCGTGATGGCGATAACCTGTGCACCGCGGCCCAGCGCTGCGTTAACGGCCGAATTCAGTTCCGCGCTGCTTCCTGTACTGGAAACGACGACAACCACATCGTCCGGGGTCAGAACATTTGCCACCATTAACTGTAGCCGCGGCTCCGTATAGGCGCTGGCCGGAAGCCCAAATCGCAGGAACTTGTACTGTGCGTCCTCGGCGATGATGCCATAGTTACCCACCGCAAAAAATTCAATACGCTTTGCCTTGAGCAAGGCATCGATCGCCTGATCGATAACCTTCCTATTTAACTGGTCGCGCATCTGCAGGATGGCGCTCGCGGTATTGCCAAGCACTTTATCGCCCAATTCGAGCGTGGTGTCATCGTTAGTTACCTGGGTGTGTGTCACCGGGATCGTGCCCGTCAGGCTGGACGCCAGGCGCAACTTGAAGTCCGACAGGCCGTCGCAGCCTAGGGTGCGGCAGAATCTGACCACGGTCGGTTCGCTGACTTCCGCCGCGCCCGCGATATCGACAATAGGATCGTTGAGAATCGATCGCGGGCGCAACAGCACCAGGTTCGCGACACGACGCTCGGCTGGAGATAATTCCGCCAGCGACTTGCGAATCCGTTCAAGAATCGACATCCCGGCCCCACGCTTGCGTAACTGCGCTGCCAGTATGGCAGCCACACCGACGAACGTGGCGTTATCGGCCGTGATGACGTAGGTGGGAATGCTCGCAACGTAGGACGAGAAGCGCCCTTTGGATTCGAAGCGCCGGCGGAACGGAGACGCATCAAAGTAAGCTCCGAGGCGCGGCACAATCGATCCCCCAATGTAAATGCCGCCGAAGGCGCCCAAGGTTACCGCCAGGTTGGCTGCTATGCCGCCGAGAATTCCGCAGAAGGCCTCCAGCGCTTGTGCACATTCAGCGCACTCGCCGCTCAGGCCGCGTGCCGTGATCGCTGTCGCCGCGAGCGGAAGGGGCGGTTTGCCGGCGATATGGGCGAGCGCGCGGTAAATCAGCCCAAGCCCGCCTCCGGAAATCACACGCTCCGCCGACACGTGAGGGTATTCCGCCCAGGCAAACTCAAGAATGGCGATCTCCCGTTTGTCCCCAGGCGAAAAGCTGACATGGCCGCCTTCCGACCCGAGCGAAATCCATCCGTCGTCGGCTGGAATCAAACCGGAAACACCGAGTCCGGTGCCCGCACCTAGCAGCCCGATCACGCTACGCGGACGGGGCTGGCCTGCACCCACTTGTCTGCGCTGGTCCTCGCCCAAATGGGGCAGGCCGGCGGCCAATGCCGTAAAGTCGTTGACCACGAGCAGCGTGTCCAAACCACATTCCACCCTCGTTTGTTCAATGGAAAACTGCCAGTGGTAGTTGGTCATACGCACCATGTCGCCATCGACAGGATTGCTGATGGCAACAGCTGCATGACGCACACCCGCGTCCTTCACTTTATCAAAATAGGCGCGTAGCGCGCTTCCGAAGTCCGAATAATCGGCGCACTTTTCGGTACTGTGGCGCTCAAATTTTCCACGCTCAATTTCCAGGGCGAAACGCGCATAAGTGCTGCCGATATCGGCTAACAATCGGGCGCCATCACTAAAAGCCATAACCAATCCCTCTAAAAACACGTGTCATCACGAGACGCGAAGTTTCGCGCAACAAGACAGTTTAACCACTATTACAAGGCTGTCTGAAAGTTGAATACATTTCACAGGCTCTTCGGTGCAACAATTCGATCGGAAACGCCACCCTGATTTTCACAGAGGGAAAATCTTCACAAATTACCGGTGTGGCGACATCGTAAATATATCGGCCAGCAAACAGATATGCGCCTAGAGCTGCTACGGCGGCATACAAGCAAATCAGCTATTCGCACTTTCAAGGAAAATTGGAGCGACGGCTTGATGAATTATTATCACAAAATACTAAAATTCTGCAGCAGCATATGTAAATAAACTACAAAGACTATGCTAGTAAAGTCCACGCGAGTTAGCGACCAGTTGCTTAACATTGTTGACCAATTGCAACAAGTTGGGTAGTCTCAATGTGACAGCAAGCGGCGATGGTTTTACAAGCGATAGCACCAGAATTACTTACTAAGTTTTGTAGTTTAGCTACTTTATCGTTTTTGGAGCGAGGCGGTCAAGAAAAAATGAAAGCAACCCCCGCCGGCTACTGCATTGCCGGCCAACTTTTATTTTTCTGGTCCGTTATAGAGGATCCTAACTTGCCTGAAATTATGTCGTTTTCTCCAGTCAGTGTTGTCAATAGCGTTTTTCGGATGAACAGTAAAGGGCGGTGCGTTGCGTTTGCCGCATGAAAACGATGCTCAACACACCAAGGATAGCATTCAGCTATCGACCCAGGATACAGATTCACGCGACCAAGGAAGTGCACGTGGAGCCGGTCGCGTGCTGTGTCGCGGTGGTGGTAACGCGAAGGGTGCAGAAGACGACCAAGTTGGAAGTCAATCAGGTATGGCAATCCGTAGACACTTTACGCATGTCTATTGTTGGGCCGAATGACGTCGAGGTACTCTGTGAGAGTTAGCCGCTCCTATCCTCTTCTGGTTGCAGACATTGGAGGGACTAACGTGCGTTTCGGCTGGATTCCGCATGCCGGTGCCTCGTTGTGTGATGTAGAAATACTGCTGTGCACGGACTATTCGAGTCCCGAGGATGCCGCCCTCGCGTATTTGAACGAGTTCCATGCTGGCGGGCGACCGGCACGGACAGCGATCGCCATTGCGGGTGTGGTGTCCGCCGGCCCGATTAAGGTCACCAATAATCACTGGATTTTAGACCGTATTTCGTTTGCGCAACATGTGCGTACCGGCACAGTTGACGTTGTAAACGATTTCGAGGCGATCGCCCTTGTGCTGCCTTACCTGGACCCAGCCGACTACCAATTGATCGGGACACCGGCGCCCAATCCCATATATCCAATGGGTGTCATTGGCCCTGGTACCGGGGTGGGTGTTGCGGGGGTGCTGCCGGTGCGCGGTGCAATAAATACTTGGCAGACGTTGTGCGGCGAGGGAGGTCATGTCACGCTGGCCGGTGCAACGGACTATCAAAGCGAGATTCTGTGTGTGGCGCGAAAAGTTGATACGCATGTTTCCATCGAACGGCTCGTTTCCGGCATCGGATTACCAACTCTGCGCCGTGCCGTTGCCGAGGTGGAAGGTTGGGCCGTTGATCGAGATCTGGGATCCGAAGAAATCGGGACGCTGGGCGCCAGCCGCGAAGATCGACTATGCGAATGCACCATGGAGGCATTCTGCTCGCTGCTTGGCAGCACTGCCGGCAACCTCGCGTTGACGTTGGGTGCGCGCGGCGGCGTTTTCATTGCAGGTGGAATTGTTCCCAAGCTTGGGGCATTCTTCGCACAGTCGGGGTTCCGTGAACACTTCGAAGCAAAGGGGCGCCGCCGGGAATATCTCCAAGCGATCAGTACACCGGTGATCACGACGCCGTATCCGGGATTGCGCGGGCTGGTTCGCTACACTTATCGGGAGAGCATGGGCGTCTGAATTTGCTCGCTATCGTCAGTCCGGATATTTCATTGAGTGCTTGCTTTGTCACAATGCGCACCAGTCGGTCCCGTATCTTTCACCGCACCACGAAAACCACTGCACTTCGTGCGGGAACGCGGAAGGCGCCCTCGCTCGACTCGAATCTTGCAGCGGCAGCCACGCGCCTGTCCGCGGCCCCCGGGCTTTGGTGTACCGGATGCAGCGTGAACGCCTTGCCTCGCATGGACGGGACGGCAAGCACGCGCGGGACTTTGTCGACGTTGATCAGGTAGAACAGCTCACGGAATCGTGCGCCGGGATAGCCCTCGCCATTCAAATGCACCGCCAGCATAGTCGATATCTGATGGGAGCCGGTATTGTGAAAGGTGAGGCGGGATATAATTTCGCTGCTCGACGACAGACGGAACAACGTCGAACTAGCTCGAATCCTCAACAGATCCAAAAACGCATCGCGTGCCCAGGCAATTTCCCTGGCGGTGGGTTTGATGCCTGGGTTAGCCAGCAACGGCTTGATCAGGCCGTATTCGGCGCCGTTGTTATTTTTTGGTGGGGCGCCCGCCCCAAAATAATTGTCATGGCAGCTCCAGTCCAGCCGATTGAACCAGTCGCCGGAATCAAAGCTGTTGCGGTCCATCGATTTGCTGCGAAGAATATCGCCGCCTGCATGAAAATAGGCGATACCCTGGCTGAATGCGACTATCGCCAAACCGAGAAGCTGCACGCGGGAACGATCTTCGCGGCTGGTGCCGGGCGGCAGTTTGTACGCGTTTATATCGAACAATGTCTGGTTATCGTGATTTTCGACATAGTTCACGACTTCGGCAGGTTGGCTGGCATATCCGGCCGGTTGACCGTTGTAGTCGATACGGTGCAGGGGCAGGCGTTCATCGCGATGAGTGAACAGCGGGTAGTCGCGAAGGGAGCCCGCCAACCCCACGCGTACCAAGTCCGCCGTGCGCGGTAATTCGGCAGCTTCCGCCTTCGTCCCAGCCAGCGCATTGGGATCGTAGCCCAGGCCATTGATGTAGCCCTGCCGCTTGATCATGCTGTCACCGGAGTCGGCCGCTCCGCCGCCGCGCACGGCATCGCGCGCACGATCGCTGAACGTGCCAATACCGGAACCATTCAGCGACAACTGCGAGGCCTGGACAAATCGCGCACCATCGGCGACTTCGCCGAAATTCCAGCCTTCGCCGATTAACTGAATATCGCGGCCTGTCGCCGTCAGGAGGCGCGCTTTCAATTGCTCCATGACGGCACGCGGCTGGTGCCCCATCAGATCAAAGCGAAACGAATCGAGCTTGTATGCGCGCGCCCACGTTGTCACCGAATCCAGCATCAGCTTGGCCATCATCAGGTTCTCGGTGGCGGTGTTTTCGCAACACGTCGATTTTTCGATAGCGCCGTTGGCATTCAGGCGATGGTAGTAGCCGGGCACGATTCGGTCGAGCACCGACCTTGCGTGTTGCCCGGACGCGGAGGTGTGGTTATAAACCACGTCCATGCCAACACGCAGGTTGGCGCGATGCAGCGCCATCACCATTTGGCGGAATTCGACAATTCGACGTCCGCCATGTGCTGGGTCGGTCGCATAGCTTCCCTCCGGCGCCGTGTAATGCAAGGGGTCATATCCCCAGTTGAAGCAGTCGCGGTCGGCGGTCGCCATCACCGTAGCCTGTTGCGCCTCGCCGTCGGGAGTAAGGTGCGCAGCATCGATCCTGGGAGTAACGCAGCCCGCTTCCGGCACACTCGCAAAATCAAAGACGGGCAGCAAATGGATATCAGTCACCCCCGCCTTTGCCAAAGCCTTAAGGTGTTTCATCCCAATTGAAGCATTTTGCGCGAATGCCGTGTATTTGCCGCGGTGCGCGGCCGGGACGGTCTGGTCATTGATGGAAAAGTCGCGCACATGAAGTTCGTAGATGACCATATCCGTCGGCACTGTTACGCGCTCGTGCGAAACGGTCGCCTCCCAGCCGCTTGGCTTTAAGCGGGCGGACTCCAGATTGGCGATATAGCTGCGTTTGGAATCGGCAGACAGGCTGATGGAGTACGGGTCCGTGACTCGGTTGCGCACCAGGCCGATACCTGGCACAAACACATCGACGATATAGGTGTAATACTTGCCGGAGAGATCGGTGGGCAAGCCCAGTGACCATATTCCCGTTCGTGGGTCCCCATGCATCCCGGCAACTTGCAGCGCCTTGCTCGCACCGGTTCTGTAAACACAGAGAGACACGCGCGACGTGGTGGGCGCCCAGACCCTGAAATGGGTGGTATCCCTCGCAATCGATACGCCAAGATTTGCGACATTTGCGGCGGCGGTAAATAAATCGTCCAGCGCCCCCGCCACTTGTATAGCCGTGACGTCCTGGATCTGTCCGCTGCCGTTCTCTTTGACCAGCAGCAACTGCTGTCTGTGTAATCCTGGGAGTTTATCGAGATCGCTTTCACGCAGGGCAAGAACAGGGCCGTCCGCGACATACTTGAAGCGCGTGGCGATTTCCGGCGGCACGCTTCCGGCAAAGTTATCAAGCGAGAGCCACCCATCTGCCCACTCTACCCGAGCGTTGGGGAAGGCTACCATTCGCCCTTGCTCCGAGTAGTACAGACGAAAGACACCCGAACCATACGCTCCTGGCCACTTCACCAATTGCCTGTTCAGCCAGACAGCCCGCGCGTCATGCTGATTTCCGTGAGAGAGTTCGGGGTGCAGCACAGTCTGAAACGCGGCACGATTGCAGGTATCGCGATTCGGCAGCGCGACCGGCGCCAAGGCTTCGTATTGCGCCAAACAGGACAGCGGCCCCAGTGCAATAACCAGCACTAGAAAGGTCACCGAATGCTCATAAAATTGCTTTAACCGGGTCTGAAACTCCATCTTAGCTCCGCGCGCGCAATGTTTAGCCAAAAACGCTGCTCCTGCGTCTGCAGCCGCCCAATGACAATGCATGCGTTCGCATAGGGGAGCAGTCGACTCGGGTATTAGGTGCTGGCCGCTATCTTTCTGGGGAGATTGCTGCACTGCTTTCAGCGGGTAAACCCAACAACTCGAAGGAACAACGGCCGCTCGCGGCGGTTATCATGCCCAGCATGCGGCCGGGTTCGGCACCCACCATGCTCCATTCAAATCGCCAAATCCAGTTGTCCAGGATTGTTCCCGGATAATTCATGCGATGCCCGCTGTCCAGTCCCAGGACATCCTGCAGAGGGAATACGGATGTGTTGGCAACTGAATTGCACGCGGCACGAATCATGCCCCAATGGATATCGCTGCTGCCGACTGCCAGGTAGCTGCTGGCATAGGCGCGCTCGCGCGTCGACGCATAGCCCGACCAGCCTTTTACCGTGTCGTTGTCATGTGTACCGGAATACACAACCGTATTCGGTACATAGTTATGCGGCAGAAACTCATGCACCCCATCGCGACCGAAGCCAAACTGAAGGATGCGCATACCGGGGAAGCCGCAGCCTTCGCGCAACTCGATCACGTCTGGCGTAATCAGCCCCAAGTCTTCGGCAACAATGGGCAGTTTACCCAGCGAACGCTCGATCGCATCGAACAGTTGCTTGCCAGGACCGGGCATCCATCGGCCTTGTGTGGCATCGGGACTGCTCGCGGGGATCTCCCAGTAGCCGGCAAAGCCTCGAAAATGGTCGATGCGAATGACGTCTGCCTGTTCCAGTGCACGACGCACGCGCGCTGTCCACCAACTGAAATCCTCGGCGGCCATGCGCTCCCAGCGATAAAGCGGGTTACCCCAGCGTTGCCCGATGGGCGCCATGTCATCGGGCGGCACGCCGGCGACCACCGTAGGCTGATATTGAGCGTCCAGGAAGTACAGGTCCGGTCGCGTCCAACAATCCGCGCTGTGATGGGCAATATAGATAGGCAGGTCACCCATAATCGAGACACCGCGCTGATTGGCGTACGTCTTGAGAGCAAAGCATTGCGTGACGAAACACCACTGCACAAATTGCCAGAAGGCGATTTCACCCGTGTGTTGCCGCTTCGCGAGCGCGAGTGCTGTCGCATCGCGTTTGCGCAGCGAATCATCCCACTCCCACCAGGGACGACCTGCATTGTCGGTTTCCAGCGCCATGAACAGGGCATAGTCGTCGAGCCAATACGCTTGCCCCTGCGCCCAGGCGCCGAATACCTTGTGCTCCTCGGCGGAGGCTTGCTGGAAAAACCCGGTAGCCGCAGCGCGCAGCTGGGTTATCCGCCACTGAACAACACGACCATACTCGACCACTCTGGAATTGAAGCCGTCGACCGGTAAGCTCGGTGGCGCCAGCCAACCACGTTCAACCAGCGGCTCCAGTGCAACCATTAACGGACTGCCGGCGAATGCCGATACGCTTTGGTATGGGGAATTTGCGGGCCCGATCGGTGTCGTCGGTAATAGCTGCCAGAGTTTCTGTCCTGCGGATACCAGCCAGTCAACAAAGTGATAGGCATCCGGCCCAAAGTCGCCGATGCCGTGCGGCCCCGGAAGCGAGGTGATGTGCAGCAGGACGCCCGCACTACGCTGTAGCAGAATGGTCATGCGAATCTTTCTCAGCCAACACGGTGGAGTCCGCATCGCGCAACAGGTTGACCTGCCCGCTCTTTTGATCCAAGTGCAGGGTAGGGTACAGCCGCATAGGTGACATTTTAGCCTAGTACCGTGACTCGGAAATAGCGGAACAAGATGAAACGGATGGATTTTTTTGCAGGGCAAGACGCGAGGAGGCGGCATTGCATGGCCTATGGCAACGACGAGCAACGCGGCCATTCGGGAAAAGACGCCGTTTCATGTTTCGATATTTCCGAGTCGCGGTACTAGCGGTACTGCGAAACGGTTTTTCGGTTCCCCGCTTGCGCGAGGAAGACAGTTGTTTGGAGATTCCATCAGGATTGACTCGCACGAGAATATCTTTCGCAGGAGTTCGGCGCCCGCCGATTCTTGCTCTCAATTCCAATGATTCCCGGGCTCCGGTATTCAAAAGTAAGAGTCGGAGCGCGAGCAAGCGAATCATCGCTAAAATGGACGTATGCTTTCAAAGCGCTGACCAGGATTACGATCATGGGCAGTGGAACGAAAACGCGCCTTGATTCAGCGAGAGGCGGCCAAATGAACAGGAAGGATCAAGATAATTTCCGCTGACCTTTTCGATGCTCTACCCGGCATCTGTCCGCAAGAGGATCGGTTTGCGGACGGCGCGGTTCTGCTGCGCGGCTTTGCCAAAGCTGTCGATAGCGCCTTGATAAGCGCGCTTGAGGAGGTTATCACTCAAGCGCCCTTACGCCGCATGGTCACCCCTGGCGGTTATCGGATGTCGGTAGCGATGACAAATTGCGGCCAGGCCGGCTGGATAACGGATCGCAGTGGGTATCGCTACGACGCTACCGATCCGGAAACTGGGCGCGCATGGCCAGCCATGCCGGAAGCTTTCATGGATGTCGCGAGAAGAACGGCGGCGCGCGCCGGATTTGAAAACTTCTTTCCCGATGCGTGCTTGATCAACTGTTATGAACCCGGCGCGCGGCTCTCGCTGCATCAAGACAAAAACGAACGCGATACCGGCGCGCCGATTGTTTCGGTCTCGCTCGGTCTGCCGGCGGTGTTTTTGTTCGGTGGCGCACAGCGTCACGACCGGGTGCGGCGCTATCGGCTAGAGCACGGTGATGTCGCGGTATGGGGTGGGCCTGCCAGATTCGCTTTTCACGGCATTGCGCCGCTCGCCGGCGGATATCATCCTATCCTCGGCCGCAAACGCATCAACCTGACGTTTAGAAAGGCGCTTTGATTTCAGGTGGTCCCGGCGCCGCCGGGTAACCGCCACCACAGCACGACGCCGAGGCAGAGCAGCGCCAGCGCCACCCACAGCAACGCCCGCCACGGCGCGCCCCCCGCGCGCAAGATTTCGAAGTCGGTGACGAAAACCGTTTCGCACGCGCCATTGCCGCTGTCGGTGCGTGTGGTACTGGTGCCGCGTTTGAAGGGAAAGCCGTGGTTGTGGCTGTATTCGGAAAGATAGCCGCGAAAATGAACTTGATCCCCCACGCGTACGCGCCGCAATTTTCCGGCGAGGCGCGGGTCGTCGGTGAGGAGGTGATTGTTGGATATCCGGGTCTGATCGAATGCCAGGTACGCTTCCTGCGAATCGGTCTGGAAATTACACACGAATTGCCCGCTCGAAAAGCTGATTTTCCCGGTGATGTCGCTGTGCGCGTCTTTTCCCCAGACCACGCACAGATCGGCGACATTGAGATTGTCGTTCCACTCCGCGTGGATATAGTCCCACCAGGTTCTGGAATCGTGCAGGCTGACCACCAGTCCGTACAGGTCGTACTCGTAGAGCGGGTGCACGGTGTAGGTGATGCCGCCGGCGGTGGTATCGAAATCCGGCTTGTCGATCCGGGTCTGCAGCGGCTCGCTGGCGAGTTCGCTGCGCAGTTTTTCCGTGGAGGGGAGGGCGTCGCTTTTCCACCAAGCGGTGATGGTCAGGGCGACGCTGAAAGCCATCAGCCCATGCACGAATTGCCGCCAGGTCACGAAAGTTTCTTGCCGGGGAGCCGGGGCATGCGCATAGCGGAAATCACGGCGCTTTGAGCGCCTGCGCGCGCACGGCATCGAGTGTCGTGCCGGGCGTGATGGCCCGAGGGTCGATACGCAGTTCGAGGAGGGCGGGCCGGCCTGCGGCGAGGGCGCGTTCGAACGCAGGGGCGAATTGCGCCGTTTCCTCAACCACCTCGCCATGCGCGCCATGGGCGCGCGCAAGCGCGGCGAAATCGGGGTTGTGCAACGCCGAGCCGTACACGCGCGCGGGAAAGTGTTTTTCCTGGTGCATGCGGATGGTGCCGTACATGCCGTTGTTGACGACGATGAAAACGACATGCGCGTCGTATTGCATGGCGGTGGCGAGCTCCTGGCCGTTCATCATGAAGCAGCCATCGCCGGAAAACGACACCACCACGCGCTCCGGATGGACCAGCTTGGCGGCGACGCCGGCAGGCACGCCATAGCCCATCGCGCCGCCGGTCGGGGCAAGCTGGGTGCGGAAGCCGCGATAACGGTAGAAGCGATGCAGCCACGCCGTGTAATTGCCCGCGCCGTTGGTGAGAATCGCATCTGCCGGCAGGCGTTCATTGAGAAAACGCATCACCTCGCCCATCTGTAATTTTCCTGGGATAGTAACGGGGGCGGACCATGCTTCGTACTCGGCGCGCGCCTCGCGTACCTGCTCGCGCCACGCGTTGCCGTCGATGCGCGTTTGCGACAGCGCGTCCGCGAACTCCGCCATGCCCGAGTTGATGAGCAAAGCGCCCTGATAGACACTTCCCAGCTCTTCGGCGCCGGGGTGAACGTGAATCAGTTGTTGGCGTGGACACGGGATATCAAGCAGTGTGTAGCCGCTGGTTGTGGCTTCGCCCAGACGCGCGCCTGCGACCAGCAGCACATCGGCATTCCCGATACGTCCGGCAAGCCGTGGATTGATGCCAATACCCGCATCGCCGATGTAATTGGGGTGGTTGTTGTCGAAAAGATCCTGAAATCGAAATGCACAGGCCACCGGCAAGTGCGCCTGCTCGGCGAAGTGTTGAAATTGTTGTCGTGCCTGCGCATTCCATCCGCTGCCGCCGGCAATGGCGAGCGGACGCTGCGCGCCGCGCAGCAGGCTTTCAAGTGCACGCAGACTTGCCTGCGAAGGACTCGCCTGCACGGGCCGGTATTTGCCCGGAGGCTTTGCTGCCGGGGTGCGCACAGCGAGCATGTCTTCGGGGAGGGCAAGCACCACCGGCCCCTTGCGTCCCGACATCGCGGTATGGAAGGCGCGGCTTATGTACTCGGGGATGCGATCGGCGCGGTCGATCTGCGCGACCCACTTGGCGAGCGGCGCGTACATGCGCCGGTAATCGACTTCCTGGAAAGCTTCGCGATCCGCACAGTCGCTTGCCACCTGTCCGATGAACAGGATCAGCGGTGTCGAGTCCTGCATGGCGGTATGCACGCCGATGCTGGCGTTGGCCGCGCCCGGCCCGCGTGTGACCATGCAGATGCCGGGCGTGCCGGTGAGCTTGCCATACGCCTCGGCCATATAGGCGGCGCCGCCTTCATGGCGGCACACGATCAGACGAATGCGTTCGCGCGCTTCATAGAGGCCGTCGAGAACGGCAAGATAACTTTCGCCGGGAACGCAAAAAACCGTGTCGACGCCCTGCGCATCGAGTGCATCAACGAGAAGGTGACCGCCGATTTTGGCGACCGGATTCACGGCAGGTTAGCCGTGGCTGGCTTGGAGGATCCACAACCGCGCCAGATCGGCCGTGCCGTCGTTTCCCTGCACGGCCTTGAGCGTCTGCACTGCCTTGGCTTTCTGTCCGGCGACAAGGTAGGCAATGCCCAAGTGCAGCCTGGCGTCCTCGGGACGCTTGAGACCCCCCTTGCGCAGTCCTTTTTCCATTTGCGCGAGCCCCTTGTCGGTTTGCCCGGCTGCGGCTTGATTGAAGCCGATGTTGACCAGCGCGGTTCCATCCTTGGCCGATTCGGCGTCCGCGGTACTGGCAGCGAGGGTTTTCTCGTTTTCGGCCAGGGTTTTGACGACCAGATCGCGCAGGCGCTTGTGACGATCGGCATCGCTGCCAGTTCCGAGAGCGCCCGATGAAAAACCCTGATCGACAATTTTTTTAGCTTCTGCGGAGGCGCCTGCCTGCAAGGCGAGCTGCGCCATTTCCATATAATCCGCGCTGCGGTTCAGGTTGCCGGTGGTGCGCTTGAGGCGGAACACATCGAGGGCAAGTCGATCCGAAAACCCGGGTTTGCGCTGGATACGGCTAAGCAGATCGGTCCAGTATTCTTTTTTCGAATACCAGGTGGCGAGTTTCTCTGTCGCTGCCACGTAGCCGCCGGTGTCTTTTTGTTTCAGATAGCAGTTGGCGAGAATCTGCAGTTCTTCCTCCGCGGGTTTGCGGCTGCCCGATTCTTCGCTGTTGGTGGCGCCATTGAGCAGTTTCGCCACGCTGGCGCAATCGTTGCCGAGATAATACGACTGCACGAGAACGCTGCGCATCGCGGGGTCGTTGCCGCCATCCTTGTAGTAGCGTGCCGCCGAGGCCGCCGCCTTGGCGTATTCCTTGTTGCGGTAGTAGAGTCCGGCAAGAGCCTGCACGATCCTGGTCTGCTCGGCGGCAGGAAGACGTCCGGAGGCGACGACCGCCTCGAATGCCTTGATAGCGGTGTCGCTGTCGCCGGCGCTCATCGCGATTGAACCGCGCATTTGCTGGATCAAAAACGACTCGTAAGCGGTCTTGTTGGAAACCGCGTCGGCCTCGGCGATCTTCGCGAGTGCGTCCTTGTACTTTTGCGTCTTGGCGAGATCCCTTCCCGCCTGGAGTGGCTTGCCGACCTCGGGACGCACCGTTTCCCTGGCTGCCGCGGGCTGATCGGTGGCATGGGCCGTGCCGACGGCCGCAGAAAGTACCAGAGTGGAAAACAGCAAAACGCAAAGACGAAGGCAATGCAGGCGAATCATGTTCCACATCTCCAAAAAGGATGCGCCCAGCCAGGCTGGCGCCTGGTGAGCCAGGCCGTGAATTACTCGATGAACTGCTCGTTGCCGACCAGGCCGATTTTACTGACACCGAGGCGTTGCGCCGAGGCCATCACGGCTGCGACGTGTTTGTACGTGACGAGTTTGTTGGGGCGCAGGTGCACTTCCGGCTGAACCGGTTTAACCGCCGCGGCCCGCAACTGGTCTTCGAGGGCTGCGCGGGTGGGAATGACATTGCCATCCCAGAGAATGGTGCCGTCGAAGTCCACATCGATGTTGACGATTTCGGGGGGCGTCAGCGGCGGAGGGGGATTGCCGACCGGCATGTTGAGTTTTACCGCGTGCGTCTGGATCGGTATGGTGATGATGATCATAATCAGCAACACCAGCATCACGTCGATGAGCGGCGTGGTGTTGATGTCCACCATTACATCCGGGTCGCCCGAGCCGCTGCTGCCTACATTCATTCCCATGATCTACTCCTTGATTACCTTGGCTGCACTTGCTATTGCGCGCTGACGGGCGGGTCGGTGATGAAGCCGACTTTGAGAATGCTGGCGCGCTGGCATGTCACCACCACCTTGCCGACGAACTCATAACGCACGTTCTGGTCGGCGCGAATGTGCACCTCGGGCTGGGGAACCATCACGGCGATGGTCTTGAGCCTTTCGAACAGGGCGTTGTTGTTCGGAACGAGCAACGTGTTCCAGAACACATCGCCATCCTTGTTCACCGAAATATTGATGTTCTCCGGCTTGGTCTGGGTCGGCAGGTTCCGTTCCTTCGGGAGATCGAGCGGCACCTGATGCAGCATCACCGGAATAGTTATAAGAAAGATGATCAGCAGCACCAACATCACGTCGACGAGCGGCGTGGTGTTGATCGCGGACATCACCTCTTCTTCTTCCTCGCCTTGCCCGACGGTGATAGCCATTGCTATCTCCGCACCGCAGCCTGGGTTTTGCCACCGCTCATCAGCACCATGTGCAGGTCGGAACCGAAGGCGCGCACTTGCTCCATCGCGACCTTGTTGCGGCGCACCAGCCAGTTGTAGCCGAGCACCGCGGGTACCGCGACAGCCAGACCGAATGCGGTCATGATCAGCGCTTCACCCACCGGGCCGGCGACCTTCTCAATCGCCATTTGGCCAGCGATGCCGATGGCGGTCAGCGCGTGGTAGATGCCCCACACCGTGCCGAACAGCCCGACGAAAGGCGCGGTCGATCCGACCGTTGCGAGAAAGGCAAGACCGTCCTGCAGACGGCTTTGCACGTTTTCCACGGCGCGCTGAATCGACATCGACACCCAGCTATTGAGGTCGATCTGCTCGGTCAGCTTGCCCTGATGGTGCGAAGTCGCCTGTGCGCCGCTTTCGGCGATGAAGCGGAACGGGCTGCCCTTCTTGAGGCCTGCCATGCCCTCATCCACCGAGCCGGCAGACCAGAAGGTGTCCTTGGCGTGCTTGGCCTGACGGAACAATTTGAATTGTTCAAATATCTTAGTGAACATGATGTACCAAGTTCCCAATGACATGATCACCAAAATGATAACAGTACCCTTGGTAACAAAATCCCCATCTTTCCACATGGCTTCCGGCCCGTAGGGGTTATCGACCACTTCCCTGGATGTCGTGGTCCCCGTATCCTTGGCGGCGCTCGCGGCGGCCTGGTCTTCGGCATACGCCGTCGACGTCGTGGCCACGGCGGTGACGAGGCAAGCAACGGTAATGGCAAGAACCCCGAGCAGCGTGGGGAGGCGTTTGAACAATGACATGGTTATTCTCCTGTGCAAAAACAGAGTTATACAACTGCTTTCAGTTTATCGCCGGCTGACCCCTTGACCCGCCGGTCCTATTCGTCCTTCAACGTAAACCCGAATGGTACCTGGACGCGCACGTCCTGACCCTGACCGACGCATTTGAAATTTCCGGCCGCGCTTACCGCGGCTCGATCGAGAATGCGATGGGAGGATTTCAATACACGCATGTCCTTGATGGCGCCGCTATGGCCGTCCACGACGAATTCGATCAGGACATCGCCGCTAATGCCGAGTTTGATCGCTTCCTTGGGGAACTGGACCGCAGCCCTGACGTTTGCCGAATTGGGGCAGGCAATCCCGACTACATTGCTGGGCGGCGCGGCGCGCGGTGCTGCTACGGGCGGTGGCGCGGGTGGCGGTTTTACCGTGGTGACGATGGTGATGGCGGGCGCGGCTGCCGTCACCGGTATCTGGATCTGCACTTCCGGCGGAGGAATGAACGGGGGCGGAGGTGTAACGAGTTTGGGCGGAGGAGGAGGGGGCGTGTCTTCGGGAGGCTTCTTGAGTTCCTCGATGATCTTGGTTTCGAGGGGCTGCTTGATCACATCGACCACTTTGCGCGCGAGACCGGTCACCAGCGCGTAGCCGACCACAAGATGCAGCACGATCACGATGCTGAAACCTAGCAGGTGTCGCGCTGGATTTCTCTGCTGCTGAGCGAAGTCCAATCCCATCTCCTTAAACATGCCTGCGATCCGGCAGGCACGGCATCTGCAAAACGAACTTCCAGGAAAGCTGCCTGAAAATTCCATTCGGGCGGGGAATTATGATCCACTGCCCATTCAGCCGACCGCGAGTTTACCCTAAGTTGCGGATTCCGGCATTATGCCCTGACAGTATTTTTTTATGTTGCGAGCCTTTGCGATTTAAGCAGCGCTGTCATCTCCGTTGCCGCGAGCGGCTTGCTGAACAGATGTCCCTGGAAGGCATCGCAACCATTGCTGCGCAGGAACTCAAGCTGCGAAATGTGTTCCACCCCCTCGGCGACGATACGCAACTGCAGGCGTTTGCCCATGGCGATGATGGCTTCGGTGATCGAGCAACTGTTGGGGTCGTCGGGCACCTGCGCGATGAAGCTCCGGTCGATTTTGAGCGTCTGCGCCGGGAGACGTTTCAGTTGTCCCAGCGAGGAATAGCCGACGCCGAAATCGTCCACCGAGATGGTCGCGCCGAGCTTGCGCAACTCGGTGAGAATCTCGATCGACTGGTCGAGATTGCGCATCGCCATGGTTTCGGTGATTTCAAGATCGAGGCGCGCCGCATCGACGCCGGTTTCGAGAAGCGCGGTCTTGAGCGCGGGCATCAGCTTGCGCGAAACGAACTGGCGCGGGCTGAGGTTGATCGACACCGTGATATCGTGAAACCCCTCGGCATCCCAGACCTTGATCTGCCGGCACGCGGTGCGCAACACCCATTCCCCGAGCGGCACGATGAGCCCCAGTTCCTCGGCGATGGAAATGAAGTCCTTGGGCGAGACTTCTCCGATGTTGGGATCGTTCCAGCGCAGCAATGCTTCGACACCGGTGATTTTCCCGGTATTCAGATCGACCTGCGGCTGGTAGTTGAGGAAAAACTCATTTCTTTCCATGCCGCGGCGCAGGCGCGACTCGACTTCGAGGCGTTTGGAAAGCAGGAAGTTGAGGTCGCTGGTAAAGAAGCGCACGGTATTGCGCCCGGCGTCCTTGGCCTGGTACATGGCCGCGTCGGCATGCTTGAGCAGATGCTGAATATCGGTCGCGTCGTTCGGGTAGTGGCTGATGCCGATCGATGCGGTGACGGTGATTTCCTGGCCGTGAATCTCGAGCGGCCGGGCAAGTTCCGAGAGAATCTTGTTGGCGACGATCTGCGCCGACTCCGGCTTTTCCAGATCGGGAAGAACGATGAGGAATTCGTCGCCGCCGTCGCGCGACACGGTGTCGCCTTCGCGGATCGCCTTGGTGAGGCGCTTGGCGATATCGCGCAGCACGAAGTCGCCGGTGTCGTGGCCGAGCGTGTCGTTGATGATTTTGAAACGGTCGAGGTCGAGGTAGAGCAGCGCCACGTGGCGCTGCTGGCGGCGCGCCTGCAAAATCGCCTGGTTGAGACGGTCCTGCATCAGACGGCGGTTGGGCAGGCCGGTGAGGGCATCGTGGTGCGCCATGTAATGGATGGTGCGCTCGGTGTTGAGGCGCTCGGTGACATCCTGCACCAGCGAGGCGACGCCGATGATGCGCATGTCCGAATCGACGAGCGGCGTGTTATACCATTCCGTGTGAATGGTTTCGCCGCGCTTGGTGCGATTGGTAAGCAGCACTTTCGAGCTGCCGCGCGCGGGCGCGAGTTCCGCCCACATCGCAGTGATGGCCTCCTGGTCCTTTTGCGTGGCAACGAGCTTGAGGGCGTCGGCGCCGAGCATTTCGGCGACGCTGTAACCGAAGATGTCTTCCGCGGACGGATTCCATGCAGTGACCTTGAAGCCGGTGTCCCATTCGATGACGCCCAGCGGAGTGCGGTCCAGATGCAGGCGCAAACGCTGCAACGCGATCAGCTCGGCGCGCTCGGCCTTGCGCCGCTCCACGGCTTCCAGCTCGAGAGCCGTGTTGGCCTGCGTGGCGCGGGATTTCTCTTCCTTGAGCTTGACGCCGATGAGCACGTTATCCAGCCGCGCGGTCAGGGCGTCGATGAGCGCGCGATGCACCTTGGTGTGCACCATCACCAGCAGCAGTGTGAGCACGAGCAGCGCGCCGCCGATGAAGGCGGTGTTGCGCACGCCCGAGAGGGCGAGCAGCACGCTCATCGGCACCAGCGCCACGCTCGAGGTCAGCCCGAACAGCGAGCGGTGCGGCGCATAATAGGCCACCGACCCGGTGATGAGCAAGGCGATGAGCATGATCACCGGCCATTGCAATACCTGGGTCTTGGGCAACAGCAAGGTCCCCATCACCGCCCACAGGATCGCCATCAGGGCGCTGCCGAGGACAAAACGTTTTTCCCATCCGGGTATGCTGGCCGCCAGCGGATGTGCGCGAATGAATACCTTGTAAAGACCGTAGCGGCCCAGCAGCACCACGAACATGGCGACAAACCAGATGTACAGCGCCGGGGATGAAAGCTCTTCCCACAGGATAGCGCCGAGAATAAAGGTCACCATCAGCTCGGCAAGGTATCCGACCAGCGAAAAGCGGTACAGCAGACGG